>Ga0182024_10012503_pt1 | contig 16778 bp, 15 predicted proteins | sample P32metaG_FD_120480 | JGI IMG/M metagenome (GOLD analysis project Ga0182024, IMG submission 120480) | Permafrost microbial communities from Stordalen Mire, Sweden - P3-2 metaG (Illumina Assembly) | ecosystem: Environmental > Terrestrial > Soil > Wetlands > Permafrost | place: Sweden: Stordalen... | reverse complement strand
GTGGGTATCTGTGTTCACCGTCGCCGCCAATGCCACATCGTATTCGAACATACGGAGGGTATACGGCTAAGGAACCCAAAATTACGCAGGGATCCCGAAGAAAGTAGATTTCGTTGGGTTCACGAGCGCCCTCAACGGAAAATTGTGCGGCATACCGCGGAACTGTTCGCCTCCGTGAAAATTTCTCGAACCAGGAGTTGACATCAGGCGCAACGTCGGTCTATATTTCACCCATCGGTTATATAACCGAATGGTGAAATACATAGAGCCACTGGAATAACAATGAGTGAAGCAAATCTGGATGCGACGTTCTCAGCTTTGGCCGACCCGACTCGGCGCGCGATTCTGGCGCGGCTCGCGCTCGGCGAGACTTCAGTGACAGAGCTGGCCGGGCCATTCCAGATGTCGATGCCGGCAATTTCCAAGCACCTCAAGGTGCTCGAGAAGGCCGGCCTCATCGAACGTGGCCGCGAGGCTCAGACCAGGCCAGCTCGACTCAATCCGGCGGCGCTCAAGACCGCAGCAGATTGGATCGACGAATATCGTAAGTACTGGGAACAGAGCTTCGACCGCCTCGATGCGTATTTACAGAGGCTGCAAGCGGACAACAAAACGAAACCGAAACCTACCAAACGCAAAACCTCAACAAAAAAGGAGAAATCATGATGCAAGAGCTGCTGGATTACATTCCGGAGCTGCAAGAGGATGAGCGGACCATAGTGTCGACGCGCGTATTCAACGCGCCGCGCCAGATGGTCTACGAGGCGTTCGTTGACCCCGGGCAGGTGGTCGAGTGGTGGGGCCCGCACGGCTTCAACACCACTGTCCTGGAGATGGATCTAAGGCCCGGCGGCAAGTGGCGCATCGTGATGCATGGCCCCGACGGTACAAACTATCCCAACGAGATGACTTTTACCGCCGTGGTGCCCAACGAACGTATTGAGCTGGACTTGGTCGGCGGCAGAGAAGGCGCCGAGCCGGTGCACATGCACAAGACCATTACCTGGGAAGACGAAGGTAACGGTACGCGTCTGACGCTGCGCAACCAGTTCGGTAGCCGCGAGCTGCGCGACGAGAACGTGCGCACCTATGGGTCTGTTAAGGGCGGCCGTGATCTGTTCGAGCGGCTGACGAACTTTCTTGCCAAGAAGGGAGTTCCGGCATGAGCACAGCAATGACGACTCCAGAGCATAAGGGATTGGAATCTCATGGAGACTATGAACTGAAGATCACTCGGGTGTTCGATGCCCCGCGTGATCTGGTATGGAAAGCGTGGACCGATCCTGCAATGCAAATGCAGTGGATGGGCCCGCGCGGCTTCATCACCACCGAACTCGAGATGCCGAAAACTCCCGGTGCACCCTGGCGACGAACGATGGAGGGCCTGGTGCCGGCGACAGGCACGCCAGTAAAGCTGAAGCAGCACGGTACGGTTCGCGAGGTGAGACCGCCGGAATTGATGGTGTTCTCGTTTGCGTGGGACGTTCCCAGCGATGTCGGCCTGAGCAACATGGACTTCGAAGAGAACACCGTCACCGTGCGGCTCGAAGAACAGGGCAACAAAACCCTGATGACCTTTACCCAAGGTCCGTTCCTCAGCGCGGGCGCCTGCGACGGGCACACCGGCGGGTGGAACAGCGCCTTCGATAAGTTCGCGGAGTTTTTGCTGGCTGAGCAGCCGCAGCGTGTACCGGATTCGAATGAAGTTCCGACGGAACTGCATCTGCGCCGGTTCTTCGAAGCACCGCGCGATCTTATCTTCTCCGCGTGGACAAAGCCGGAGATGCTTGCCGAGTGGTGGGCGCCGAAAGGCTTCACCATTCCGCGCTGCGAGTTCGAAGCTAAAGGTGGCGGGAAAATGTACCTCGAGATGAAAGCGCCGGATGGAACGGTGTACCCAATGTCGGGCCGCATCATTGAGTTCTATGCGCCCTACCGCTTTCACTTTACCGCGACCCCGCTCGATAAAGATGGCAACGCTCTTTTCGAGACCTGGAACTCGGTCTTCCTGGAAGAGAAAGAGGGCGGCACTGAGGTGACTCTAGACGTGCACGTGATGAGTATGACGGACGCAGCACCGATGTACCTGAGAGGAATGAAAGAAGGCTGGAGCCAGAGCCTGGAAAAGCTGGCGCAGCTTTTGAAACACTCTGTGTAGGATCAAATTGCAATCGCGCCTTAGAGAAGGAATAAAGAGGAAGAGGAGAGAAACATGAATATGAATGTGCACTTGAATTTTCAGGGAAATTGCGCAGCAGCATTTGATTTCTACAAGAAGGTGTTCGGCGCGACGAACGACTTCACCATGAAGTACGGAGAGGCGCCTCACGGCATGCCCGTGCCGCCGGATTGGAAGGACAAGGTTATGCATACCTCGATCCCCTTGGGCGATGGGCGGCTGATGGGGTGCGATGCACCGCCAGGCCGCTCCACACCGATCGGAGGCTTTCAGATCTCAGTGGAGGCAAAAGATGAGGCCGAAGTGAAACGCATTTATGAAGCGCTCAAAGAAGGCGGCAGTGTGCAGATGCCAATGGCGCCGACGTTCTGGTCACCGATGTTCGGAATGTGCACGGACAAGTTCGGAGTTGCCTGGATGGTCGGAATGCCGGGAGCGGCGCCGAACTAGGCCCGGGCCCGCGCAAACATCAACAAGAAGGGGGTAATTCGTGAAGCTCTACTCACACTTGAACTTTGGCGGAAACTGCGAAGAAGCGTTTCTGTTCTATGAGAAAAATCTCCACGGAAAGATCACCGTGCTGATGAGACAGGAGCAACTGCCCTCGCAATATAACGTGCCGCCGGGTATGGAGAAGGCGATTGTTCATGCGCGCATGAATGTAGCGGATGTGGAGCTGATTGGCAACGATGTTCCGCCAAACTACTTTCAACCCATCCGCAGCTCTTATCTGTATCTCACGCTCGACTCCACAGAGAGTGCAGACAAGACATGGAAGGCACTTGCGGATGGCGGCGAGGTCACGATGCCGATTGCTGAGACCTTTTTCGCGACGCGGTTTGGGCAGCTGCGCGACAAGTTCGGTGTACTGTGGTCAATCATTCACCCCAAAGCGATTTAAGGAGGAGAGGAATGGCGAGCAATAGTGCGGAAGTGAGGATAATTCGTGGACTGATTGATGATTGGTATGCGGCGCTTGGACGCGGCGACGCGGCCGGGCTAGCAGCTGCTTATGCGGACGATGTGGTTGCCGCAGGCCTTGCGCCTCCCCTCTGGACGCGCGGCAAGCACAAATACATCGAGAACATGAAGGGTTGGTTCAGCACTTTCGCTGAACCGTTGAAAGGCGAACCGGAAGAGTTGTCGATTGTCGCGGGTGATTCGGTTGCGTTTGTGAACGGGTTTAGCCACATCGTTGGTAAGAAGAAGGACGGTGCCGTAATGGACCTGCGTGCGCGGCTGACCTTGTGCTTCGAGAAGGCTGCCGGGAAATGGTTGGTTGTCACCGAGCATGCCTCGGTCCCCTTCGACATGCAGAACTATAAGCCGTTGATCAGCCTGAAAGAATAGTTCGCGGTGGATGGCGGAGGGTCTGCCTCTGGTTCCCTCACGAAGGACGGGTGCCCCACCTAACGTGAAACTGCTCGCGGCAGCTTCGGATGGTATTCACGCGCCAAAGCGTTGGCGGCTTCGCTTTCCTGCAGGGCGCCCTCATGGTCGCCCTGCTGCTCTAGCAAACGGCTGAGCTGCGCATGCACCTGGAAAGCGGGCGAAGCCGCCGATTTGTTTGGCGAAGCTAGATAGAGCCTGAGCAGCTGGATGGCAACCTGCGGTTCCTGGTTGCTGCGGCTGAGGAGGTCAGCCCCATCCACCAGTGCGGGTCCGTGCGGCTTTGCCGCGTTTGCATCGGCATCGATCCCCGCATGCAACGCCTGCAGCATCTGGTCCCATTGCTGGTGGCGCGCGTAAAAAGAGGCCAGCGCCATCCACGCGTCGGCGGACTGGTTGGAGGCTTCAACCGCCGCCTTGAACTCGCTTTCTGCCAATGAGTCATTCTTATCCTTCTCGGCCAGGCGGCCATTGAGCTGATGAGCCTGCGCTGGCCCGTATCGCTCCAGTGCCAGCGCTACCCCTTGCGCCTTTTTCTTGCCTCCCCCGACAATTCCCGGGGCCTCAGTGTAGAAATCCCCGAGGTCGGAGAGTGCGTCTACATTTGCGCCGTCGAGTTGGACTGCCCGCTCGAATTCGTCCCGTACCTTCTTCGCCAGTCCGTAGGCTTTTATGGAATGGATACTGTCCGCCTTTTCGCCATAGGCTCGCCCCAGCCAGAGGTGATATCCACTATCCAACGGCATAAGCTGGACTGCTGTTTGGCACTCTCGGATTGCATCATCCCATCGCTCTTCCTGGTAGTACACGCGACAAAGCAGACTGTGGGCCTCCGCATCGCCGGGGTTTGCCGCCAGCGACGAGCTTAGGCGCGAAATTGCGTCGTCTGCCTTCCCTAGAGTCAGATCGGCACTTACTGGTTCCAGCGCGCTACTTGGAATGGAAGCAGCATACGCCGCCCCTGCAGGCAATACACAAAGCACGGTGAGGAGGAGATGAGAAAGCAGCGATGCGTAGAATATTCGCACTGTATTGAGGTGACCCTTTCCATCGGCCCCTTAATCATGATGTTTCGGGGCGGGCGGAGGATTCGCCATGCGAATACAAATTCTTCGGCTGGGGCTTCACTTCCAAATTGATTTAAGCTTCCACAGCCGGCCTGTCGCGGCCACAGGCTTTCCATTGGAACTGAAGGCTTCAATCCTGCTTTGTTGCGAAACGGGGTAGATCAGATCGGTCATCGCGATCGTGCCGTTCTGTGCGTAAGCCTCAATGGAAGAGCGATCCACAATCAGTTTCAAATCGTAAGCACGGTCGGCAATAAGCGGCGCCGTGGTTCTTGTTGGGAAGTCAGGGGCGACTTCCAGGCCGGCCTTCGTGCGATCGATATAAAACTCTAGCTTTTGCCGGTCAAACGCGATCTCCGTCCAGTGCTGCTCATCGGAATAAATCCGGATGCCGAAGGCCTCCGCGGAAGAAGCGTCAAACTGAAGATCTAGTTCATAAGGTGCTTCTTCAACGAGGCTTCCCTCTTTCGACTGACCGGATGCGGGGGTGAGGGAAACGGGTCTGCTATCTCCACGTAGCGCGGCGATGACAGGCTCCTGCTTCAGAGCCAGTCCGGCGCTGTCCTGCAGCAGGGAGAGTCGCCGCGGTAGACTCATTTGCCCTCGCCAGGGTGAGGTTGGCAGCTTGGCCGCGTACTGCCAGTTGCTCATCCAGCCAAGCAGGACCGGCTTGTCAGTTTTCGGCAGACCGTTGTAGCTGATGGCGCAGTAATCATCTTTGCCGTAGTTCGTCAGGCCATGGGAACCGGGCTCCTTGGACACGGTGAACGTCTTTCCGTCGAACTGCCCGAGGAAGTACTGTTCGCCCGAGCCCCCTTGCGGTGCACCTGGGTTCAGTCCTACCTTAAGCGCCCAGATACTTCCCTTTCCGTTCGCGGCCGGGACCTGCAGCAAGTCCGGACACTCCCAATCTCCAGTCACATAGCCGGAAGGTCCAAAGTCACTCAGCTGCGTCCAAGCGATAAGGTTCGGTGAGGAGTAGAAGCGAACCTTGTGCTCCTTGGGTAGAGAAACTGCCATGACCCAGTGGCGGGCCATCTCGTCCCAGGACACGCTTGGATCGCGGAAGTCGGTCATGTGCAGGTCGAGTACCGGGTTGCCGCGATATCGCGTCCATGTACGGCCCTGATCGCGGCTGTAGGCGACATTCTGCGTCTGCCGTGTGCCTTCGGGCGTATTTCCGTGCCCCGTATAGATCGCCACCAGGCATGCGCTGTTTGCCGCACACAGGCCGCTGCGATTGTCGCGATCGACAACCACGCTTCCGGTGAAGATCATGATCCCATCCTGCTCAGGGATGGCAACCGGCAGCTCGCGCCAATGCAGCAGGTCGCTGCTCACGGCATGACCCCAACTCATGTGGCCCCACTCATCGCCAAAGGGGTTGTACTGGTAGAAAAGGTGGTACTCACCCTTGTAATAGACCAAACCGTTTGGATCGTTGGTCCAGTTCTTTTGTGGAGAGAAGTGAACCTGCGGCCGGAAGGGCTGATTGTATCCTTCGGTCTGTGCCTGGGTCCTCAGCGCCAAGAGCATAGCCAATGCGATCAGCAAGGAACGGATCTGTTTCGCAGGACATGGCTTGAACATATGAGCTCCTCGAGAGAAACGGACTAACTTTGCCTCGCCGTACTTAGCCGGCCCGGCTTTAGCGGGCGAATTCCTTAAACTGCTCTTCTGAGAATCCTTCGCCCCACTTTTTTGCTCGGCTCGTCAGAGCTTTTTCCAGGTTGGCTTTGAGCTTATCGGCTACCAATTTTTCGAACTTGGCGTAGTCCACCTTGCCGTGTGCATCGATAGAATCTTTCCACGCCGAGAGCAAACTATCGGTGATCGCCGTAGCAGACTCGGTTGTACAAAGCTTGACTACTTCCTTGCTAACGTAAATTTTGATCCGGTCAGACAGCGCCCGTTCTCCGGGGAAAATCTCCCTGAACGATTTGTCCATGAACTTCATGAGAGTCGCCTCGCAGCCCTCCTTGATCAGAGTCGAAGCGAAACCATCAGCCCCAGCAACGATGGCTTTCTCGAGCAGAGGTTTGAGATCCGGAGCCTGACCGCTCGTAGCCGCTCCGACATGGGCTTTCAACCTTTGTTGTTTCAACTGAGCGTCAATGTCTTTTGCGGCCTGCTTAGCCATTGCCGAAAGAAAGGCGAGAGTGCATTTGCCCATGACAGTGGCGAGACTGCGAAGAAGCCGGTTGAAGGCCTTGCGCAGGCCCATCTCCATGGCTTGACGCGCGCTCGCTTTGAGCAGCCTTTTTCCAACGGTTTTTTTCAGTGCCGAAAGGCTGCCGCTCAAACTAATCATGACTAGTTCGGCGGTCAAGCGGCATAGGGGAACGATCGTCGCTTCGAGTTGAGCGGCGGTTCGTGACATCACGAAAGAATCGTTAAGGTCCTGCCGCCCGAAATCCGCGGTCTTCTGAAGGGAGGTGGGGGTACTGTCGAGGAAGAGGACACCCTGCATCTTCACCACGCCACCGCTGCGCCCGTTGGGAGCGATATCCGTGATTTTCCAGCCAATCTTGTATTTCGCTTCTTCAAATTCCCCCAGGAAGAGCATGATGATCGAAATAAACGATACGCCTTGGTCGGGCTCCTGCAGTTCCGGAAATATTCTTTCCGCAGAACTCTTTTCGATCTCCGAGACAAGTACGAAATCGTCTACCTGATAAAAGGGTCGACCGTCTTTGTTCGGATACGTTAACTGGGTAACACGGGCGCCATTTCTGTACTCGTAGACCACCGGCTTTCCTCGATAGGTCCAGAGTCGAATGAAGTCCATCGAGCCGACGGGTGGCGGTTCGGTGTCCACCCCCGCGAAAGCCGTCGGCTGCACACGAACCGAACCGGGAACCGGGGTGAGTATCTTGGGTGTGGTGCCGTCCTTGGTATGGGGAGGAGTGCCCGTCCGTCCCACGGGGCCTTGACTACTAGCGCCGGCCATTCAGAATCCTGTGAGGGATTGACAAGTTGTCATCGCCGTCATCGTAGCATGTGCCTCGATCCGCAAAATGGGAGGCGCGTACGAGGTGTTTCCCCCTCTGGGATGAGATTGCAAGGGGCCAGACCGTGGTACCCAAAGTAACTTATCGCGCTTTTCACGCACTTTCCGCCAGACAATCTCTCCCCGTGACCGTGCCGGCCGCCTGCCCCAGCACTTAGCGCGCTTAAAGCGCTTAGTGCGCACTTTTTTTGACCGGACACCATTGAAATCCCGCTGCTGGACTGTCATTCCGATCCGGTGCTATCGTTCCTTCGGCGCCAAAAGTCGGCAACTGCCGCTCGCGCCGGAGGTATTTGATGGCAACTATCCCCGTTGATTCACGTGTTAATTCCAAGACCGCGGAGTTCTTCTCCCGGCAACACCGCATGCTGATCGATGGACGCTTCGTCCTGGCCGCATCCGGTAAAACCTTCCCCGTGTACAATCCCGCCACCGGCGAAGTGGTGGCCCAGGTTCCGGAAGCCGAGGCAGAAGACGTAGATCGTGCGGTCAATGCGGCACGCCGCGCCTTCGATGACGGCCCGTGGAGCAAGATGTCCACCTCGCAACGTGGCCAGCTGATCTGGAAAGTGGCCGACTTGCTCGAGGCCAACCTGGAGGAATTCGCAGAGATTGAATCGCTCGATAACGGCAAGCCGCTTTCGGTCGCGCGCGTCGCCGATCTTCCGCTAGCCATTGATATGTTCCGCTACATGGCGGGCTGGTCAACGAAGATATCCGGCTCTACGCTCAACTTCTCCACCCCCGGCGCTTTCCACTCCTACACCTTGCGCGAGCCAATCGGAGTCGTCGGCCAGATCATTCCCTGGAATTTCCCGCTCCTGATGGCCGTGTGGAAGCTTGCCCCGGCCCTCGCCGCCGGTTGTTGCGTCGTGCTTAAGGTCGCTGAGCAAACGCCCATGTCCGCGCTGCGGCTGGCCGAACTGTTCGATCAGGCAGGATTTCCCCCAGGCGTGGTCAACATTCTCACCGGCTATGGCGAAGGCGCAGGCGCGCCCCTGGCCGCGCATCCGCTGGTTGACAAAATCGCTTTCACCGGCTCGACCGAAGTTGGCAAGCTGATCGTGAAAGCCTCCGCCGGCAACCTGAAAAAAGTAAGCCTAGAGTTGGGTGGTAAGAGCCCGGCCATCATCTTCCCCGATGCCGACCTGGAACGCGCTATCCCCGGTGCGGCCAGCGCCATCTTCTTCAACCAGGGACAATGCTGCTGCGCCGGCTCACGTCTCTTCGCGCATGAAAGCGTCTATGACAAGGTTCTGCAAGGAATCAGCGACATCGCCGGAGGCATCAACATGGGCCACGGCATCGACCCCAAGACGGAGATGGGACCATTGGTCAGCGAGGAGCAGTTCGACAAAGTCACCGGCTACATCGATTCCGGCATAAAGCAGGGCGCCAAGGTAGCCGCTGGTGGCAAACGCCATGGAGACCGCGGGTATTTCGTCCAGCCCACCGTACTCACCAATACCAAGCCGGACATGAAGGTGGTTCAAGAAGAAATTTTCGGACCCGTGGTATGCGCCGAATCTTTTTCCGATAGCGATCTTGATCGCATGGCACGCGAGGCGAACAGCACCGTCTATGGCCTGGCAGCCAGTGTCTGGACAAAGGATCTGAGCACCGCTCACAAAATGGCGCGGCTCATCCGCTCCGGTACGGTATGGATCAACTGCCACAACGTCTTCGACGCTTCTCTGCCCTTTGGCGGATATAAACAATCCGGTTGGGGCCGCGAGATGGGCGAGGAAGTCCTCCACAACTACACCGAAGTAAAAGCCGTCACCGCGGCTTTATAGATCGGATGCCCAGGGCCGGATATCTCCGGCCCTGGGGACAACGCCGCAACCCAAACCTTCATCTCTAGAGCACAATGCCAAAAACAGAACACCCAGACAGTGATGCCCACAAGGGAGCAGTTGAGGAAGAAACCAGCACCCCTTCCCGCGACGGCGATCCAAACCTGCAGGGCCAATTGGGCCACCGCGACGAGGATGAAATGCTCAAAGATGCGGACACTGATTTTCCCGAGCCTGGCTCAAGCCCGGAGCACAGCGGCGAGCACCGCTAAAGGATGGGGTTTAGCCGATCTTGGTGAGTTGGCCCTGGTTCAGTTCTTTCCAGTTTCGGCCGTTGTCTTCGCTGAACTCGGTACGGAAGTGCATCACTTTGTCGGATAGAAACTCATCATTGGTCAGGAACATGATGGTCTTGTCCTGGTTCTGCACCTCGGTGCCGAAGCTCCAGATGTTTCCCTTTACCTGCATGGGTACTTCGCGTGGGGAATCATCCTTGTCGACGCCGAAGAACTTGTAGGTCTTGTTCGCCTCGTCGTACGTGTAAACAGACAGGCTATTGCTGACGCCGGTGGGGCCGTTCATCAGATGGTCACACAGGATAAACCCATGGTGGGGAGACCAGTTACAGGTCATCTCGGAGGTTACCGAGGCGGCCTGACTGTAGGGCGTGGTCATCACCTGGGTCTGGGACTCCCACGTCCCTATCCAAACGTCCATCTTCGTTATTTCGGGAGCAATCTTCGGCGCTTCCAGATGATCGCTGGCCAAGGCTAAGGTACTAGCAGTGATGACAGAAAGATAAACCCCTCGAAGGAAATTCTTACGCATGCCATCACCTTGCTCTGCTTGGATTAAACGAAGCTGATGATACAACTTTTAGGGCATGGTTGAACAATAATTGTTGCAGCTTATTAGTACCCACGAATCCCGAAACTGCACGCCGCCCAGGTAACCAACCGCCAAATTTACCTGGAGGCTGTTTGCGGGGTGTGGCTACTGATGCTTCTGCATAATCTGGTCGAGCACCTGGCGGGAGGGGCGAACCCGCGATTCCGGGAGGGTGGCCAGAGGCGCATCCACGAGATTCAGCATGTCGGTAAAACTGGGCTTGGAGGTATCGACGTAAAAGACCCCGGTCAAGACTTCACCCTGCTCATGAGCCTGCATCAGGGCCGTGACCGCGCCGATGCGGTTGGTGGGGTCGTAGTCCGGGTGGAGCTTGCGCAGCCGCATATGCGATCCGTCATGCATCTCCACGTCGTAGGTGGTTCCGGGATCGTAGTCGACGGCGATCTCTTCGAAAGAAGGAACGAAACCGACCTCGTTGACCGCTTCGTCGTGGTCCTGTACGTATTTGTAGCTTTTGGTCGAGCCCTCGTGATCGTTAAAGGTTACGCAGGGGGAGATGACGTCGAGCATAACGGTGCCACGGTGGGCAATCGCCGCCTTAAGCATGGCCAGCAGCTGCTTCTTGTCTCCCGAGAAAGACCGGCCCACGAAGGTCGCGCCCAGCTCCACAGCCATCACACAAGTGTCGATCGGCGGCAGGTCGTTGATGACCCCCGTTTTTAGCGTCGAACCAATGTCGGCAGTGGCCGAAAACTGGCCCTTGGTGAGGCCGTAAACACCATTGTCCTCAATGATGTAGATCAGAGACAGGTTGCGCCGCATCACATGGGCGAACTGCCCAAAGCCGATGGAGACTGTATCTCCGTCACCACTGACACCCAAACCCAACATGGTGTGGTTGGCCATCAACGCCCCCGTGGCCACCGAAGGCATGCGCCCATGGACACTATTGAAGCTGTGAGCCCGGCTCATGAAATAGGCCGGCGTCTTGGAGGAGCAGCCGATGCCGGAGAGCTTCATCACCCGCTCCGGGGCGACTCCCATCTCGTAAAAAGCATCGACAATGCGCTCGGAAATGGCGTTGTGTCCGCACCCGGCGCAGAGCGTGGTCTTGCCCCCGCGGTAGTCCAACACTTGCAGCCCCAGGCGGTTCTTCTTTGGGCCGGGAGCCACCGGCGGATTCATCGTGGTCGCCATTAAATTTCCTCCTGCAGGACCAGCTTGTCGGTCACAGTTCGCGCGTCGAGGGGCAAGCCGTCGAAGTGGCGAATACTTCTTAGTTTGGTGATGTGGGCAGCGGGCAGGTCGAGCTTGAGCAAGCTCAGCATTTGCCCATCACGATTCTGCTCGATCACGTAGACCCGGGAGTGGGCCGTTACAAAAGCGTGCACTTCGGGAGAAAAGGGAAAGGCGCGCAAGCGCAGGTAGTCGGTTTCGAGGGCATATTCTTCCTTTAGCTGATCGCGGCTCTCGCGCACCGCGAAATCAGAGCTGCCAAAGGCGATCAGCCCGATGTTGGACTTGCCTGTCTGCACCACCTCGGGCGCGGGGACCATGGTGCGCGCGGTCTCGAATTTCCTGGCCAGGCGCTCCATCAGGTTCTGGTAATCGTCGGGGCGCTCGGTATACAGAGCCTTCTCGTTATGGCCGCTGCCGCGGGTGAAGTAGGCAGCTTTTGGATGATCGGTTCCCGGGAGGGTCCTATAAGGGATGCCATCGCCATCCACATCCTTATAGCGCTCGAAACCGCCTAACCGCTCCAGATCCTCTCGGGACAGAACCTTGCCCCGTTTCAACGGCTTCTCGGGATAGACGAACGGGTCCGACATCCAGTTGTTCATCCCGATATCGAGGTCGGAGAGGACAAAGACGGGGGTTTGCAATTGCTCAGCTAGGTCGAACGCTTCCATCGCGAATTGGTAACATTCGCTGACCGAGGCGGGCAGTAGCATGACGTGCTTGGTGTCGCCGTGCGATAGGTAGGCAATCGCCAGCAGGTCTCCCTGCATGGTGCGTGTCGGCATACCGGTCGAAGGGCCAACCCGCTGGATATCAAAGATGACCCCGGGGAGCTCTGCAAAATAGCCCAAGCCGGCAAATTCCGCCATCAGGGAAATTCCCGGGCCGGAAGTGGAGGTCATGGAACGCGCGCCGGCCCAGCCTGCGCCCAGCACCATGCCGATGGCGGCGAGCTCGTCTTCCGCCTGAACGATGGCGAAGTTCGCTTTGCCATCTTCCTCGACGCGGTATTTCTTCATGTAATCGATTAGACTTTCGACCACCGAAGAGGAGGGTGTAATGGGATACCAGGTCACCACCGTGACGCCGGCGAACATCGCCCCCAGGGCAGCGGCCGAGTTCCCGTCGATGATGATCTTGCCCTGGGTCTCCTGCATGTGCTCGAGCATCAGCGGATCTTGTTTGGTCAAAGAACTGGCAGCAAAGTCGTGGCCGGCTTTTACGGCTGTCCAGTTAAGGTCAGCAGCCTTCTGTTTCTTGGCGAACTGGCGGCGCACCGCCTTCTCCACCTCGGTGAGATCCATGCCCAGCAACTGCGCCACTACGCCCACGTAGATCATGTTCCGCACTAGTTTGCGAAGCTTGGCTTCAGGGCAAACCGCGGCCGTCAGCTTGTCGAAAGGAACCGGGTAACAGACGACGTCGTCGCGATACTGCTTGAGGTTCAAGGCCTCGTCGTAGATGGCGGCGCCGCCCGAGGGCAGCGAGAGGATGTCTTCGCGCGCGGTCTCGGCATTCATCGCCACTAGCAGTTCTATTTCTCGCCTGCGCGCAACGTACCCTCGCTTGCTGGCGCGAATGGTATACCACGTTGGTAACCCGGCAATATTCGATGGAAAAAGGTTCTTTCCGCTTACCGGGATACCCATCCCGAATATGCTCTTGAGTAGCACCAGGTTGGCAGATTGCGACCCGGACCCGTTGACGGTCGCTACCTGAATGCTGAAGTCATTGATGATCCGTTCGGATGTTGGCGTCTGTAGTACCGCTGAGCTACCCGTTCCGGGTGCGCCCACGGCAACGTCTCCTGTCGCCATTTGGCCGGATTCCTTCCCCGAGATGAATTGAGCGGCACCATCGCCGGCCAGACTTTTGCTGTGGTCTGGATCAAGAAGGACCCTGATCTCCGCTCAGATCATTATAGTTCAGCGCTTTCTCCTGCTTTTGTCCGGGGCATCCGATGGCTCTAATTTGCCACTGGACGGGGAAATCCGGATTTGAGGCGCGCTTGGGGCGGAATTACAATGATGACATGCTGCTGGAAGGTATCTTTGCCGCCGTAACGACGTGTTTCTACCCCGATGGACGCCCCTACTGGCGGAAGCTTGAAGCAAACATGGAGCGCTACTCCCGCACCCCGATGAGTGGGATGGTGTTGCTGGGCTCGACGGGCGAGGCCGTGATGCTGAGCGATGAGGAGTCGCGGGAAGCGCTGCGGGTGGCCGGGTATGCGGCGGCTCCAGAGAAGGTTCTGTTGGCGGGGGTGGGCTGCGAAAGCGTCCTTGAGACCTTGCGCCTGGCGGATTATGCCGCCGAGCTCCAATACGATGCGGTCCTGGTCCGCACCCCTCATTACTACCGCAAGCAGATGCGAAACCGGGAGATGCTGACCTATTACCAGGCGGTTGCCGACCGTTCGCCGTTGCCGGTGCTGCTTTACAGCGTGCCTAGTTGCACTGCGTATGACCTGCCGGTCGAGGTGGTCGCCGAGTTGGCAATGCATCCCAACATCGTGGGGATGAAGGACTCGAGCGGTAACGTGGAGCGAATCGGGGAGCTGGTGCAAGCCACCCGCTCAGGCAGGAAGCGGACGGTCCCGGTTACCAGCATCTTTGCCGCAGTTACGTCGAGAATGCTCTCCCCGCAGACCCTAGAAGAGGAAAAGCCGACTTTCGTGGCCGCGGAGCAGCTTATTTTGGGAGCGATGGCGATTGCAGTGGCGCCCCCTCGGCCCCCGCTCAAGACACGTACCCGCGAAGTGGGTTTCCAGCTGCTTTGCGGTTCTGCCCAGACGCTCTATCCCTCGCTGGAAGCTGGAGCTACGGGTGGAGTGCTGGCGCTCGCGAGCTTTGCTCCCCAGGCATGCTGTGAGGTGTACACGGCGTGGGCGGAAAAGGACCCAGTGCTGGCGGCGGAAAAACAGCAGCGAATTGCCCGGGCGGGCATCGAGATTGCCGGCAAGATGGGCATTCCCGGCGTAAAGTATGCGCTGGACCTGAACGGCTATTACGGCGGAAGGCCCAGAATGCCGTTGCTGCCCTTAACCGGGGACGAGCAGCGCGTGGTCGATGAGTTAATGGTAGATATTCGCAACTAGGGCGGTTGCACAAGCCGCTCTAATGGGCGGCGACCGGTTCCCGGCGTAATTCCTGCAGAGCGTTGACGGTGATCTGGCGCCGCTGCGTCGCGGCAATTCCTTCCGCCGCTGCCCTGGCCGCCGCTATGGTCGTGATGGTGGGGATTCTCTGGGTCACCGCCGCCCGGCGAATTGCCCTTTCGTCAAAGAACGTGTCCTGACCGTGCGGGGTGTTCACGATGAGCTGAATACGCTCTCCCTTGATCAGGTCAACCACGTTCGGCCGGCCCTCCTTCACCTTGTAGACACGCTCCACCACCATGCCGGCCCGCTCCAGCACATCGGCAGTGCCTTGCGTCGCTACCAAGCGAAAGCCCAACTCGACATATTGCCGGGCAAGGTCTACCACCATTGCTTTATCGCGGTCATTCACGCTGAAGAAGACCGTGCCCTTTACAGGCAGCATCTGCCCGGCCGAGAGTTGCGCCTTGGCGAAGGCTTCGCCGAAATTATCAGCCACTCCCATGACTTCGCCCGTCGACTTCATCTCCGGTCCCAAAACCGTATCCACGCCGGGAAACTTGTTCCAGGGAAAGACCGGCGATTTGACGAAAAAGTGACTACCAGTGGCCAGATCCGTTCGCTCGGCTACCTGGTCCGGCATCAACTCGCGCAAGGTACGGCCCGTCATCAGCCGTGCAGCCATTTTTGCCAGAGGCACCCCGGTCGCCTTGGAGACGTAAGGAACGGTGCGGGAAGCACGTGGATTCACTTCGATAACGAACACCTTATCCTGTTCCCCTTGCCTGCGCTGGATGGCGAACTGCAGGTTCACCAGACCGACCACGTTCAAGGCCAGTGCAAGCTCGCGGGTGTACCTACGAATCGTTTCAAGCGTGGAGGGCGCCAGATCGGCCGCGGGCAGGACGCAGGAAGAGTCACCGGAGTGAATGCCGGCTTCTTCAATATGCTGCATGATCCCGGCAATCACCACGTCTCTGCCGTCGCACAGGGCGTCTACGTCGACTTCGACCGCATCTTCGAGAAAGTGATCGACCAGCACAGGGCGCTCCTGCGAGTACTCCACGGCTTCCCCCATATAGCGGCGCACGGCATCAGCGTCATAAGCAATGACCATCGCCCGGCCGCCTAACACATAGGAGGGCCGTACCAGCACGGGGTAGCCGACACGCTCCGCACCTTCCAGGGCTTGCTCGACGGTAGTGACCATGGCGCCCGGCGGTTGGGGAATATTCAGATCCTCCAGCAATCGGCCGAAGCGTTTGCGATCCTCGGCCAGGTCGATGGATTCAGGAGAAGTGCCCAGGATGGTGATGCCCGCTGCTTTCAGCGGCAGGGCGAGGTTCAGCGGCGTTTGACCGCCGAACTGCACGATCATTCCGATCTCGGCGCCGGACGAAGCCTCGTGCTCATAGACGGCCAACACATCTTCCAGGGTGAGTGGTTCGAAGTACAACCGATCGCTGGTGTCGTAATCGGTCGACACCGTCTCCGGATTGCAGTTGACCATGATGGTTTCGTAATCGTCTTCCCTGAGTGCAAACGCCGCATGGCAGCAGCAGTAATCAAACTCGATTCCCTGGCCGATGCGGTTGGGCCCGCTGCCTAAAATGATTACTTTGCGCCGGGACGTGGGCGGCGCTTCATCTTCCTCGTCGTAGGTTGAATAGAGGTAAGGAGTGTCGCTATCGAATTCCGCGGCGCAGGTATCCACCTTTTTGAAGATTGGGGTGACGCCGTGCCGCTGCCGCAACTCCCTTACCGCGGTTGCCCCCTCCACACTATCCATGCCCCAGACTTCGGCGATTCTTGCGTCGGAGATACCCATCCGCTTGGCCTTGCGCAGCACATCCGCCGGCATGGTCTCGAGCGTGTAGTCGGCGAGTTTCTGAATGGCGTCGGTCACTTCTTTAATTTGATAAAGAAACCACGGGTCCATCGAAGTCATGCGGGCTATCTCTCGCACTGAGAGCCCGCTGCGTAACGCATAGCGGATGTAGTTCAGCCGCTCCGGCTGCGGGGTCACCAGGCGCTGGGTAAGACGCCTCGGCTCGATAACCTCGGTACTGATGCGCTTGCCGGTGTCGAGCGATCGTAGCGCCTTCATCAACGCTTCCTTGAAAGTGCGGCCCAGCGCCATCACTTCCCCGAC
>Ga0182024_10012502_pt1 | contig 16781 bp, 17 predicted proteins | sample P32metaG_FD_120480 | JGI IMG/M metagenome (GOLD analysis project Ga0182024, IMG submission 120480) | Permafrost microbial communities from Stordalen Mire, Sweden - P3-2 metaG (Illumina Assembly) | ecosystem: Environmental > Terrestrial > Soil > Wetlands > Permafrost | place: Sweden: Stordalen... | reverse complement strand
CTGCTGCTCGGAACGCGCATCGCGCTGCTAGCCTCGGGTCGCCTGGCGGGCGTCTATTCCCCGCAGGAATTTCTGCGCGCCAGCGAACCCGAGGCGCGCGCGTTTGTCGACTCCATTGATGCCGGCAATACGGGCGCTGCCGGAAAAGTGGGCGATACGGCCGCGCCGCCCGTCGTACCGAATTCCGGAGGTGAGCTTTGAGCCTTCTGCAGTTTTTTGCCCAGCAGCACACGGAAATTTTCTCGCGCACGCTCGAACATCTCTGGCTCGTCGCGGCGGCTATGGGCATCGCCGTGCTGATTGGTCTTCCCCTGGGGATCGTGCTGGTGCGGCGCCGCGGCCTGCGACGCTGGGTGCTGGGAACGGCGAACGTCATTCAGACAATCCCGAGCCTGGCGCTGTTTGGTTTTCTGATTCCCGTGCCTGTGCTGGGAGGGATTGGCGCGAGCACCGCCATCGTGGCGCTCGCGCTCTATGCGTTGCTCCCGATCCTGCGCAACACGTACACGGGTATCGCGGGCGTTGATCCTGCGGTCCTCGAATCAGCTCGCGCCATGGGCATGACGCCGCGCCAATCCCTCTGGCAAGTCGAGTTGCCGCTCTCGATGGGCGTGATCCTCGCGGGCGTGCGCACGGCCACGGTCATTACCATCGGCGTTGCCACCATCGCGGCAGCCATCGGCGCTGGCGGCTTGGGCGTGTTCATCTTTCGCGGCGTAGCCATGGCCAGCAATGCCGTGGTTCTCGCAGGCGCGATTCCCGCGGCACTTCTGGCCATCGCCGCGGATCTGCTGCTGGGCCTGCTGGAACGCAGGCTCTCGCCGCCGCGGATGTCAAACGCGACAAGCGCGGCAAGCGCGGCAAGCGAATGAAGCGTTGCCTCGTGGACAGGCGCGATGCCCTGCGGCTCGCTGTGGGAGGCGCGCTGCTTCTAGCGGGATGCCGCGAACCAGCCAACGCCATCCTCGTCGGATCGAAAAATTTTACCGAGCAAATCGTCCTTGGCGAACTCCTGGCGCAACAGATCGAAGCGCACACCTCGCTGCGTCCCGACCGCCGTTTCGATCTCGGCGGCACCTTCCTGTGTCATCAAGCTCTGCTCGCCGGTCAACTCGATCTCTACCCCGAGTACACGGGCACGGCGCTGACGGCCATCCTCAAGGAGCCTCCGGCCAGCGATCCCGCAGCCGTCTATCAGATGGTCCGCGACGCCTACAGCAGCCGCTTCCATCTCGATGTTGGCCCGCCGCTCGGCTTCAACAACACATTCGCGATCGTTGTCCGCGGCGAGGACGCCCAGCGCCTGCACCTCCGCGTCGTCTCTGACATGGTTCCTTACGCTTCGCAATGGCGCGCGGGATTCGGGTACGAATTCATGGAGCGCCCGGACGGCTACCGCGGCTGGACGAAGGCTTATGGCCTGGCTTTCCACTCCGAGCCGCGCATCATGGATCTGGGCTTGCTCTATCGCGCCTTGCAGGAAAAGCAAGTAGACGTGGTCGCGGGCAATTCCACCGATGGGTTGATTGCCGCGCTCGGTTTGGTCGTCCTCGGTGACGATCGCCGCTATTTCCCGCCCTATCAAGCCGTGGCCGTGGTGCGTGAGGCAACCTTCGAGCGCCACCCGGAGCTTCGCGGCGCGCTCGACGCGCTAGGCGGAAAAATCTCCGACGACGATATGCGCCAGATGAACTATGCGCTGGACGGCCAGCATCGCGACGTCACCGCCATCGTGCGCGATTTTCGCGCCGCGCATCAGCTATGAAATAGACGCGGACCTTGGCGCGTCATTTCGCGCCTCCAGGCGACGCGCCCCATTGCCCGCTGTAAACTGTCTCTGCTACATTCGTGCGTCTGGCGTGCGGCCGGGAGGCTCCCTTGGAAGTAAGCTCGAAACTGATCGAAATGCTGGTTTGCCCCGTTTGCAAGACGCCGGTGAAATTGACGCCGGACAACCAGGGCTTGCGCTGCGCCAGTTGCTGCCTGATCTATCCCATCCGCGACGGCTTTCCAGTCATGATCAAGGACGAAGCGCGCTCCGAGTCCAGCACCGAGGCTCCCTCGGGCCACTGACGCGCCGCGCAGGATCGCCCGGCCTTTCCGCATGACTCCCGCTCCCAAACTCGAACGGCTGGTGCGCCGCCTGCGCGGCCGCCGCATCGCCGTGGTTGGCGATCTGATGCTGGACCGCTACGTCTGGGGCGAGGCGACCAAGCTTTCCCCCGAAGCGCCTGTGCCGGTAGTGGAATTCGTCTCTGAAACGTCGCGCCTGGGCGGCGCGGGCAACGTTGCGGCAAATCTCGCTTCGCTGGGGGCCCGCGTTACGCCTTTTGGCGTGACCGGCACGGATGAAGCCGGACGTGCCCTGCGCGCCGAATTGGCCAACGCCGGTATGGCGGACAAGGGCGTCATCGCTGACCAGCACCGAATCACGACGCTTAAGACTCGCATCATCGCTCGTCACCGCCAGGTTGTTCGCGTCGATCGTGAGCGGCGCGACCCCTTGGCGCGTTCCCTCGAACAGATGCTCATCGCCCGCATCAAAGGAGCGCTGCCGCGCCTCGACGCCTTAGTGGTTTCTGATTACGACAAAGGACTGATCACCGACGCGCTCGCCGATCGCGTGTTGGACGAGTGCCGCCGCCTAGGCATTCCCGCGCTGGTGAAGCCGAAGACTTCGCGCCTATTTGCCTATCGCGGCGCGACGGCCATCGTGTGCAACAAGAAAGAGGCGGGATTCTTTGTGACGCGCGAGCTCACCGACGAGAAGTCAATCGACGAGGCTGGGCGCGCGCTATTGGCCCATTTCGGCTGCGCCGCAGTGGTCATCACGCTGGGTGGAGACGGGATGAGCCTTTTCGAGGGGGGCGCGCCGCGGTACTTTCACGTACCCGCCACCAGCTTCGAAGTCAGCTACGAGCGCGTGGGCCTCCCAGGTGTGGAGCGCGCCGCCACCGGCCGCCAGGTCTTTGACGTCACCGGCGCAGGCGATACGGTGCTTGCGGTGCTCGCGCTGGCAGTGGCTACCGGTGCTGCGATGGCCGACGCAGTCGTGCTCGCGAACATTGCCGCGAGCATTGTCGTGGGTAAGTTGGGTGCAGCCAGTGTCGCGCCCGCCGAACTTCTGGCGGCAATTCGCGACTCGCGCTGAAAACCTCCTCGCAAAACGAGGCGCACCAAGCCCTACGGCGGAAAACTCAGCGACTGATCGCTGCGTTCCACCCACAGCGAAACTTCCCGGTTGCGCCCGCTGCGTGCGTCGTTTCCATCCGGGAATGGTTGGAACGGGCTGGTTTCAACGACCACGATCACCCCGCTGCCGTCCTTCGGCTGTTCCGCATCCTCGATCCGATAGCTCTTCAAGGGGCTGTAATAGCCCGTCGGTCCCCAGTCCGCCGTAAATTCCTGAAAGTTATAGCTCGTCCCGTGCGGCTTCCAAATTTGATAGGCCCGCGGAAGATCCCCGGCGACGACCGCGCTCATGAAGTGCTCCACGGTGTGCCGCTCCGGCTCGAAGAAGAAAAGAAACCATCCATACCATGCGCTGAAACAGATGAGAATCACCAGCGCGACGATGGTGATTGTGTAGCGCCGCAATTGCGACTTTGGCTCTTCGCTGGCATCAAGCAGGCCCACCGATACACTCTCCGCGCTCTTAGATTTGACGCTTGAACAGAAGGATGCTGGCGCTGATCAACAGCACCGAAAACCCTAACAGAACTGAAACGTCAAAGTAAATCCCTGGAAACCCCGTATCCTTCAGCAAGAGGTTCTTCAGCGCGTGCACGGCATACGTAAACGGGTCCACCACGGAGATCCAGCGCAGCCAGATCGGGAACCCTTCGGTCGGGTAGATCGCTCCGGAGGGGAAGAAGAGCAAGGTGTTCAGCACGCCGAAAATCGCGCGTGGCACCAGCGGGTCGCTCACGCGCACCATCATCAGAAACATGAAGCTGATCATGCACAGCGCTGTCGAGCCCAGCACTATCACTAAGTAGACCAGGCGCAGCGGCTCCCACAATTGCGCGATCCCCGCGATCATGCCGCCGATCAGCGTAATCGTCAGCCCGGCTAAGAGGCCCTTGATGGCCCCCGAAAAAATCAGACCGAGGACCAAGTCTGCCTTGCTGAGCGGCGTAGCCAGATATCCTTCGTGCAGTCCGCGCGCCTTGTCGTCGATGAACGCAATTCCGCCGCCGATCATGGCCACCACGAAAATCGAAATCGAAATCGAGCCAGCCAGCAGGTACTTGATGTATTCGATGTACGGATAGACCTCGACGGTTTGAATCTCGATTTGCGACGGGAGTCGCTGCGCGCTGAACATGCCGGTCAGAGTCGAGGCCTGCGATTCTCCCGACTGCGTAGGCGGCAAGGACGGCCCGTTCAAATCTGTCTGAATCTCTTGGATGCGCTCCAGAACCCCGCTCGCTGTGAAATTGTCGGTGTTGTCTTCGATGAAAGCGATGCGCGGCTTCTCGTCGCGCAATACCCGCTGCGAAAAATCGCGGGGAATGTCCACAACCGCCTTCAGGAAGCCCGCCCGCAGATCGGTCATGGCGTCCGGCAGATGGTTGTATTCAGAAACGCGAAACGTCTGCGGACCTTCAACGATGGCGTTCAGCCGCTCGCGCACCAGGCGCGATTCCGGACCATGGTCCTCGTCCACCAGCGCGATGCGCACGTTCTTGATCTGGCCGCCGAACGCGTATCCCAGCACGATCAGCTGCATCAGTGGGAACACCATGGACGTCATCATCAGCGCGGGACTGCGGAAGAATTTCCGTAGGTCGCGTTCGATCATGGCCATGATCCGGTAGAGTTTCATGTGCGTTTCCTGCTTGCCGCTCTCACTTGTACAAATGGCTGACGTCGAGCCTGGCGCCGGCGCCGACCTCATCGCGCAACTGCCGCCCCGTGTAATGCAGAAACACGTCATCGAGGGTTGTGGTCTTCACCGTCACGCGGTTCACTTTCACGCCTCGCTTACGTGCCAGATCCATCAGCGGTCCTAATGTCTCCGGCCCGCTGCGAGAGGAGATGTGCGTCACGCCGTCATGCTCGGTGACGCCGGTGACTTGCGGGAGGGCCGTCAGCGCCTCCTGCCAGTCCGCGGGCACGCCCGAAAATTCCGCCTCGACCACATCCACGCCCGAAACGCTGTCCTTGAGCCGCGTAGGCGTGTCCAGCGCGGCCATCTTGCCGTGATCCACAATGGCGATGCGGTCGCACAGGTTATCGGCCTCGTCCATGTAGTGCGTCGTGAGCAGAATCGTCAGGCTCGATTGCCCTTGAATCTTCTGAATCATCTCCCAGACGTTCGTGCGCGAGACAGGATCGAGTCCCGTGGTCGGTTCGTCCAGGAAAAGAATCTTCGGCGAATGCACCAGCCCGCGCGCGATTTCCAGGCGCCGCCGCATGCCGCCGGAAAAGGTGCCCACCAACGACTTGCCGAAGCGCGTCAAATCGACCGCTTCGAGTAGATTGCTGATTAGTCCCGCGCGCTCATGGGCGGGCACTCCATACAGCTTCGAGTAAATCAGCAGGTTCTCCTCCGCCGTCAGCTCCGGGTCGGAAGTCAGCGCCTGCGGAATCACGCCGATCGAATTGCGCACTCCGTTGGCATCCTTGCGCACGTCATGGCCCGCGACCCGCGCTGTTCCATCCGTCGGCGGCGTCAGCGTCGTCAGCATGCGGATCAGCGTCGTTTTGCCCGCGCCGTTGGGGCCGAGCAAACCGAATATCTCGCCCTCCTCCACGCGGAAGGAAACGTGGTCCACGGCCACGAAATCGCCGAAGCGCTTGGTCAAACCGTCCACTTCGATTGCGCTCATCTTGTTTTCCTGCGGCTGGGAGCGGCCAGCCGCCTCATGAATGTTTTCCAGGGGGTCGGAGCTTTAGCTCCGACATAAAAAGACCGATAAAACTGGACTTTAGCCCCTGAAGAAGCTTTTTGTCATCTCGCCAAACCATTGTACGAGGCAACTTCTTGAGCTCCCGATGAAAGCGCTCAATTACAAATTAAACGGCCAGCGCCGCTTGGTCTCCGTCGAAGGCAAAAGCACATAGGCCGTCATGCCGGTAAAAAGCCGCCGTCCTTCGTTGGGAATCGCCACCTTGATCTCGAATGTCTTGATGTCGCGCTTGGTCCGGCTCACGTCCCGCTGCGTGGCGTAATCGTTTTCTACGCCCTTGAAGAACACCGTGCCTTCGATTTCGTTGCCGGAAGGGAGCCGCACCTTCAGCTTCTGGTTGAATTGAATCGAATCGATCATGTTTTCCTCGACGTCCGCCTGTACCCACAGGTGATCGATATCCACCACCGTCACGATCGGCCCGCCTGCCTGCACCACTTCTCCCTGGCGCGCCACGCGAACCGATACGATGCCGTCAATCGGTGAGTAGACTTCCGAGTAGCTGAGTTGCGTTTGCGCCTGGTCTTTCTGCGCCACCGACTGCGCGACCTGCGCCCGCGAAGCTGTAATGTCCGCCTGCTGCACCTGCAGTTGCATCCGATTCGCCTGGGCCACCGCCAGTTGCGCCTCCGATGCCTTCACCTGGTCTTCGAGCGCCGTCACGTTCGCTTGCGAGGCTTTGTAGTTGTCTTCGGAGGTGTCTCGTTCCTGCTCGGCGATGACGCCCTTCGCAAACAGCCCTTGGTCGCGCTTATAGGTGACTTCGTTGAGCGCCAAGTTCGCCTGTGCCTGCTCCAGTTGCGCCTTTGCCGCTGTCACGGATGCGGCCGCCTGCGCAACCGCCGCAGCGGTTTGCTCGTCATTCATCGCCAGCGTTCTGCTGGACTGCTCCACGCGGGCCTGCAGCGTTTGGATGTTGGCCGCCGCTGCATCGCGAGCCGATTTCAGCTCGGTGGGATCGATTTCCGCGATCAGCTGCCCCTTCTTTACTTCCGACCCCTCATCCACCAGCAGCTTCTGCAAGCGCCCGGTGACCAGCGGACTGACAATTTCATCCGTGCCTGTCACAATCCCGGTGAGCTGGACTTGCTGCGAGTTCGGTGTGGTCACCAGGTACACGATCAGCGCCACCGCAAACAGTCCCATCAGGAAAAAGAAAAACTTCGACACTTTCATCGTGTCCTCGCTCGCCGCAAAAAAAGTCCGTGCTCGAGAAAATCCAGAACCGCCCGCCGCCGCGCCGCCACGCGCCGTGGCGTAAGCGGGTCGCAGCGCCACAGCTCGCCCAGCACCGGCGCTGCCGCGAAATAGAATACCGTCATGGCGATCAGCGTCACCACCGTATTCTTCGGATCGACGCGCCGGAATTGGCCGCGCGCAATCCCGCCGCGGATCGCCGCCGTGAGCCGCCCGTGCAACGGCCGGAAATAATTCTCGACAACGCCGCCCAAACGCGGCCCTCGGCTCATCAGTTCCCGCTCCACCAGCCGCGGGTAGTTCGGATGCGCCGCCACAAAATCGAAATACGCGTTCACGTAGCCAAGCAGCTGCTCGCTGGGTGTGTCATGCGCTTCCAGGGCGGAAGTAGCCTGCGCCCGCAATTGGCTGAAAAGCATCTCCAGCGTGAACCGGTGCAGCTCTTCCTTGCTCTGAAAATAATAGTAGAGCAGTGCCTGATTTACCCGCGCGCCCCGAGCAATAGCGCTAGTCCGCGCCCCAGACAACCCCCGCTCGGCAAAAATCTCCTCGGCAGCGCGCAGAATCCGCCGCACCGTATCCGGACGCCGCGCCGCAGATAGCTCCCGCGGCAGCCCGCGCCCCGTCAGGCGCAGCCCCACGTCAGCCGGCAAAACCGGTGCAGCCGTAGTTGCCGTTGCAGCCATAATCTTTAACTAAACGCTTAGTTTAGGTAGCGCAAGTATATGTGTCAAGCCGGCCCCGCAGGCGCGATCGGAGCGATCATGCTTCCAGCGCGCCGCCGGCACCTTCTGGCAACTCGATGGAATACTTTGTGCGCTGCTTTTCGCGGTGCTCGGCTAGGGCTAGTTGGATTAGGCGGTCGATTAGGTCGCGGTAGGGGATGCCGGAGGCTTCCCAGAGTTTCGGATACATGCTGATGGAGGTGAAGCCTGGAATCGTGTTCACTTCGTTGATGTAAATCTTATTCGTGCGGTGTTCCAGGAAGAAATCGCATCGCGCCATGCCTCGGCATTCCAGGCAGCGGAAGGCGCGCTTCGCATAGTCCTGGAATTTGCGCACTTGGGACTTCGTCAGCTTCGCTGGGATTTCCAGGCGCGTGCCTTCTTCGAGGTATTTCGCTTCGTAATCGTAGAATTCGCGATGCGGGATGATTTCGCCGGGTATGGAGGCCTCCGGAGCTTCATTGCCGAGAACGGATAGCTCGATCTCGCGTCCTTTGATGAATTTCTCGACGATAAGTTTCTGCCCGAATTCAGCCGCGAAGTCGAGCGCTTTCGTCAATTCCTTGGCGTCATGCGCTTTCGTCATGCCCACCGAAGAGCCTAGCGCCGCCGGCTTCACGAATACTGGGAAGCGGAACTTCTTGCGCACCAGCGCCAGCGCCTTGGCGCGCGATTGCTCCCACTGCGATCGCGGAATGGCGATGAAATCGCCCACAGGCAAACCCTCCTGAATGAAGAGTCTCTTGGCGATGTCTTTGTCCATGCCCACCGCCGAGCCCAGCACGCCCGAACCGACGAACGGTAGCCCGGCCAGTTCCAGCAATCCCTGTATCGTGCCGTCCTCGCCAAACGTGCCGTGCAACACGGGAAAAACCACGTCCACGCGCAGCGAAGCGCCGCCGGTCTTTTCGAGCGGCACCAGTGCCGCGGCGTCCGGCTCAGCGGTCAGCGCGACGTGCTGTCCAGTCCGCAGCACTTCAGGCAGCATTTTCTGCGCCGTACCGCCGGCCAGCCATCGGCCGTCCTTGGTAATGCCGATCGGCACCACTTCGTACTGCGCGGGGTCGAGCGCGCGAATCACCGACGCCGCCGAGGCTAGCGACACTTCATGCTCCCCCGAACGCCCGCCGAAAATCACGCCAACGCGAAGCCGCTTCTTCTCTGAGGTCATTTTCTTCAGGCCGCCTTGCTAGAGGATTTTCTTTCCGAGGGCTGAGAGCACCATCTCGACGCCCAGTAACGCTGTTTTGTTGAGCAGGTCGATCACCGGATTGATCTCGACGATTTCAAGCGAAACCATTGCTTCGCTGTCGGCGATCATCTCCATGGCCAAGTGTCCCTCGCGGTAGGTGATGCCGCCGCGAACCGGCGTTCCCACGCCAGGCGCGTCGCTGGGGTCCACAAAGTCCATGTCCAGGCTGACGGCGATCCCATCGGTATCGTCGGAGGCAACGCGCAGGGCCTCGGTCATCACATCGCGCATGCCGCGTTCATCGATATCCCGCATGGTGAAAGCGTGCACGCCCGACTCCTTCACCAGACGGCGCTCTTTGGCGTCGAGATCGCGCACGCCGACGATCGCCACGTTGCGCGGCTCTACTTTTGGTTTGTAGCCCAGCAACTCCACCAGCTCCGGCGCGCCGTAGCCCATCAGCGCCGCCAGCGGCATGCCGTGCACGTTCCCGGACGGCGAAGACTCCGGCGTGTTCATATCGCCGTGTGCGTCCAGCCAGAGGTAACCGATTTTCTTTTTCTGCTTGCGAAAAAAGCTCGAGACTCCGGAGCACGAACCGATGGCGATGGAGTGGTCGCCGCCGAGCACCAGAGGGAGGAATTCTTCGCTCAGTGATTTTTCGGTGATCTCCGCCAAGTCGCGGCAAGTCTCGGCGATTTCTTCGAGGTATTTCGCACGCTTCTCGCCGTAGTGCAATTCCTCGGCCTGTTTCACGATGACGTTGCCGATGTCCTCCACATGGTGCCCCAGTTGCTTGAGGTGCGCCTGCAAGCCGGCGACGCGCAACGCGGACGGACCCATATCCACTCCGCGGCGGCTCTGGCCCAGGTCCATCGGTACTCCGATGATGCGGATTTTTTGCGCCATGCGAGCTTTCCGATTTTCCCCCGCGTGACGAGTGGCGGGAATGGACTGGCTAAGGATAAACCCGATAAATCATGCGCGGGAAGGGAATGACCTCACGAATGTGCTCGGTTCCGCAAATCCAGGCGACGGTGCGCTCCAGGCCCAATCCGAAGCCCGCGTGGGGCACGCTGCCGTAGCGGCGCAGGTCGAGATACCACTGGAACGCTTCTTCCGGCAGATTGTTTTCGCGCAGCCGCTTGATCAGCAGGTCGTAGTTGGAGATGCGTTCGCCGCCGCCGATGATTTCGCCGTAGCCTTCGGAAGCTAGGACGTCGAAGCCCAGCGCCAGTTCCGGCCGCGCCGGATCCGGCTCCATGTAGAACGCCTTGATCGAGGCGGGGTAGCGATGAATTATTACTGGGCGGTCGAACTGATTCGAGAGAATGGTTTCCTCGTCGCCGCCGAAATCATCGCCCCACTTCGCGGGATTCCCCTTTTTCTGGAGAATCTCGATAGCCTCGTCGTAGGTGAGGCGCGGGAATGGCGGTTTTACCGCTTCGAGCTTGGCGACATCGCGTCCCAGCGTTTCGAGTTCGCGGCGGCGCTTGCCGACCACGGATTGCACGACGTGGCTGACCAGGCCTTCGCCGAGCGCCATCATGTCTTCGAGGTGGGCGTAGGCGGCCTCGGGCTCGAGCATCCAGAATTCGGTTAGGTGGCGGCGCGTCTTCGATTTTTCCGCGCGAAAAGTGGGCCCGAATGTGTAGACCTTGCCAAGCGCCGCGGCGATGGCTTCGAGGTAAAGCTGGCCCGATTGCGTGAGGTAGGCCTTTTCTTCGTCGACGTACTGCACCTCGAAGAGCGTGGTGGTGCCTTCGCAAGCGGCCGGCGTGAAGATGGGCGTATCGGTGAGCGTGTAGCCTTGCGAGTCCATGAATTCGCGCGCGGCGCTAATGGCTGCAGCGCGAATGCGCAGGATCGATGCCTGGCGCGGCGTGCGAATCCAGAGATGGCGGCGGTCGAGCAGGAAATCGACGCCGTGCTCTTTGAGCTGGATCGGATAGGGTTCGGATTCCGAAACGCGCTGCACGACTTCGACGTGCGTCACGCCCATTTCGCAGCCGCTTGGCGCGCGCGCTTCGCTGCGAATCGTTCCGGTGACGATGACGCTGGACTCTTGCGTGAGTCCGCGGAGCGCCGCGAATGCTTCGGGCTGCTCTTTTTGCGAGACCACGCCCTGAAGAATGCCGGTGCCGTCGCGAAAAATCGGGAAGAGCAGCTTGCCCGATTCTCGCTGGTTGTAGAGCCAGCCACGGATGGTGACTTCCTGGCCCTGGTGCTCGGCGATGCGGTCAATGGTGACGACGGGCATGGGTCACGCCGCCCCGTGCGCGGCGTCTAATTCTTCTTCGACGCGATCGAACGCTTTGCGCGCCACGTCGAGCGACACCGAGGCCGGCGTGGGCTCGGCCCAGGCGGGTTGCTCTTTCAACTCGAACACCAGCGGAGTCGACTTTAGCTCCGCGAGCGCCGCTTTCCAGTCGATCGAGCCGCTGGCGCCAGTGGGCTTGCCGTCATCTGCGGAGACTTCGTAGGGCGCGAGGTGCTCGTCCTTCAGGCCATGGTTGTCATGAATGTGCGCGGTGACCACCAGATCGCGCATGATCTCGAAGCTCTTGGCGACACCGTCGCCGAGATGAGCGTGGCCGATGTCAAAGCACAGGCGCACGTCGGTGAGGCGTGTTTCGGCGAGGAACTGGCGGAGGTTCGCGGGCGTGGCCAACTCGCCGGGCGTATTTTCGAGCGCGATGGTGACGCCGCGCTGCTTGGCGAAAATGCGCAGGTGCTCGAGGGAATTGTAGGCGGCCTCGAAGAGGCGCGGATCGTTGGGATCGCGCGAGGAGCCCAGGTGCTGGACGAGATAGGAGAACGAGATGTCCTCAGCGAGATCGAGTGCGCGCTTGACCTCGTCTACGGCTTCCAGGCGCCGGGATCGGTCTGGGTCGCAGATCGAGAGAGGCACGGAGCTGTCGCGCGAGGAGCCGAAATCGCGCTCGGCCGGCGCGTGCACGGCGTGCACGGTCAGATTGTTGTCACTCAGCGCAGAGGCCAGTTCCTTGACGACGTCCGCGGAGCGGTAGTCGAAGTGCGAGCGGCCGCAAAACAGCTCGACGGCACTCACACGGGAGGCGGCAATCTCGGCGACCAGGGCAGGCGTCAGCTTGCGCTTCACGAAGAGATAAGTGGAGAGGATGCGAGTCATGTGGTCAGAATTTCCATTGGCAACAAAAGAGTTTTGACTCTATGCGAAAGGCCGGAGAGCGTCAAGGCGACGGTCGGCTGCGAGCGCCGAAGCATACATCGCGGCGCTGAGATGGCTTCCAGGGCCTCGCTGCGTCGCCGCGGATTTGAGAATAGAGGGGGTACCCCTATCCCCGGTGGTTTTTTCAAAGAGCGCGCAATTCGATGAAAACAGGGCGGTTGAGGTTTGCTCCAGTGCACAAGAGCATAAAGAGAGAAGAGAGAGCGTTGGTCTCGGAAGGCGCACACTGCGAATTTGCCGGTGCGCACGCAGATGTTGCCGTCATGAAAGCTAATCACAGACATGGATACATTATAACATACTCGTCAATAGGTGTTACTTAGGAGTATTCGAACGCTGGCGCGTTCGAACGCGGGGAGAGACCCACTCTCGCCCGCGGCGATAACCGGGCAACCAGCAACGGATTCTCAGTCTGCTAGGGACCCGCATCGCCTGCGGAGGCCCATGCGGAATGACTGTCGCGCGCCTGCGACCTGGGCCTTGACCTCTGGATAGAGTTGATGTTCCTAAGCACGCTCGCGAGGTCCGCGGCCCCTGAGGTACACGAGGGATTCGCGAGAAGTGTTTCAAGTAGTTCGCGGATGGCTTGCAGGTACCAATTTTCCTTCTTATCGAGATCAACGCCCTTGAGATAGCCCACGAATTCCTCTCGAAGCACTTCATGCGCAGCCGGCCGGGCCGAGTAAGCCGCCTGCTCCAGAGATCGTCGGACGCTCGAGCTGCCGATAAATGTTCCGCCCAGGCGTTTCTCGAAGGCCCACTCAAACGAGGGCCTGACGATTTCGCGATAGGCTTCCTTTTCTAGGAGCAGCCCTCTCGGCAGGAGCAGATTTAGGAATTGCTCCGAGGCGAATTGGAGCTGGGGTTCTCCTGATGTAACTATGTCGGGTATTTTTGTCAGAATTAGCGCTCGCTGTCCCTCAGGGAGTTGATAAAAATCCTCTGCCGTCAACGTTTCTAGCGCAGCGGAGAGTTCGTGCAGTTTTCCGTGCGCCAGGATGTCTGACAGAGGCTTCGTGGCCCTCAGCGCTCCCGAGAGTCTCGTGCTAAACAACCGAGCTGTTTCCGGCCGCCGCTCCTTCGACAGCAGGCAGTCCCTGATAAGGTCGTCTATCTGAGGCGGAATCGCTTCGTTTCCGAGAGAAAGCTCTACTTAGTCGCCAAGACCGATTGCCTTTCCTGCTAGGGCTTCATAGAGCGTAACCGCTATCGAATATATATCGGTTCTGGAATCGATACTGTCGCCGGCCTGTTGTTCTGGGGACATGTATCCCGGAGTCCCGATAACGAATCCAGATTTCGTCAGCTTCTTTGCTTCGTCCTCGGAGAGTGCAATTCCGAAGTCGACCAGGTAAGCCGACTCTCGGTCCCTGGTAATTATGATGTTGTCAGGCTTTATATCGCGATGGATGATGCCGAGCGAGTGGGCGTGCTCAAGCGCGGACGCAATCTGATGGAACCACAGACGCGTCTCGCTCAACTGGCAGGGTCCCTCGCTATCAACGAGCTGACGAAGATTAGTCCCGTCAATGAACTGAAAAATTATCGAGAACTTGCCGGAACCGAGTTCAACGTCGTAGATTGCGGGAATATTAGGGTGAGAGAGGCGGGCCAAGATCCGCGCTTCTCTTCTGAACCGTTCCTGTTCAGCACCGGAGAACTGCGTTGCCAGTGGGTCTAGCGACTTAATAGCAATGTCGCGTTCTAGGACGTTGTCTCGGCCTTTGATTATCTTAGCGAAGCCACCGACGCAGTGGGGCGTGTCCTGGAACGTGAAGCGTGGACTGGTCGCCATGGGCGCCTCCTGAGATTTAACGCGAGAGTATATATCCGCAGAGGTAGCACGGCCAGTTGTTTAGGTGAAGATGGGCGCATGACCGTGAGGGCCGTCGACCGCTCCTAGCTGGGGTAGAGGCATGGCCGGCGCTCGATGATCCAGGGGCCAGGCCTTTGCTGTGCTGGTTGTCTAGGACCTGGTCGCGGCCGATTCTGCCTACGGCGATGTGGCGGGAATCGGGGATGGGAGTGATAGCGCCCCAGATGGGAATGGCACGGACGCAGAGGGATTCTTCGCTGCGTGGCGGCGCGTCCCGAGGAACGGGACGCGGGAAAATACGGGCCGCCACTCCGACTCAGAATGACGCTGGCGGGTTGTGGGCCGCGGGGACTGACGCGTTGGCGGATGATCGTATGCTCTTCGTCGCACCTGCGACGAGCACTCTCCAAGCCTTCGTATCCTTAACTAAAGGGCCGCAGTGTACCGTATGTGGTACACTTCCAGGGAAATCCAATGAAAGCGAGAAAAAACAAAAAGAGAACGGAGCACAGTGGTTCGACCTTCGATAGTTTTCTCGAACAGGAAGGAATCCGGGAAGAAGTCGAAGCGGTCGCCATCAAGAGGGTACTGGCTTGGCAGCTTGAATGGGCCATGCGGGAACAGCAGAAAACCAAACAAGCGATGGCAAAGCAGCTGCACACGAGCAGGTCGCAGTTGGATCGCTTGCTGGACCCGCGGAATGTTTCGGTTACGCTCGACACGATTATTCGAGCGGCCAGGACGCTTGGCAAGCGCGTCATCATTCGTGTGACGGACGCGAAGGCTAAGCGACCGTAGGCCTCGCGTGCAGGCCGGAAGGCGGGAGTCAAAATATGCGAATGACGTTGAACATTGTGGGCGGGCTGTTGGTGTTATCTGGCGGCGTATGGTTTCTTCAGGGGATCAATGTGTTGCCGGGCAGTTTTATGACTGGGCAAATTCGGTGGGCGGTGTACGGAGGGCTCGCGGTGGTAGCGGGCGTTGTGCCGTTGGTGCTGAGTTGGAGGCGGCGAGTCCCGAGGAACGGGACGCGGGGAAATGGGGGCCGCCACTCCGACTCGGAATGACGCTGGCGGGTGTGGGTCGCTGGGACGGACGGATTGGCCGATGACTTTACGCTTTTCATCGGGACGCGGCGAGGGCGGGTACCGGGTACCGGGTACGAAAAACAAACGCCAGAGGGATTCTTCGCTGCGTGGCGGCGCGTGCTTGCTTACCGCGCGAGCGCCCCTCGCCGGGAGCCTCGCGCTCAGGGGAACGGGACGCGGGAAAGTGCGGGCCGCCACTCCGACTCTGAATGACGCTGGCGGGGTGTGGGCCGCGGGGACGGATCCGTTGACGCGGGCGTTGCGCTGTAGAAAGAAAAGCAGATCCCTCGCTGTGCTTCGGGATGACAACGTTGGGGGTGCTGTGCGCGTGGTGACAATGTTTGGAGGCGGTGCGCGCTGGTGCGGCGCTGCCTACGTGATGGTCCAGATGCAGCCGTAGTTGCTTGGGATGGTGAGAGTTTGTGGGGCGCCGGCTACGACTCCGGTTAGGTTTTGGGTGCCTTCGATTTGTTCGGTGTAGTTGCCGGTGGTTGGGAAGTTGAAGAAGGTTGTGGTTTGTTGCTGATTTGTGAAATTTACTACGATTAGGCTGAAGGTGGTTGCTAGTTGGCGGGAGAACGCCAGTAGGCCTTTGGAGTTGAAATTGTTGTAGTCGTTGTAGAAGTAATGTTGGCCGTCGCTGAACTGAGGTCCGGCTTGGCGGATTTTTGTCAGTTTGCGGACGAGGCGGATGATGGGCTGGCCGTCGGTGTCGTAGAAATAGTTCCAGCGGACCGGGCGATAGAGCATCACGCGCGCGTCCCCGCTGCTGGGAATCCAGTAGTTCTCGCAGAATTCCTGGCCCTCCGACAGGAGCGGCGTTCCCTTGGCCGTCAGTAGCGCGATCAGATAGGGCTGAACCTTGGGCCAATTGGCGTCCCTGTTCCCTTGGATGAGTAACGCGTCGTTGGGATCATTGTCGACTGGGATTGTGCCGAAATTGCAGATGAAACGCTGATGATCGTGGTTCTCGATGTACTGCAGAGCGGTTTTTTGCAGGGTGTCGCCGTTGGCCGTGACCGATAGCGGATAGCCGTTGAGTCCGAGTTGCAGGCCTAATTGCTCGATGGCGCCGGGGCTGCCTACGGCGCAGTTCACGGCGGCGCCGAGTGTGCCGTCCTGCCAGGTGCCGGCGCTATAGCTTCCGTAAAGGATATCCGGGGGATCGGGAAGATATTCGGCGATCTGAATCAGATTGATGTTTCCGGAGGAATCGAAGAATCGCTGATAGTGATCGGTAGCTCCGGTCTTCGATTTCACGTACTGGTAAGTGGAATAGACCAGGTTGGCATAAGCGCTTCCGGTGGGACCGTCCCAATACTCCGGGACATCGTCGAAGCGGAATCCGTCCACGTGGTACGTGTCGAGCCAGTATTGATTCACAGAGTAGAAATAATCCTGGGTGAGCTGCTTGGTGAAATCGCTCAATGTGCCGAACGCTCCGCTGCCGTCGCAGAACGGATTGGCGAGGTCGCCCTGCAGGGCGTCATAGAGCTGCCCATAGGCGAAGTCGGCGCCTGTGTGGCCGTAGACCGAATCCACGACGACGGCGATTCCATTCTGGTGGCAGAGATCCACGAAATTCTGGAAGTCGGATGTTTTGCCAAAGCGCTCGGCGACGCAGAAATAGCCGATGG
>Ga0182024_10012501_pt1 | contig 16782 bp, 13 predicted proteins | sample P32metaG_FD_120480 | JGI IMG/M metagenome (GOLD analysis project Ga0182024, IMG submission 120480) | Permafrost microbial communities from Stordalen Mire, Sweden - P3-2 metaG (Illumina Assembly) | ecosystem: Environmental > Terrestrial > Soil > Wetlands > Permafrost | place: Sweden: Stordalen... | reverse complement strand
CTTCGCTTCACCCGTCGGGTCCGCCATCGCCGCTCCGTTCGACCTACGATAAGATACTGAATATTATATCAAAATCGGGGAAAGTGCGCTCAAAATCAACGCTTCATCCGGAGAATGCGGGTTGAATTGCCCGAGGACGTCGAGCTCGCTGCCGTCGGAGAGGGTGATCTCAAGATCGTTGGAAGCGCCGGTCCGGGTCAACTGAACCTGGCTCGGAAGGACATCCGGGTTGAACAGCACCGTATCGTTGCTGCCGCTCAGGATATTTCCTTGAGCGTCGCGGATTTGGTCGTGGCCGTAGCCGAGGCCAAAGACATAGGTATCGTTGCCGTCGCCGCCCGACATGAAATCATTGCCGCCGATGCCGGGATCGATCGTGTCGTCGGTCGCGAAGCCGTAAACGGCGTGGCTGCCGTTGGTTTCTTCGTAGGCGATCGCCTTCTGCTCGATGTCGGCGGCGGTCCACAGCGTCTGATTGGCGTCTTGGAACTGAAAGTTCGCTATCTGACTGAGCCACAGCGTGCCGAAGACACCGGTGAACGTGGCGGCAAACTGGCCCTCGATCGTCAAGGTGCTTCCGTCGGAAAGCACGAGGCGGACATCGTTCGAGCCACCGTCGCGCTCGACCTGCACGGTGGCGGGATCGACATCAGAATTGAAGAGAACCGTATCGCCGCTGCTGCTTAGGATGTTGCTCAGCCCCGTATCGATCGTGTCGTTGCCATAGCCGAGCCCAAACACGTAAGTGTCGTTGCCGTTGCCGCCGATCAGCGTGTCGCCACCGGCGGTGCCGGGATCGATCGTGTTGTCGCTGTCAAAACCGTAAACGACCGAGTTCGGCACGGCTTCCTCTTGTGCGAGGATCATGTTCTCGACGTCTTGCCACGAATAGATGGTCCCGTCCGAGAATTGAAATACCTCAACCTGATTGAAGTACTGCGTGCCGAACACCCCGGTGAAAGTCGCTGCGAATTGCCCCTGGATTGTCAGAGTGTCGCTCGGATCATTGTTGACCGTGATAACCAGATCGTTTGAGTTTCCAGCGCGGGTGAAATTGACATCCTGTGTCGTGAGACCGGGGCCGAAATTAACGTAATTTTGCGCCGTGATTAAGAGGTCGGTCTTGTTGACATCGATCGTATCGGCACCATCACCTCGGTCGTAGAGATAGACATCGCCCCCATCGCCACCCGACAGGAAATGGTTACCGCGGCCGCCGTCGAGCACATCCATGGCGGGCGTGCCAATGAGCGTGCCATTAACCCCATTGTCAGTAGGAGACACCGCCCAAGCGATGGCTGGTGCGTTCCAGACAACACCATCCGCAAAGATAATCTGTGCAACGCCCCAGGCATCTTCGACATCGCCGCCGTCCAGTCCCGGTTTGTAGCCAAAGAATTCATTGGTGACGGTGACGGACTGCCCGGTTCCATTGACCGTCAGGATCAGGTCGAGGCCGTTGCGCGCCGCCGTAACATCAGTCGAGGCTATCGTCGAGAACCACAGGCTCGTTTGGTTTTGGGGCCCAGTAGGCGGCTGGTCGACATGGATCGTGACATTTCCGAAATTTCCGCCCAGCACGAAGCTATCCGGCCCGGTCCCACCGATCGCCGTTTGATTCCCGTCCGACAAATAGAAGATGTCGGCGTCGTCGTTGTTGGAGATCAACGTGCTGGTGCTGCCGGTGACGAGAAGATCGCTCGGTATGCCGAGCGCGCCCGCAGCAGTTCCAATGTCGATCGGCAGCCCCACGGCCTCGTACGCAGCCACCATATGGTCGAAACGGTAAGCGTAGGTGACAAGCATTCCTGACGCGCGCGCGAAATCTTCGAGCACGATATCGAGTATCGGCTTCCACTGATCGAGCCAATTCGTGGCGGCGGTCGGGTCAGTTGGCGCCGCCGCAAAAATCGCCTCGTACATCGGAGTGAGTTCTTGCGGCGTCGTCGCCGAGAACGCATCCGCCGAGGCGTCATAAGTGATGCCCGGAAAATACTGCGCCAGCGGTCCCTGCATCGCCAGGGCAACGGCGATTTCGTTCCAGGAATTCCACATCTGGTTAAGCACAGGACCAAGATTGGCCAGCGCCGCCGTGGGATCTTGCGGTACGTCGTTTAGTGGGAGCACCTGGCCGGTGTAGCGGTCGAAAAAGTCGATCGCGGCGCCGCTGAAGGTTGTCCATTCGCCATTCGCCGATTGCTGCGCCAGCACCTGCTGCAGGGTTGGCCGAGGGATAGCCGCACCGTCGTTCCAGACGGTATTGCCGCTCGCCAGCACCCAGTAGCTGCCTTGGTCGTCGGTCACCTCGTAGGCAAAGTCGGTAACCGTAGGCGCAGAGTCTCCCGTGGTCACCAGGATCGGCAAGTCCGCATGGCCCGTCGGCGTTACACTGACGAGGTTTCCTGACGGATCGATTTCCTGTACCGCGGCGGCCCAGGCGGTCATGATCGGCAACACCGCCTGCTCGAGCGACGGCAAATCGATAACATCGAGAGTCGGCAGCACCTGCTCGACGGTGTTGATCAGCGTGCCGCTCTGATCGTTGGTCATCGCGACCTGCAGATCGGTCAGCGTGCCAAACCCTTTGACGTTGGGCAAAGCTGCAGCGGTGCTACTGACCGTGGTATTCCCGAGATATTGGGTATTGAAATTGTCGGTATGGAACGACACGTCGGCGATCGTGCCGCTACTGCCATTACCGAACACAAAGCTGGCCGTCCCCAGGACCTGGTTCCCCGAGACAAAATCGTCGGTTTGCGACGTGTAATTGAGGTTGATCGCCGTAATGCCGACTTGCGCAAGCGTCTCGACCTCGCCGGGGTCGACGATGCCGTTGCTATTCGCATCGACCCAGACGCCGAGTTGCGCGTAGATCGGGTCATTCGTGTCGATGACACCGTCGCCATTGGCATCGTAGGACGCCAGCGCAGCAAACCCGGACTGACCCTGGGAACCGACAAAAGCACTGATATTGTCGATCTGACCATCGGCGCCGCCCGACAGGCGCACGAGGATGCCGACATTAGACTCAACCCAGCCCGTGTGGACGGCAAATCCCGTGCCGTTCATATCGAACATCGGCGCTTGGCTGCTGGTATCTGTCAGGTTGATGCCCGCGCCAGTCAAATCGAGAACGAGCGGGTCTACGCCGCTGTAAAAAGCGAGGCCGTACATCGCCTTGTAGATGCCGTTGACGAATTCAAACTGATCTTGCAGCCAGTTACCCGGCAGCGCCGGATCGGTTATGTGGTAGGCTTGTGAGCTTGCCGTCCCGATGTAGATTCCCGCCGTGCTCGAGGAGTAGCCAGGGCCGCCGGCATAGTTTGCGACGAACATTTCGTCGGGTATCGGGTTGTTCGGGTCGGCGTTAGGCGGGATGATGACGAGTTCGCCGTCGGTATCCTTACCATATTCCGTGTTGTCGATACCGACTGCCAACCCGCTTTGCGAACCCTGCCATTCGATACCGCCGTGCAGCACTTCGCCACCCAGCATGATCTCGTCGTTGGCCGTGGCATCGACGATCAGAGTAGCCTGGCTGTAGTTGAAAGTATCCTGTCCTTGCCCAGCGTAGATGACAGACCCGGGGCCGGCGTCTGAGATGGTATCGGTGCCGTTGCCTAATACGATCTTGAGTCCAAAGACGGTGCTTGTGACTGTCGTATCGCCGTTACCAGTATCCAGCTCCTTGAGGTCCGGAACATCGTTTTCATCCAGCGTGACAACCGGATCGGCGGCGGTTGGAAGGATCAGCCGCTCGAAATTGTAGGCGTAAAGCGATCCTCGCTTACCTTCGATATCGAGGGCTTCGTTGCCGTTGATAGGCGGCTCGCTGGTAACCGTTAACGTATCGTCAACCTGAGAGAGATCGAGAGTGTCGAAACCCGGGCCACCATCCGCCAGCCCATATGTTGGCAACGAATACTGCATAATTACTGTATCGTTTTGATTACCCATCCGAATGATTTCTGGCGGCGTAATCGCCGGATTTTCGTCGAAAGGGGAATAAACGGCATTTGTGATCGTCAGCGTTTGAGACGCATTGAGCGTTCCAACGTACACTTGCGGTCCGAGGAACGGGTTGTCCGTAACCCCCGGATTAAAAAACGTCGTAAATAACCCTGACCACTCCCCATGTGGATTGTAGTAATTTGAGTTAATCCACGAATCCACGTCGCTGCTAAGACCGGATAATACTGATTGGTCATCGTCTGGCGTACCGTTGCCAGCTTCAATCGCGTTCCGGGTGTCTTGAAGATACGCGAGAATGCTTTGGCCGATTCCTACATCGTAAAGCGACTGCTGGTTCGCATACATCGCGGCGAACATGTCGTACGTACCGTTCGGATCGGCGCCGCCCGTTCCTCGGTGACCATTCGGACCGCCGTCAGGAGCCAAGCCGTTCAGAAAAAACGTTTCAGTTCCGAAGAATTGGAACAACGGATTTCCCGCCCATCCGCCACTGTCACTCCCCGGAAAGAATGGGTCGACTGTGTGCGTTGCGTCGTCGGCACCGATGGTATCAATAGTGGGAATCTGTCCAATTACTCCAGTGGTGGGAGCATTGATTATTTCATTGAATATGTTCAAGGCGATGCCATTGGACATTTTATTTATTGTTGGATCGTCCGGTCCAATTGTTTGACCGGTTCGTAAGTACCATTGTGTCGCGGTATAATATCTAGTTGCTAATGCTTGTGGGCTCGAAGAGCCTGCATTGATGGTCACCACCGAATTGATGAATTGCCACGTGGCCGCAGTGGTAATATCCGTATTAGGAACATACTCGGTCACGGTGTATCCCGTATCGGGATTGGTATATGTCTCGGTGTTCGAAATCCAGGTAAGCAGCGTGTTGTAGAGATCGGCGAACAGCCCCTCCTGAGACGGCAGAGCGTCTCCGGGTCCGCGTGCCGCCTGATTGATATCTGCGGCGAGCACGTCAAGGGGTTGCGTAGTGTCAAGTCCAAGCAGTGACGCAACCTGTGTTATCAGTTGATCCACTTGATCCGTTGACAGAAGTGTCATTATACCCTCTCATATCTCGCATGGTGCTAATCAGACCGGCGTCGTGTGCTAATTCGTGAGTTCTAGGCTAACCAGCCACTTTCTCAGGCCTTTATCGAATTGCAGGATCGCGCCGGGCTCGGTGGCGGAATCGGTCGAAAGGCGCTCCGGGACCGGAAGAACGATTTGACCGATGATGTACTTCAGCGCTAATCCCGAAAATACTTGCAACCGCCCCGTGGCGCACTCGCGCTCTACGCCAGCCGGGCCATTGCACGTGATTGTTTCATGAAGCTGCTCAGAGTCATTTGAACGCCGATAATAATAGACGTCATAGTCTCGCGCGTACATGAACAATGGGTTCTTAGACAGTGGATCGTCAGGTCCATGTTTGGACATAGTCATCGACGTCTCGACGGGTTCTGAAGCATCAAATACGGACGTCGAGCGAGGGCTTTGTGATGGAGAGATGTGTAGAAGAAAATTACGCTGACCCAATCCTTGAGGGGCGTTAAATTCAGCCATTACGACACGCCCGAGATAAAAGCTCTGGACAGGCATGGGCGCTGCCGGACAACCGTGGAATAGCGAAAGGGGATTTGCTTCGCCAGCACGAAGCCAAGCTTGATTGACCTTCAATTGAACTGTCGGCAACGCGATTGTGATCCAGCACTCCTCGGAGCGAGGAGGAGTAATCGGTTGTGATTGGGAGGGCAGCACACAATTTGTGGCAGCTAGCAGCGCAACTATTATGACGGCAACGAGAGTTCGCAGGCGGCCGACGGGTGCCCGACCGGGAACCATATTCAATTTATCATCCGGCAAGCTCATCGCTCTCTCATCCCCTCTTGCCGGTAGCGCACAAGTGGTGAAAGCAGGTAGCTGATTACACGCCGCCTGCCAGTCTTGATCTCAGCCGTGACAGCCATGCCGGGGCCGAGGTCGACGGGGCCGTTCTCGGTCTCGATCGCCGTCTGGTCGATGGCGATCCGCGCGGTGTAGCCCGGCGATCCGCTACCCTGCTGCGAGGCGTTGCGGTCGTTCTTGTCGTCGCTCCCCTTGGGCGCGGAGGGCGGCTTCGACTGCTCTTCGCCGACGGTGTCGCGGCTGATGTCGAGCACCTTGCCGCGGACCAGCCCGTAGCGAGTGAAGTTGAACGACTCGACCTTGATCTCGGCGTCTTGGCCCGGGTGAATGAAGCCGACATCCTTGTTCTCAATACGCGCCTCGACGACAAGGCCGGGATTGTCCGGCACCACGACCAGCACCGGCTCGGCCGGCGTCACCACGCCGCCCAGGGTATGCACGGTGAGCTGCTGCACCGTGCCATCGATCGGCGCGCGCAGCGTGACCAATGAGCGGCGGCACCGACGAGACGCCCCTGGCGGAACCGTCGTCTGCCTATGACAAGGCGCTGGCATTGTATGCGAGCCAACGTTTCTGCGAGTTGCGGAGAGAAACCTCTACCAATTCGAAGCAGGAACTGAAAACTTACCGGCAGCAGCGTCTCAAGAAGGTTCCCTTGAAGCTGGCTTGCCTCGGAGAAATTGCGCATCCCTGCGCTAGATCGGGCCAGTGCCCGCGTCTGTTTCTCGTTCTCTGGATTGCGGAGATAAACGCTTGGGCGCCGCCTCTCCGCTCTCTCCAGCGGCAAGGTAGGGACAAACAGCCGGGAGGAAAACGTCCCCGGCGTGGTCAGGATAAGCTAGACATGGTCTAGCTTGCGGCGCAGCGCACCCGCGAGCGCGCTTCCTATCCAGCAGACGGGAAAATGCACACAAGTCCCGAAAAACGCATGGCTGTTGGTCAGGAGAGGTAAACTGATTCGACTGCTGCAGTTTCACGGCGGTCCCCCAATTCTCGTATTCAGCTGCGTCCATGGCCTGGCAATCACGGATAACTAATCTCCCGGCTATTCCCCCTGTCGCCGAAAGGTTGTTACGGTTACCAGAAATATCCCTTTTAAAGATGCAGCGTCATCGATTCAAGTTGAAATATCTTTTATTTTCATAGGCTTATCGTTCCAAGAGGCTGAGCTACGAAACTTTTGGACATTGATGATTTGATTCAGATCATAACTTTTCCAAACTGTTCGTTTCGACGCAACAGTTCGAATAGTCGGGCAAGTTGAGCCTTGATAGAAGGGGAGACCTATGGTTGCATACGGCCAACGTTTGGCACTGCAAGGGATTCCTGGCGATGGAACTCGACTTTGATCACTTGCCGGCCCGCAACAGATGCGGTGCCGCGGTGATCGCAATTGCATCTCTAGTCGAGCGCCTCGCTCTTGCAATTTTCGGACTCCAGGAAGACCATCGACGCTTCCAGGAATGGCGCGATGTGCTAACGCATATCAAGGAAACGACGGACACCTTTTATTCCAGTGGCATTTTGCATTCCCCGTCGGACTATCTTGAACTCAATGACCAGTTAAGAATCTCGCTAAAACGCCCGGTCCGAAATTCCAAGGCGCAAGATTCCGAATTCTCAAAAGCCGCCAAGCGGCTAGAAGAAGCCGTGGTTACGACGCTACGGGCTTACCTAGAGCCAGATCGACCTCTCTCAAAACTATTGGGCCCGCTGGACGTTTCAGAAGACAGCCGAGTGGAGTTTTTGCAAAAAATTGCCGAGCGTCTCCAAAATTTGTGCGGTGATGGGCATTTTACAAATTTGGTAACCGAAGTCCGTCCTGATAGCTTTGCCAATGAGATTAGTGAAAGAGTTTTGTCCAAGCTTGTCGGTCGGCACGGTGTATTTTATCATCCGACTTTTCCGCGAGTACGCCTATTTGAAGATCTTATAATGAAGTCAGAGTTCTTTTTCGCGCGAGATCGCCCCGGTGCCATACGCAGTTTTGATTTGTATGCCGTGGTGCGAGAGGCTCGAGGTTGGTCGACACATAACCCTGCAAGGAGAAACCTGATTGTGCGGGACCTACTGTGGATTCGCAGTTCTGCCGAACCCATCCGAGAGTACAACGAAAAGGCGAATCGGAAAGATCATGACGGAGAAATAGTAGGCGTGTACGTTAGCGCGATCGACAGGGAATGTTTTTTTATAGAGCGAATTGAGCTACAAGGAGAAAATATAATACTTACGGCACGAACTAACAGGGTAGCTAATATCGCTCAGAAGATGACGCTGATATTTAGCGATAGTCCTTATGCGCATCCGCTGCAAACGAGAGACGGAATGCTTTCTGGGTTTGCCGGCGATAATAATACTCTCGGTGCCTGGAAGGTACTTTTAATTCGTCCCGATTGGGGAATTACCGGGCAATTGAAGGCCATATTTGAACAGGCAAATATTGATACGCTGAATACCATATACAATATTTGCGAAGATGCTAATGTAATTGGAGTTTCTTTCTCAGAAGAATTAAGAGATAAAAACTCCAGCATACAGGAGAGGCGAGAAGCTTTCAGATCTCTGATATTGGCCGATAAAGAATTCTCTGAACAACCCCGCAATATGTTTGGAAGGTTCTTTACCGAAAAGCTATTTAGGGCTTTGGTGAAGCGCCTTGGTAGCGGTTTATCTGCGGCGCCGCGTGACGACCTCCCGGCATCAATCGCCAACCTTGTCATCAGTACAATAGGCGAGGTTGTCGAAGAGGACTGGTACCTCATAGAGCCTGCACAGATAATCACCTTCCGCGGGCGGCCCATCACTGAATCAGAGGTCGATATCGCGAGTGTCCGGTCGCGTATAGAATGTCTCCTTGAGAGAAACGACATTGAAAGGTTCGTTCCAGGGATAAGTAGGCAGGCATCCTAGTCAGCCGTAAACTGGACGGCCTCCCAAACGTCCCACGTTACGCCACCGTAGCCAATCCTACTGCCTCAAAACACCCGATTCACCTCGCTATTTTCGTCCGTCACTGTCTATTAGATTAGGCATCTGGGCGGGTTTCTTCTGGTAGTGGACTCAATCCATCGATCAGCGCCTCCCCAGTTTCTGCGCCCGCGTCCTCTTGGTTACCCTTTGTGCGTCCAAGCACCTCGTCAACGGCAAAAAAGTGTGCGCCATGATCTTTGTGCGCCATCAAACTATCACACAAACTGATAAGGAGATCGTCCTGGCGTAGCGGTTCCCTCCAACTTAACGCTTCTTCGGGTAACAGCCCAGGAGCAGCCTCCAGAAGAATAGCAATTTTCGGATACTTAGTAACACCGGGCAACAGGCCTTTCAGCGACTCTCCCCTCTCGAATATGATGGGTATCTCGCCGCGCTTGTCATACTCCTTCATTAACTCTAATAACACCACAGCAAGTTCCACCGATATCGCCGCTGCCTTTACCTCTGCGTACTTTGCAATACGGAATCCTGCATCGATACTTGGGCCTAGATACTCAAATGTTAAGCCTCTCTTTCGAATTATCTCTCTCAAATCACCCGCAGTTGCCTCTGGTTGTTTCGCGAATGCGACAATTTCACGAACGGCACCTTCTGCATCACCTGTCGCCTGCGACCCTCCCGTACTATTTCGTCCTCTCACCCTGCGTCCGATCAACCTCGTCAGCGGGATCATCAGGTTGAACTCCGGAAAGCTCGCCAGCCAAGCAGCTCCCTTTACCGATATATCTGCATTGCTAATTTGTTCTGCAGAATAGGTAACAATGTCCTTTAACGGTGCTACTTTCTCTCTCAAAAAATGGGCAACGGCCTTTAAAAACCGCCTAAACGCTCCTATTGCCAGCCATATGTCGACCGGTTTGGTGACGGGCAAATTAAATATTATCTCATCACCTGCTGTTTTCCAAACGATTGGCGGCTCTTTTGTCAACTTCTTGAATTGGTAGCCCAATAGCGCTTTCTTCACACTGGGATGGTGCTCAGCATAAAGGGAATTGCACTCCGCGTTCCACACTGTTTTCATTGTGGTTTCGGCGAATTCATAAAAGCTGCTAAAAACATCCATCCAATTCTGGGGGTACGAGCGTTTAAAAGCGGTAGATCCGCTAATATCGATACTGAGGAATATGACTACAAAATCTCGACTTGCGCGAATGCTTTCTGTTTTTTTCGTTGATGCAGGCACAGCATCAGTCCCTTAAGCCGTGAATCAGAGACTCAGGCTGGAGTTAACTGAGCAAGTCGTCCTTTAATAACTTGAGTCGGAATACCCAACTCTACAGCCAGCCCATCTATAGCCGCTCGGCGATTTTTTTCCGCAATTATCGGTTCAATAATAAATTTCGGCAGCAAAAATGCCATTGCGAACAAGGCAGCCTGCTCAAAGCATTTTTGTGGAACCTCCTCCCGCAGAAATACGGCTCCGTTTTGTGCTGTCTTTTCCGGTAAGTGCAATTGCAGATGCCCAATTTGGGTCGCGACGTACAACGAGCGCAAATTACTATCGGAGAGCCCAGGTAAAATAATATGTCGGCGTTTAGATGGAGAAATATAAATCAGCGCGGGGGGCAGTTTTTCTAATGCTTCGACCCGAATTTGTTGTAAAAGATGTATACAGTTATATGAACAAAAATCATCGACACTGAAAATGTACGGCAATCCGCGCAATTCTGAAAATGAAACATGCAAGCGTTCTGCTGATTTTTCAATTTCCGCAGAGGTCAGATCGGATATTACAAGTTGTAAGATTTCTGGTGCAGGAAAATTTTGAGGCAAAGAGCCCGGAGGTTTATCGGATCCGGCTAGCGGCCTGTAAAATGTGAAGGCAGTCTCGTGTCCATTTTCACTTTCCTCTCTTATTGGCATCGTATCCCCCTTCAGCGAATTACAGTACGGCACGCTCCATGGACGTCAGACGAGCTAATATGATGCTTGCGCTGTGGCCAACAAAAGTCAAGTTATCGAAGACGCGGAAAGTACGGCCGGAGCGCGTCTATGTATTCAGCATTATACGCACGAAAACGCTGCGTGACCCTCCGCTCACCTATTAGTATTACCACCTCCCGAATCGGCGGAACTGGAACACCATGCTGCTTCTGGATCTTCCTTAGGCTCTTCCTACTCGTCTTTAGTTCGTCGATCACGTCCTGGATAGTATAGATCGATTCCCCGTCTACTTTTCTTACCATATTAGAACCCAGTTAGTGGGGCGAACGTGCGCCGTATGGTTGAGAGGGATACAGCCAAGGGGATCAGCACAAAAAATGCAAGCATTTTTTGGGCGTCGGACCGATCGGGGAAGTTGCCGCCGCGTTAGCTCGGAACATGCCGCTGGGGCGGGGATTCCGCTGCCGAAGGGACCTCGATTTCCCGCACGCGCTGCCCTAAATAGTCGGCCGTCCGGCGCGCATGCGGCTGCGGTGGTGAACATGATACGCTTGTTATTCGGCATGCGAGTAACAGGTCTCCGGACGCCGCCGATGCATACAGAAGCGGACGCTAGAGCCCGTCCGCTCGCTGTGCGGCGAGCGGCACGCGCACGACGTTCCGCCCGATGCGACTACCGGAATACACAAGTCGCTCACCTGTAAATGGTGGCCGGCCGAATTCGTGTTCAAACGGCATTACGACGCGCGCACGGGAAACACCGGCCACCGGATGAACCTGTTCCGGCGGCGGACCATACCACCCGGTTCATCCGTGCGAGAAGCAGCCTTCCAGCCGTGCGTGAAGCAGCCTTTCAGCGCGGCGCGGACTACCAAAACCGGCTGCCCTCCGATGCGGTCCGGGTGGCTCCAGCGATAGCGATAGCTTGCACGGCCACGCCATGGGCGTGGATGTAATCCTGGCGCAGCTCGGCAGCGGCCACGTCGCGCGAGGCGATGCGCTGCCAGTCGGGCATGTTGGCAACGACTTCCGTCCAGAAGGCGACCGCGCGTTCTTTATCCCCTGGCTCTACCTTGTCGCGCCGCCCCTTGCCGAGCAAAGCTGCCGTCGCTTGATGCAGCGCGCTGAAGGTGAAGAACTTGATCGAGCGGTTGGAGATACTGGCGCTGTCGAAGCACGTGAAATCCCTGAAAAGCGGGATTTCCCTGACGAGGTCGCGCGTGAGTGCCGCGAGGTCGTCGCGATGATCATAAAGGAGCTTGATCGAGCTATTCGGCCGGACCGCGTGGATGTTGAGGTCGGCGAACATCTGTTGGGAGCGCTTGAGTCCGCGATCGCAAAAAGGACAACCGAAATCGTCTCACGTCCCAGCATCGGACGCTCGCGGACAGCCTGCTCGATGGCGGCGCGGCGATGCTGCCCGTCGTTGATCAGGATCGTCGCATCGATCGAGATACTGAGGCGTCCGACGGTTCGCAAAGGACCGGCGGCGGCGGCCGGCTCGAATTCCATCTCCCCGTCCACCGAGGCGCAGAGAGAGGAGAGGATGTATTCGTCAGGATTGCTGACGATATAGTCGGCAATCTGCGGGACGCGGCCTTTGTTGAGCACCCTCTGGGCCCGCAGGTCAGACGGAACGGCATCATCGTCGAACCGCGAGAGTTGGGAGATAACCTTCAACGGCACCATGATTACATAATAGGCCGCACCCGCCTGGACGCCCCGGATAGCCGTAAATCCGATGCTATCGCCGTCCATCGGTCTCTTCCCACCAGCTTACGGAAGAGGGTACTGGAGATGGAAGTCAATTGGAACAGGATGGAAGTAAGTTCTTGTAGCTGGACGATCTTGAACTCCGTGATCCCTGTGGCACGGGTCGCGTGGAATCGACGGGATAGCCGAGGTATGACCGGATGCTGGAGCTAGCGTAGAAGTACCTTGTAGGAGAACAATATCACCGATCGATGACTTATTGGAATGTCATCGAACGGTGACATATTGACTTTGTAACCGTTCGGTGTCATCTTCTGATGTAACCGAACGGTGCCATCATGCTGCTTAGAACTCCTGCCGATCTCGGCTCCGCCATTCGCGACCGACGCCGCCAACTCAATCTCGACCAAAGCGATCTCGCCAAACAAGTCGGCGTCAGCCGGAAATGGATCGTGGACGCCGAGAAGGGAAAACCGCGAGCCGAAATCGGGCTGGTTTTGAGAACGCTCGATGTGCTTGGGCTTCGCCTGTCGCTCGAGCCCGGTCAGGTCCTATCTGCCGACGGAGGCGCAATACCCATCGCCGACATCGACGAGATCCTGTATCGGACCCGGGAGCAAGCGCGATGACCGCCGAGCTTGTAGCCGTTCTCAATGGCCGCGAAATCGGCCGTGTCCCGCGCGACAGCCGGGGGCGCCTCAGCTTCACTTACGCAGATGATTGGCGCCAAGCAGCCGGAGCTTATCCGCTATCGCTTTCGATGCCGCTCGCCGCGGCCCAGCACGGCCACAAACCGGTCGAGGCCTTCCTCTGGAATCTCCTGCCCGACAATGAAGCCGTGCTTGAGCGCTGGGCCCGCCATTTTCAGGTATCGGCGCGCAACCCTTTCGCGCTCCTCTCGCACGTTGGAGAGGACTGCGCCGGTGCGGTGCAATTCGTTCGCTCTGACCGCCTCGACGCGGTACTCGGTCAGGATTCTTCCCCGATTGCATGGCTTGATGAACCTGAAATCGCCGGGCGGCTTCGTGCCCTGCGTGCGGATCACACAGCCTGGCGGGCGCCGAGCGACACCGGGCAATTCAGCCTCCCAGGCGCCCAGCCGAAGACCGCGCTTTTGTTCGAAGACGGCCGTTGGGGCATACCGTCGGGACGTGTGCCGACCACCCACATCCTGAAGCCGCCGACCGGCGAATTCGATGGCCATGCCGAAAACGAACATTTGTGCCTGCGGCTCGCTTCAGCTCTCGGCCTGATCACGGCGCGCTCGGAAGTCCAATGGTTCGAGGACCAGGTCGCCATCGTCATCGAGCGCTACGACCGCCAACGAACACCATCGGGCCTCCTCCGCGTGCATCAAGAGGATTTCTGCCAAGCTCTATCCATCCACCCGTCGCGGAAATACGAAAATGAGGGCGGACCGGGCGTTCGTGTGGCTGTCGAGCTCTTACGAACCTTTTCCGGCCGATCCCAGGAGGATGTTCAGCGCTTTGTCGACGCGCTGATCTTCAACTGGGTGATCGGCGGCACCGACGCCCATGCGAAGAACTATTCGTTGCTGATCGGGGCAGAAGGCCGGGCGCGGCTGGCGCCGCTCTACGATATCGCGAGTATCCTGCCCTACGGGTTTGACCTGCAAAAGGTGCGTCTCGCCATGAAAATCGGCGGCGCGTACCGGTTACGCGACATCGGCCCGCGGCAGTGGGCCAAGCTCGCCGCCGAGCTTCGGTTGAAACCGGATGAACTGCTTGAGCGCATGCGCGGGATGACAATGGCGCTGCCCGACCATGTTGCCGACGTAAGGCAGGCAGCCGAGCGCGCCGGCCTCAAACATCCGCTCATCGTTCGCCTTGCGGATATGCTCGGTGAACGCGCCCGGCGATGCACCGAACTGATCAACATGGCCGATGTTGCGAGCTGATGGGGATAGCTCGGGCACATCTGCATTGGCGGAAGGGGATTTCAAAGACCGGCCGTCCCGAGCCGCAGCGATCGGTGTCGTGCGGAGATTACGGACTCTATTCTCCGCACATCATGCGGAGAAGAGCGGCAGACGTTAGAGGCCATAACGCATCGCCGGGATGCTTCGGGGCGGCGCGACAGCGAGCCGCTGAACGGCTCGTGAGAGGAGACCGTCCGGCTCCTTTTAGTCCGCGGCGTCCCGTTCGGGACGTTGCTCCCCGGACTTTTTAGGCTTCGCCGCTTTCGGCTTGCGGATATTGATCGCCGCCGCATCAAGGGTGCTCTTGGTGTGGGCGGCGTAAAATCTCTCGATCATCTCGACGCTTCTTGGCGATCTGGTAGATGTCGGCGCCTTCCATCAACCGCACGCAGATGTAGGTGTGACGCAGGCTGTAGGCCGTGCGCGGCTTGCCATCGCGATCGAGCTTGAGCTTCGTCCGCTCCAGGAGGTTGTTGAACATCTTGATATGATTACCGGGCAAAACCTTATCCGTCAGGTCAGGATATTTGAATTCCGAGGCCGGCGCGGGTTGCGTGAGGTCCTCGCCGCGCCGCCGGCGCGCCCGTAAGGTCTGCGACGGCGCGGCCTGCGGCCGGTCGCGCAACCGCGTATAAGGGTGCACCGCACCCGGCATGCTCTTGCAATAGCCGACACCACGTTTGCCGCGCACCTCGATATGCAGGATCTGTTCGCCGTCTTCCTCTTCGATCGACACGTCGCGGTGCCCAAGATTCCCGGCTTCGTCAGGCCGCAGTCCCGTGTTGCCGAGGAACAGCACATAGTCGTGAAGCTGTTCGGCCTCCCAACGGTGATCGGCGCGGGCCGTACGCGCATATTCGCGCGTCGCCTGATAGAGCTGCTTGTACTCGGCCGGACTGAACCAGGGCCGATGCACGATCTTGCCCTGGATCCGGTACGGTGGCGAAAGATCGGGTAGGTGCGCGAGCCAATCATGGCGAATGGCGGTTTTAAGCACGAGACGCAGCGTGACGACCTCGTCGTGCAAGGTGCTGCGCGAGGGTGGCCGGTAAATCGGCACCTCACCCTTGGTCATCTTTACGGGTTGCTTGCCGCCGACCGGCGGGGTGGTCGCCCGGTGCACCCGGTACTCCTGCACCTTGCCGGCGGTGACCTCGGAGACGCCGAGTTCGCCGAAGAAGGGGACCAGGTGTAAGCGGAGGCGGGTCTTGTGGCCGTCGACCCAGCGTGGGCTGCTGGCCCTCGGTGATAATGCCGTATTCCTTGGTGAACTGGTCGGCGGCCTGCTGGAAGGTCTTCTCGCTCTTGAGGAGGCCGGCGCGGGACTTGCCGCGCAACTCGAGAAACCAGTCCTCCGCAAGGGTCTTGGCGAGGGCGAGGTTCTCCTCCTTCGTACTGGCCCGGCGCTGCTTGCCGCTGACCGAGGCGGCGCACCACCAGTAGCCGCTATCGCCGCGGCGATAGAGTTGAACCTTGCCGCCGAGGATACGGTGATTGGTCTGCACAGGCATGGTAGCACCAGCCGCCCGCCGGGGTTGGGGGAAAGGTCCGGCAGGCGTGCTAAACGTGTTAGCTCCGTGTTAGGGGTTTTGGCAAGAGAAAAGGGCTTAGCCAGTGTCTAAGCCCTTGGTATTTGGTTGCGGGGATAGGATTTGAACCTATGACCTTCAGGTTATGAGCCTGACGAGCTACCGGGCTGCTCCACCCCGCGTTGATACCTATTGGGTCCTCCGGAGGCGGCCGAAAGGGCGGCTTGATAGGCCTGGCAGCGACCTACTCTTCCGCGCCTTAAGACGCAGTACCATCGGCGCTGAGGGTTTTCACGGCCGAGTTCGGGATGGGATCGGGTGTTTTGCCCCTCGCTATGGCCACCAGGCCGACCAAGCCGCCCTTTGTAAGAGGCCCGGCCGGGGAGGAAAGCGAGTGTGAATCGTGACCGATCGTGTCTTCAAGGAAAGGTTCACCGCACCTGCGGTTTAATTTTTCTGATACTTGCCGCTGGGCACGGTGCCCAAGCGCGTCATCGAGCGATTAGTACCGGTCAGCTGCGCGGGTTACCCCGCTTCCACCTCCGGCCTATCAACGTGGTGGTCTACCACGGCTCTCGGCGAGACCTGGTTTTGAGGAGGATTTCCCGCTTAGATGCGTTCAGCGGTTATTCCGTCCGTACTTAGCTACCCGGCGGTGCGGCTGGCGCCACAACCGGTACACCAGAGGTACGTCCCTCCCGGTCCTCTCGTACTAAGGAGAGCTCCTCTCAAGTCTCAAACACCCACGGCAGATAGGGACCGAACTGTCTCACGACGTTCTAAACCCAGCTCACGTACCACTTTAAATGGCGAACAGCCATACCCTTGGGACCTGCTCCAGCCCCAGGATGT
>Ga0182024_10012500_pt1 | contig 16782 bp, 21 predicted proteins | sample P32metaG_FD_120480 | JGI IMG/M metagenome (GOLD analysis project Ga0182024, IMG submission 120480) | Permafrost microbial communities from Stordalen Mire, Sweden - P3-2 metaG (Illumina Assembly) | ecosystem: Environmental > Terrestrial > Soil > Wetlands > Permafrost | place: Sweden: Stordalen... | reverse complement strand
AGTGGGGACGTAGTTCAGTTGGTTAGAACGCTGCCCTGTCACCGAATGGACATGGCGCGCCGACAATTCGCCAGATTTGCTCCTCTCGCACAAAATCTTACCGCTCCGTGAATCATTTTGCCGGTAAGCGCAGAAAACCGCTGCAGCATCGCTAGCGGTGATTCTGGTCTGCTTGATCTCAAGCTGAATGCTGAATGAGATGCTCGCTTTCCGAGTTGGCTGAAGAGGAATGCCTGCAAACAGCAAGTCTCGGTAACGGCGCAAATCACGCAAATCTCATCCGGGTAGGCCAATGCGGCGCACAAGATTCTGGAATCGCGGATCGGAGCGGAGAGGATCGAAGCCCGGCCGCAGCAGGACGCCCGGATTGAATCGCTCCTCGTAGCCTTTTTCGAGCCAATTCATGGCTTGATCCGTATCTCCGAGAGATGCATAGATCACGGCAATCTCCGAAGCATTCGAATAACCAGGGTTTGAGCGCTTCTTCAGATCGCCTAGAAGCTTTACCGCTTCGGTTCTCTTGCCGGATACCACATAAGCGCGAGCAAGATTAGCTATGAATGCCGGGCTACCCCCAGATAGCTGGACCGCTGTTTTGAGCTCTGCGACCGCTTCATCGTACCTTTGTTTTTGAAGGTACGCTTGCGCAAGTTGATTATGTGCCAGAGCAAAATTAGGATCCATTTCGATCGTTTTGCGACTCTGTCGTATGGATTCGTCATAAGAGTGCGCAAGGACAAGGAGTTCCGCCAAATCGGCGTTTATAATGAGCGATAGCGGATCCAGGTTTTCCGCTTTCCTCATTTCCGCAATCGCTTCGTCATACCGACCCAATAGACTCAGGTGCCAAGCATACCAATGGTGAGCGGTTGCGTAGCCTGGGTTCAGTTCAATGGCCCGCTGAAATTCCTTCCCGGCAGAGTCGAAATCCCAGTCGAAGCCGTCCAGGACGAAAGCAAGCGAGTTGTGGGCTTCGCCGAGCGTGCTGTCCAACTCCAGTGCTTTGATCGCCGCCGCCTTTGCTTGGGGGAACGCTTCCTTGGGAGTCATCACTGCGTACTGCCAGTCTCCCAACAAAGCATAAGTGTCGGCTAAGCCAGAATAGGATTGAGCATATTTCGGATCTTCTTCGATTGCCTGCTTGAAATAAGCTCGGGCGGCCTTCAAACCATCCGCCGTTCGCTTGTTCCAAAAGTAGCGCCCTTTCAGGTAGGACTCGTAAGCTTCCGGGTTAACAACCTTTACGCTCTTGAGAGCAGCTTCTTCCCGCGGAGTCAAATTGATTCGGATTTGATCTGCGATGGCACTCGCCACTTTTTCTGGAGGGTTAACGTATCGCGCAGATCGCCTTCATAGCTCTGAGACCATAAGTGCTTGTCCGTAGAAGCCTCGATCAACTGTGCCGTGATACGCACTCGGTCGCCGGAGCGCAGCACTGTGCCTTCTACCACGGCATCCACGCTAAGTTCACGAGCGATCTGCGGTAGAGGCTTGCGCGCTCCTTTGTATACCATTACGGAGGTGCGCGAGATTACCCGTAAAGCGCTGATCTGCGCCAAGTCAGTGATCAACTCATCCGTCATGCCGTCAGCGAAGTAATTCTGCGAAACATCACCAGAAAGGTTCTCCAGAGGAAGCACTGCCAAGGATCGGACGCCCGTGGGAGCGGAAACTCGCGAGCGAAAAAGCCAAAGGGAGAGAATTGTCAAACCTAGAACGAGGGCCAAGGCGACGATGACCCGACGTGTCGCCCACAGCCCGTATTTGGGAACAATCGCCGAGTCGGCGCCTTGGATCATATGCCGGGGCTCTGTCTTAGGTTCCAGAGCAGCGGGATCTCCAGCCGCAGGTTCCGGCTTTCTTGGCCGGACATCTGCGTCGGCAACGGACACGTCCGCAATAAAGCGATAGCCGCGTTTTGGAAGAGTTTCGATGAATCGGGGACTCTCAGCCGAGTCTCCCAAGGCACTCCGCAGCTTCCCGATGGCGATATTGAGCGCCTGATCGAAATCCCCGAAATTCTCGCTGGGCCAGACTCGGCTGCGCAATTCTTCCCGCGTGACAACTTCCCCCGGATGCTCCAGCAATATCTCCAGCAGTTTCATCGGTTGCTGCTGCACTCTGATTCTCAACCCGCCTTTTCGAACTTCGCCGGACTGGAGAGAAACCTCAAAGGTTCCGAATCGTACGACGGAGTTGGTCCTTAAGGGTTCCATAGCGGATTTGGGTTCGCTCAGAAGTCTAGCACTTCGCCCAAGAGGCTTCCGGATTCAGGATATACACGGAGCCAACTCCTTAGCTATTAATTAGTTAACGGACAATGAGTTGGATATGTCGAAAAAGTCCTCAGTTAATTGACGCCGCAACGACTGTGCGCCAGAGTGGGCTGCGACCGGGGTTCCAGCCGATTTGAGGAGAAGGCCAATGAGGCTTGTTGGGCTTGGCTCACAAGAGATGGTTCGATTCGGGGCTTCGTCCTCCCAGGACGATCAACCGTTGGCAGGGTTCGAAGAGTTAGCCATGCCCCTGTTCGATTCCCTTTACAACTTCGCGCGCTGGCTGGCGCACGATTCGAACGATGCCGAGGATCTCGTACAAGAGACCTATCTCAAGGCTTTACGCAGTTTCGCATTGTTTCAGCCTGGCACAAATTTCCGGGCATGGATATTTCGAATCCTGAGGAACAACTTCCTAAGTTCGTGCTCGAAACTCGAGCGCCGCATGACCGTTGCGATGGACTCGGAAGAGGACGGACCTGAACTTGCAGTTGATACGGAAACGCCCGAAACGATTCTAATGAATCGCTTTAATTCCCAACTGGTGCAGCGCGCCATCGACGATCTGCCGGTGCATTACCGGGAGACGCTACTCCTTTGTGAAGTGGAAGAAATGTCGTACCAGGAGATCGCGGAAGTATTGTCAATCCCGATGGGGACCGTGATGTCACGTCTAGCCAGAGCGAGGAAGGCAGTTCGCGAGTCGCTCCTTAGCGCAGCCGGTTCAACACCATCGGGAGACTTCTCCGTTCACATCGAGGCGCACTAGTAAAGAAGAAAACCTTATGGCCGCAACCACTTTTTGGCAGCAACCTGGAACACCCGATATCCTGAATTCCGACGTCGCATCTATGACGCGGCTTTAAACAATTTTGCAAGACTATCGATATCCGCAGCACTCGCATCGCCGATCACGAAATAGCGAAGCCCGGCTTGACTCCATGTTTCCACGTTGAACGGTTGTTTCTTTGAGACAGGATTTTCGTCCAACCTGCCTGGCAATGAGCGTTCCTGGAATATGAACACGGAAATATGGTGCTTCCGCACATCGTAAATGAGATGCGCGCCCGGCGTTTGATCAAGATAAGTCATCCGGCCTCCAAGCAGAGAGAATTCGGAGTTCTGGAGTTCCGGCAAATTGAACGCGAAGGGGATTTTTCCCTGGAACCAGGGCTTCACCGTGTGCCGATCGGTGGAAATCACATCCACTGGAGACGAACTGGCCAGCGTCGCGACGTGCAAGTCTGCAATCTCGCTAAAAACCTGATCTTTGCCGGATCGAGGTCCCAGATAGACTGAAGTCAACGTCCCGACCACGATAATGGCGGCTGCCGCCGCAGCAAACGTCCATCCCAGACCAAAACTGCGCCGCGGTCTTGAAGCAATCTTCTGCTGCATCCGCTTCCGGAACTCAGCACTGGGAGTGTAACGTCTCCCAGCGGCTTGAATCGAGCGCTTCATCTGCACGCGCGTAAGGGCATCTCCCGAGCAAGAGGGGCAGCTACGCACATGAGCGTCGAAGGTGCGCATCTCTCCCTCTGGAACCTCACCGTCGAGGTAAGTGTCGAGTTTCGCCTTCCAAGACTCACAAACCATATGTCACCATTTCAGTTCACCCTTTCTGCAAACTGTTCCTGTAGGCCACCGCGTAGGGCTTTTCTGGCACGGGATAACCGCGACATCACCGTTCCCATCGGGATGGCAAGTGTGGCAGAGATTTCCTGATACGACATTTCTTCGACTTCACATAGCAGCAGCACCTCGCGATAAGCGACGGGCAGTTGCTCCAGAGCCTGCTGCACAAGCCGTCCATCTGAACGCTGCAGCAGGATGCTCTCCGGCGTTTCCTCGGCTGCAGGCAAGGCTTCCTCTTCGCCCTCAAGATCGAGTTGGACAGTCGAGGTTGCCTTTAGTCCGGTGCGGGAGGTCAGGAACGCATTCCGCAGGATCTTATAGATCCAGGCGCGAAAATTCGTGCCTTTCTGGAACGAGGAAAACCCCTTAAGTGCCTTGACATAAGTCTCCTGCACGAGATCCTCAGCTTCCTGGCGGTCATGCGTTAGCCAGCAGGCAAAATTATAGAGCCGCTCGAAGTGAGGCATGGCTAATTGCTCGAACGACTCCGATGGCAGGTTCTCTCCGACATGCACACAAGGGTAAACGAGCGGACGATCGTTTTATTCCCATAGTCCACAAAAAAATACGACGGAATAAAACCGAGCGCCGTCGGTTCTGCACAACGAGTCGCAGAGAGCGAACTGGAGTCACCGAGGGAATGAGGGTGCGGAAGAACCACAATGCTCTTTTAGCAACTCCTTTAGGAGGAACAAAATGAGAAACAATCTGAGGATGCTTGGTTTGACGCTGTGCGTGCTCCCGATGTACCTGCAGGCCGCAACAGGACAGGATCTGAAGCCGGTCTATCAACCCGCCCAAGGGCAGAGCACACGATCCGCAGAACCGATTCCGGCGGGCACCATTCTTCCTGTCAGATTGAACACTGCCTTGCGCTCGGACAAGATCGGAAGCGGAACTACCATAATCGCGACGGTGATGCAGGACGTGGCGCTGGGCAAGGGAGAAACATTGCGTAAGGGATCCAAGATAACAGGCCATGTGGTCGAAGCCATCACTCCTGGAAAAGGGTCTGACGAATCAAAGATCTCGTTTCAATTCGACCAGCTACAGCTTCGGAGCCAGACCATCCCTCTTTCCACTACCCTGCGCGCAGTAGCGTCAACGTCTGCGGTACTTGCCGCCACACCTGAGCTAACCTCACCCGATTATGCCGACAACCAAATTCAAATTGGAGGTGACCAGATTTCCTACGGCGAAGATGTGCCGGTAATGGTGGGATCGCAGATCGTGGGGAAATATACCAGCCAAGGCGTGCTGGCCAATGTAAACCAGGATTCGGGCACCCCAAGCGGGGGCACGATCGAAGACAATGCCCGTCCGCAAGCATTTTTGCTCTTCTCAGTGAACGCCCGCGGCGCATACGGATTTCGCGACCTGACAATCCTCCAATCCGGACGCACCGAGCCGCTTGGGGAAGTCACTTTGGCCTCCAACCGGAAGGCAGTGAAAGTCGAGAAGGGCAGCGCGATGCTCTTGCGCGTGGAAGGCAGCGGGCCCGAGTCTGTACAGGCTCGCACGATTGCTTCGCGAGAAACAGGACAATAACGAGTTCGCGGGTTGCCGCGGAGTTAGTCCGGTCCAGCCAGGGCGCATCCCGCGATTCATTCCTACAGGGTGGGCGGAGAGCCGCACGGGCTGGATGGAATGATCTTCACTTCGTTCCGCTACTACTTACCGTAGCGTGTGCGAGCCTCACCCTCGCGATTGCTCTCTCCGTTTGCGCGGGGGTGAGGACTTTTCACCACCCGTACGCATGAAGAGTCGAGGACATTTCAGTAGATCCTAACGAGGTATGGCGATGGTAAATCCTTTTGATCTTAAGACGGCACTCTTGGCCAAGCACGCGCAACATGTCGTGCTGATCCATTTTCCAATCGCACTGTTCATCACGGCGGTGGCATTCGACCTTATCGCGCAATGGACGAAGCGCCGTGGCCTGGCGGACGCGGCATACTACAACCTGCTCGTGGCGGCGATTTCGACTGTTCCGGTTCTCGCTACTGGGCTACTCGCGTGGCAGTTCCAACTCGAGGGACAGAAACTGAAGGGCATCCTATTACTACACCTCGTTCTGGCGTGTGTTTCGACGGTGATGATTTGGCTAGCGTGGTGGGTGCACTTCCGCGCTCGACGACGGACAGTATATTTGCCGAGTTATCGATTGGTGCTTGAGCTTCTGGCAGTCGCCGTTGTTGCGGTGACCGGGCATTTGGGTGGCTTTCTCAGCGGCGTAAACCTACCAGGTTAAATGCCCCCGGGGCCGCTTCCAGTCCGTAAACTGATGGCAAACCGGGGCTGAAAAATGGTTCTTTTATCGAGACATTTCTCTGTCCACTTTCCTTCGACTTTTCAGGGAACGATCTCGTCCGGTCCTACGGCAGAAAGCTCTTGTTCGCTTTCGATTTTTTCGGGAATAAAAATACACCGCCTCAGTTATCAACTCAGAACGCCACAAACCACGGAGGACAAATGCCCGACAAAAAGCAAGATCTTATCGATCAGAGTTTGCAAGACCTCAACAACGACGGAGTTGATCGTCGCGGTTTCCTGAAGTGCATGGCATGGGCGGGTACTGGCCTGGTATGGACCATGAGTGGAGGAATTCCGGTGTCCCAGGCCTTCGCTAAAGGTTACGGCAAAGATGCCGGCAAAGGCGCGGACTTTACTTTTGTGCAGATCAGCGACAGCCACATTGGCTTTAACAAGCCAGCCAATCCGGACGTCACCGCGACTCTGCAGACCGCGATCAACAAGATCAATGCCATGCCTCACAAACCGGATTTCATCATCCACACCGGCGATTTGAGTCAGCTCTCGAAGCCGAGTGAGTTTGACACGCTGGACCAGGTACTAAAGGGAGCGTCCGCGAAACAGATCTTCTTTGTGCCCGGTGAACACGACATGCTCTCCGACAACGGTGAGCAATATCTCCAGCGTTACGGAAAAGGCACCAAAGGGACGGGGTGGTCCAGTTTCGATCACAAGGGCGTGCATTTCGTTGGTCTCGTGAATGTCGCCAATTTGAAAGCTGGAGGCATGGGCTCGCTCGGTAACGAACAGCTGGAGTGGCTGGAGAACGATCTCAAGGGTCGCCCTGCCAGCACTCCGATTGTGCTCTTTGCACACATCCCACTGTGGACCATCTATCCGGATTGGGGTTGGGGAACCGACGACAGTGAACAGGCCTTGTCTTACGTGAAGCGTTTCGGTTCCGTGACGGTGTTGAACGGCCATATTCACCAGATCATGCAGAAGGTAGAGGGTAAGGTTTCGTTCCACACTGCAATGTCGACTGCCTTCCCGCAACCTGCGCCGGGAACGGCTCCCTCAGCTGGACCCATGAAGGTGCCGGCCGACCAGTTGCAACGGGTGTTGGGTATCACTGATGTGAACTACGTGGTCAGTGGTCGCAGCCTTGCGGTGGTTGATTCGCCGCTTGGCAGCTAACTCAGTATCTGATCAGTAGCAAAGGAGACGTGCAGTAAATGTCGCATATCGAGATTTAGAGAGGAAAATATCATGACAAAGAACAAGCTTTGGATTTCGGGCGTGGCGGCGCCGGTACTGATTGCGACGATGCTGTTGGCATTGTCTTCTCGCGTCACTGCGAATGCCGAACCTTCCGCGCCAGCAGCGGCGGTGAAAATCGATAATTTCGTCTTCGGGCCGCAGACGATCACCGTGCCCGTCGGAACGACTGTTACCTGGACAAACGCTGACGACATTCCCCATACGTCGGTCAGTACAGAGGGTGTGTTCAAGTCCAAGGTGCTGGATACGGACGAGAAATTCTCCTACACCTTTACCAAGGCAGGAACGTATCCCTACTACTGCACGATTCACCCGAAAATGACCGGCAAAGTCGTGGTGCAGTGACCTCAGACTCCTAGAAGGCGCGGGCAGCGCGTTAGGGAACAACGCGTTGCCGCGCCAAGTGCACGAATATGACTATAGACTCGTCGCAATTCGCAGTGAGGGAAGTGGCAGACCTGGATCTTGTCCACGCCGCCAAGAATGGGGATGTTGCCGCTTTCGAGCAACTCGTAAGCCGATACGATCGCAAACTTCTCCGAATTGCTCAAAGCATCACGCACAACCGGGAAGATTCGCAAGATGCAGTTCAGGAAGCATTCTTGAAGGCCTACCAAAACCTGTCCGGATTCCGCGAGGATTCCAAATTCTCGACCTGGCTCTTTCGCATCACTGTGAACCAGTCACTGATGAAGCTACGTAAGCAGCGCAGCACTAAAGAGATGTCCCTGGACGAGGATTTTGAGGCCGAGGGAGACTTCCTGCCAAAGGAGGTCGCCGACTGGGCTCCTAATCCGGAACAGCGCTACTGGGCGTCTGAATTACGAGACATCCTAATCAAGTGCCTGGAAGAGCTGAACCCAATCTTGCAGACGGTCTTTGTGTTGCGGGATATCGAAGGACTCACTATAGAACAGACAGCAGAAGTGCTAGAGGTGACTCAGACGGCAGTGAAGGCGCGGCTGTGGCGTGCTCGGCTGCAGCTTCGCGAGGGCCTGAACAAGTACTTCAGCAAGCAGACACACTTGGCGCGAGCGCAGTTATTCCCTTCAGGCAGACCGACAGGCCGGATTCTCGGCCTCTTTGCCGAGTGCTTGCGCAACGCGATGGAGAGGACTCACTCGATCAATGTTGCCGAGTCTGAGATGCATGCGGCGATTCGTACGCCAACCACCGAAAATGTTGATCGTTGCCTCAACCACGTTTGATTCAAGTGATATCGCCAGCCTGTGCCACGCAGTCATTCTCCTCTCCCAGCGATGTTCCCGCTACGTGTTTACGAGATCTCAACAAGGAATTGACAATTAAGTTACATCCCATCCGCATCTCCTCGCTGGCTGCCGCGTCTAGCCTACACGCATTGTCAACAAGCCTTCGGAATCTGGAGCGCAGGACTTACTTGTGGAATAAAGCGTCACGAGCGCAGTTATCAGGTCAGCAGCTAAATTCAGTCTTAAAAGGAATTGCAAAATGAACTATAGAAGGTGTTGGACCGCCATGAGCAAGGGTTTTGCAGCGGCGGCGGTAGCGATGGGGCTTGCGGCTAGTTCCTTGTGCGCAGGTCAAGAGACGGTGTTACATACTTTTGTCAACGGCAGCGATGGCAGCATTCCATTTAGCGGACTGACCTTCGACGCAAAGGGAAATCTTTATGGCACGGCCGATCTGGGCGGTTCCCCGGAGTTCGGGGACGGTACAGTTTACGAATTAACGCCGGACGTGAATGGCGGCTTTACTTTCCAAACGATTCATGCCTTTTCACAAGCAAAGGGCGACGGTGGGAACCCTCTTGCCAGCGTGGTCTTCGACTCTTCGGCCAACCTGTATGGGACTACCTCGGAGGGCGGTACTGGTGGCTGTGGCATCGCTTATGAACTGTCGCCGCCCGCCACCCAGGGCGAAAAGTGGACGGAAACCATCCTGCACAACTTCGGCGGTGTCACCGGATGCGGCCCCAGTAGCTATTTGATATTTGACCAAGCGGGGAACCTCTACGGCGCCACCTTCGGCGGTGGAGGCGGCGCGAACACCCCGCTGTGCCAAAACGGTTGTGGCACGATCTATAAGTTGAGCAAGGTGAACGGGAAGTGGACGGAGACCACCATCCATCACTTCACGGGGGAGAACACAGACGGCCAGGAGCCTTCGGGGGGGCTAGTGTTCGACCAGGCCGGCAACCTTTGGGGCGCGACGTATGCGGGCGGAAATGGACACTCGTCGACCTGCGGCGACCAAAATGGTGGCGCGGGTGACTGCGGCACGGTATTCGAACTAACTCCGGAAGCGAATGGAACCTGGAAAGAGAGCACGCAGTTCAGCTTCTCGGACAACACCACCGGCTTCAATCCGTTCACCAATTTGGTCATCGACCAGGAAGGAAACCTGTATGGGACGGCGGTGAACGGCGGACCGACTTTGGAGGGATTGGTTTTCAAACTAACGCCCGAGAGCGATGGCAAAGTTAGGGAAAGCATCGTCCACAATTTCGGCGGCCCATGCTGTACCGATGGAGTTCATCCATTTAACGGCCTGACCATCGACGACGCCGGGAATCTGTACGGCACGGTGCAAGGCGGCGGTGGTACCACTACTGTTTGCACCGGTGGGTTTGTTGATACCGGCTGCGGCATTGTCTACAAGCTCACGCCCAATGCCAACGGCAGCTCTTGGACGGAGACGATTCTGTATGCCTTCTTCGGTACGAGCGACGGAGCCAATCCTTTGGACGACCGCGTGGCCGTGGATGCCAACGGGAATGTCTTTGGTTCGGCATCGGGAGCCGGAGACTTCAACTTCAACAAGACGGGTTGTGCCGGCACCCTTCCCGGCGGATGCGGCGTTGTATTCGAGGTGAAACCGTAACCTCGAATGTTAAGCAGTCGGAGGTGACGCGGAGCCTCGTTTCGTTCGGGGCTCCGCGGCTTTTTCAAACAAACGTGAGCACGACACCACTGTCGGTCAGAAGGTTTTACACTCTCCCCCGGCAACGGACAGGTCTCCAGCGAATGTCGATTCTCGAATGGCCCCAGTTGAGGGCCTGTCCGCCCCCCAAAGATATTCTCCACCTCATATAAGTGTCGGGTTCATTCGATATCTTAGAAATGCTCCGCTCTATGGGTTGCGTCACTCCTGCACTGTCGAGAACAACAGTAGTCATCAACGCGGCACTCTTCGTGTCTAGCATCGCAGTTATGTTACTACCACACGTTTACGAGATCTCGAAAAAGAGTTGACAATCAAATGACATCCTGTCCGTATCTCGCCCCCAATTGCCGCGTCTAACTCCCATACGTTGTGAAAACAGTTGATACATGAGGCTAGGGACATAACTTGTGGAATAAAGTCTCACGAGCGCGGTTATCACTGATGAACACGTAACACCATTTCAATAGGAGAAATCATGAAGAAATCATATTTGACTGCTGTACTTACTCTGACTTGCCTGCTTGGGTTGGGCATAAGCGCCCGCGCTCAGGACGCCGAGGGAGTTCGTGTGAACGTTCCCTTTGAGTTCGTCGCTGGAGGCATGATCCTGCCTGCGGGCACCTACACCATTGGTCGTGTCTCGCTTGAACCACATTCGACCATAGCGATCAGCGGCTACGGCCATGGCGCGCTTGTTCTCCCCATCGCTATCGACGGACCTCGTGCTAAGCAGCCAAAGCTTAGTTTCGAGCATGTGGGGGACAAGTACTTCCTGAGTGAGGTTGACACACCGGGAGGCATCTATACCTTTGCGTTACCGCGGGCGATGGTTGCGCTGGCGCAGATGAAGGATCAAGGCACTATGTCCTCAGGTGGCACTAACTAAATCGAGGGCCAAGTCAGCATTCATACGGCTGTGGGGGGAGTTCCGGGATAAGAAGTACATCTGTCTACCTGAATTTCCCCTTCATTCCGCAACAACGCTCCACGGTGGAAATGGAAACAACGATATTCGGCGACGTCGTACAAATCATAAAAAAAGGTTCAGGAGGACAATATGAAAAAAGCACTCTTGTTATTCGGTTTGCTCGCGGCGTTGACGGTTCCGTCAGGGTTGTGGGCGCAGCAGGCCGGCTATTCCCAGACCAACCTGGTCTCCAATATTGCTGGCGTAGGCAACACCACAGACCCTCAACTGTTGAACCCCTGGGGGATTTCCGTTCTTCCCGGCCAAGATTTCTGGATCGCCGACAACAACGGTGGCGTCTCCACGCTTTATGACCAAAATGGTAACAAAGATACTGGGCTGATCGTGACCATACCGGGGGCCTTAAGCAATCCAAACGGCAACTGCAGCCCCGGTTGCCCAACGGGAACCGTGGCCAATGCCAGCGGTTCCTACTTCAGTGGCGGCTCGTTCATTTTCGACACCGAGGACGGCCTCGTTGTCTACTGGAACGGTTCCAGCAATAACGCGATCATCGGTAAAGACAATTCCGCCAGCGGCGCGGTTTACAAAGGTCTCGCCCTACTGGGCACCAACCTGTTAGCGGCCAACTTCAACAGCGGCAAGGTAGACGTCTACGATTCGAACTACTCCCTCACTTCGTTGGGCGGCACCTTCACCGATCCAAATCTTCCGGCGGGTTTCGCCCCCCACGGCATCCACGTTATCGGTAGCCAGATCTACATCGCCTACGCGATGCAGGATACTCCCAAGCACGATGCGGTTCCCGGCGCTGGTGCTGGGCAGGTGGACATCTTCGACACAACGGCAACTTCGTAAGCACTTTCGTCGCCGCGGGCGCCAAGAATAACCTCAACGCGCCTTGGGGCGTGGTGCAGGCTCCGGCCAGCTTCGGAACCTTCGCCAACGATATCCTCGTCTCCAATTTTGGCGATGGAACTATTAGCGCGTTCAGCTCGCAAGGTATTTTTGAGGGCCAGCTCAGCGACTCTTCAGGCAATGTGCTGGTCAACCCCGGCATGTGGGATATGGTGTTTGGCGGAGGTGGTGGTGCCAATAACGATCCAGGCACTCTTGGCACTCTCTACATCACTGCTGGAGGCAGCGCCGGCCAACCCAATTTCCCGGCCGGAGGAAGCGCAACGGCTGTGTTCGCCAGCCTTGTTCCTGTGGCCGCAGTCGGCGCTCCAGGTTTCTCTCTGAGTCTCTCAGCCGCAAGCGCGACGGTCGCTCCGGGCGGTTCGGCTAACCTCATGATCAGCGCCGCCGCGGTGGGAGGATTCAACAGTCAGATTTCTCTTACATGTACCGTGCCCTCTGGTCTGACCTGTTCTCTCAGTCCCTCAACGATCTCTCCCGGAGGCACTTCGTCCTCCACCTTGACCATTTCTGCGGCCTCAACCGCCCCGAGCGGAGGCTACGGCGCCCTCCGCATGCCCGGAATGATGGGTCTGCTGCCTGCCCTGGGCCTGTTCGGAACCGTTCTCACAACTCGGAAACGAAAACCGCTTACCCGCAAGAGCATTGGGTGGATGAGCCTGCTGGGCTTGCTACTTTGCGTCTCACTGTTCGCCCTGGGATGCGGCAGCAGCAGCTCCAACAAACCAACAACGCCTGCATCTGGACAGACCACCGTAATGGTAACAGGGACCTCCGGCTCTCTGAGTCATTCCAGCACGGTAACAGTCACTATCAACTAAGACAAACGCCTCTGCGAGGGCGCACTTAGGTGCGCCCTCACCCATGGGCGATTTCTTGACCAAGGTCGGTTCGGTTGAACGCCAAGAAGCGCGAAAACTGCAGGGGAGGCAAGAGTGGTGGAACTAACGTCTTACGGACTTACAGGGTTGACCGCAATGCTGGTTATGGCGTTCTGTTTTGCCTACAGTAATGAGCTCCCACGGACCCGCGAGAAGTCCTCTTACGATCTAATCAACAACCCACATCTGAATGATTCTCCGCTTGTCGTGACTTTGGCGCGAATTCTAAGGCTTCGGGGGGATGTCGGTAAGCAACAAGAGACTTCGCCAGCATCCCTGCTGCAGAAGACATCGCGGGTTGAGACAGGCCACAACGCAATCTACAGCGGTAGTTTTCGAAACGATCGCGGGACACTAGAGGCCTTCCATGGCTGACGTGGCTGCTTCCGTGCTGGCGCTACGTACGCACTCCATGCCGCTGCTGGCTCATCTGGAGGAATTGAGGAAACGAATCATCTTCTCGGTCCTTGGCGTGCTCGTCGGATTTATCTCATGCTGGTCCTTTGCAGGTCGCATTTTCGGTTTAATGCAGCAACCTATTATTGGGGCCCTGCGTCACCACGGCATCGGTGGCGGGTTGGTGTACCTAAATCCAACTGAGCCCTTCAATCTCTATCTTGAGGTGGCTCTTGTAGGCGGACTATTTGTAGCCTCTCCATTTGTGTTCTATCAGTTGTGGCTGTTCATCGCTCCCGGACTGTATCGCAAGGAAAAGCGATATGTTATGCCGTTCTTGCTCAGCACGGTTGGTTTGTTCATAGCTGGAGGCCTTTTTGGTTACAAGATGGTCTACCCGGCTTCCCTGGACTTCTTAATTGGCTACGGCCAACAATTCCAACCCATGATAACGATTGGAGATTATACGAAGCTGTTTGTGACGATAATCGTCGGTCTCGGACTGATTTGTGAAATGCCAATTCTCGTGTTCTTCCTGGCCCTAATGCGAGTGATCACCGCGCGCTGGATGTTGCGGAATCTCCGATATTCCATTCTCGCCATTTTCGTTGTCGCGGCAATCATCACACCTACTGCCGACATCCTGAACATGTGTCTTTTCGCGGCCCCAATGATAGCCCTTTACGCCCTCAGTATCGGAGTGGCATGGCTGGTGAATTCCGGCCGCAGGCGCGCCGCCGACGCTTTCTAGTCTGCAGTGCCGCTCTGCCTTTATGCATCTCCCGAAGGCAATTCCGAGGTCCCACGGCTCAGTATATGTACACCTGTGTACGAACATTTCGTTGACTTTGGAATAAAAGGCCGTCCCCCGAGTTTTGTAGATAGCAAGATCAAATCGCAAGCCAGGATGAAGTGGATATGAAGGCATTCTCGGGTCACTTCTCCGGTGTCTCTGTTTCAAGTGTCGCGGCGAGATTGTCAACAGTTGTTCCAAAGAGTTGACAATCAAATGACAGCATCGATGTATCTCGTCATTGATCGTCGCGTCTAACGCACAGTACTGCTGGAACAAAATCATGAGCAAAGGAATTGGAGCACGAACATGAACAAAAAGCTTCACCCATACAGCATTAGTCGTCCAGTTGACCGCCGTTCTTTTCTGAAAGGTGGTATTCTGGCAGGAGGCGCGGCAGTAGGCGCCGGCTTGTTAACAACTGGACCTTTGGCCCTTGCACAAAGCAAAGGACAATCAAGCGGATCCCTCAATGCGGGCGATGTCGCTATCCTCCGTTTTCTGGCGGCGGCAGAACTGATCGAGTCGGACCTTTGGACACAGTATGCGGAACTCGGTGGTATAGGCAATAATCCACCTATTGAGGTAGACCCGAATCAGTTGCTAAATCCCTATCAAGTAGCCTTGTCCAACCTTGATTCTGACGGCCCGCAATACATCTCCAGCAATACGCTGGATGAAGTGAGCCACGCTACCTTCCTCAATGCTTATCTGGAGTCCAGGGGGGCCGAACCGGTTAACTTCGATGAGTTCGTAACCTTGCCGGGAAGTACAGCTCAGGGATCCACGGGCAGTTCACGCCTGACCAACCTCATGAACCTCAACGTTGATACCAGTTGGTTCGTTCGCTACCGAAGCGCAACCAATCCTGACCTCGGCGCCACTTTTCCCCAGGCGATCACTCTCACTGGAGTTACCGCCATTCCCAGAAGCGATGCCGATTACGAAGGTAGATCCAACCCCAACTTTCGTGGCAACGATCATATCCAGGCGATCGCCAATGTCGCGGGCTTTCACTTCGGATACATCGAGCAAGGCGGTTCGAGTCTTTACGCAGCCCTGAGTCAGAAAGTGACGGATCCAGAAGTACTCGCGATCACGCTTGGCATCGGCGGGGACGAAATCGCTCACTTTCTGGAATGGGTCGATTTTGCGGGCAACGGAGTGCAAGCTCCGGTGGCGCCATTCGCGGATCCGATCTCCGGCCTAAAATTTCCCAACTTTTTCAGCCCACTAAACCCGTTGAGTCAGCCTAGCTTGATCTTCCCGGTTCCCGTCGAATTCAAGCCCAACCTTCCCCGTGTTTCGATCATTCGTCCGCTGGCCGATAAATTCGGTGGCGCAATCGCAACGATCAAGAGTTTCACTGCGGATGGACTTTTCATCGGCCAAAGCAAACAGTTCCTTAACGAACTGCAAGCGATGGCTGTCGCAGCCGATTCTGCGGTGCGGCAAGCGGCCTAACTTAACCCTAGCTGTCGCCTTTTGCGGATTGCTTGTTGTTCAACTGGGGGCGCCGCTCCTGAAACGGGTCGCGGCGCCTGCCTTTCACCAATCACGCATTGTTCGCACGTCTTTGGACGAGAAATTAAGGAGCATATATGTTAGAAGGCCTGTTTCAACCGATGCATCTGCTGATTATTTTCGGAATTGCTTTGTTGGTGTTTGGACCTAAGAAACTTCCCGAACTGGGCAAAGGAATCGGAGAAGGCATCCGCGGCTTCAAGTCAGCGATGAAAGCTGAGGAGGAGAAGCCCGCCAACACGACAGCGACCGTCACTAATGACCAAAACGTAACCAAGGGGTGAATTGTGGGTTTTGGCATGGAAATCCTATTCGTGCTTATGCTCGGGCTTTTGGTACTGGGACCGAAACGGCTGCACACACTCCTGGCCCATGCGGCGCGAGCTAAAGCTGAACTCGAGAATGCGACGCGTGGCCTAAAGTCTCAACTCGCCGCAGAACTCGATGCTGCGCCCGGGGCCTGCACAGCCGATTGCTCTCACGTATTGATTGGGGACTGTGAGCTTTGCTCAACTTTCAAATCTGGATCGGAGGCTCGGGAGTCTGCGGAACCGTCTTGATGAGAAACTAAAAGACCACATCTGCCTTTACAAGAACGAGGGTTCCCTCGGAGATGGAAACGCGGAAGGCCCTCGCGGAAGTGGTGCTCTGGAGTCGGTTCGCGTGCTCGATGTAAGCGACCCTGCGGGTCTGCGGACCGTTCGGAACTTTGACGGGGTCACTAGCATTTTGCAGGACTCGGCCCGCCACTTGCTTTACGTTGCGAATGGAGCCGGAATCTGGATCGTGTCACACCAGCAAGTGGTACACGGTCACGAGTGCAACTCGTCGGATGCGCTGTCGGACCTGCCGAACTGCGATTAGCGGCTTCCACGAGATTCGAGTGCAGGTGGTTTCGGGACTTCGGGCGCGAACGTTAGGCAGATTGCCGTCGTGCGGTCATAAACAGGCCCCGCATTCACCGCCTGTCTT
>Ga0182024_10012499_pt1 | contig 16783 bp, 18 predicted proteins | sample P32metaG_FD_120480 | JGI IMG/M metagenome (GOLD analysis project Ga0182024, IMG submission 120480) | Permafrost microbial communities from Stordalen Mire, Sweden - P3-2 metaG (Illumina Assembly) | ecosystem: Environmental > Terrestrial > Soil > Wetlands > Permafrost | place: Sweden: Stordalen... | reverse complement strand
GAGGTGCCCGACAAGCGCTTCACGGTCGGTGTGCAATGGCACCCCGAGGCCGACGCGACGAGTCAGGTGATCGCGACGCTTGTCGAGGAGGCGCGGGAGTACGCGCTCGCGCGGTCAGCCTGAGCCGTTCACGTACCTCATCCCAGCAAGCGGTTCGCGCCGTCGCCGCGGCGGTGCTGATCGGCGCCGTCGCGCTGCCGGTGATGCGCCGGCGCCTGCGTCTGCGCCCGGCGCCGGTGCTCGCCGGCGCGGCGCTGGCTCCGGCCTCGGCGGCGATCCTCTGGCCGCGCTCGCGCACGCGCGTTGCGGTCGTCTGCATGCTCCAGATGTACGTCTATCTCGCGGCCTACAAGATGCCCAACGACGACGCCGCCGCACTCGAGCAGCGCGTGCACATCGACTATCCGGTGGCGCTGGATCGGCTGCTTGGCGCCGGCGAACTGCCAACCGCGCGGCTGCAGCGGGCACTGCATCCCGACGGCTACTTCCGCAGCTACGAGAAGGTGCTGGTCTGGGCGCACTGGATCTGGTTCGCGACCCCGCACGCGACGCTCGCCTACCTGGCGATCTGGGACCGCGAACGCTTCGCCCGCGCCGCCGTGCTCACCTACGCCGTGTTCGACCTCGGCGTCGTCTCATACTGGCTGGCCCCGACGGCGCCGCCGTGGTATGCCGCCCAGCAGGGCCGGCTCGGCGACGGCGAGAAGCCGGTGCGGCGGCTGATGGTCGAATACGGCGAGAGTTTCTGGCGCAGCGGGTGGGCGCCGCTCTACAGTGTGCTCGGCGGGAACCCGCTGGCCGCGATGCCCTCACTGCACTTCGCCACATCCGCGATGGCCGCGCTGCTGCTCGCCGAGAGTGGCCCGCTCGCCGGCGCCGTCGGCGGCACCTACGCGGCGGTGCTCGGCTTCTCGCTCGTCTACCTGGGCGAGCACTATGTCGTCGATCTGCTCGGCGGTCTCGCGCTGACGCTCGGCGTGCGTCGCCTCGAGCGCGTCGCCGGTCGGCCGGTGCGTGCGATCGGGTCGGCGATCGAACGGATCGGGCGTTTCGCAAACGAACCGCGGAGCGTGTGATGGAGGAGGAAGCGCCACCCCCCCGCATGCGGGGCGTCGATCACACACAGATCGGCACCCTGGCGCCAGGCGAGGAGGGGATACCTCGCGTCATCCTCACGCGGCGGCGTGCGATCGCGCTCGGCCTGTTCGTCGTCTCTGTCCTCGCGTTCCTCTACTTCGTCTTGCCGAAGCTCGCCGGTCTCGGCAAGACGTGGGATCGCCTGGACCAGGGGGCGCCGGGATGGCTCGCGGTCGCGGCAGGCTTCGAGGTGCTCTCGTTCGCCGGTTACGTCGCGCTGTTCCAATGCGTGTTCGTGCGCTCGCGCCGCTCCCAGATCGACTGGCGGGCCAGCTACGAGATCACGATGGCCGGGCTCGCCGCGACGCGCCTGTTCGCGGCGGCCGGTAGCGGCGGCATCGCCCTGACCGTGTGGGCGCTGCGGCGCGCGGGTCTCGACCGGCGCACCGTGGCGGCGCAGATGGTCGCCTTCATCACGATGCTCTACGGCGTCTACATGGCGTCGCTGGTGATCTTCGGCCTGGGGCTGCGTACCGGCGTGCTGCCAGGCGGCGGCAGCTTCGCGATCACGATCCTGCCGGCGATTTTCGGCGGTGGCGTGATCACGGTGTTTCTTGCGCTGACGCTGATCCCGGGAGACGTCGAGGGCCGGCTCGCGGCCTGGCAGGCGCGCCGCGGCGCACACCGGCGTGGCACGCGGCTGCTGGCCCGCGTCGTCACGCTGCCGGCGCTCGCGGCGAGCGGCGTGCGCGGCGCGCTGGCGGTGGTGCGTTCGCGCGACCCGCTGGCGCTCGGCGCGATCGCCTGGTGGGCATTCGACATCGCCACGCTGTGGGCGGCGTTCAAGGCGTTCGGGGCTTCGCCCGCGATCAGCGTCGTGGTGATGGCCTACTTCGTCGGCATGTTCGCGAACGTGCTGCCGCTGCCCGGCGGGATCGGTGGGGTCGAGGGCGGCATGATCGGCGCCTTCCTCGCCTTCGGGGTCAACGGTCCGATCGCGGTCGTCGCCGTGCTCGTCTACCGCGCCTTCGCCTTCTGGCTGCCGACGGTGCCGGGCGCCGTCGCCTACGTGCAGTTGCGCCGCCGGGTGGCCGGCTGGGCTGCGGGTGGCAAGCAGATCGACGCGATCGGCACCGCGAGCGCCTGAGCGAGCCGGCCGCTGCCACTACACTCGTGCGCTGGCCACCGCGACGAGACGAGGACCGGATGCTCGAGCTGCTGCCGAACTGCGAATGCTGTGACCGCGACCTGCCGAACGGCTCCCCCGACGCGCGTATCTGCACCTTCGAGTGCACCTTCTGCGCGCAGTGCGCGCAGGAACGCTTCGGCGGGATCTGCCCCAACTGCGGCGGCGACCTGGTGCTGCGCCCGACGCGCCCGGCCGAGAAGGTGGTCAGCGCGCCCGCGTCGAGCGTCCGCTTCACCAAGCCTCACCAGCAGTGCGTCGAGGTGGTCGGGGCCTGAGCGGCCATGGTGAGCTGTTGCGAGGCCGCCAGCGGCGTGATACTATACAAAGTAAAGTAACGCTGGTTCTAGGGTCTGGAGAACGCAAATGGGATCGCCTGAGAGCGAGAACGTGATCATCATCGGCAGCGGCCCCGCGGGTTACACGGCTGCGCTCTACGCCGCCCGCGCGGAGCTTTCGCCGCTTGTGATCGAGGGCTTCGCCTGGGGCGGGCTGCTGCAGCAGACGACCGACGTCGAGAATTACCCGGGCTTTCCGGCGGGTGTCACGGGCCCCGAGCTGATGACCTGGATGCGCGAGCAGGCCGAGCGCTTCGGCGCCCGGTTCGTCACGGACCAGGCGACGCGCGTGGAGCTGGCACAGGAGCCCGGCGCGCTGCACCGCGTGTGGGTCGACGAGGACGCGCACAGCGCCCGCGCCGTGATCCTTGCGATGGGCGCCGAGCACCGCAAGCTCGACGTTCCGGGCGAGGTCGAGCTCGCAGGCCGCGGCGTCAGCTACTGCGCGACCTGCGACGCCGCCTTCTTCAAGGGCCACGAGGCCGTGATCGTCGGCGGCGGCGACTCCGCGATGGAGGAGGCGATGTTTCTCGCGAAGTTCGCCTCGAAGGTCACGGTCGTCCACCGGCGCAGCGAGTTTCGCGCGTCGCGAATCATGCTCGAGCGCGCGCGTGCCGTCGAGAACATCGAGTTTCTGACCCCTTACGTCGTTGAGGAGCTGCTGCCCGGCGAGAGCGGCGCACTGGGGCAGGCGCGGTTGCGCCACGCGGAGACCGGCGAGATCCGCCTCCTGCCGCTCTCGGGGGCGTTCGTGGCGATCGGCCACGTCCCGCAGTCGGAGCTCGTGCGTGGGACGATCGACGTGGATGAGAACGGCTACGTGCTGGTCGAGGGACGCTCGACCCGGACCAACCGGCCGGGCGTGTTCGCGGCCGGCGATCTCGTCGACCACGCCTACCGTCAGGCCGTGACCGCCGCAGGCTCCGGCTGTCAGGCGGCGCTGGACGCGGAGTGGTACCTGCGCGACACGCCCGTCGCGGCGAGCGTGGCGGCCTCGGCCACGCCGTAGCGGTGTTTGTCCCCGAGCATTACCGCCAACGCGACGCGGGAGTGCTGTTTGAGGCGATGCGCGCGCACCCGTTCGCAACGATCATCAGCGCCGGCGACGACGGCGCGCCGGCGGCCAGCTGGATCCCGTTCGTGATCGAGGGGACTCCTCAGCAGCCGGTGGTCTTCGGGCACCTTGCGCGGCAAAACGACCAGTGGCGCCAATGGGGCGCCGGCACACCGCTGCTGGCGCTCTTTCAGGGCCCCCACCACTACATCTCGCCGGCCTGGTACGACAGCGAACCGAACGTCCCGACCTGGAACTACGTGGCGGTGCAGGTGCGCGGCCGGCCGCGCCTGCTCGAGGAGCCGGTCGAGGTCGAGGCCATGCTCGACCGTCTCGTGGCGGCGCTCGAGTCCACGCGCGAGCAGCCCTGGCAGCTCGCCGCCCAGCCGGCCGCGTATCGCGCTCGCCAGGCCGGCGGGATCGTCGGCTTCGAACTGATCGTCGAGCAGGTCACCGGCGCCTGGAAGCTCTCGCAGCGCGCGAGCGCACCCGACCGCGAGGGGGCGATCGCCGGCCTGCGCGCGGCCGGTGGTGACGACGCGCTGGCGATCGCGCGTCTCATGGCCGGCTGAGCGCCTCCAGCTCCAGCAGGTAGTGCTTGCGGTGCAGGCCGCCGGTGTAGCCGCCGAAGCCGCCGCCGCTGCGCAGCACCCGGTGGCACGGGATGATGATCGCGAGCGGATTGGCGCCGAGCGCGTTGCCCGCCGCGCGCTGGGCGCGCGCGTTGCCGGCGGCGGTCGCGACGCCCGTGTAGGTGGAGGTTGCGCCGTAGGGGATCGCGACGGTGGCGCGCAGCACCGCAGTCTGGAAGGGCGCCATCGCCTCCCAGTCGAGGTGCGCTTCGAAGCGCCGCCGGGCGCCGCGGAAGTACTCGTCGAGCTCGCGGCGCCACGGGTCGAGCGCGCCGGCCGACTCGACGATCCGCGGCGAGCGCCTGCGGGCGAGCGTTTCGAGCACAAGCTCGAGCGGCTCGTCCAGGTAGTGCATCTGTGCGAGCCCGCGCGGGCTGGCGACGAGCAGCAGCTCGCCCAGCGGACTGGGGATCGTCGTGTAAGCCAGGTCGGCCTCGTGCTCGGCCGCGGCGCGATCGGCGAAGCGGCGCGCGGCTGCGCGCGCCTCGGGGGCGGGAGCGCGCAGAGTGCGGGCGAGTGGATCGTTCATAGCAGTCTCCTGAGTGTCTCGAGGCCGTCGTGCAGAGATCGTCGTGACGCCTCCTCGGAGCAGCCGATCGCCGCGGCGATTTCGCGGTGGGAGAGATCGCCGATGTAGCGCAGCGCCACCGCGGCGCGCTGCCGCGGCGCGAGTCCGGCGACCGCACTCCAGATCTCGGCGTCGGGCGCCGGCGCCTCCGCGCCGGCCGGCTCGATCTCCTGCGCGCGCTCGCGCGCGCCCCGGCGGATGTGGTCGATCGCCTTGTTGTGGGCGATCGTCAGCAGCCAGGCACGGGGGGATGAGTCCGCTCGCAGCCTGGGATATGCGCGCAGTGCGGCAAGGAACGTCTCCTGGAAGCAGTCCTCGGCGGCCTGGACGCCGACCATCGCACGCAGCGTGCGCCAGACGTCCTCGCTGTGGCGCTCGAGCAGATCCTGGAAGGGCGGAAGGCTGTGGGTCACAGGTGCTAGAACGCGCCGCGCGTCCGGTTCGTGATGCCATCGTCTACTGTCGCCGGCGTGGCTCGCGTGCTGATCATCGCCGGTGGGGCGCGTGGCCGCGTGCTCGCCGCGGGCCTGGTCGCGCAGGGGCACGCCGTGCGGATCACCACCCGCGAGGAGTCGGGGCGCGCGGCGATCGAGCACGTCGGCGCGGAGTGCTGGATCGGTACTCCCGACCGCGTCGCGACGCTCCGCTACGCGCTCGAGAACGTGACGCTCGCCTGCTGGTTGCTGGGCAACGCCTGCGGTGAGCCCGAGGCCGTGCGAGCCCTGCACGGCTCGCGTCTGGAGTTCTTCCTCAGCCAGACCATCGACACGACGGTACGCGGCCTGCTCTACGAGGCCGCCGGCAGCGTCGCCGCGCAGACGCTTGCCGCGGGTCGTGAGCTGATCGGCGCGCGTGCCGAGTTCAACGCAATTCCGCTGCGCGTGCTGGACGCCGATCCGCGCGAGGGCGATCGCTGGGACGCGCAGGCGCGGACGGCGGTCGCGGAGCTGCTGGAGGGCGAGCGCCCGCGCTGAGCGGCCGACTGGCTTTCTGCCGAGTCGCGCTCGCGGGCCGACCGTGACGCCGTCACGCCGGCCGCTTGCCCGTTTCGCCGGCGAGCCGGGTCAGCAGGTCGTTGACGATTCGGCCGGTGGCGCCCCAGATCGTGTCTTCGCCGATCGTGTACGCGTCGGTTGTGACGCTGCGCCCGTCGCGGCGCGTGAACGTCTGCAGTCGGTGCGTGGCGGACAGCTTCGCCAGCGGCGTCTCGATGACCGATTCGACCTCGCCGGTCGCGACGCTCCACGGTTGCGCCGGCACCGCGATCACGCCGACGATCGGATAGATCGCGATGTCCGTGACGATGGTTGGCCTCGGCGAGAGTGCGCCGACCAGCGTTACGGCGGCGGGGTCGAGGCCGATCTCCTCGTGGGCCTCGCGCAGCGCCGTAGCGACGAGGTCCGCGTCACCAGGCTCGCGACGCCCACCGGGAAACGAGACCTGGCCGGCGTGCAGCCGAAGGTCCGAGCGGCGTTTGGTGAAGACCGCGTGCAGCTCGCCGTCACGTTCGAAGAGCGGCGCCAGCACCGCCGCCGCCACCGAGCCGGCGACCTCGATGCGGAGCGCCTCGACCGGGTCGAGCAGGACGGCGCGCAGGCGTTCCGCCTGCGCTGCGGTCATCGGGTCAGGTTGACGCGCTCGACCCGCTCGGTGAACATGACCTCGCCGTCGAGCGTGCGGTGGATCGGGCACTTCGCCGCGATCACACGCAGTTGCTGCACCTGCTCATCGCTGAGTGCCGACGCGAGGTGCAGCACCAGCTCGAACTTGGTCGGGCAGCCTCGCTCGGCAGGGCTGTACTGCACGTCGATCTCGACCGGGCCGACGTCCCAGCCCTTTCGCTGCGCATACATCTCGATCGTGATCGCCGTGCACGACGCGAGGCTCGCCGCAAGCAGCTCTTCGGGGTTGGGCCCCTCGTCGTCGCCGCCGAGGCTGCGCGGCTCGTCGGTCACGAGCTGGTGATCGCGGATCGAGATCGTGTGCGAGAAGTTCGCGGAGCGGCGAGCCGTGGCTCGCAGCGTGCTGACCTGCATCGGGATGTGCCTTTCGTCGAGGGCCTTGCTTGATGGTACTAGCGCCAGACCAAATCTAAGCCAGGGGATTGATCACCAGGCCGGTCAGCACCTTGGGGAAGAAATACGTCGACTTCGGCGGCATGTTGACGCCGGCCGCCGCGACCGCCCTGACCGCCTCCACCGGCGTCGGGCGCAACAGGAAGGCGGCGTCGTATTCGCCGGAGTCGACCAGTTCGAGCGCCTGGGCGCTGTCGCGCGCGTAGCCGAAGCCCTGCAGGTGCGAGATGTCCTCGTCGGTCAGGCCGAGCACGCCCTTCAGCAGCAGCGCCTCCAGCACCCCGGTGTCGAGACGCTGGTAGGCGGGTGGCAGCCCGGCGAGCGCGGCGTCGGCGATCGCCTGATCACGGAGCACGAGGTGCAGCGCCCGCTCCGCGTCCACGTAACCGAGCTCGAGCGGACCGAGGCCGGGCGCCGGCGCGATCTGGTCGCGCGTGACCGCCGTGGCGACGAAGTCGCGCTCGATCGCCTCGGCCAGGGCGGCGCGCCGCGCCGCGTCCAGGCCCCCGACCAGCCGGTGGGTCGGGAAGACGGTGAGCCCGGGGTCCTCCAGCGCCACCAGGCACATCAGCACGTAGCGGTGGTCGCCCTCGCCGCCGACCTCCTCGGCGTAGACGCGGGCGGTCTCGTAGCGGTGGTGACCGTCGGCGATCAGCAACTCGGCACTCGCCAGGGTGCTCTGAACCGCTTCGATCGCGGTGGCATCGTCGCAGCGCCACAGGCGGTGGACCGTGCCGTCGCCGTCGGTGACCTCGCCCCACGGTTGGCCGCTGGTCGGGGCGGAAAGCGCTCCCCAGGCGCTCGCTGCCGGATCCGAGTACAGCGAGAAGATCGGCGAGAGGTTCGCGCGAGTCGCGCGCGTCAGGCGCAGCCGATCCTCCTTCGGCCCCGGGTGCGTGCGCTCGTGCGGGCGGATCCTCCCGGCCCCGTAGTCCTCGACGCGTACCCGCGCGAAGAATCCATGCCGCGTCCGCAGCTGCCCATCAGGTCCGCGATAGAGCTGCTCGAGCGGCCACAGCGCCGGCTCGCTGTCGCGCACGAGCACGCCCGATCGCTGCCACTCGGCGTAGAGCTGCGCGGCGTGTTCGTAGGGCTCCGCGCCGGCCGGCAGGTCGATCTCGACGACGTTGTGCGGCGAGCGCGCGACGAGCTCCGCTCGTTGCAGCGCGTCGATCACGTCGTAGGGCGGAGCCACGACGTCGGCGAGCGCGCCCGCGCTCGCAAGGTCGTAGTGCACCGCCCGCAGTGGTTGAACGTCGGCCATCGCCGGCGCGGAGGCTGGTGATTCGCCGCGGGCCGTGCCCAGGTGGCGTCGGTCCGCCCCGCCTCTGGCGACGCCGCGCGGTGGCGTCGCCCGCCGGCCCCCTACTCTTCGTTGCGACGGGGCGTGGCGCAGCCTGGTAGCGCACTCGCTTTGGGAGCGAGAGGCCGTCGGTTCAAATCCGACCGCCCCGACTGACGGAGAAGCGGGTTCCCAGCCACCCCAACACTGAGTGGGACATCCCCGAGATCAAGGAGCCCAATCGCCATGACGGTGCTCGATAGCTTCCGCCTCGACGGCAAGGTCGCCGTCGTCACGGGCGGCAACCGCGGCCTCGGCCTCACATTCGTCCGGGCGCTGCGCGACGCCGGTGCGCGGGTGGCGATCGCGGCCCGCGATCAGGCGCGATCCGAACGCGTCGCGAGTGAGCTGGGCGCGATCGCCGTTGCGACCGACGTCACCGACGCCGCAAGCGTGACGGCGATGCTCGAGACGGTGACCGCGGAGCTCGGGCCGGTTGACGTGCTGGTCAACAACGCCGGCGTGTGTTTTCACGGGCCCGCGCTCGAGGTGCCCGAGGAGGAGTGGCGTGCCGTGTGGGACGTGAACGTCGACGGGCTCTGGCGCTGCAGCCGCGCGGTCGGCGCGCAGATGGTGGCGCGCGGCACCGGCGTGATCGTGAACATCGGGTCGCTGTCGGGGCTTGTCGTCAACCGCCCGCAGATGCAGCCGGCCTACAACGCCTCGAAGGCGGCGGTTCACCAGCTGACGCGGTCGCTGGCCGCCGAATGGGCGCCGTTCGGGGTCCGCGTCAACGCGCTCGCCCCGGGCTACGTCAAGACGGAGATGGCGCCCGTCGACCGCCCCGAATTCAGGCGCCACTGGATCGACGATGCACCGATGCAGCGCTACGCGCTCCCGGAGGAGCTGGGACCGTCGCTCGTGTACCTCGCGAGCGACGCGTCCAGCTTCATGACCGGGTCGGTGCTGGTCATCGACGGTGGTTACACGCTCTGGTAGGACTCAGCCCACTGTGACCGGACGCTCGAACCGCCCGTCGTGACGCCGATCCTTCCAACCACCGTGATCGGCAGCTACCCGCAGCCGGACTGGCTGATCGACCGCACCCGGCTGGGAAGCCGCCTGCCGCCACGCGGGCGGGCGAGCGAGCTGTGGCGCGTCGCGCCGGACCAGCTCGTGCAGGCCCAGGATGACGCGACGGTGCTCGCGATACGCGACCAGGAGCAGGCGGGAATCGACATCGTGACCGACGGGGAGATCCGGCGTGAGAGCTTCTCGAACCGGTTCGCCGTGGCGCTCGAGGGTCTCGATCTCGACAACCCCGCGATGGTCGCCGCCGCCTGCGGCGGCGTCAACCCGGTGCCGCGGGTGGTCGGGCCGATCCGCCGCACGCGGGCCGTCGAGCTCGACGATCTGCGGTTCCTTCGCGCGCACACCGACCGCGTGGTCAAGATCACGGTGCCGGGCCCGTTCACGTTGAGTCAGCAGGTGTGCAACGAGGCCTACGCGGACGAGGGCGCGCTGGCGCTCGACTTCGCCGCAGCGGTCAACGACGAGGTCCGGGATCTCTTCGCCGCCGGCGCCGACGTGGTCCAGCTCGACGAGCCCTGGCTTCAGGCCCGCGCCGAGAAGGCGAGGGAGTTCGCGATCGCGGCGATCGACCGTGCCCTGGACGGCGCCGAGGGCACGACGGCGCTTCACACCTGCTTCGGCTACGCGCACGTCGTGGCCGACAAGCCGAAGACCGGGTATCCGTTCCTCGCCGAGCTCGATCGCTGCGCCGCGGATCAGATCGCGATCGAGGCGGCGCAGCCACACCTTGACCTCTCGGTGCTCGCCGGTCTCGCGAGCAAGACCGTGATCGTCGGCGTGCTCGACCTCGCCGATCCGAGCCCTGAGACGCCGGCGCAGGTCGCCGAGCGGATCGAGCGGGCACTCGAGTTCGTCGCACCCGAACGGCTCGTGCTGGGACCCGACTGCGGGATGAAGTACCTCTCGCGCGAGCTGGCGTTCGCAAAGCTCCGCTCGCTCGTCGCCGGCGCGGAGATCGTGCGGGCGCGCCTCTCGTGAGGGTGTCAGCGCCGCGGCTCGAGGATCACGAGCGGAATCTCGCGGTCCGTGCGCTGCTGGTAGGTCTCGTATCCGGCGTATGCGGCGACCACCTTCGGCCAAAGCCGCGCCCGTTCCTGGGGATCGGCGACGCGGGCCCGCACCGCCACGCGCCGCGATCCGATCTGCACGAGCGTGTCGGGGTGCGCCCGCAGGTTGTGAAACCACGCCGGATGATGCGGGTAGCCGCCCTTTGACGCGACCAGCACGACGTTCTCACCGTCGCGGACATAGACCAGCGGCGTCGTTCGCTTGACGGCGCTTCGCGCGCCGACATGATCGAGCAGCAGCATCGTCGGGCCGCCACGGAACCGATGACCGACACGGCCGCGCGTCGCCCGGTAGATCAGCGTGTGCAGCCCAATCGCTCGCCGCAGCGACGGCCAATGGCGATCAGCGCTCACGCGGTCCACGAGCCTTCACGCGAGGCGCGCCACGGCGCGGCGGATCGGACGCGGTGTTGCACGGGCGACTCAGCTGGTGCTCGGGTCGGCCACGCGTGCGACGAACAGGATCGCTCCGCTCGCATCGTCACGCAGCAGCAACAGGTAGGGGCGGTCGAGGTTCACGGTGACCGGTGGGCCGGTCGGCAGCGCGATCGCGGTTGGACCGACGATCCCGGTCGCGGCGGCAGCCACGGTGCCCTGCTCGTCGATCTTCAGGTCGGCGGCGTGTTCGACGAGCGAGATCTGCAGGGGCACCTTCGTCGTGATGGCGCTGAAGTTGGCCGCGGAGCCGAAAGCGTCCGTCATGCCGAGCGCCTGCAGCGGGCCGTTCAGGGAGGTCTGCGTGTGGAGGTGGAGCTTCGGCATCAGGAGGTTGACCTGTCGGTTACGCAGTGCTGTGACGAGCGACGACAGCGTGGCCGCGTTCAAGCTCGGCTGCAACGCGGTCAGCGACTCGCCGGTCGGCAGGATCGCCAGCAGCGACAGCGATGAGGAGCGGTAGGGCAGCTCGACCGCCTGGTAGTGCGGTGAGGAGGCGTAGGAGTAAGCGGCGTCCGGTGCAGACATGAACGGGACGCTGATGCGCTGCCCGGTCGCGGTGGTGAACGGCGCGTCGTGCGTCAGTCGCGTCGCAAACGGCGTCGCCCAGTTGGCCTTCAGGTAGATCGCGTTGGCGAGCACGAAGACGGTCGCGGCGGACACCGAGCCCTGCGGGAGCAGGTCCTGGATCAGGCTGGCGGTGTGCCGCGACACCCAGGCGTTGATCGTCTGGCGCGCGGCGTCCGGCGCGCCGCTGAAGTTGGTGTCCTGCGGCGGAGCGCCGAACGTGTGCGACACCGTGGTCACGAACGGCGCCTGGAGCGGCACACCCTGCTCGATCCAGAGTGCGTTGGCCAGCTCGAGCGTCGGCGCTCCCGAGACGCCGATCGGGGCTGCCACCCCGATCGCATGTCCAAGTGTCGCGGCGTTCGCGGTCGCGGCGGCTTTGGAGGAGGCGCCGAGCACCTTGTCGATCTGTGCTCCCGTTAGTCCGTTGGCGCCGGCGGCGGCCATCGTCAGCGCCGCGTCGACGCTGTAGGGCGAGTAGACGACGTTGCCGCTGCCGTCGACGAGGCGCAGCAGGTTCAGCGCGAAGCCGTTCTCGGCGGTCGCGGCGGCTGCGCCGGCGCCGCTTGCTTGAGCTGCGCCGCTCGACGCGACGGACCCTCCGAGCAGCCCGGCGAGCCCCAGCCCGAGGCTGAGCGCGAGGGCGCCGAGGGCCCTAGCGCGCATCGCGGCGCTCCCGCGTGCGCCGCACGCCTCGAACGGTCATCCACACGCACAACACGCTACAGACCGGCCCGCGGCCGCCGATCGGCTCGAGCCGACGCCGCTCGTCCCCGGCGTTCGACAAGATGTTCCCGAGCCCCCGTAGCTCAGCTGGATAGAGCATCGGACTTCTAATCCGAATGTCGCAGGTTCGAATCCTGCCGGGGGCAGTGGAAAAGCCCAGGAAATACGGAGTTATGGTCTTTTGCGATCGGCCTGATACGCTTCCCATGTTCCCAATCGTGTTCCCCAGCGGCCGTGGTTGCTCCGCTGGCAGGGGCTCAACCGAAAGCGGAGATGGGCGCTGTAAGACCCACAGGACATCTGCAGATCAAGGGCGGCGTGGGCCACCGGCGCTACTTCGCGCTCTGGCGCGACGCCGACGGACGCCATCAGCTGCTGCTCGGCCCCGCGCACGTCAAGGACTCCGGGCGCCGCACGCCCCGCGGGGCGATCATCTGGCGTGCCGGCGACGGCTCGCTGCCGAGTCCTGACCATCTCACGCCGGCCGACGGCGCGGCGGCGCTGCGCGAGCTGCTCGCGGTGGCCCCCAAGCTACCCACGCCTGCCGGCAAGCGGGCGAGCGGGGCGGTCACGTTCGGGGAGGCGTGCGCGGAATGGCTGCGCTACATCGAACACGAGCGCAAGCGGGCGCCCTCGACGCTTGTGGATTACCGCAGCGCTGTGCGGGCGTGGCTATTACCGGGGTTCGGTGCGGAGACCCCTGTCGGCGCGATCGACACGCCCGCGATCGACGGATGGCGTGCGAAGCTGCTCACCGGGGGACGGCTATCGCCGCGCTCGATCCAGAAGCTGCTCACGCTCCTCCACGGGGTGCTCAAGCGCGCCAAGCGTCTCGGCTGGATCACCGTCAACCCTGCCGCTGACGCCGAGCGGGTGAGCGTGAAGCGCTCCGGCGAGTTCAACGTGCTCGCGCCCGTGCAGGTCGCCGCCGTGGCCCGCGCCGCCGAAAGTGTCCAAGACGGCGCCGCTTTCACCGTCGCAGCGTTCACGGGTCTGCGGCTCGGCGAGCTCATCGCGCTGCGCTGGCGCGACATCGACTTCGCCAAACGCCTCGTGCATGTCAGAGGCAGCTACACCCTTGGTCGTCAGGGACCTCCGAAGTCCGGGCACGTCCGCTCGGTGCCACTCATCGACCAGGCGCTTGAGCCGCTCGACCGCCTCAGTCGGCGCGAGCTGTTCACGGCTCCAGACGACCTCGTGTTCGCGGGCGCGCTCGGCGACCACCTCGACGGCTCGGCTCTGCGGAAACGCTTCTACTCGGCACTCGAGTCCGCCGGCTTGGGGGCAATGCGCGCAAAGCCCGAGCCTGTCACATTCCATGACCTGCGGCACACGTTCGGAACGCTCGCGGTCCAGGCGTTCCCTCTGTCAGATGTCAAGGCGTACATGGGGCACTCCGACATCCAGACGACCATGATCTACGTGCACCACGTCCCCCGGCACGACGCCGCGGCGAGACTGTCGGCGATCGTCGGGGCGGAGACAGGTATCGCCGACGCCGAGGTGCCGGTCGCCGTGTAGGCGCTGCCGTGATTCAGCCGGAGCGACAAATTCGACCTGCGGCGGCGGCGCAGTCCCATACGGTCCCCAACCGCAATTTTGGGGTTGTCGGATGCGTCCGCAGGCCGGGGATCAAACTTTTCGGAGAAGTCGCTGCTGGCGGGTCGCAGAAGGGCGGCGCGCCCGCTTCGCCCCGAGAAGCAGGTGTCGCCGCCGAACCGGACGAGACGCTCGCTCGTCGTCCTGAGCAGGTACGCGTGAGGCGTTGGGCCAGACGACTGCTTGCACGCGGATGCGGCACGCTTGCGTCTGGTAAGACAGGTTGATGCGCGGGTTCGATGAACTCGTTTCTGCTGCTGATTCGGCCGCAGAGGCGGGCCAGCACGAGGAGGCGCTGGCTCTACGCGAAGAGGCGCTCGCACTGCGTGGTGCAGGCGATGTCGCGCCGCTTGCCGTGCTCGCGGCGCTCAGCGGGCGGGCCTACGCCCTCCTGATGCTCGGTCGCTGGCAGCAGGCTGTCGTTGCGTGTGATGAGCTGTTGGAGCGTGCGGCCGATGTGAGCGATGAGGATGCGCGCCAGCGCGAGGCGTGGGCCTTGTCGGCGAAGGCTGGGGCGCTGATCGGGCTCAAGCAGTACGACGCCGCCCTTACTGGGATCGATTTGTTGTTCCGGCGCTTTGGCGGTTCTGGGGATGAAGGTGTTCATCCGTCCGTGGCGAGCGGTCTTGAACGTCGGGCCGTCGCGTATCGCGAGCTTGGATCGCCGGATCTGGAGTTGGTCGCGTTAGTGGACCTCACGCAGCGGTTCACGAGCTCATCCGACCCTGATGTTGCGAGGCGAGTGTCGTTTGCTCTGTACCGGCAGGGGGTTCTTCTCGAAAAGCTCGGTGATGAGCCGGAAGCTCTGTTGCGCTATCGCGCGTTCTGCGCGCGGGAGAAAGACACCGACGATCGCGTGATGCTCAGTTGGTGGGCGCGCGGGTCGCGTCGCTGGTCGGCCATGCTGGCGCGCGGCGGCGACTTGGCTGAGGCCCTGAGCGTTCTCGACGACGCCGTTCAAGTGCCGGAGCTCGCCGACGAGAACGACATGCGCGACTGGGCGAACCTGATGCTCGCGCGAGGCGAACTGCTCCAGGACGTTCAACGCAGCGCAGAGTCGCTCGTCGTGCTCGACGCGATCGTGAAGCGCCTTGAGATCAGCGGCGAGCCGGAGATCCGCAAGGTGATTGCCCGTGCACTTATCGGCAAGAGCACGATCCTCGCGGTCCTGGGACGCGAGGATGAGGTGCCACCCGTCATGGAGTTGCTCGTTGACGAGTTCGCTGAGCCCGTGCTCGAGGCGCTCGACGAGCGCATTGGCCACCTCTCGGGTTCCGCCGACCCGTTCGCTCGAATCAGCCTCGCCCAAGGCCTCCTCATGAAGGCCGGGATTCTCCACGACATCGGACGCAAACGTGAAGCCCGAGCCACCCGCAAACGCCTCGTCGCCGACTTCAAGCGAGACCCCGATCCTAGACTCGCGGCCCTGATTGCCGTCGCACAAGACCTGTTCTAACCGGCCGAACTTGGCGCGCCAAAGAGGCAGCTTCAGGCGCCTCGTGCGTTGCTGGTTTGCGCGAGCTGCAGTTGGGTGCCGACACAGGGCGCCTGCGTACACTCTCGCTCATGGGGGAGCAGAGGCCGTCAGGTGGACCGCCGCCGTTCGATACGGACGATGACATCCAGTGGGATCCGGCGACCGATCCGATGAACCAGCCCTTGATCGCCGAACTTAAGCGGATCAGCGCGTGGTACGGAGACCCGCAGAACGACGATGACCTAAGGGCTCGTTTGGCAACACGCGTGAAGGACGCGTTGCGTGACGTCGGGTGGACGCTCAAGCGACTCGAAGGACGATCGCCAGCTCAAGGGCTTCTCGAAGAGCGGGAACTCGGACCTGCTTCGAGGCGGGCCCTCATCAACACGGGACTTCCGCCTGAGCTGGTGATGCTCAACCACCGCTGCTCGATCCAGAGCTGGACGCGGCCGGACACCGAGGTCGATCTCGTGGCACTCCGAGCGACAGACGGAACCCCCCAACTCGTTGCCGAACTCAAGTGCTGGGACATCGAGTATCAGGTGTTCGATCTCGCCAAGATCTGCTGCCTGCTCGCCGCAGGAGCCACCGCCGGGTTCCTCGTGTGCGTTGCTCGAGTGGCACACGACTTCGAACGGACACCGGGGGGCGAGCTGTTCCCCGCCGTGGTCGGCGAGTCGCGGACCCACCTCTTCGCTGACCTGATCGAGAAGCACCACGCAGTGTGGGCGAAAGGCGTCGGACACGATGGGCCTGAACCGACGAGCGTTCCACGCGCCGTCCAGACGCGATCGGTCGCCGCCGGAATCGAGATCGCGGCATACCCAGGTCACTCCGCCCGCGCCGTGCTCGTCGAGATCAGCGATCCCGCTCCTCTCCCGCTAGCCAGCGGCTGGCCGGCCTAGCCACCATGCGCGCGATGCGAACGGATGTCACTCCTTTGCGCGCTTAGACAGCGCTGCCGCCCACCGCGGCTAACAGGCTGCCATTACGCAACAGCCACCGCGACAAGCAGGTGCGCGCTGTAGCTAACGGTTGAGTCGCTGCATACGCCGGCGCGTCGTCCGATTACGGCAGCATCGAAGACGACTGCGGCACCCAATCGGCGAGGATCTCTGCCGCGGTCGCCTCGAGCTCACTCAGACCGAGGTTGGCGCCACACAGCACGAGCGTCGATGCGAACGTAGATACCGCGAGCGCTCTGACTGCGAGCGCAGACCGGCGGTCGTCCATCGCGTCGCTGTACGTCACACGGCCATCTTGTTGCCGATCGATGCGCCCGTTCAGGAGCATGCGTGCTCCGCCGTGGACGTCCCAGCTCAAGGGCCGGTAGGCCATCGTGTAGGCCTCCGTGGCGGCTAGGTCGCCGGTCGCGCGCTGCTGGTGCGTGATGCTCGGGAGCACCGCTCCTGTCTTCGCGACGCCTGCAACGCCTGCCGCTCGCGCCTTGTCCCGCACCCTCTCGACCGCCTCGCGCCGAGACGCGAACGCCGCTGGGTCGATGTTGACGCTGACGAGTCGCGCCCAGCGGCCTGCGAGTCCGCGCGAGCTGCTGAACTCGTCCACGAGCGTCACCACGTTTCGTTCCCCCTCCGCGTACCAGAGCTC
>Ga0182024_10012498_pt1 | contig 16785 bp, 14 predicted proteins | sample P32metaG_FD_120480 | JGI IMG/M metagenome (GOLD analysis project Ga0182024, IMG submission 120480) | Permafrost microbial communities from Stordalen Mire, Sweden - P3-2 metaG (Illumina Assembly) | ecosystem: Environmental > Terrestrial > Soil > Wetlands > Permafrost | place: Sweden: Stordalen... | reverse complement strand
AGGAGATCGCATGTCCCGTTTTGCGAAGGTCAACCTGCTCGAGGTCGAGGACTCCGTCGCCGGGCGGGTGGAGGGGCTCGAGGGCCGCTTCGGCCGTAAGCACCTGGACTCCCGCGACCTCGGGGTAAGCCTCTTTCGGTACGCCCCGAACCTGCGCAGCCCGATGGCTCACAGCCACAAGGAGCAGGAGGAGGCCTACGTCGTCGTCGCCGGCTCCGGCCGGATCCTGCTCGACGACGAGACCCAGGAGCTCCGGACCTGGGATGTAATCCGCGTCGCGCCCGAGGTCGTGCGAGCATTCGAGGCCGGCCCCGACGGGCTCGACATCATCGCCGTCGGCGGCCCCAAGCCCGAGGAGGGCGATGGCGTCCGCGCCAGTGCGACCTGGCCCGGCACAAAATAGTCAGGCGACTATTCAGCCGCCGACCTCGACAGTCGAGCAGGCGCTCCAGCGTTCGACGATCCCTCCAGGGATCGAGCGATCGCTTTCTCCTATCGGACCAGTGTGAGCCCCACGAGTGCATCGGCGACAGAGCATCGGCGCGCCGACCGGGTCCAGCCGGCGGGCCTCGTTCCTCATCGTCCTTACTGGCTGAGGGACAGCTACGGACGGAACTGGTTCTTGCCGTCGGGGTAGCGCCGGAGATAGTGCTGGTCTTCGGCTTCGGCTTCCCAGACGCGGCCGGCATGGCTGATGTGGGTCACGACCTCGCCGGGCCAGAGGCCTGAGGCGTCGGCGGCGATCGTGTCCTAGGCGACCCGGCGCTGCTCCTCGCTCGTATAGAAGATCTCGGAGCGATAATCGGAACCGACAAGCTCTTCGCCAAGGTCGGGTCGGTGGATCTGGAAGAAGAACTCGAGGATGTCCCGGTAGGAGGTCCGCTCGGGATCGAAGATGACCTCGACCGCCTCGGCGTGACCTGGATGGTTCTCAGCGGTCGGATCGTCGTTCTCCCCAGTTGTCTCGAAGACTATTCAGGGAAGGCCTGCTGACCCCGGACAATGTCCTGACCACTCCTTCGATGGATGCGAACAGCCTGGCTCGGGTCACCGCCGCGCCTCCGGTGACGAGCGCTTTCGTCATCGCCCGATCTCCCTAGTCGACGACTCCTTCGGCGACCAGGTCGGCGCCAGCGCCGTGACCGGCGGACGACTGCTCTTCCACGATGCGCTCGCCGGGCCGGCGGCCACCGGCGCGGGACGCAATGGCGCGGCGTCGAGCCGGCGCGTGGCGTTGCTGCCGGACACCGAAAGCAGCCACCCCGACGTCCGACGGCCGCACGGCTGCGGTTGTCCGAGAGCACCAGCGTGGGACGGCCAAGCCCGGCGCCGCCTGCGTGCGCGTGCAGCGATTCGAAGCCGGTCTTATTGCCCGACGGCGAGCGCGTACGTTTGCGTCAAGAGGACCGGTCCACTCGCGGCCCAATGGATTTACGAATGGAAACAGATACACCTTGCTTGTGAACAGGACAGGGTCGCCGAATGGCTGGGCGTCCTTCTTCTGGGCCGCGTTCGAGCGTTCGGCCAATCCGATGACGCTGTTGCACCCCGATCGTGTGCTCGTCGCGATCAACGAGGCAGGCGTGCACACGTTCGGCTACGCGCCGCACGAGCTGATCGGCCGCCGAACGGATTTGCTCCTGGCTCCGAGCCAGTGGAAGCGCCTGGAAGCAGATTGGGCCGTGATCCGGCGAACGGGCCGCCTCTGCGGCGAGCGTGAGCTCATCCGCGCCGACGGCCGTCACCTGCAAGTTCAGTTCGCCGCCCACCGCGAGGTGGTCACCGGGCGCCAGCTCGTCCTGTGGGTGGTGGTCGAGTCGCGCCTGCGCCCGCTGACCCTCCACAGCGAGCGTGACGGCGCATCGGCGACGCTGACGCCACGCGAGCTCGAGATCGTCATGGAGATCGCCCTCGGCCGGCGAGCGCGCGAGATCGCTGCCGACCTCCACATCGCACCCAGCACCGTGAAGACGCATGTGCGCAATGCGATGGTGAAGGTCGGCGCCCATTCGCAGGCGCAGCTGGTGGCCATCGCCCTCGCCACCGGCATGCTCGATCCTGGGTCCGTGGACACGGTGAACGCCTGAGCGCGCTGCCAGACGACAGTCTCGGATTGCGCGGAAGGCAGGCCCCGTCGCAGACGACCAACGACAAAAGGACGTCTGGGAACGCCGCGGTGCTGGGCCGTGCTTCTGAGGAATCTCACCACCGCGGCCGCTCGGTTGTGCTTCCGTGACGCGGCGGGTACCGGGCCGGGCGCCTGCCGGGCGCCTGCCAGCGATCACAGGCGTGGCCGCACAGAACCGCCGAAGGCGGCCGTTTGGTCCGCGACGGCAAGCGAGCGACGACTCGGTCGAGGAAGTAGGCTCTCCCACCATCATTCAGCAGCCACTGCGCGACCGCGCGAAAGACGAGGGATCAAATGGCACTCGGGTTCTACATCACCGGCAAAGGGTTCACGCAGGAGAAGTACGACACCACGACCCGCCAACTCGACGAAGCCGGCGCCGGAGCGCCCAACGGCCGCGTCTCTCACGTAGCCCTCGAGACCGACGGCGAGATTCAGGTCTTCGACGTGTGGGAGTCGCAGGCGGCCTTCGACGCGTTCGGAGAAACCCTCATGCCGATCCTGACCGCAGCCGGCATCGAGTTGAACGAACCGATGGTGGCCCGGGTTCACAACGAGATCAAACGCTGACACGCCATATCGACCGGCGTCCGCCGAGAAGCACTCTCGGCGACGCCGCGTCCGTTCCGCGACCGACAACCGGACGCTGTGAGGCCCGATCACACTCCTGCTGTTGGCGATTTGCGAGACTCGGCCCGGCCCATGGGGTGAGACCTGCCTTCGTGTTCCCGGGGGTACCAGGGCTGGCGCCGACCTCGTGACCCCTGTTGTCCGACAGCGGTCGCGTGCGACAGCACTGTGGACGTCGACAGCGTGACTGTGTCGGACCCCGAGCGGCCACGTCGTCGACGGTCGCGCGGTCGCAATCGTGGCACTGCGCAAGTGGGCATCGACGCGGGGATCACGGCTCAGTTCACGCGAAAGCGGCAGCCAGCGAAATCTGGTGATCCGCTTGCAGCAGGCTCGCTTGGGGCGTTTCTCAACGACCGCTGCACTTTTTGGGGATCAGCCGCCGCTCACATCGACCGGTGAGTCTGCGCCCTTGCGGGCAGCGGGTGCCCGCCGTTCGGCTTCCTCGGCGCGGCGGAGCATCTCTTCTGCTCGCGTGCGGATGGCACGGGCGCGTTGCTTGGCGGCATCCGCTCGGGCGGCGGCGGCCGCTTGCAGCTCGTTCTGTGAGCCGGGAGGTCGCGGTTGGCCGGCGTCGAGTTCCTCTTGCTCGTTGTCGAGCGTTCGCTGCCGTTCGTCCCTCGTAGCCTGTGCACGGTCGATGCCTTCCCGGTCGATGTCGAGCGCTTGCTGGCTGCGGTCGATGCGCTCTTGGCGGCGCTGCTGGACTTGCGATGTCGTCCCGGCGCCATCTTCTGGCAAGGCGACCCCATGGTCGATCGTGGCCTGCTCGTCGTCCTGCGCGGCTTGTGAGCGGTCGACGATCGCCTGGTTGCGGTCGCCGATCGCCTGTTCGAGAGCGACCAGCAGCTGTTCCTGGTCTGCTTCGTGCTGCTTCCCGCGTTGGGAAGCGGCGGGCGAGTCCTTGTCGGTCTTCATGATTGTTCTCCTTGACTCCCGACGTCCTGAGCACCGAATTTGAGTACATCGTCGACTGGTCCGGGGCGAGCGATCGCGTAGCCCTGGGCGTAGTCGACGCCCATCTCTCGGAGCAGCTCGAGCGTGCGCTCATTCTCGACCCCCTCGGCGATCGTCTGCTGGCCGAAGCCGCGCGCGAGGCTGACGATGGCCGCGACCACGTGCCGGCTGGAGGGGTTGTCGACTAGGTCGCGCACGAACTCGATGTCGATCTTCAGATAGGAGACGGGTAACCGCTTGAGGTAGGTGAACCCGCCGTAGCCGGTGCCGAAGTCATCGAGCGCGACCTTGCATCCCAGAGCATTGAGTTTGCCCACGAACGCCTCGCCGAGCTCAGCTTGCTCGAGCAGCGCGGTCTCGGTAATCTCGCAGACCAGGCTGGCGGGGTCCCCGCCGTGCTCGCGTAGTGCCGACTGGATCCTCCCTGCAAGGTTGGCGTGCGCCATTGACTTGCCCGACAGGTTGAACTGCAGGGTGACCGCGTGCTCTTCGCCGACCAGGCGCGCGGCTTCGCCGATGACCCAATGGTCGATCTCCTCGATCAACCCGAACCGCTCCGCGGTAGGCAAAAACAGATTTGGTGCGATCACTGCACCGTCGCGATCGACCATCCGGATCAGCAGCTCGTGCTGGGCCACGGCCCCTGAGGAAAGCTCGAGGATCGGCTGTGCGTAGAGCACGAAGCGGTGCTCATCGAGCGCGTCGCGTATCCGCCCGACCCACGCGTGCGCCTCGAGCTCGCGCGCCACCCGGACCTCCTCGGACTTCATTGCAGTGATGTCGTGGAACACCACGACGGCACCCGAAGTGCCGTCGGATTCAAGCGGCGCGGAGCTATAGGCGACGGGCAGAAGCTCACCGCCACGCCGGACGAACACGTCATCACCGACGCGCACCGGAACGCCTGTCTCGCCGACCTTCATCAGGGGGCATTCCTCGACGGGATACGCCGAGCCATCCTTGCGAATCGAGTGGATCGCCTCGTGCATCGAGCGCCCTCTGAGCTCCTCTTGCGTCCAGCCGAGCATTTGCTCGGCCGCGTGGTTCATGTATGTCAGGCAGCCGTCGCGGTCGATCGCGAGCATCCCTTCCGCCATGCTGTCGGCGATCGCCGCGACGAACCTTTCGCTGGAGCGCAGCTCGGACTCCCTGCTCCTAGCCTCCGTGACGTCAGATATGATCGCCAGCGCTCCGCGGTAGTTGCCCTCGCTGTCCGACAGCGCCGTGGTCGAGATGCGCGCCCAGCACGGTCGGCGGTCCTTGCACTGAAGGCGTCGTTCGACCACCCTGCCGGCCATTCGGATGCGGTCGTGCTCGATGTTCTGCTCGCTGGTCTGACGCTCCTCGGGGTCGATCAGCTCGCCGATATGCCAACCGAGAATCTCTTCGGGGCTGTAGCCAAGGATCTCGGCCATGCGCTCGTTCACGTAGTCGACCCGGCTCTCGACGTCCAGCCGTATGACCCCGTCGGGCGTGTGCTCGAGGATCTCTCGATAGCGCTGCTCGCTCGCGGCGAGCTCGCGCGTTTGACGCACGCTCGCTCGGATGTCGCGCATGATCGCGGCCGCACCGGTCTGCTGGCCCGCGGCGTCAAGCAGCGGGAAGGCGGTGATCGCGACATCGACCAGGCTGCCGTCCTTGTGCATTCGCTGGGTGTCGGCGCGACCGACCGCCTCCCCCGCGAGCGCGCGATCGCGAGGCGCTCTGCGTCTCTCACGCTCGTTCTCCGGGATCATGCAGGAAACATCACTGCCGAGGATCTCTTCGGCGGAATACCCCAACAACGCCTCGGCCGCCTCGTTCCAGCTCGTGACCCGCCCGTCCATGTCGAGCGAGAAGATCGCGTCGTGCGCGGCGGCAACGATCGAGGCCAGACGCGCCAGCTCGGCCTCGGCCCGCTTGCGTTCGGTCAGATCCCGGATCGCGCTCACAATCAGCTTGCCGTCCGCGGTCTCGAGCGGACTGAGCGAGACTTCGATCGGGAACTCGCTGCCGTCCTTGTGCCGCGCCGTGACCTCGAGCCACACCCCCACCGGTCGTACCTGGGGGTCGACGAAATAGCGCTGACGCTTGCCGACGTGCGCGTTGCGGAAAGGCTCGGGGATGAGCATTTCGACCTGCTGCCCGATCAGCTCATCGAGCGTGTAGCCGAAAAGAAGCTCGGTTCGGGCGTTGGCACGCACGATCCGCCCCTCGCCATCGGCGAGCACACTCGCGTCGGGTGCCACGTCGACCAGCGCCAGGAGTTGCTGCTCGACACGCTTACGCTCAGTGATACCGACGGCAAACGAGACGCCGCCGACGATCTCGCCGTCACCGGCGCGCAACGGACGGACCTCCACCGCATACCACCCCTCACCATCGGGCGAGGCGATCTCGACCGAGTGCGTCTCGCCCAGCAGAGCGGAGCGATACAGCGGCTCATAGAACGCCCAACGCTCCGTGCTGAGCGCGTCCGCTACCAGCCGCCCTTCGAGGAACACCGAGCTGAAGCCCCGGTCAAAAAGCGCCCGCCCACGAACTAGGACGTAGCGCATCTCGGTGTCGAACACCATCACACTCCCCCCGGGCAAGACGTCCAGAGCGGCGAGCGCGAGCGAGGCGATGCTCGCATCCGCGTCAGCACCAACGAATCGTCTATGACCCGGCAACCCGCCCTCCACTTGGTTCCGAAAACCACAGACCCGACCCCAGCCGGCCAAGCACTCGAGGGCGACAAATCGCGACTTGAGCGGCAATCGCAAAGGGGGCATCAACCCTGCAGGGCACAAGCAAGTATCGTCCGAAATCAGCGCGACGAACATCCTCCCAATAGGGGAGATTGACTCCTGGTGGACGCGGCGCCCCGCGGTGGCCACCGTAGCCCACCAAAAGCTCGAGGGTCACCGACTGTTGCCCGATAGGTGCCTGCGCGGCTCACCCGCACTAACTATTGGTCCGCAGTGCGGTGCGGGGAATGCGCCCGGACCGTGCCACGTCGTGCCAGCGTCTCCCTGTCGGACGGAGCCAGTGCCGGTCGGTCTCGCTCCCATGCCAGACCATGCTAAACCCGTCTACGGACGCGGGTACCACCGCGGGTACCAAACCAATTTGAGACAGACTCTGAATAGGACCCCACAGATACGGGAGATTCTCAGTAAATACGGCAATGCGACCCCGCGCTGACGGCCTATCACGCCGGAGGTCGCGGGTTCGAGTCCCGTCGCTCCCGCTGGTTCGAAGAGCCGTAGATCGCTTCTGTGACCCTGGTGCATCGGGAAGCAGGTCACCGGGTGGTCACGCTTTTTCGCAGCGCTGGGGCGTTGTGGTCTGTTGCAGCGGTTCGCGGCTAAAAGAGCCGAGCGTCCCCTCGACTTGAACGCCACCTCGCCGCGCCGTAGTCTTCCGGGCATGGGCACCGGGAGGAGGAGCAATGGCGAGGTATCTGGTGGAACGACAATTCAGCGTCGGCCAGGCCGAGATGGATGGGGTCGGACGGCGCTCGCGGGAGATCTTGGAGGAGAGGTTTCCTGGGATCACCTGGGAGCACAGCCACGTGGCGATTGGCGCGGACGGCTGCGTACAGACGTTCTGTCTCTATTCAGCGCCGAGTGAGGATGTGATCCGCAACCATGCTCGCGAACTAGGTCAGCACGAGGTCCTACGCATCTCGGAGATCGTCGGCGACGTCACGCCAGACGATTTCCCGTTCGATCACCACGAGACCTAGGAGACGTCACTGGGCTCGGATTAGGCGTGCCCTGAACGGAAACGCATCTCACCGACGTGTTGAGACGCGGCGAGCGCCAGCGCCCGCTTCCTGACGATCTCTTGCCGGGACTCCGGGTCCAAGTCGGGGAGCGCGAGCGCCTCGCCGTATAGCGCGGCCGCCTCGTCCTTGGCCCACCCCCGGCCAGCCTGATCGGCCGCGAGCAGCAGGTACTCGAGCGCGCGAGCCGTATCGCCCGCTTCTCGCCAGTGTCGCGCGAGGGCGGTCGCCGTTGCTCCAGCGCCCCTCGTCCCATCCTCGAGAAACCCGCCAACGATCGCGTGGAGCTCCTTGCGCCTCGCGCGCGGCAAGGTGGCATACGCGACGTCTCGGATAAGTGAGTACTTGAAGGTGAACTGTTCTTCCCGCTCGATCCACGAGCGCGGCTCATGCCTTATCAAGTCGCGCGCCTCGAGCGAATCGAGCGCTTCGGACAAAACGATGCCGCCCTCGCCCATGCGCTCGAGCACGCCGCGCCAGAAGACCTTTCCTACGATCGCGGCGTCGAGCAGCACTCGGCGCTCTCCGGAAGGAAGTGTGTCCAGCCGCGCCGAGACCAGCTCTCGGATCGTGGTTGGCAGATCCTGTGCGGCCAGGGTCGGCCGCTCGACCGCCGCAGCTGCGAGCTCCTCGATGAACAGCGGGTTTCCTTCGGCCGTCTCCACGACTCGGGCTTGCTGGTGATCAGCGGTGTGATGGAGGAGCCGCATCGCGAGCTGGCTCGAGGCGTCCCGGTTGAGGGGCTCCAGCGACAGTGCCGTGTAGGCGGGGAGTCCTCCGCCCCAAGAGGGCGACACCCCGAGGAGGTCAGGGCGGGCGAGCGCAAGCAGAATCAGCTGAACGTCGCGGACCCGGGAGGCGAGCACCTCGAGCAGATCGAGCATGCCGCTGTCGGCCCATTGCAGGTCTTCGAACACAAGCACCGTCGGACGATCCTGTGCCACCGCCTGCACAAAACGTCTCGCCGCCAAGAACAGGATCTGGCGGTCAGTGACCTCGCCCCCGGTACCGAGGCCGATCAACAGCTCGAGATGGGGAGCGATCTCGTCGACCGTGTCGCGGGGGGCGATCTCCGCGAGCCCGGCCCGCAGCTTCGCCTGCCCGACCGACAACTCGTCGCTCGCGAAGATGTCGGCGAACTGCTTGACGTGCTGCGTGAATGGACCGTACGGCGTGCTCACGCCGTACGGAAGCGACCGCCCGCGGAGGATTCGCACGCCCTGCGCCTCGAGCTGAGCGGTGAATTCAGCAGCGAGCCGCGTCTTTCCGATGCCCGCGTCTCCGAATACCGTGGCCAGGTGTGGTCGCCGCTCGGCGACAGCGCTTTCGAAGACACGGTGCAGGGTGGCCATCTCGTGGATGCGCCCGAGCATCGGCACACTGCTGACCGCGCGCTCGCCAGGGCCTGCGCGGGCGCCGATTGCGAGCCAGGCGCGGACGGGTGCGTGCTTCCCTTTCGCTATGAGCGGCTCGATCTCTCGGTATTCGACAAGGCCACGTGTGGCGCGGTACGTCTCTTCTCCGACGAGAACCGCGTTCGTCGGAGCACCCGACTGCATCCGGGAAGCCGTGTTGACCACATCGCCGGCAACCATCCCTTCGCGGAGATCCATCTTGCTGACTGAGACGATCGCCTCTCCCGTGTTCACCGCCACCCGCACCTCCAATTTGAGCTCCGGGTCGGCGGCGTTCATCTCAGCGACAGCACCGCAGACGGCGAGCGCGGCGCGCACCCCTCGCTCCGGATCGTCCCCGTGCGCAACAGGCGCACCGAAGATCGCTACCACGGCATCCCCGATGAACTTCTCAACGACACCACCGAACGCCTCGATCTCCGCCCTGAGCCTCGTGTAGTAGCGGTTGAGGATCGCGCGCACGTCCTCGGGATCAAGCCGCTCGGCCCGGGCGGTGAACCCGGCCATGTCGGCGAACAGAATCGTTACTATCCTGCGCTCCTCGTGCGCCGCCGCTGGTGACCCCAGCAACGAGGCGCCGCAGCCGTTGCAAAAACGGGCGCCTTCGGGATTCTCCTGTTCGCACGTCGGACAAGTGGTCATGGCGCGCTCAGCCTATGACCGGAGCGATGCGCGTTCAACGAGCCGATGGCTAGACGGTCTTGAAGGCCGTGTGGAGCGGTGGAGCGGAGGCGAGCGTCTGGTACACGACGCAGTAGCGCTCGGTAAGTCGTTGGAGCGTCTCGAGCTGGTGCTCATCCGCATCGCTCTCCAGCTCGAATGACAGCCGGATCGCGGAAAAGCCCACAGGCGCTTCGCGGTCCACACCGAGCGTACCGCGGAAGTCGAGATCTCCCTCGGCCCGCACACGCCCCGACGGCACTGAGATCCCAAGCGAACTCGCGACCGCCCGCAACGTCACACCCGCGCACGCCACCAGCGCCTCCAGCAACATGTCCCCGGAGCAGAGCAGCGATCCATCGCCGCCCGTTGCCGGGTGAAGCCCCGCCTCGGCGATCGCCCGCGCCGTCTGCACGGAACAGGACACACCCTCCCCGAGCTCGCCAACGGCCGACAACGTCACGAGAGCAGAATCCGGCTGCTCCACATACCGCTCCTTGAGCGGCGACTGCACGGCCCTCAACTCCTCGCGGTCCACAACGTTAGATGGTACGCCCGCCGGCACGGACGGTCCGGCGCGGCCGAGCGCGTGGTCGGGGAGCGAATCAAGAACCGAACGGTGACCTGCGATGACCAAACGAGAAGAAAGCACTGTTTGCAGGCGTGAAGAGCCGAATCTACGTGCAGGCGTGGCCCTGGTGTGGTTGGATTGACGCGATGGCTTCTGCGCAACGGAGTGCGCCGTGGTGGCTCGTGCCGAGATCGCGGGTCGGTACGGTCACGCGACTGCTCGGGGCGGTCGTGTCGACTCTGATGCTTGGCGCCGCAGTCGGCGCCTCATCGGCCGGCGCGTCGATCCTGCGCGCGACCTCCGTCCTGCCCCCGGGTGAGAGCGGGTTTGTGTCCGTCACCTGCTTTGCGACCGGCAAGGGCTGCAGCCATCTCTACGACCAGCAGCAGCTGTTCATCCACTTCCAGCGCAAGGACGCGATGCTCGGTCAGCCTGGTACGGCTGAGGATCCTCGCCCCGGCGTCCAGATCGTGCGCGACAGCTACGGCGTCCCGGCGGTGACGGGCGCGACGAGCTACGACCTCTGGTGGGGCGCCGGGTGGGCCACGGCGCAGGACCGCCTCGCGCAACTCGAGATCTTCCGCTTCAGCACCAGAGGGGAGCTGGCCTCGGTGCTCGGTCCCAGCTACCTGCCCACGGACATCGAGATACGCCGTGACTTCTACACCCAGAGCGAGCTGGCCACGATGTTCGCGCGGCTGCCCGCCGCGATGCAGCAGCGTTATGAGGCCTATGACGCGGGCATCAACGCGTGGGTCGACAACGTCAACAGTAATCCCTCGGCGCTTCCCGCCGAGTTCCTCGCCCTGGGAACCAGCCCGACGCACTTCTCCGTCGAGGACCTTCTGGCCATCGGCGCGTATCTGGCTCGGACCACCCCGAGCAGCGACGGCTCGGAGCTGGAGAACATGGAAGCGATCCAGCGGAGCGGCCCCAGCCGCTTCAACCGGATCCTCCCGCTGCGGATCAAGGGGCAGATCTCTACGATCCCCCGCGCCGACGGGCTGTTCCCGTCCGATCCGGGACGCACGCGCGCCGACGAGCGCACCGCCCTCAAACGCTCCTACGCGTACGTCCGGCATCTGCCCGTGCCCAAACCAGGCAACCTCGGGGTGCAGTACGTAAGCGGGACGAAGCCCAAGTTCTCATCGTCGGCTCTGACGCGGGCCGTCGATGACGGCGCCGGATCGATGAATCCGCTCGCCGCTATCCACCGAGGCGGCTCGTACATGGTGGCCATCGGAAGCCGGCGAACCCACCGAGCGTTCCTCTTCAACGGCCCGGAGCTCGGCTTCAGTGCTCCCGAGGAGCTCTACGAGATCGAGCTCCACGGTCCCGGAGTCGACGTCCGCGGGGTCACCGTCGCCGGCGTGCCGGTCATCGCGATCGGCCATAACGCCCACATCGCGTTCGGGCTGACCAGCGGGTTGTCGGAGACCAACTCGCTGTACGCCGAGCACCTCGTCCCCAGGCATCCCGATGAGTACTACTACAAAGGACGCGTCCGGCAGATGAGCTGCCGGGACGAGACCTTCACGTACAGCTTGGGGACCGCGCTGCTGCGTCACCCCCGCCCCAGCGCCGCCTCGCCGCCGCACGGATCAACGACGCTTCGCCTGTGCCGCACCATCCACGGTCCGGTTCAGGAGCGGGTCGGCAACATCGCCTACGCGCGGCGGTACACCACCTGGATGCGCGAGGTCTCGACTATCACCGGACTCGCCGCGGTCAACGGTGCGTCGACGATCCGCCAGGTCAACCGCGACACCCGGCTGCTCACCTGGAACGAGAACCTGATGGCTGCCGACGACCACGGAAACATCGGCTACTGGCACCCCGGTCTCCTGCCGCGCCTGCCGAAGCGCTGGGACGAGCGTCTTCCGCTCCTGGGGAACGGCAGCGCCGAGTGGCGCGGGTTCCTCTCGGTCGCCCAGCGGCCACACGTTATAGACCCCAAGCAGGGGTGGCTGGCGAACTGGAACACCCTGCCCTCCATGGGGTGGACGACCGGTAACGACCCGGCCCCCGAGCGCGTGGCCGGGCCGTGGTTCCGGGGTGCCTGGCTGGACCGGCTCGCCTCCCGCCCCGCAAAGCATCCGTCCTTCGGGGGGATGGACCACCTGATCTATGAGGCAGGAACGATCGCCCAACAGCGCCCGCTGGCCACCCGGGAGCTGCGGCGTGCCCTTCACGGCGCCCACGGGCGAGCCGCCACCGTGCTCCGCACGCTGCTCGACTGGAACGGTTCCTACACCCGGGAGTCCCACGGGAAGGTCGAGCCAGGAGTTGCCACCTGGCAGGAGTTCAAGCTCCAGATGCAGCGGTTGGCGCTCCACCCGCTCGGGACCGCCGGCAGGCTGATCGGTGGTGGCGGCCCGAACGACGAGCACGAGTTCGACGCGAGCCTCGGTCAGGCGTACGCCCTGCGGGCACTCGGGCCTTCCGGCTGGAGGCGAGCGGCAGCGGCCACATTCACCGTCCTGGCCGGGCGCTTCCGGACGCGCGACCCGCGTCGGTGGCGCGAGGCGAGGGCAATGTTCCCCGAGAGCGCGCTCGGAGCCGAGAACCCGCCGCCGCTGCCGTTCTTTGACCGGGGGACCTTCGAGCAGGTCGTGGCGCTCGGATCCTGAGCCACCACTCAGCCACGGGAGCCATACCAGCGGCGTGCCGGCGGCGACACGTGTCCCACGAACAGAGCAGACCGGTGCGGTATCACGTACGGCTGTCCCCGCAGCCTCTCGTACTCGCCGTGAAAGCCGCCGAGCAGCCCCGGCAGCTCGGACTCGGGCGTGCTGGTCGTGACCCCGCCATGTAGCTGATGGAACGTTGCCTCGCCGATCAGCGTCATCCACTCGATGTCTGGCAGCTCCGATGCGCGTCGATAGAGGTCGAGGTTGACCAGTCCGCCTCCGGGAGAGCAGAACCGCTCGTCGTACCCGCCCAGCTCTTCGAAGATCGCCCGCGGCATGAACAGCAGACAGCTTTCGGCCAGCGGCGCCGTGACGCCGGCGCCGGAGCTGCCCGAGGTAGCGCCGATCTCCCACAGGCGGTCGCCATCAGCCGGCCAGCCGACGGATTCCAGCAAGCCGTCCTCGGTCTCGCCGCTGTAGCCATGGGCGACTGAGCGCTGCTGCTGGTCCGGCCCCAAGTGCATGCCGGCGGTCCCGATCACCGCGCGCGGGTACAGCTCGAGGCAGCGCAGAGCCAAGGAGACGGCACCGGGCGTGACCATGCGGGCGCCGTCGATCATCAGGCCGAGGGCAGGCGCTGCGGAGGCACGAACGCCCGCGTTCAGCGCGCAGGCAGGAGATCCCGCCGGCTCGGGGGCAACCAGGTACCGGAAGGAGGCACCGAACTCCGAGACGGCGGCTTCCCCCAGCATCCGGGGCGACGCATTCTCCACCACGAGCACCTCGTACTCCTCAGGTGCGACGCCGCGTTGGTAATGGGGGGAGAGCGAGAGCAGCGTGCGTGGCGCCTCCCGCTGCATGTCGTGGACGACGACAACGACACTCAGCCGCGCAGTCACGTGATCACCATATCCGAGGGTCCGAGCGGGACGGTGCCCGCGCTTCTCCGCCGGTCAGGGCGCCGACCGGCCCAGGCTGAGCTCGGCGCCTACTGCTGCTCCTCCTCGGTGTAGCGCGACTGCGAGCGCAGGGCCGCAACGCCGTCCACGATCGCCCCGCTCGAGGACTCCTTGGACGACCAGAGAGTCCAGTAGGGCATCGTGGCGCTGCCCGGGCCGACCTCGGCCTTGTCCAGCTTGATCCGCACCGGCAGCGGTACGGCATCGCCGATCGCCACCGCCTCGCCCACGTCCAGCGTCGGCAACAGCTCCGCCACGCCGGCGAACGCGCCCGGCACCAAGTGCACGATCATTGCGTGGTCCTGGTCGTTGTTGAGGCGCAGCAGGATGAAGTAGTTGCACTGGCTGAGCACCGTGCGGCTGAGCTCGCTGGGGCGCTGGCTGACGATCCCCAGACAGACGCCGTACTTGCGGCCTTCCTTGGCGATCATCTCGAACTGATGCAGGGCCAAGGCGTACATCGGGTCGGTCATGTCGTCGCGCAGGTAGATGTGCGCCTCGTCGCAGACCAGGCACACCGGTGTGCGCATCGAGGGCTCCATCCAGAACTGGATGCTGTAGACGAGCCGGGCGACCAGACCCGCCACGAGCGGCACCAGCGGGGTCGGCACCTCGGACAGGTCGATCGTCTTGATGCCGGGGCTGCCATGCCCGGCGGACAGCAGCTTCATCGCCATCTGGGCCAACCACTCCTTGGCTTCCGTGGTCTGCGGCGGCTGGAAGATGAATCCGTAGCGTGGGTCCGCCCGCCGGGCGCTCAGCCGCGAGATCAGCCCCCTCAGCTTGCCGGTAAACGGTCCGGGGACCACGTGCCCGCTCGGCTGCTGGACGATCCTCTCGACCTCGTCCTTCTCCATCCACTCGATCAGCAGATCCAGGCCGTAGGGCACCGGCGAGTCGGCTGTCACGGTCGTCATTGCGTCGTAGCTGCCGGCCGAGGCCAGGGCGGAGCGCTTCAGCGTCTCGATGCGATCGATCAGCCACAGGCGCTGATCAGCCGCCGACGGATCGTCCGGATTGCCGATCAGGGTCAGCAGCTCGTCGGCCTCGAACAACCAATACGGAAGGTGGAGCACATCATCGGCGCCGTACAGCAGGTCGGCCGGGCCGCCGATCCGCAACCGGGTGGCCACGCCGGCGGGAGCCAGCGGACCGTACTCGCCGTGCAGGTCCAGGACCAGCACGTTGGCGTTGGCGAGGCGGCTCGCCCGCTCCAGGAGCAGCGAAACAGCCCAGCTCTTGCCCGCGCCGCTGTTGCCCAGGATCGCCATGTGCCGCTGGAAGAGGCGGTTGCCGTCGGCCACCGCCTCGGCCCCGTCAGGGCCCCCGTAGTGGCCGATGACCAGGCGCTCATCGTGAGCCACGCCCTGCGCCAGGGTGTCCATGAAGCCGCTCAGACGCTCGCCGTCGACCAGGTAGCACGCTGCCCGAATCCGGGGTTGGGCGGCCGCCCCGGCCCGAAAGCTGCCACCCCCGTCAGGCGAGGGATAGAAGGTGCCGACCGGCATGATCTCGGCGGTCACCCGGTCGCCCTCCTCGTTGCAAATCAGGCGATCGAGGATCCCGATAAGAAACGCGTCTGCGGCCTTCATGGCGAGCAGATTCGAGACGCTCGCCTGCGCCACCGCGGCCTCGTCGGTGAGCCGCACCAGCACGCGAGACGCGTCCACCGTGATCACCTGTCCGAGCAGCGGCCCGTCGTCGAGGATCAGCGGCCGTGAACGAGTTGGGGAACCGGCGGCCTGATCGAACCGGTCAAGGACCGGTCCGCGTTCCTCCTCCAGAAGTGACTGCGTCATGTGAATTGGACCCCCTGTGATCTTGTGGGCATGAGGGCGTCCCTGACACGCCAGGCGCCGCCGATGTCGTCTGCATCGGCCGCCCGGCGCGCGTGCGTTAGGCGAGCGCGTGCAGGTTGGACGGCCGCGTGGGCCGTGGCTGGAGGCGCTACCGGGCCGGGCCTTCCCAGAAGACCATGAACACCAGCATCCCGATCATCACCCCGCAGGTGATGGCGGGGATCAGCAATCCCGCGCTCGTGCCGCCGGCCGCGAACAGGATCGCGATGATCGCGGCCAGCGGAATGCAGCTGATGATGAACACCCCGACGCCGTTCGGATGCTGCGTCTGCATGTCGGGAAACAGCCTCCCACCGGGGTCGGACGCGAGCAATCGAACATCAGTCGAGTTAGTCCGCGGGCTCCGGGCTTGCGGCACCGGAGCCCTTTAGAGCGGGGTCTCGAGGACCGGCTCTCGTCTACGGATGTCCGCCAGAGGCGGCTAGCAGGTCCAGGCTGAGGGACCCTGCGTGGCGTAGATCCGCGCCGCGATGGCGCTCTGCTCGGCCGGTGAGGCATCCTCCGGCGAGCCGGTGCCGCCGTAGGCGGCCCAGGTCGACGGGAGGATCTGGTAGGCACCAGCGGCGCCGCTGCTGGAGTTCACAGCGCCCCAGTCGCCACCCGACTCGCACTGCACGATCGAAGACGGGATCGAGTACCCGTCCGACGCGTAGGTCGTCGCGGTGGCCGCCGCCGCCGGAGCCGGTGGCGTGATGTGGAACAGGCTGTCCCAAGTCTGCGGACCGACGACACCGAGCGAAAGCAGCCCGGTCAATTCGGGAGGTTGGGCAGCTGCGACCGGTGCGGTCATCAACATGCCGGCGCTCGCCGCGAGGGCGCCCAAACCGGCAACGCCGCGGGCGGTCGAGAGCGGGCGGACGGCACGCGGCAGACTGCCGCGGCAACTTCAGGGGCATGCACGACTCCTTCTTTCTCGTGCCTACGGGGTTAGCTGACGGGCTACGCGAGAAAGCTGCGCGCGCCGGACACCGGCGCTGAGCCCCAGGCCGGAGGATTCCGGCCGGCTGGGTCCCCCGCTCCTCGGCCGCGAGTGGGAAGGCGGCCGTGGATTCGGCGGTTTAATGCTGTTTCACCGTAGCAAACGGCCTATCCGGCCGTTGTGTGCGCTAGCTGTAGGACCCGAGGAGGTTGTTCAGCTCGGTGAGGCGGGCTAAGGGTGGCTTGTGGCTGAGGGCGCCGTGTGGTCGGCGGCGATTGTAGAAGTCGAGCCAGCCGGCGAGGGCGGCGT
>Ga0182024_10012497_pt1 | contig 16789 bp, 16 predicted proteins | sample P32metaG_FD_120480 | JGI IMG/M metagenome (GOLD analysis project Ga0182024, IMG submission 120480) | Permafrost microbial communities from Stordalen Mire, Sweden - P3-2 metaG (Illumina Assembly) | ecosystem: Environmental > Terrestrial > Soil > Wetlands > Permafrost | place: Sweden: Stordalen... | reverse complement strand
GGAATCGTCGGACTGCCCAACGTGGGCAAATCAACCCTGTTCAACGCCGTCACGCGCACGCGCAAAGCCGAGGCGGCGAATTATCCCTTTTGCACGATCGACCCGAACGTCGGCATCGTCACCGTGCCGGACGAACGCCTTTTCGTTTTGCAAAAAATTGCAAAAACGAACGTCGTCATTCCGGCGGCCATTGAATTTGTGGACATCGCCGGTCTCGTCAAAGGCGCGTCCCAGGGCGAAGGTCTCGGCAATAAATTTTTGAGCCACATTCGCGAAGTGGACGCCATCGTGCAGGTCGTCCGCTGCTTCGAGGACGCGGATATTCATCACGTTGCCGGCAATGTTGATCCCGTGCGCGACATCGAGACCATCACCACGGAATTGGTTCTCGCCGATTTGGAAGCGGTGCAGAAGCGGCTCACGAGCGTTGCCAAAGACGCCAAACGCGGCGACAAGGAGGCGCTCGCGCAGGAGAACATCCTGAAAAAAATCGAACCCCACTTGAACGCCGGGAAACCCGCGTTGACACTCGAACTCACGCCCGAAGAAAAAGCCGTCTCACGTTTGTTCTGGCTGATGACTGACAAGCCGACGATTTTCGCCTGCAACGTCAAGGAATCCGATCTGGCGACCGCCGACCAAAACCCGTTCGTCCAAAAAGTGCGCGAATACACCAAAAATCATTTCGCGTGCGAAGCCGTCATCATCAGCGCACAGATCGAAAGTGACCTGATTGATTTGTCCGACGTGGAAGCGAAGGAATTTTTGAAGGAACTCGGCGTGAGTGAATCCGGCGTCGGCGCGCTCATCCGCGCGACGTATCATTTGCTCGGCCTGCGGACGTATTTCACGGCGGGCGAAAAGGAAGTCCGCGCGTGGACCATTCACATCGGCGACACCGCGCCAAAAGCGGCGGGCGTCATCCATTCCGATTTTGAGCGCGGCTTCATCAAAGCCGAGACCGTCGCCTACGACGATTTGGTGAAATGCGGTTCCGTCGCCGCTGCGCGCGAAAAGGGTTTGTATCGAATGGAAGGCAAGGAATACGTCGTCAAAGACGGCGATGTGATGCTCTTTAAATTCAATGTCTGATTTTCAGTCGAGTTTGTAACGCCGCATCTTCGGTTCCACGTCCTGCGCCCAGGCATCAATGCCGCCGCGCAGACAGCGCACATTTTGCAAACCGTGCCCCATGAAATATGCCGCCGCGTCCAGACCGTTCTTGCCCGCGTGATCAATCACCACAATCGGATTTGTGTTTGAGCCGGTAGCCATGAGTTCCCGCATCACGTCTTGCGAAAGCAAAACCGAGCCTTCAATGTGAACCGCCTCGAATTCCTCGCGCGAACGCACGTCCACCAGTTTCACCGATTTTTCCTTTTGCAAAAGTCCGGCGAGTTGCTTCGGCGAAATCAAAACCTTCGCGTCCTGCTCGTGGCTGGACTGGATGTGCGCCAGCACTTCGGCCACGTCCAGATTGCCATTGCGCGCGCAAACCTGCGCCAGTGTTTCGTCCGGGCTGAACCCACAACTGCTGCACCCGCCGATGTGATACCGGCGGAACAGCGCCCGTTGCGCGCCGGGAAAATTTTCCAGCACCTCGCGCAGGGGCGATTGCGGACCGATGATTTCAGCCGTTGCCGTCATGGAAATTTTATGCGGATGCCGCCGCATTTGCGCCGGTCGTCCCCGCGGGTTTCAATTTTTTTTGTTCCAAAATTTCGCGCGCCCGTTCCAGCGCGGCGTCAATGTGTTCGCAAACATTTTTCCGCCCGATGCGGTCGAGAAATCCGGCCTTTGCCATGGCGAGCAGCGGCTGTGTGTGCGGCCCGCTCAAGATAAGATGCTTGCCGTGTTTGTGCAAACGCTCGAAAAGTTCCTCGAGCGCATTGAGGCCGGTGGCGTCCATCACCAGCACCTTGCGCATCCGCAGGATGAGAATTTCCGGTTCCTGCCGCAAATTCTGCATCGCGCTTTCCAACTTGTCCGCCGCGCCGAAAAAGAACGCGCCGAACACGCGGAAAATGAGCACGCCTTCGGGCACCTGTTTGCCGACCAGCGAGTGATGCGGACCCTCGGTTTCGGTGGATTCGTCCACCGCGGTGATTTGGGTGGTCTCGGAAACACGTCTGATGAACAGAATCGCCGCCAGCACCATGCCGATTTCGACCGCCGTCGTCAGGTCAATCAAAACCGTCAGCGAAAACGACGTGAGGAAAACGATGGCATCGCTTTTCGGCCATCGGGTCAGGCGCGCGAAGACGTGCCATTCACCCATGTTGTAGGCGACGACGAACAGCACCGCGCTCAACGTGGCCAGCGGAATATATTTCGCCACCGGCGCGGCGACCAGCAGCACACCGAGCAACGTCAGCGCGTGGATGATGCCGGCGACGGGGGTGCGGCCGCCGTTTTTTACGTTCGTCGCCGTGCGCGCGATGGCGGAGGTCGCGGGAATGCCGCCGAACAGCGGACACAAAATGTTCGCGACGCCTTGCGCCATCAGTTCCTGATTGGAATCGTGCCGGTCATCAATCATGCCGTCAGCCACCACGCAACACAGCAGCGATTCGATGGCGGCCAGCAGCGCGATGGTCGTGGCCGGGCGCACCAGTTGTTGGATGTGATGCCATTCCAAAACCGGCATATGAAACTGCGGCAGGCTCTGCGGAATGCCGCCAAACTGGCTGCCGATGGTTGCTAAATTCATCGTGAATGGCAGATGAAAAAAATCACTTTGCCCGAGCCAGACCAGACCCGTCCCGAAAATCAGCACGATGAACGAGCCGGGAATCCAGCGCGCCAGTTTTTTGGGCCAGAGCACGATCAACAACACCGAAGCGGTTGCCAGCAACACGGTCGGCCAGCCCACCGTATCCGCATTTCTGGCCAGCAGGATCATTTTGTCCACAAAGTCCGCCGGCATCTTTTCGTCCACGCGCAGGCCGAAGAAGTCCTTGATTTGCGTGCTGGCGATCAGCACCGCGATGCCGCTCGTGAATCCGATGACGACCGGATACGGAATGAACTTGATCATCGAGCCCAGCCGCGCAAAGCCCATGATGAGCAAAATGACTCCGGCCATCACCGTGCAGATCAGCAAATTGTCGAGGCCGTATTGCTGGATGATGCCGTAGATGATGACGACGAACGCACCCGTCGGGCCACCGATGGCGACGCGCGAGCCGCCCAGCACCGAAATCAAAAATCCCGCGATCACCGCCGTGAACAAACCGGCTTCCGGTTTGACACCGGAAGCAATCGCAAACGCCATCGCCAGCGGAATCGCCACAATGCCGACCGTCACGCCCGCGACCAGATCCTTGAAAAATTTCGCGCGCGAGTAGTCCTTCAAAGCGTCCAGTAGTTTGGGACGAAATGTAAATTTGATTCGATCAATGGCCATAACCCTTCGGTAAAAAAACTCCCAAGACAAACAGTGAGCAGTAACTCTAAAGCAAATCAATTCTTTTCACGCACAACAGTTGCACCCGCCAAAATTTCTCCCTCTCCGCGCCGGGGAGAGGTGCTCTGCAACAACGCCCGCTGCGCGTCGGGAAATTTTTCCCGCACGGCGCTCATTAGTGATTGCAGACTAATGTTCATCGTAAAAAAATTATCTCAATAAACTTTATCTGTCGAAATCAAACCGCGAAATACGCGAATTCACACAAATTAAAAGCCTGTAAGGCTGACAGATAATAGCCCAGGGCAAGTGAACAACGTGAACGCCGCCCTGGATTAATCGTTTAAAAATTTCCAAGCCCTGTAAGGGCGAAAGAAAATTACGGCGTCGTTTCGTGGGCGAAAATTGAAACGCGAACATTTTGCGGCGCATAAATGACAGGCCAGTAAAATGGCATTCCGCGCCAGCCTTGTTCTTCAAGACCGTTCTGACGAATCATCATCAACATCGGAATGGATTTTCAAAATTTCCGTTCCCTCGCAGCTCCCCTGCAGCCTCGCTGCGACGTAGCGGCAGGACGCCTGCAGCTTGACCCTAAACAACCTTTTTAAGCGTAATTGCTCAACGTTTGGATTTCTTTGCAACCGATGCAACTTTGTAAGCTGGCGGTTCTTCTCGAAAAATGCCGCCATCTTCAACCCAATCAAGATTTCGCCCAATTAACAATTCGTCCATCTCGGCGTGATGGGTGTTTTTCATTGCGACTGGTTTTGTCTGAAATCCATGGCGTTCTGCAAGTGCCTGAACTTCTTCAGCGTTGTCGTAAGTCATTAGAAAATCGCCGCGCATTTTTTCACAAAGAGAAAACAAACGCTCGTGATCAATTTCTGAATGTGTGTAAAGACGCGAACCCGCGCGTTTGCCGCCAGCGGTGTAAGGTGGATCAATGAAGAACACGGCTTCACAATCTTTTTGAAAACGCGCCAGCACGTCAAACGCATCGCCGTGGATAAATTCGAGTCGGTCGGCAACGAGTTCAATATTTGTAATCCGTTTGCCAATGGTTTGCGGATACCAACGAGACAGGATTCCTTTTCCATTTTCACCGTTTTTCAAAACACCCGCGCCTTCAGCAAGGATTCCGCCATGCGCCGTTCGATTTTTCAAAATGGTTTGAAAAGCAAATTCACGATTAGAACGTGGTGTTTCAGCCAATTCTGCTTTTGCCGATTCAGGAGTAAGCTTAAAAGTGAGCAGACGTTTCGCAAGCCATTCTGCATCGCCACTAAGAATCGTTTCCCAAACAGCTGCGATTTGCTTGTCCAACTCCACCATTACAATTTTATCTGCGAGCCGTTCAAACGCAGCGGTCAGGCTGATGATTCCGCCGCCAGCAAAAGGTTCAACGAAAACTTTTGGTTCGCGCGGAAGGCTGAACATCCAACGACGAAAAAGCGGCACAAGCCAAGTTTTACCGCCGGGATAACGAAATGGACTACGTTGCGGCACGGATGCCACATTCACCGGCCCATCACGCTCAACAAAGTCTGGTAATAAAAATGTTTGCGAGACGCTCATTGACCAAAAGGATTTTCAAGCGTGCGATTTGTCGGCGGCGTTTCCAACTTTTCGTCAACTTTTTCCTGCAAGTGACTGATAAAATCTTCCATATTTCCGGGGCGCGATTTTGTTATCTGATTCAATGCGGCTTCAAAACGTGTATAAACAATTCGCTCTCGAAATAGTTCGTAATGCGCGCCCGCGTTTGCAGGTGGCTTCAAATCATAAATCATCCAAGCAATATCTGCTTTTTCTTTTGGAACTTCTGGCAACTTTGGCAGCGTGTTGAAAAATCCTTTGTTGAGGGCAACGACAGTTTTCTTGCCCCAAGCGTGAATAATTCCACCTTTGAAAATCAATTGCGGCGCAAGCCGCTTGCGGGAAGAAGAAAGATAATCAGGTCGTGGATAATTCACTTCGGTCGTCCAATCCATTTTGCAATTTTTGGCTGGAGATTCCATGTAATGCTCAAATGGATTTCGCACATTGCCGGAAATATAAACCGCCTGAACTTCCAAAGCGCCAAAATCATAAACTTTCCCATCCTTGTCGTAAGCACAGACAACAATGTCAATGTTGCCCGCCGAACCTCCGTCGGCATCTTTCAATCGAACTTCCGTGAGTGTTGTCCAAGTTGCATTCGGAGCGAAGAAAAAGTCCGCCGCATCGTCGGCAATCATCCAGCTTTGACGAAAGCGAATCGGACAAGTAATAACTACTTCGTCGTCATGGAAAACACTGCAAACACCAAGTGGGTTTTGAGCTTTGTCTTTTGTGCAGTTTGGAATTTTATTATTGAACGGGCAGAGACGTTTTGTTCGATGGCGGTTTGCACTAGGACTCATATCCGTTGTTGGATAGCCAAAAACTTCTGCGAGCGGATGAAGCATTTTCGCCATGCGATGAAGCTAGAGAAATCGTTGCGTGAGGTCAATCGTCTCACTCGCCAATATGTTCATTTCAAAATTTCGGCTCTTATTGCCCGAAAAATTTCTGAATCTCCTTCACCACTTCCACAAACCGATCCACTTCAGCCTTGGTGTTATAAAAATAAAAACTCGCGCGGGCGGTGGATTCCACGCCGAGCTTGTGCATGAGCGGTTGCGTGCAGTGATGGCCGCCGCGCAACGCCACGCCCGCCTGATCCGCCAGCGTCACCACGTCGTGCGCGTGAATGTCCTTGAGCAGAAAACTCACGAGGCCGGCGCGGTTTTCAGAATTTAATTTTGGACCGAAGAGCCGGATATTTTTCAGCGCGGCCAGTTTTTCACAGGCGTAATTCGCCAGTTCCTGATCGTGTTGCCAGATGTTTTCGCGGCCGATGGCGTCGAGATAATCCATCGCCGCGTGCAAACCAATCGGGCCGGAGATGTCCGGCGTGCCGGCCTCGAAACGATGCGGCGCTTTTTTGAATTCGGTTTTTTGATATTCGACGGTCAAAATCATTTCGCCGCCGCCTTGATACGGCGGCATGGCGTCGAGAATTTCCGGTCGTCCCCACAACACGCCGATGCCGGTCGGCCCGCAAATCTTGTGCCCGGAGAACGCGAAGAAATCGCAGCCGATGGCCTGCACATCCACGGGGCAATGTCCGGCGCTTTGCGCGCCGTCCACGAGCGTGGTGATGCCGAGCTTGCGCGCGCGGGCGCAAAGTTCGGCGACCGGATTCACCGTGCCCATCGAGTTCGAGATGTGAACCATCGAGAAAATTTTGACCTGTTTCGTGAGCAGCGAATCGAGCTGGGTCAGGTCGAGCAACCCTTCGTCGCCGGTGACCGGCACGTAGGCGAGCTTTGCGCCGGTGCGCCGGGCGATCAATTGCCACGGCACGAGGTTGCTGTGATGCTCCATTTCCGTGAGCAGGATCACGTCGCCGGGCTGGAGATTTTTCGCGCCCCAGGAACTCGCGACGAGGTTGATGCCCTCGGTGGTGCCGCGCGTGAAGATGATTTCATCGGCGCTCTTCGCGTTGATGAATTTCGCGGCGCGCGCGCGCGCGGCTTCGTAAGCCGACGTGGCGCGATTGCTCAATTCGTGGATGCCGCGGTGGACGTTGGCGTTGTCGTGTTCGTAGTAATGAACCAGCGCGTCAATCACCGCGCGCGGTTTCTGCGACGTGGCGGCATTGTCGAAATAAACCAGCGGCTTGCCATGGACTTTCTGATCGAGGATCGGAAAGTCTTTTCGCAACGCAGTCCAGTCAACGGTTTTATTCATCGAAATTATTTAACCGCAGAGAACACCAGTACCACAAAGAGTTTTTTGAATCTCTGCGTCCTCGGCGTTCTTTGCGGTTGATTTACAGCAGCCCCAGTTGCAATTTCGCCGCCTCGGTCATCATGCCTTGATTCCACGGCGGATCCCAGACGAGTTCGACGTTCGCCTCGTCAATCGGTTCGAGCGAGATGAGTTTGTTTTGCACGTCCTGCGCCAGCACCGGTCCCATGCCGCAGCCGGGCGCGGTCAAAGTCATTTTCACTTCGGCCTTGAAACTGTTTTCGCCGGCGGGCGTGAGATGGCAATCGTAAATCAGGCCGAGGTCAACGATGTTGACGGGAATCTCCGGGTCGTAACACGTCTTGAGCGATTCCCAGACTTTTTTCTCGAGCTGCTCCTGCGTCATCGGGCCGCTCGGCGCGGCGGTGGTGGCTGCGGGCGCAGCCGACACTTCAAGACCGAGCGCGTCGGCGTCCTTGGATTCGATGCGGAACATGTTGCCGTTGACGATGACGGTGTAAGTGCCGCCGAGCGATTGCGTGATGTGCGCCTGCTCGCCCTTTTGGAGCGTGACCTTCGTGCCAATGGGAACCACGGAGGCTTCCACGTCGCGGGTCAAAGTTTTTAGTTCGGAACTCATAAAATGTGATTTAATTTAATTGCTACCAACATCATCGCCGTAAACGCGGGTGAAATCAATTAAAGGATTAAGCGGGCATTTTGGTCGTGTCCTGACAATAAGGCATGTGTGCGTTACAGGTGATCTTCGGCTTGTGCGTGAATCGTTTCTGTTGTCCTTGGCGCGCAGCGATAATGGCCAAAGGCAACGAACCATCAGGACTTAAACATTATGTGCCACACGTCCTCTCCACGATACCCTCTCCGTCTAGAAGATGGCCGTGTGAATTCAGGGCGTGAGCGGGCGCACGGCTTGGACACGATAAAACCGCGCAGGTGCATTGATATCCGTGAAACCGGCCGTGGTGGTGGAACCGGCGGAGGGCGAAACTAGCCCCAAGCCACTGTCCGCCCAAACCTGCGTTGTTAGATTTGTCGTTTTTTGCAGGTAATAAAATCGCGTCGGCACGCTGTCCCAAGTGAGATTGGCCAATGTCCCGCCCAAAGAAAAACTTTCAGCGGTGATGCGAAGCAGGCTGTTGACGTTGTTCGGGTCCGTGCCCGCCAAGTAGTCCTGCCCGATGGTCATGCCTTTGCCGGTCGGGTCGGCATTGGCATTGATGTTGGTGGTACCAAAATTGAGCAACAACCAGGCAATGGGCAGGCCGTCGGGTGCCAGCGCGCCCTGCTGGATGGTGTCCGTTTGCACATAGGCCGTGGTGTTGCTCAAGGAAATCCAGCCACAGTTGGCGCTCCAGATATAGCCGCTCATCTGACCGTTGATTAGATTCACCTTGGGCGCGCCGTTGGTCTCGAAATTGATCCAGCCGATGTTCGCGCCGTAGGCATAGCCGCGCAGGTTGCCGAGACCGTCCTGATTGACGCCGAAGTCGGTGGCGGAATTGTTTTGATATTGGATGCCGTTGGCGGGCGCACCGCTGCCGAGGTTGATCCAGCCGGTGTTGGCGGAATAGATGTAGCCCGAGCAGACATACTCTCCGATGACGGCGCCGTTGTTGGTGTCACCGCGGCAATCCATCCAGCCGAGGTTTGCGCCCCAAGCGTATCTGTTTATGGGGTCAACCGTCGTGGCGGCGGAGCAGGTTGACAGTGGTACGTTGAAGGCTAAAAACAAAGCCACCGCCAGGATCAATTCACAAAAGGCCGTTTTCATAATTAATTTGTCATCACGCCTTCACTTTACGGCATGTTGTATTTGTAGGTGATGTTCGTCGTGCCGCCGCCCACCGTGCAGGAATTGGCGATGTGGGCAAAGATGCCAACGCCGGAGGTGCTTTGCCCGTAGCAGCCGATGGCGCTGCCGCTGACATAAATGCCATAGCCGCTGACGCTGAAGCCATAGCAGTTATTCGCGATGTTGGCCGTCACTCCGGCGCCGAGGTTGCTGAAACCGTAACAGTTGTTTGCGTTGGCGGCATAAATGCCGGAACTGCCGGTGCTGTAGCCGTAACAATTATTCATGGAGCCATAGGCATACACGCCGGAGCCGTTGCCATAGCTCTCGCCGTGGCAGTCGGAGAGAGTATTTGCCACGATGCCGTATAATCCGCACGAAAGTACCGTCGAATGGTAAACGGCGCTGGCCTCAATACCGATGTTGCCGACGGTTTGCACCGTGCAGGATTCCACGGTCGTACTGCCAGTAGAGAGAAAGATGCCATTGGTCAAACACCCGGAAACCGAGACGTCACTCACGCGAACGTTGTTGGGAACATTTGCCGTGTAACTGACGCCGCTGGCGAAGCCGTGACCGCTGTAAGTATCGCCATTGTTCGTCACGCTGCCCGTGATATGGCCGTTGCGAAGGGTGATGTCACTGCTCCCGGCGGGGTTCGCGAGCAGGATGCCCACACCCGTTGGGGCAGCCTCGACCGAGGAAATGGTATAACCATTCAGATCGAGCGTCACTTGATTGGCGTTGATCGTGATCGCATTTCCGCTGGTCACGTTGAGATTGGTCGTCAGGTAATACGAACCCGGTTGTGTGATGGTAAATGGCGCGGAAGCAATCGGCGTGCGTGGTTCGATCTGGTCGAGCGACTTCATCACCGGCGCGGGCGGGCCGGACGGTGTGAGGCTGCCCTGGGCGTGCATGGCCAGAGGTTGAAGGCTGAAGGCTAAGGCCAGCGCGATGAGGGTTGAATTTCCAGTTTTCATGATTTTGCCGGTTGAAAGTTAAAACTCAAAATTCGACCACGGGTTTGAGTTCGTGACGATTTGAGAAGAGGTGTTGCTGATGAACGGCCCGAGGATTTCCGAAGAACCCCAGACGAAATCGTTGGCCGCGTTGCCTTCAACAAAGTTTTGGATGACGATATTTCCCGACCCCAATATGAGTATGCCATCTCCGGAAGCGCCAGCGCCGCTGCCGACCACGTGATTGTTTTGAATAAGGGTGTCGGAACCTGTCACAATAAGGCCTGCATAACCCGCGGTGTTGGACGCATTGTTTCCAACAAGGTTATTGCCGGTGACCGATGAATTTGAGCCGACATAGATTCCGTAAAGGGAGTTGCTGCAAACAGTCAGCCCCTGCAAAGTGGCATTCATTCCAGAAGAATAGATGCCGTACTGGCCCCACCCGCAGACAATTCCGTTGTGAACGGCGACATTGGCGCTGGAAATGGCAATCCCGCTCGACGAGCCGGGAACGCCAATCACCGGGAAGCCGTTCAAGTCAAGGGTGACATTGTTTGCCTGGATATTGATTCCGTTTTCTCCACTCACTCCAACCATATTTGTGGTCAGATAATATGAGCCGGGGGTTGCAATAACGAATTCCGCGGCGCCATTTCCAGGCGTATGGGTGGCATCCACCGGCGTGCGCGGCTCGACCTGATCGAGCGATTTCATCGTCGGCGCTGGTGGGCTGGGCGGAGCGAGGCTGCCTTGGGCGAATGCGGTTGAGAAATGTGGGTTCAGCGCTGAAACCAGAAGCAGCAGCGCGAGGACGGGTTGGATGGGAGTTCGGAGGTTCATCGTACATTCTCCTGAGTCTAAAACGAAAAATTCGCCCACGGGTTGGAATTGGTGACGATTCCGGAGACGGTGTTGGTGATCAGCGGGCCGACGATTTGAGAAGTGTTGAAGGAATAATTGTTTGCCCCGCTGCCGGCCACGGAATTTTGGATGACAATGTTATTCGTGTAGCTTGAAGAGGAGATAATCCCAATCCCGTATCCTCCCGTGCCGGTGCCGGTCACATAATTACCTTCGATTCGGTTGTTCGAGCCGAAAACGACCAGACTTGGCGTGCCTCCGATGTTTGACGCGTTGTTGCCAAGGCATCTATTGCCGCGAACCACAGAATCCGAGCCGAAGACAGTGATGCCGTTTCCGCTGTTGCCACTCACCGTGCAATTCTCGACCACCGTGTTTCCACCGCAATACAGCCCGCTCGAATTGCCGGAGACGGTCAGGCTCTCGAAAATCGCATTCGTCGATTGACAGTTGACCCCATAGGAACTGTTGTTGGTCCAGCCACTGATGGTGCCATCACGTATGGCGAGGTTGGCAGCACTGCCAAAAGTATAAATTCCATTTTCGGAATTGGAGGCGCCCAACACGGAAAAACCGTTCAAACCCAAGGTGACATTGCTGGCAGTAACCAGAATTCCGTTTTTGCCACTCACACTAACGATGTTGGTGGTGAGATAATACGAGCCCGGGGAGCTGATTACGAACATGTCACCGGAATCACCCGGCGTGTGGACGGCATCCACTGGCGTTCGCGGCTCGACTTGATCAAGCGATTTCATTGTCGGCGCAGGCACACCCGGCGGCGTGAGACTGCCTTGGGCAAGAACTGACCGTGTAGAAAAAATGAGGGCCGCAAAGACAATTAGGCCACAATTATACTGGATATAATTTTTCATAGCGTCTCGGGCTGAATGGATTTGAATGTTTGTGCCTACCCCAAAAGGCCAACTCCACCGTTGTGGACCTAAACTTCAAAAACCAGTTTACTAATCTATCACATCATAAACTTTTTCAAGCAAATTTTGCACGCTGGCGGTTGTTGTCGCCAGATGTCCCAGCACAAAGAGATAAACCGAATAAGCCATTTGCGTTAAGCAGCTAATTTTGCTCCGATTCCGTCGTCACCGGCTTCGCGTCGCCTTTCAATGCCGCCATCACCGCGTGCCATGACAGAATCGCGCACTTCACGCGCGCCGGATATTTGTGGACGCCTGCGAACACCTTCAGTTTGCCCACGTCGCCCTGAACGTTGCCCGTCGTCACCATTTCGCGCACCTGGCCGAACATCGTTTCCACGTCCGCTTTTGTTTTGCCCTTCGCAAATTCCGTGAGCAGCGACGCCGACGCCTTGGAAATGCAACAGCCCGAACCGGTGAAGCTGATGTCCTTGATTTTATCGCCGTCCAGCGCGAGAAAAAGCTGCAATTGGTCGCCGCAGATCGGATTGCGGCCCTGTGCGGAACAGGTCGCCTGCGGCAACTCGTGAAAATTCCGCGGCTGCTTGCAGTGGTCAAGAATGACCTGCTGATAAAGGTCGTTCAGGTCTTCAAACATGAAATTATTTCTTCTCCGTGAGGTGCAGCGTTTCCAGCCGGTCCCACACGAGCTTGTCCAATTCCTCGCGCGCGGATTCACATTTCACGCGGTTGATGATTTCGCCGGCAAAGGCGTGGATCAACATCTGCCGCGCCGTGTCCGCGCCGATGCCGCGCGAGCGCAGATAAAAAATGGATTCGTCGTTCAACTGGCCAATCGTCGCGCCGTGCGTGCATTTCACGTCGTCGGCGTAAATCTCCAGTTGCGGCTTGGTGTCCGCCGTCGCGTCGTCGGAAAGTAAAAGGTTTTTGTTCGTCTGTTTCGCGTCGGTTTTCTGCGCGATTGGCTGAACCAAAATGCGCCCGTGAAAAACGCCCTTCGATTTGTCGTCGAGAATGCCGTTGAAATACTCATGGCTCGCGCAATGCGGCTGCGCGTGTTCAACGATCATGTGATGATCCGCGAGTTGCTCGCCCCGCGTGAGATAAAGGCCGTTGAGCACACATTCCAAACCTTCCCCCGCGAGTTTCGTGCGGATGTTGGTGCGCGAAAGTTTTGCGCCCAGTGCGAAGGAATGGACGTTGACGCGGCTCGTCCGGCCAAATTCGCCCGTAATGGTCGCGATGTGAAATGCGGCCGCCGCTTCGTCCTGCAGTTTGACGTGTTCCACAAAAGCATTTTCACCCACGACCATCTCCGTGACGGCGTTCGTGAAATATGCCGCGTTGACCGTGCTGATGTAACTTTCCACGACGGTCAATTTGCTGTTCGCCCCGGCGATGATGAGATTGCGCGGTTGAATCGTTTCGCCGGAATTTTTCGCGGACGAAATGTAAATGATTTGAATCGGCCCGGCGACTTCAACTCCAGCCGGGACGTGAATGAACGCGCCGTCGGTGAAAAACGCCTGATTCAGCGCGGCAAAGGCGTTGCCTTTCGTCTGGGCATAACGGCCCAGATGTTTTTCGATGAGCGCGGAATCATTCGCGAGCGCAGCCGAAAGATTTTCAACTTTCAAACCGCCGGAAACCGGCTGGCGGCTCGAGAGTTTCGCGGAGAAAAATCCGTTCACAAAAACGAGCCGGTGGCCGGAAAATTTGGCGAAGGCGGATTCTTTGATGGCCTTGGTTTCCGCGCCGTTGACGACGGCCTCGCGTGCCGGACTGAACCGCAGTTGCGCGATGGGCGCGACGTTCGTGAAGCGCCAGTCTTCATTTTGCAACGTCGGAAAGCCGAGTTCGGCGAAGCTCGCCATGCCTGCCTTGCGCAGCGGCAGCAGCCATTTCGGCTGATGGGCTGATTCCAGGCGGTCGAAATGTTTCGCGATCGGTTCAACCGCATTGCCTGAATTATTTTGCGTCATATTCAACTTTCTATCGAACGGACATTTTCCCATGCAATCAAGTCGCGTGCAAGTCTGGGACGCACTTGTTTTCGGACGGAAAGCTGGCAACCTGCTGGTCTCATGCTTACGCAGGACGACATCAAAAACGCGCTGGCCGCCGTCAAATATCCCGGTTTTTCGCGCGACATTGTTTCGTTCGGTCTCGTCAAAGAGATTTCCGCGACGAACGGCGCGGTCAGCGTCTTGATGCAATTGACCTCACTGAATCCCGAAGCCGCGCAGCAAATCAAATTGGAAGCCGGACGCGTCCTGAAAGCTCTGCCCGGCGTGAATCACGTTCACGTCGAAGTGCGCCAGCCCGCCGCCGGACAAGCTCCAAATCCATTTGTGAGCCAAAACAAAGTTCTCGGCGTCAAGCGCGTCATCGCCATCGCCAGCGGCAAGGGTGGCGTGGGCAAATCCACTTGTTCAGTGAATCTCGCCTGTGCGCTGACGCATCTCGGCGCAAAAGTCGGTTTATTGGATTGCGACATTTACGGACCGAGCATTCCGTTGATGATGGGTGTCCACGAAAAACCGGCGGTCAGTCCCGAAGAAAAGCTTGTTCCGCCCATCGGACACGGTGTCAAGGTGATGAGCATCGGACTTTTGTTGAACGACGACCAGCCGGTGATCTGGCGCGGGCCGATGATTACGAAAACGATTCAGCAATTTCTGCTCGCGGTCGAGTGGGGCGAATTGGATTTTCTGCTCGTGGATTTGCCGCCGGGCACGGGCGACGCGCAACTCTCGCTCTGCCAGACCGTGCCGTTGGATGGCGGTGTCATCGTGACCACGCCGCAGGAAGCGTCGCTCGGCGTCGTGCGCAAAGGCATCGCGATGTTCAACAAAGTGAACGTGCCGATCCTCGGCATCGTGGAAAACATGAGTTACTTCACCACGCCAAACGGCGAACGCGTGGAAATTTTCGGTCACGGCGGCGGCAAGGTGGAAGCCGTGCGGCAAAATGTTCCATTCCTCGGCGAAGTGCCGCTCTTCACTGAAATCCGCGAAGGCGGCGACTGCGGAATGCCGATTGTCGTTTCCGCCCCGAATCATCCGGCGGGAAAGGCGTTTGTTCAAATTGCGGAAACGCTGCGGAAGCAGTTGGGATAAGATTCTCGACATATTAACGGATTCACTTGGTTCGCGCTTTTCACTTGTTGACCAGACAGCTTTCGCGGTTGACATCACGAGTCCAGCGTGGCTCAGTTTTGGTCGTTAGGCATCATCTACCCATTTGAATTATGACCACCACCAAACAAAACCCGATACCAAAAGTCATCGCCTTGATCCTCGTTAGCATCGGCGCAGCTTGGCTAATGATACGTTTCGATGCTTCGGCTTTGGCGAAGATGGATTCCATGTCTCCTGCTGATTATATTCAGCACCAGCGCGAGCTTCATCAACATGCGTTTGTTTTTCATTTTATCGTCTATTTGATGATGGGTGGCTTTTACCTCGGTGTTATCGAATTTATCGCTTATGTCATTGGATTACTTATTCCAAAAAAGCCTGATGCCTAACCAGTCACTGGAACCAACGCCAGTTGGCCGTTTTCATAAGTTTTGTTAGCTCCACACTAATTGCCAGAGCCGCTGAAACCGCTGCCAGTTTGAATTAAGGCCTTTACTTTCAATTATTTAGGACGGTTCAGATTTCAGTTGCCAGTTTGGCCGCAAAGATTTAACTTGGAATTGACATTTATGTCGAACGCTGGAAAAGAATCATCGTCGGCGAACGATTTGCTGAAGAACTCATCGCTCTACCGCGAGTTTCAAGCGGAGCGCGAGGAGATTCTCCGGCACAAGTGGATCGAGTCGGAAAAGGTCGGGCGCGACATCGGCTTCGAGCAGGCGCTGACGGATTGGATCATCAAGCACCGCTCAAGCTGGCGCAAAAACCGCCAGGCCGCCGCCTCAAACTGAACTGATAAAATTTGTTCCTTTAACGCAGCCCCGCGAGGCCGCGAAGGAAACTATGAACGCCAAACGCGCAACGCGAATCGGCTCCGCCCGGCGGAGTGGTTCGCGATTTTTTTATGCCTGAATCCACCGTCATCCTCGATGCCGCCGCGATCCAGCGCGCGCTGACGCGCATCGCGCACGAGATCGCCGAGCGTAATGAAGTCAGCGCGGAGGTCGTGCTGGTGGGCATCCCCGAAGGCGGCGTGCCCCTCGCCGAGCGGCTTGGAAAAATTTTATCGGAAATCTGGAAACACGCTGTTCCCACCGGCAGCCTTGACGTTTCCATGCACCGCGACGATTTGGATCAACGCGCCGCGCCCAGAGTTCATCCGACCGTCATGCCGTTTGATGTGACCGGCAAAACCGTCGTGCTCGTGGATGACGTGTTGTTCAGTGGTCGCACCGCCCGCGCCGCGATGGACGCACTGAACGATTTTGGCCGGCCCAAAAAAATCCAGTTCGCGGTGTTGATTGACCGGGGCCATCGGGAGTTGCCCATCAAGGCGGATTTTGTCGGCAAAAACGTGCCGACGGCTGCGAACGAAAAAATTCAGGTGCGGCTCGGTGAAAAAGACGAGGTGACTTTGGAACGAAAATGAGCTGGAACCGCAAACATCTGCTCGACATCGAATCGCTCACGGCGGACGAAATTGTCACCGTGCTGGACACGGCCCGGGCGTTCAAGGCCGTCGGCGAGCGTGCCATCAAAAAAGTTCCCGCGCTGCGCGGCAAGACGGTCGTCAATCTGTTCATCGAACCCTCCACCCGCACGCGCATCAGTTTTGAGCTGGCCGCGCAGCGGTTGACCGCCGACATCGTGAATTTTTCCGCTGATGCTTCGTCGTTCAAAAAAGGCGAGACGCTCAAGGACACTGCGCGCAATCTCGAGGCGCTCAACGCCGATTTCATCGTCATCCGGCACAGTGCGTCGGGGGCGCCGCATTTTCTCTCGCGCGTGGTCAACGCCAGCATCATCAACGCCGGCGACGGTGCGCACGAGCATCCGACGCAGGCGTTGCTCGACGCGTTCACGATTCGCGAACGCAAAGGGAAAATCGCCGGGCTGAACGTCACGATTCTCGGCGACATCCTTTACAGCCG
>Ga0182024_10012496_pt1 | contig 16789 bp, 21 predicted proteins | sample P32metaG_FD_120480 | JGI IMG/M metagenome (GOLD analysis project Ga0182024, IMG submission 120480) | Permafrost microbial communities from Stordalen Mire, Sweden - P3-2 metaG (Illumina Assembly) | ecosystem: Environmental > Terrestrial > Soil > Wetlands > Permafrost | place: Sweden: Stordalen... | reverse complement strand
CACCTTCCATCAAGGCTTTGAAGGACTGGGCGGTTTTTTGTTCTTTGAACAAAACTGAAAATTCCCCGCCGAATCGTGGTAACACGAAGTGTAATGTTATGCCCGTTGATTCGGAATTGCTCGCAACGTTAAGAGATTTGACGCCCGAAAATGATTTATCGGAATTCCTTTCGCTACCTAAAACGGGCTTTTCTATCGGCGCAATTGTCGAATTGGCTTGCGTTCGCAGGCATTGCATTCCCGTTATCCAAACACTTCTCAATGCGTGGGAAAATTCATCCCCACTTTTAAGAGAGGCATTTACGGTTTTTGATAATACAAAATATCCATCCCGCAATAATATGTGGTCAACAAGGGACGTCGAATTCTTTCCTATTGCCGGCGAAAATTGGGCTGACGAAATCAAATTCCACCCTTTTGAATCGCGCTTCTGCAAAGCTGCAAAAGCGGCGGGCTTCGGAGATATGGCTGATGCACTTACAGGGGCGCTTTTTGAGATGGCTGACAACGTGGTTCAACATAGTGGCGCTGACTTGGCCGGCGCTGCCCCGGGTTTGATCGGCTATTATGTATGCGATGGACACGTCGCATTCGCTGTGGGCGATGCTGGCAGAGGCGTGCTTGCTTCCTTAAAGGAGAATCCCGCTTGGGCTGCGCTATCGGATTCAAAAGCGGGGCTTTTGGCAATAGTTCAACAAAGTGCAAGCCGACGTGTCGGATTCGGCGATGGCGAAGGTTTCAAGCAAGTGTTTCGCTCACTTGTGGATTTCAATGGGATCGTGGAAATGCACAGTTACGATGGCCGCATAAAATTGACGCAGACTCCGGCCGGACGAGAAGCAGTATCGCAATTCGTCGGCTCTTGGCCCGGCTTCCAGCTTTCAGTGAATTGTTCCATAACAAAAACGGAAGAAAAAATAATAACTTGACTGCCTCACCTGAATAAGTGAGATTGTGCGCGATGCAAATCGAAATTAAAAAATGTATGCCGCGAAACAAGGTCGCATTAGGCGCGACGCTCGGAGCGCAGCACATGGAAAATCTTTATCAGTCCATCGCCAAACAAACTATTCCGGCTGGCGAAATCGTAATCCTTAATTTTAAGGGCATTGAACAAGTAAACGGCAGCTACATCAAAACGACGGCACTTTGGGTTTTTTTGTGCGGACAGATGGCGGTCAATGCGCCGAAGGCGTCCATTCCGCCGCGCCATTTTTCTGATCTACGACCATATGATTTATATGTGGCTGTTTCCGACTTGTCGCCGGATGTCCGCAATGAATTTAACGACTTCTTGCAGCCTCGGCGAATTCCGATGCTTTTGGCGAAACGTTTTAATGGCAAAAAAATCGAGGAAGCGGTTCTGTTGGGACATCTGGACGATGCGTTGCGCATGACGTTGGGGGCATTGGTGAAGCACGAAGTGGCCACCGCACCTCGCTTATCTGATCTGTATCCGAACGAAAACATAACTGTAACCGCATGGAATAACCGGCTTAACGATCTCCACGCATTGCGTTTGGTGCGCCGCATTCGGTCGGGTCGTAGCTGGGAATATCAACCCTTAACGGAAAAAATCATATGGGAGTAGAATTCATCGTCACAAAATCAAAGCCGTTCAAACATCGTCGCGACGCAAAATTCGCAGAGAAAATCCAATCAGCGAATCTACTGTCTGGCGTGGACGAAAAAACCACTCATCAATTCCGATGTAAAGCCGAAGGCGATGTCGCGCCAGAGGTTGGTATGCGCGTTTTGCTTTATCAGGAGGGGACGAAAATCAATGTCCTGTATCAAAACAAAAAAATCGGAGTTGTGATGTCGCCGGATGCGGCGGCGCTCAAAAATCTTTGGGTGGAAAAAGGAACTGAAATTTCTGCGGCGGACATTGTCAATGTTCGTCCGGCTGCGAAAATATTTTTGATCCAACTGCTATAACCATGCTCTATAACGGTTGCAAAACCTGTCCATTGAAACCCGCCCTCTGTCACGGGGTGGATGAAGGTTTTGCCGTTGATGGATGCATGGCATTTGACCACAAAAAATGCACGGAATTCGGTTGGACTTGCCTTTGCAATTTGAAATTGCTCGCTGAACGTTTTCAGGAAGTTGGCAATTTCAAATGTCAACTTCAACGAAATCTGCTTCCGGTTGAATTTCAACTGCCGCGTTACATTCCAACACTGTATCACGGTTTCGATTATTCAAGACCGTTGGATGTGGACTGGATTGCCATACCGTTGCATATTCTTTTCCGCTCCCATACCGACGGTTTAATGGTGCCAATTGAAAGAACACCGCGCCGGTTGCGTGAATTATTCGGTGTTCGGCCTAATACGAAAATTATTTTAACAGGTGTTGGCCCTGATCAGGGGATTGAAGATTTTTGGGGCGTTCATCGAAAAGACAATTTTCTTCCGCTGCTGCGCCAACTTGAAATTCATCTCTTTACCATTCCTAATTATTCCTTTTTTACGAACGCGCCGCCGCCGCACAATCGCTATAACCGCAGCCGAATTTTGCGCGTGGCCGAACGCGCGGTGGAAGCAGGAATCGTTTCTGTCTTACATTTGAACGCTCTTTATGAGGATGAGTGGAAAGATTGGGAAACACTTTTAATTCAACATCCCGAAATTAGGCTGGTATGTTTGGAATTCCAGACTGGCTACACGCGCCGAATCGTCGGCGATCGAGCATTCAATCGGCTGGTGAAATTACAACAGGCAGTCGGCAGGCCGATTCATCCGGTTTTGATCGGCGGAGCGCGATATGCCGATAAACTTGGAAAGTGCTTCGCATCGAGCACCGTTATTGACGCCCAACCGTTCATGAAAACGTTCCATCGAAAAATCTGCATCGTCCGGCACGATGGTAGCATAGAATGGGAATATCAGCCGTCAAAAATTGATGAACTTCTTGATGCAAGATTTCGAGGGAATCTTGGTAAATATTCGAGACGTATCACCGAGCGGTTAAAAGGCGAATCGCCATTATGCCAAACGGATTTTCCGTTCCTGCACACGAATGACCATAAGCTTAGTCCGCCATGCAAGCAGAGTTTGTTGACGACTTTGCCTTTGTTTTTACAACCCCAAACGCCGTATCAACAAATTCTTGATCCAATACTTCAATTGCGTTTCGGACATCCCAACGGGAAACTGGTCGGGATCCGAATTGCAATTCCGGCAAGACCAATTCTTCCCAAAATTGAATCGGCAACCAGCCACCCCAATTCGCGTCATAAAAACAATTCTCGCAAACCGCAACCCAATGGGTTTGTGCCAAAGAATACAACGGATGCAACGGACGGTCATTGACTCGTAGCTGGAGAAGTGCCAGACCGTATCTTGGCAGGGTGTTCTCGGTATTTTCGTAATTCAATCCAGCTACCGTTAGCGCTTTTCTCATGTCACCAATAGTTGTCCAATCCCGCGAAGGAAAATGAGGGAAAAAGCGCATGACGCGCCTCACCGAAGATCGATATATCGCACTGAATGAAGCCGGACCGCAGGTTGCGTTGAACAACGCGTTTGCTTCATCTAAATCTGATGGGCTGTAAAATCCCCAATCGGTTTCAAATTTGCCCAAGTTGAGCAACTTGATGGAAAAAGAAGAAAAATCTACAGTGTTAAGCGTTGAGCGTTGATCAAATAATTTCATGTCGGAAACAAATACTATTTAGTCAATGCGAGTGCCCTTGTGCAAGCTTCATCGCCCCCTGGGTGGAGGCATCCGTTTGGGGAAGCCGCTGGCAGGGGGTCGGGGTCGCCGCCCCCCCGTCACGCATGAAAGAAGATTTGAAATTATTTAATGCTTATTATTGACGGGTCAGGATTTTGGGTACGTCGAATTGCATCTTCTGCTTCTATATAAAGTAAGTCTGGGTCTGGAGTAATGAGCGTCCGGTTGATCAAACTGACAAACCCTTCGCTTGTGCCTACAAAGATTCCCAATTTTTCAGCTTGTTCCAAATCAGCTTTTACTTCTTCGCGGGTTTTATTCGTTACAATAACAGGTAAGACTTTAAGATGGCCATTGCCCGAATTTGCCAAACTCTTTCGCACTTTTTCTGCTCGATCAATGAGATTTGGCAGTTTGTTTTCTGCCTTTAGTAATCCGGTTGTACATTCGATTACCAAAAAATGTCCTTGTGGAGTTGTCGCTATTAGGTCTAGCGCATCGGAGGTTTTAGGTGTTCCGCCGAGATGAGTTACGCTAAATCCCAACATCCAAAGAAGCCATGCAATCGCACTTTCAAAATCCCGGGCTTCACGACCTTTGCCGTGAGTTTTTAACAACTCTTGTAATATTTCCAATTCGTCGTCGAACGCTTGGTGAACAGCTCGACGTGGGTTTGGCGCTGTTGACTGATCAGTTACCCAAAAATAATGATGAGCTTCCCCTGCATAGTTTGCAAAGCATTGAAGAACGGCACCTGACGGAACCCTTACGTCAACGACACCGCTTTGCACGGCATTCTTTTTTCTCCATTTTAATTTTGAACCGGAAATCTGCCTCCTTTTTATTATTTTGTTCTTATCAAACACCCGAAATCCAATAGAGGCTTTCCTCCGATCAAGTCCGTCGGCTAAAACTATTACCAAGTGCGCTTTATTGCGCTTTACAGAACTGCTCGCATCTATAACAGCTATATTATGTGCTGCGACTTCAACACTTATATGAGAATTTTGACTAATTGGGCCAACCACATATTCACTGCAAAGGTCTTGAACGCTATCATACGGGGTCGTTGCCGCTTTAAGCTCCCAATCAATTTTTTGAGAATTTAATTGTGGTCGGTATCCGCCAGAAATCACCAACTGCATTTGGCGACGTTGCGATTGAATGCCGTCCGTGTGAAACGGGTTAAAATAAACTGAATACGAACGATTCTGTTCGACTGGGAAATTTAATTCTACATCATGTGGTGTCGGCAATTTCCCAGACAGTAAGGTTTCTATTAAATCTTTTGGGGGGTTGCCCAATTCGATAAGCTTAAAATTTCCTGCCCTAACATTTTGAGATTCAAAATATCTAGGCGGAACTGGTAATGGAACCCCTTGCAAATGCAATCGGCCTTGAGATAAAACGAATACATCGCCGTGCTTTATTGCAAGATAGCTAAAGCTCGCGTGCTTCTTATATCCAGGAAGTATTGGCTCGATGGCAATAAAAAATTCATCAAGCGTCTTGCGTTCATGTTCGGGCAGATTCATTTAATAATTTTATCTACGTTTCATATTTCCGAAATGTGATTCCACAACGGTTCAAGATCGGGGTCATCTAATGCCATTGAGCGAATGTCGTTTTTCCCGGCAAGATCAATCGCTTTTCCAAGCCACTCCATTGACTCTTTCAAATTTCCAAGTTGGCAAGCGTAACAGGCGAGATTGTAAGGGACGATTGATTCTTGTGGAAATTTCTCTGCGGCGGGAAATAAAATCTCTCTCGCAGCCTCCAAGCCCCCATTTGGTGCCCGTCTCGTTGAATATGCAAAATGAATCCAGCCGGACGGACGGCTCGGCTCAATTTGAGTGATGGCGCGGGCAATATCTCTGCACGCCTCCCACTTTGATTCTTTGGCGTAGATCTGCCAGCGGATTTCCAGCACGTCGGGATGCACACGAAAATGAGGGGTAATCTTTTCCAATTCCTCATTTGCTTCAAGATGACTGCCAAGCTCAAGCCAGCCAAGCGCTGCTCGCGCATGGTGAATGTCCGGCGGTTCAAGTGGCTTTATTGTGTCGCCCATTTTTTCGGCTTTCATATCTTTGCCTTCGGTCTAGCAAAGAGCGTTTCAAACTGCGAGAACGAATCAATCAAAATTGTCCCTTTGGGAGGCATCCGCTTCGTCAGACATTGACTTTCAAAATGGGCTTTACTGGACTTGAAATTGCTGTATTTAGAGCGATGTTGGTGAACAAATTTGCCCTCCGCTTTGGAAAGCGGAGGGCAGTCAGGTTTTAACTAGGCCGTAGTGGAAGGATCACGAAATGGTGTTCCCAAATCGCGTTTATACAATGTGTGACCAATAGCTTAAGCACGACATTGCATAATGAGCACAATGCATGGTAACCTAATAGACAGAGGTGTTTCAGGGCCTGCCATCCATGAAACGCCACCAGTTTTGTTTCTTCTATTGCATTCCAGTTTTTTACCATTTTGGCCGTTTCTTTTAGCTGACTAGGCGGAGAAACGGTCTTCCGAGGGGGTTCCGGTGATAAGCCGGGGCCCCTCTTCTCGTCTTCGTCTTAACACGAGTTTTCATATGCTTTTATTTTCATGTTTTTTGTTGGGGTTGGTTTATTTTGTGCACCTGCACAAATCATGCGAATAACACAAGATGTTCCCATTATTGTATTTTTCGTGCCTTTACGCAGTGTGGTGGCACAAGTGGGGAAGGACGTAAACGGAGGAAATACGTTAAAAATTAGTAACGTAGAAAGCCTTTTGGCTTGGCTAAAATTCAGTATAGCAAAATTGCTCATATTACGCAAAAACAGACAACACATTTTACTGCCGTTTAAGGCAGTTAATTCTCAAATTTGTTGAATTTATGAATTCAACAAATTCAATTGTTAACGATACGACTTATCGTCAACTTTTATTCGGATTTACAGAGCTTCAAGGACTCCATCCCTTTGACTAAGCAAATCCAACTGTGCTGTGCTGGTTTTGCGCATTCTTCGGCTGGGCGCCGATTCATTCTTTCCAGAAACGAACTTTCACTGCCTGACGATCCACACCTAAACGGGGTTTTTCCCCATCTTCGGGGGCCATCGCTTTGGCCAGAAAGTCCCGCGAACAATGCAACAATTCACCATACACTAACTTCTTACACTATTTACCGCTTTTACAACTTTCACGGACACATTAAGTACCATCCGTGATTTTAACTACTCCAACGCGAACTTCGCACAGAAATATTTTGTGTCAACATGCAAAATTAATTTTTTTTGTTAGCCCCCTGGGGGAGGCATCCTTTTGAGGAAGCCGTTGGCAGGGGGTTGGGGGTCGGGGCAGCCGTCCCCCCGCCACGCACTTGCACGAAAAAACCCCGCCTTGCGCGGGGTCTTCTCGAACGGGATGTCAGTAGCTTGCAATGACAAGCACCGGCTCGCCCGTTTCCTTCTCCTTTTCCTCGCAGAGCGCGACGAAATCGCGGAAGCTCTGTTTCGCGTCCTCGACTTCCTCGTCCGAAGATGTGTAGAGCTTTCGCTCCCGCTCCTCGGCAAGAGCAAGCGTGCGCGGCAATCGCTCCTTCAACACCGCGGCAGAAATCCGCGCCTCGCCGGTCTCGAACGCCTCGGCGCAGAGAACATTTGTGGCGTAGGGCTCGCCGTGATATGCTTCACGGAGGTAGCCCGCGCTGCCCGCGCCAGTGGAAAGCCACGCCGCTGATTGCTCGGCTTTGGCCTCGTCCGTCTGGCCTCTCCAACGCACGTAGATGTCAATTCCCATGACAGTTGGTGTTAGCTGATAATGAAGCCGTGCGACTATTGGGCCTTGCCGAACGAACCGCGCCTGCGGCTCTCTCCCTTGCGAATCACCTGCGCCCCTTTCTGGCCTGCGGCGATGCCGTTCTTGTAGCTTTCGAGAACCCTCTCGGCTACCCAGCGGACGATGGACGCTGTGTCCTCGTTGCCATTGAGCTTTGCGACAAGCTCCTGCTCGAACTGCTCGATGTATGATGACATATGAGTTTTCTGGTTGGCTGATAATGCTCGACCTTTGTGCGTGGCGGCCTCGTGCGCCGCTGCGCCCTCTTGACGCACCGGACGCTTGCGGACGGTATAATGGAAAGAGGGCGGCGGCGAACGATGCAATGGACGGCGGGGGGAAATATCCCGTGCATCCAGCAAGGCTGGATTCCTTTGTCTGCGAAATTGGCAATTTCTTTGTTACTTAAGGATGTCGAACCAAACAATCCTGATTTCGTGTCTCAAGATGCGTGAATTATTAACGGGATTTCCGGTTACTTTTCGGAAAAATCCCGCTCGGTAGAAAAAAGAAAGGGGGACTAGAACTTCAAAAAACTGCTTTATTAGGCGGCACGCCAGTGGTCAGGATTGCCCTTATCTGTAACCCTCACACGTGCAACAAGCGGACTATGCCCAAGCCTTCTTGCGTCAGAAATGGCTTCATGTTGTGTAGAATAGTTGGTGTTTGTAACCCGTGCTCCGTGTTCAAACTCTAAAACATAGTGAGTGATTGGAGCATGTTCGTCGCGGCTCTTCGGCTGCGGTTCAATGTATACGTTTGCCATAATAATTATTTTTATTAGTTACAAGTTTTTACGCTTAATAAAAAAGGAAGTCAAGCGCGCTATTTTAATGATTGAAAAGGATTTTTTACCGACGAATGCCGCGACAAGCGGCAACGGGTCAAAACTCGTAACGGCTGAAAGCCGAATTCGTCTTCTTAATTCGTTAAAATCCGTTAGGGCGGATCAGCGAGCGGGGGGCGGCTTATTCAGGTAATTTTACTCCTGACTCCCCGTTTTCATATAGTCCTGGCGGAATCGAAGGAAAATTGATAGGCAGATTAAACGGTTTATTAGTCTCAGTGGAGTTGTTTTTTGCTGGCGTTATTATTTTTGATGGGAACGTTACAGTGGGCCACTTTAGAGGGGCCGTCGAATTTTTAGGTAATGTTGTTATCTTTGGTGGATTTATTAAAGTTATTATCTTTGGCGGTGGGGTGATTTCAGTGGTCACAGACAATCTCTTAGGAGTTGGGATCGAATTTTGTTTTACGACTGGTAGTTTTTGACTTATGAACGGGAATTTAATTACGGGCGGTTTTGCTATCGCAATGGCGTGGGCTGTAGTTGCGGATTTTTTTACTGACTTCGATTGATTTTTGATTTGAGCATTTGCACTCAAAACAACGAACACGCCAACCGTAATCCCTACGATTAAAACAAAATTTGAGTGCGCAACAAACTGGGATTTCACGATAGTTTTTTTGCCTTTACTCACCTTGAATGTCAAACACGAAATTTACCTGTTCAAGCCGTGCAGCAATATCAGTAATGTGGTATGATTCGAATGCAAACAGCTACGTTGACAGGGCTGATTTTGCGGTTCAATTTCCAGCGCTATTAGGCTTTCAACACTTCACAAAAATGGCAAATAAACGAAAAGCAGTCGCATACTACAGAGAACGTGAATCGAACAAAGATACGCTATACGCCACAAAATTTGCTGGCTTCGTAAGAGCGGTAGCCAAAGCCAAAGAGAGCGGATGCGACATGATTATCATCGCCGAACCGTGGGTGATCGGGGACACATACGAGGAGATCACAGAAAGCCTGTCGCATTTGGCCGGGTCGGACGTTGGTTTGTGCATCGTCTCGGCAAGGAAAGCCCCTTGGAACAATTAGCCCGGTTTTCCAAAATGTCACCATGTTGTTTCTGAACCTCTTTTGACCGAATTGTGCAAATGTGGTTTGATGTTCGCGCTTACATTCGCTTCGTAAGCATTCAACATCAGGCGCTGGTGGGTATTTGCCTCCGCCAGCGTCTTTGAAGTGTGAATTAAAGAGTTATGCCTCGTAGTGGCGATTTGCTGGATCAATTTTAGATGAAATTTTAATTAACGAGCCAGAGCCGTCCCAAACATATACTTGCAAGGCTTGAGGCCAACTTCGATAGATTAAAGAAATTGGATGCTTTGTTGGCGAGAATTCGAAATTTGCCATTGTTTTCATAGCGAAAACATCCTGTCCACTTGGCCTTAAAGAAATTCCCGGATGCTTATGCCAGTCGCCAACATAATCAATGTATCCATCAGATGCATGTCTGCTTCGATCACAGAATTTCTGCGCATTTATACCGTCAATAGTCACGCTAAAACGTTCTAACCTTGCTTTCGGCCCCGGCCCAGTTGCATCAGTAACAACAAGCACGCCGTCTTTCGCGACGTATCCGACCAATGGGCCGCCAGTTTCGACACACCGCGCCTTACGAGATTCTGTCCTGAAAACGGATAAGCATTTCGGCAATAATATGACACGGTTAAATTCCATATTAAGAACCGCAAAGCCAGCATCCTTGTTGACCGTTCGTTGAAAACGTTTCGGTCAAAAAAACAGGTTTGCCGTTTTTATCTTTACCAGACCAGCGAATATAATTTTTTGAGAAATCCGCATATTCCATGTCCGGCAAAAGTGTTTCCACGGCCATTGATGTTGCTAAGCTGGCCACGATTGCTAAATCGTAGGTGGTGCCGGTAAATGTAGGCTGATCACAACCGGGAGCAAAAATTTCTGCCGACGATGCTGGAGCGGACGGAGGTTTATTGTCATAATATTGATCGAGCCAACACAACCAACAAGGAGTCTTTCCCGGAATCGCTCGCACGATTTCACCGCCCCATGCACCATTTGTTACCGTTGCAAACAATGTCGGAATTCGCAGTTCAAAGGAAAGCTCATTAATAAAATGGCTGACGGAATGTATTGCTGTTGTGTCAATGATGAGGTCGGATTCTCTAACGAGGTTGTAAAATTTTTGTTCAACGTTGAATGGAGAAATCGAAGCCACTTGGAAATAAAAGAATGTCGAGTTTTCTGCAACAGCCGGATTTAATGAGCATAGTCGGTCGAATAATGCTCTTTCTTTGTTAAGCCCAAAACATTCGACTCCAAGTTCATGTCGGACTGAATTATTGGGTTCAAAATAATCAAAATCCACCAAGTGAAAGCGATTCACCCCCGATGCGGCCAAATTTGCGGCAATTTTTGATCCCAAACTACCGCAGCCGATAAGCGTAACTTGCTTTTGTTCGAGTCCTTCCAAGCCGGGAATTCTCGCATAGCGTTCCTGTTGAATATATGGAAATGTCCGAAGCAAATGGAATTTCCCTTCAGCATTCGCCCGAGCGATAAGCCACGTAAGTCGAGATTGGCCATTCCCTGCCACCTCTTCATTAAAAATCAATCCAAGCCAGTAATAATTAGCTTTCTTAAACGCTTTAATCTGTTGAAAGCATTTATTCAAAACACCATATAAGCTTTCCTGCGTGGGCGGATTTTGCAGGTAAAACCAATCGCCGTGAATTTCCTTGCCATTGTTTCCAAAGTAATTGGAAAACGGGCGTGACCAATTGAGTTTTTTCTCTCCAAAATCGGCTTCAAAAATAATTCCACGCCCTTGCGTTATGAGTTTTTGATCTCCTTCGTGAATAAATTTTACACGAAATTTGCCAGTCGGAGATTTCAATTGTGCAAAACCATTGAATGTTGAAATCGGCGGCGGCACCAGAATCGCCGTCTCTGGCTCATATCGTATCGCACGCGTTATCGGTTCCGGCGGCTGATTTTCCAGCGTTGCATTTCCGTCTTTAAATTTAGAAATTAGTTCTTCGGCTTCGGCAAGTGCATCAGCAACCGATCGAGTGGCGCTCCATCTATTTTCATTTATACCGAAAATACAAAATTGACGAGTATCGATACGATGGTGTCGCGATAGCAGCTTACTCGGCGGCGTATCAAAAATTTTGGGCGCGGAAGAAGGGAATGCATCTGGAAATGCGACAAAAATTTGTCTCTCGGGGTCAACTTTGGAATGCCCCACGAATAGGATGCGCCCCTCTCGGCTTAAAATATCTTTAACTAATTCAAATCCAGCGGATATGAGAATATCCGTTTGTTCTTTAAACCAGTGTGGATGTTTCTCAAACCATGGCCGGCAATCTTTACCGCCACTCATTTAAGCGTGCCGACGATCTGGCTGCGGCGGACGGTCATGAGGTTTGTGCAGCTTGTCGCACTCCAGACAGCGTCTCTTACCACCAGTCCCGTCCTCACGATGCTCGGGTTTGATGCGCTTTCCATCTGGGCAGTTGTCCTCGTCGTGATACACCTCGTGGTGCGATGGTGCGTATTCTTTTGAGTTCGTATGGAATGGATTTACTTTTGCCATGAATCATAAGTTAACCAATTGCGTCATTCTGTCCAGTGTAATCTTCATCGGCGACGGTCATTTGAGCCGGATGCTCTTGAATTGTTGAAACGGGGCGAATGTCGCCACAGGCGGCAACGGGTCAACCCCGTTCGGCTGAAAGCCGAAATTCGTCCTGCCCCCTGGGGGAGGCAACTCCGGCAGGGGGTTGGGGGGGGTCGGGGCGCGCCCCTCGCCACGCACTTGCATGAAAAATCCCCGCTTTTTGGCGGGGATTTTCCGTCGAACGGGTCAGAGATACGGCAATTCGCCGAGATCGGCTATCGCCTCTGATTCGAGCAGGTCTTCAAGCACCGCACGCTGTGCGTAGAAACTCAAGCCTGCGGTATCAATCCGCTCCTCCGATTCGAGGTCGCGAGATTCGTTGTGAGACATAGAAATTGTCCGTTGGCTGATAAAGTTCGACCGTGCGTGGCGTCGTGCGACGCTCCGCACTCTGGACGCACCAGACGAAGTCAAGGAAGCGAAGCGACCTTGACCGGCTGGTATAATGGAAAGAGGGCGGCGGCGAACGACTTTTGAGGGGCGAGGGGGGACAAACCGTGCATCCGGCGAAGCCGGATTCCTTTTCTGGCGCGAAGCGACACCTAAAACACCATTAAGACGCTTAAAGTATAAGCGTCTTAAGAATCATTTTTCGAGCGGCGTTAATTCGGAGATATGGATAGAAAAATGATTAACATTGACGAAATCGAAATCGAGCGTGGCTGGGAATGGTTTGTTTTCAAAAAACGGTCCCAGCGTGCGCGGAAAGCTCGTATGAGCGGATCGCGCGAGCGAACACGACATTCTTTGAAGCAAAGCGGAGAATAATGGCGTGATGGCTCGCCCGCTCATTCCACAAGCCAAAGTCTTGCGGGTTCGCAGTCCTGAAGCGCGTGTTTCCGCCCTTGTGGCGGCACGCCAAAGGCGAGAAGCCCGTAAGTCTTGGGCCGTCCCGCGAAGCGGGTCTTAATCCGTATGCACCCGTAAATTCCATCAGGGCGGATCAGCGAGCGGGGGTGGGTTTCTGAAAACATGGAAGAAAGCCCGCGCCGGCTCGCCCGCCCGTTCCCGCCAAAGTCTTGGGATGTTTCAAGACGCGAGGGCGTGTCCAGCCGAAGGGGGTAATGGGGGTGAGGCGGACATCCCCGAACGGCGCAGAAAGCTCTCAAGTCTTTGGCGGTGCGTCGTCCTGACGCACACCTGTTCTTAACCCGTCTCCGGCAAGGGAGCGGTCACGCTCCCGCGCCAACTCGTTCAACCCGTCTAAACACGTTCAAGGACGCCTGTCCTTTACGTGTAAACCCGTCCGTGGGTGAACCCGTTGGTCGCGTGAGCGACGAGGGAGGTTTTTGGGCGAGCATGGCCATTTGGCCACGCGCAGCCCGAAGCCGCATCTGCGGCAAAAACCGACCGAAGTCGGGGGTGGAGCGACACGCGAAAAATCGCGAAAGTCTTTGTGAACAAAGGTCGGTTGGCATACAGTGCCCCTCCCCATGTGGGGAAGGGTGTGGGGATACCCTAGACGACTGGATTTTTGTCGAAGAATGTTCGAACTTTGATTAAAAGACACCGCCAGTTTTCTTTTGATGGAATTTCGCGCTGGCGCGCGTTTGAGGTCGTGAGGTCGGAATTGAATGGAGATCAATCGAATGAGAATTCTGGTCATTGATGTTGGCGGCACGCATGTAAAAATGCGCGCCACAGGTCAAAAAAATCGGGTGGAAATTCCGTCCGGCCCGAAAATGACCGCGAACAAGATGGTTGCGGCGGTTCGGAAAGTCATCGGTGGTTGGAAATACGATGTCATCACAATTGGCTACCCGGGACCCGTGCTGCACGGACATATTGTCGGTGAACCGCACAACCTCGGGCACCACTGGGTAAAATTTAATTTCCAAAAAGCATTCGGTTGCCCGGTGAAAATCATCAACGATGCGGCGATGCAAGCGTTGGGAAGTTATCAAGGAAAACGGATGCTCTTCCTTGGTTTGGGGACCGGTCTGGGTTCGGCGATGATTGTTGACGGCGTGCTCGAACCGATGGAACTGGCGCATCTGCCTTACAAAAAAGGCCGCACTTACGAGGATTATGTGGGACTGGCTGGGCTGAAGCGGCTCGGAAAAAAGAAATGGCGCCGTCATGTCAACGATGTCGTCAAGCGGCTTAAGGCCGCCTTGGAGGCCGATTATGTCGTTTTGGGCGGCGGCAATGCGAAGCTGCTCAAGAAACTTCCACCTAGCAGCCAAGTCGGAGACAACGCCAACGCATTTCGTGGTGGTCTTCGCCTTTGGGCAAAATCCCACAGTCACAATTTCCTAAAATGAATGCGTCTGGAAACTCCGTTGCATTCGGCGCGCCCGGCATCGAACCGCGCTGGACGTCCAGCGCCAAGGAAGGTCTCGGCACGGCTTATCATACGAGCTGCCGTTTGTGGTTCACGTCGAGCCACGGCATCGTGAACGAAATTTATTATCCGCACGTGGACCAACCCAATACGCGCGATTTTCAATTTCTCATCAGCGACGGCGAAACGTTTTGCCACGAGGAAAAACGTGATTTGGTTCACCAAATTGAATACCCGGAACGCGATTGTCCTTACTACCGTCTCACCAATTCGGAACGCAACGGTCGCTACCGGCTGGTAAAACAGGTGCTCACCGATCCGCACCGGTCGGTGCTGCTGGTGCATACCAGGCTCGAAGTGCTCGATCAATCTTTGCGCGGCAAATTAAAACTTTACGCACTGCTCGCTCCGCACATTGCCCGTCATGGCGCGGGCAATTCTGGTTGGTGTTCCGAGATCAGCGGCCTCAAATTTCTCCGCGCCGAACGTGGAGGCACGCATCTGGTCATGGGATGCAGCACGGGTTTTTCCCGCCGCTCGGTTGGGTATGTCGGCGCCAGCGACGGCTGGCAGGACTTGATGGACAATTTCAAAATGGACTGGGAATTTTGCGCCGCCGAAAATGGGAACATTGCATTGACCGGCGAAATTGATCTCCAGCACCGGCATGAATTTACCATCGGAATCGCCTTGGGTGGAAGTTTCCAGAGCACGGGTGCGAAGTTGCTGCAATCGCTGGCCGAGCCGTTTGATGGGCAGCGCGAAAGTTATGTGCGCCAGTGGCAGCGCACGGTGGTGAATCCCAAATTTGATTTCGCCGATCAAACATCCGACGGCGGCCACATATACCGGCTGAGCCGCTGCGTGCTGCTCGCGCATGAAGATAAAAGTTTTCAGGGGGCATTGGTCGCCTCCATGAGCATTCCGTGGGGCGAAACAAAAGACGACAGCGATATCGGTGGTTATCATCTCGTCTGGACCCGCGATCTGGTAAAGAGCGCGACCGCTTTGCTTGCGTCCGGCCAGACCGGCACGCCGCTACGCGCTTTGATCTGGCTGGCAACCATTCAGCGGCCGGATGGCAGTTTCCCGCAAAATAGCTGGATCAACGGTTGCGCGTATTGGTCGGGTTTGCAGCTTGATGAAATCGCCGCGCCAATCCTTTTGGCGTGGCGTTTGCAACGCGAAGGTGTCGGTCTCGGCCTTTTCGATCCATGTGTCATGATTTTGCGTGCCGCAGCCTTCCTCATCCGGCAAGGACCGGTGACCGCGCAGGAACGCTGGGAAGAAAACGCCGGTTACTCACCTTCGACGCTCGCCACGGTCATCGCCGGTCTGGTTTGTGCCGCCGAATTTGCCAGGAAACATGACCAAACGAGCACGAGAGATTTTATTTTTGCGTATGCCGACTGGCTGGCCGCGCACATCGAAGAATGGACGGCCACGACGCGCGGCGAGTTGGTCAAAGATATTCCGCGTCATTATATCCGCATCAACCCAACGGATGGTCAAACGCCCGATTCTCACGCAAACCCAAATGAAACCATGATTCAAATCGCCAACGGCGGCGGTTTGCATCCGGCGCGAAATATTGTTGGCGGTGATTTCCTTCATCTCGTGCGGCTCGGGATTCGTGATGCGAACGACCCCCTTGTGCGCGATTCAATCAAAGTAATGGATCACCTGCTCAAACAAGAGCTTCCGCAAGGCCCGTGCTGGCGGCGTTACAATCACGATGGTTACGGGCAAAAAAACGACGGTAGTGCTTACGACGGGACGGGCGTCGGCCGTTCGTGGCCGATTTTGACCGGCGAGCGCGGCCATTACGAACTCGCCGCCGGACGCGACGTGCTGCCATTCATCAAGGCGTTGGAAAAATTTGCCAATGCGGGTGGTATGTTGTCGGAACAACTTTGGGACGCTGATGATTTGCCGGACAGCAGCATGAAACGCGGACGGCCAACCGGCGCGGCCATGCCGTTGTGTTGGTCTCATGCCGAATACGTTTCGTTGGTGCGCAGCCGTCACGACGGCGTTTGCTTTGATCAAGTCGAACCGGCGTTCCAACGCTACGTCGCAAAGCCCGTACCCAGCCGGCACGAGATTTGGAGTTTGCGCCATCCAATTCGCCGTATGCCGCGCGGAAACATCTTGCGCATCATCCTTGCAACCGAGGCGACGGTTGTGTGGTCGGATGATCATTGGAAGAACACTAAAAGATCGGACACCGCCGGCATCAACGCGCTTAATTTATGGTTTGCAGATTTTCCAACCAAGACCATGCCTGCGGGTTCAGTGATTGAGTTCACTTTCTTCTGGAAAGAAACCCAGCGCTGGGAGGGCAGGAATTATTCAATCGCCGTCGCCGCTGCAAAGTAACGGCATAATCACTGCCATTCGTTTTGCACAATTGACATCGTCTCTGCATATCTCTAACTTCCTCGCGCAAAGACCCCGTGCTTTGCCCCGAATTCAAGTTCGGGGATTTTTATTG
>Ga0182024_10012495_pt1 | contig 16789 bp, 11 predicted proteins | sample P32metaG_FD_120480 | JGI IMG/M metagenome (GOLD analysis project Ga0182024, IMG submission 120480) | Permafrost microbial communities from Stordalen Mire, Sweden - P3-2 metaG (Illumina Assembly) | ecosystem: Environmental > Terrestrial > Soil > Wetlands > Permafrost | place: Sweden: Stordalen... | reverse complement strand
CGACCAGAGCGCATCGATCAGCCTGCCATCCTTGCGAACGACTCGATTCTCAACCTCTGCATCAGCAGCTTGATCCGAGGCGATATGTTCCAGAGTCTTGCTGAATGCTACTTGATCCTGCTGGCAAATGAACTCCATGCATCGCCTGCCCCGCAGCTCATCTTGTGAGTATCCCCAGATCGCGAGCGCGGCTGGATTGACGGCGATAAACTTGTAATCTCGATCGAGCGAGCAAATCACATCGCGAGCATTTTCAGTGACTGCGCGCTCTTTCTGCGCCGCTTCCGCCAATGCCAATGCCATCGAGTGGAATGATTGGTCCAATTGCCCTATCTCATCATTGCCAGTGACCGGCTCCTTCAGCGGCTTGCCGATGGCCAGCCTGAGGCTGTTTTCAATCACTACATTGAGCCGCTCCAAAATGTTTCTGTTAAAACCCCACGCCAAACCTGCTCCAATCAACACAGTCAAAAAGGCACCGGCAATTAGCACCCACTGAATCTGCGCCCGCCGTTCAGATTGAACCTTGGGGCTCGACTCCTCAACGGTCTTCTCCAAATCGATCAGACTCTCCGCTTGTGTGCTGAGCCGTTGCAAAATCATCTTTTGCTTCGTCAGCGCCTTCATTCCCTCGACGACATATCCGTCTGCAACCAGTTTGCGAATTTTAGCCAGACTGGCAATCCCTTCCTCGGCAGTTTGTCGGAAGGCCCTGAGCATGTCGCGCTCGACTGGATTGTTTCGACAAAGAGCCTCCGTTTCCTCTAGCTCCTTGTGCAAACTGCTCTCGAGCGAGTCGGCGCGGGCTCCATACGATTGTTCTCGCGTCATTGCCCACGCCTGCAGGCCGCCCACTCCAAACATGATCGACAGCAGCATATGATTCATGTGTGTAGTCACCTGGCGCGCGTGCTCGACCTTTGCCTCCTCCTGCTCCGACTCCTGCAGCAAAGCGCCCAACACGCCCATACAAGCAAGCTCCGCCGCCAGCGGAATGACGAACAGAAGCATTGCTTTCACGGGGAGTTTGAGTTTCAACTGCATGCAATATAAGTACCCAACATGCCTATTGATTAAATGCCCGAAGGCGGGCGCCGGATTGAGCCGTCCGTTTGTCACGCTACTGTCACGCGAGATCGAATAGTCTTACATCATCTCCAGCGCATTTATCAGTTCAGCAATCGCCAGAGAAACAATTTGGGGAAGAGAGCTCCGAGGCCTAACGGTCTCGGACACTCGCTTTAAGCCCCCAAAGCGGTTGTAGCCGCGTTTGAATTTTCTTCGATTACGTCACAAAACGGTCACTATAAATGGAATATCTTTGGGTTGTCTCTAACAGAGCGATGCAGAGCCAGATTCCAAGACTGGCAAGCGCCGTGCAAGAGAAAAAATTTGGGGAAGAGTGTGGTTCCGAGATCAGTAATGATCTCGGATTCACTACTTCTGGATCGAACGCAAATGTCGCATACGGAATTATCGCTTCGCTATCTCGTCGGCAGTAACAGCCAAGCTTGAGCCTCTTGCTTTCACAAGCGTAATACGAGGACGAAAAATCTTTGTTATATCTGGACGGGTCCATCTAGCATCTGACAGATAAATTTAACAAAGCTCTGAACGCTTGTCGGGGCGAAAGAGCGGGCAATACGACAATACGGTCTGAATCTCTTGCCGGTCTTACGGGAACTATCCAATCCATAATCGCAACTGTGATTTTAACGCGCAAACAGCGCTAGCGAAAACCGACGCAGCAGGCCGGTGAACCTGACGCGGTTGAGAAGAAAGAACTACTAACGCTTTTGACGAATCGACTTTTCATAAGCCTGTTTGCCATCGGTTTAGAAAGATGGCACCAGGCTTAAAGGTCCAGGCTCCAGGTGAGCCGCTAATGAATACAACATTTTCGGACGATAATGAATTCCGCGAAAGCCTTGAAGCAGCACGGAAAGAGAGAGAAGCCTTACTTAAGCGACGCGATGAAGTTGAAATCCTCATTCATAGCCTCAGCGCTCGACAGATGGAAGTGCAGGAAGCATTGGAGCGAGCGCGCGCACAAAAGCAATTGGACTTGAAGTGGGTGTCCGGCGAAGAGACTATGAATGATCAGGAACAAGAAAGACCTCAGGACGAACGCGTAACGCGCAATCAAGAAACTTCCATTGTATTGAAGAAGCGTGAGAACGCTGCTGATCAACGCAATCATCTCGCAGATGTACGCAACGACATTTTGAAGCAGCGTGAAAAAGCGGCAGACGAGACCAATCGTATCGCTGATCTGCGCGACCAAGAAGCCGACATGCAGGACATGATGCAGAATCTACGGGAAAAAATGTTAGATGAGCGCGAATGCCGACTGAAAGAACAGGAAAAAGCGCAGCAGTATCGGGAAAAGTTTTTACGCCGCCGAGAACAACGTCACGAAGAGCAGCAAAGCGGCTAGTTGGCATCGGAACGGGGCCCAGACCTCAACACCTGGCCCAGCTCAACAGCTTGAACGTCCGTTGAAACTAACCAAACAAAGAAATGGCGGGGTGCTATCCAATGGTCCCACAAACCAAAAGCGATCTTGTGAACGAGACTCTGCAGGCATACGGAATCTTGTTGCTTTCTGACCCTCACCTACCGAGTTTGGTGAGCTTGGTTGTCGGTCAGCCTGTGCGAGGCTCATGGTGGGGTCACGCGATGGGACAGGTCATATATAAGCTGGCCAGTCAACTTGGCGATGACCCCAATGTTATTGCCACCAAACTAATATCAGGAAAAGTCACTTTCGTGCACAAGAAGCTTTGGTCGCAGGTTGTCCGAGTTGGTTGCGCGATCGAAAAATGGCAAACCAATGGATTATCTGAATCGGGTGCCGCGTTACTGGAAATAGTTCGTGAGCACGGAAATGCTTCAACTAATTCTTTGGCAAAAACAGCCGCAATGCCTAAACCAGGTAAAGCATGCGATGAGTTGGAAAAAAGACTGCTTGTCTACGCGGAAGAAATTCACACCGAATCTGGTGCCCACGCCAAACTAATACAAACCTGGAATTATTGGTGTAACAGTAGGAGGTTTCAACCAGTGCAACTTGATCTGCAGGACGCCAAGCAAGAACTTACACAACTGATCGACACCCTCAATTCGAAATTCAACGGTGCCGGGACATTGCCTTGGCAGTAGTTTAGTGAATTAGTAAAGGCTGCACGGACCGCTTTGGGCCGAATGAACATGATCCGCTGATAGCGTGGACAATTGGGTACAATTTGGATGTCTTACTTGGCAAAGTTCCCTGTGTGTTGTAGTAGCTCGGCGTCGGAGGTTGGTTATGGCTAAAATTCTTGTGGTTGAAGATGACTCCGGCAGTGCCGATTTCGTATCGACGTGGCTGAGTGACCAGGAACACGAGATTCACGTAGCAACTGATGGTGCCGAAGCCTTAAAACAAATGTTAGCCGAGAAGTTTGATGTTGTCTTGCTGGATTGGAATCTGCCCAGTTTATCTGGCGTGGATATACTCAAGGAATACCGCAAGAGCGGCAATCTTACACCTGTAATCATGTTGACAGACAGAAGAAACATCGACGACAAAGAGCTTGGTTACGACCACGGCGCTGACGATTACCTGCCTAAGCCTTTCGAGCTAACGGAGCTTTCCGCTCGAATTCGCGCTCTTTTGCGACGATACCCGGCAACTACCTAAGTTCTTCGCTAAACAAGACCGCTCTTCTTCAAACCGCGCTTTTACTGTCTGCAGCAAGAGGCAATCGGATTGAGAAAATGCTGCCCTTGCCGACTGTACTCTCGGCTTTAATCGAGCCATGATGCAACTCGACCAGTTCTTTCGCGATGGGCAGACCCAGTCCTGTGCCTGGCACGGAAGCTGTCGATTCAACCCGATGAAATCGATCGAAAATGAGGTTGAGGTCTTGTTCGGGAATGCCGGCACCTTGATCCACTATCGAAGTTTCCAGACTGTGGTCCACCTGCTTCAAACTGATCGAAACAGTCGACTGCGGAGGTGAGAACTTAATCGCGTTGGACAGCAAGTTGACAAAGACCTGCTCAAGCCAGAAAGCGTCACCATCAATCATTGCCCAGTCGGATTCTTTGTAGACACGGAGCAGCGCAACGTCCTTTTGCTCTGCCAGCAATTTTACCGAGTCTACACACTTGTCTAAAAGTGACGGCAGTTCGATGGGGCTAACCTGCAACTGCACGTTGCCTGTGCGCAGTTTTTCAAGCTGTAGAACGCTGTTGATCAGATCGACCATATGCCGAGAGGCTTTCTGACTGCTTGTTAGCAATCGCTTTCCCGGTTCGTCTAATTCGCCAAAGCTGCCGTGATCGAGCATTTCAAAATAACTGCGCACCGACTGCAGTGGCGTTTTTAGATCATGAGTAATCATTGCTGTCGCTTCCTGCCTCATTCGTTTTGCAGCCTCAATCAACCCGGCCGCATAGTGAAAGTTTGCATCGAGTTCGGCGATTTCATCCGTGCCACCAACCGGAGCCAGCAAAGCTTCGCCTTTGGCCAACCTGCCTGCGTTCTCACTCACTCGAGATAATCGGCCGACCAGATGCTTGCCGTACATAGCAGCCCCGAGCAAAGCGAATAAAACACTCAACCCGACCGCACATCTTAAGAGCAGCCGGATCTGTTCACGGATCTGATTGCTGCGAAGATCGTAGTTGCTGCTAACGCTCCTTTGGCCTAGATGAAGCATTGCCGTGGTGAATCTGCTGTTGATTTGAGCAGCGATCTCTCCCATTTCTGAATGCGGCATTGAACGCTTGTTCCCAGAAAGCTCCAGGTACAACAAATCCAATCCGTTCTCGCCATCCTGAACGGCTGCAACCACTCTTGGTTGCTGATCCAACTGCTTAAGCTCCTCGAAGCTTTGCTTGATCTCATTTAGCCGTTGACGAATTTGCCCGTGGGAGATAGTCGTCCGCGTGCTCTTTTGTCCCATATTTATGCCAAGGTATACGAGGTCGCGCATAACCACATTAGCCGCATCATTGAATTTCTTGTTGCGCGTTATGCGCTGTGCCTCTTGTTCCACTTGATCCTGTAATGTAATTAGGAATCCAAATATAGTCACCTCAAAACACAGGGGAATGCTGATCAAAATCAGCCCCTTGTGCAGCAAATTTAGTTTGAAACGATTGGGTCGCGTTCGAGACGCTTCCCCGCCGGCTTCGGGGTTGCCGGCTGCAGCGGTGGATGATTTGCTATCTAACTGACTGGTTTGATGTGCAGCGCCGTCGGTTCGGAGCTGGAGACGATCTGCTTCGAGGTCAGAGCCTACTACCAGCCGTCCGAAAAACTTCAAGGACTGTTCCACCGAAACGGTTTTCGACGTCGGCAGCCGTATGGCGAATGTACAACCTTTGCCTTCTGCGCTTTCAACAGCTATTGTTCCCTTGTGCAATTCGATCAGTTCTTTGGCGATTGGCAGACCCAGGCCCGTGCCCGCTAATGAAGCGGTAGATTGGACTCGATGAAATCGGTCGAAAATCAGTTTGATGTCCTGATCCGGAATTCCCGGTCCTTGATCTGCAATACGAATTTCCACGTTATCGTTCGAACTGCCGGTGGTGACCGAAACAGTCGAATCCCGCGGACTGAATTTGACGGCATTGGACAATATGTTGACGATCACTTGCCCAAGCCAGAACGGGTCACCAATCACAGTTTCGGAGCCGAAGGATTTGTAGTTGCGAGCGACAGATATATTCTTTTCCTCGGCCATCAATTTGACTGAATCCAGGCAATTGTCCAAAAATGGTGCCAGCTCGATCCGCGATGTCTTTAGCCGAACAGCACCAGAGCGCAGTCTCTCAAGCCTAAGAACGCTATCGATCAGTCCGGACATTTGCTCGCATGAGTTCTGCGTAATCGCAAGCAGCCGGATTCCTGACTCTTTCAATTTTCCAAAGCAGCCCTGCTCAAGCATTTCCAAATAACTGCGAACAGTTTGCAACGGCGTTTTCAGATCGTGCGTAATCATAGCCGTCACTTCCTGCCTCATTCTCTTTGCTGCGACGATCAGCTCGGCTGCATGATGGAAATTTCGATCGAGTTCGGCAATTTCGTCCGTGCCCCCGATAAGCGGCAGCATGGCCTTTCCTGTTCCTAACCGCTCGGCGTTATCACTCAGCAGAGACAATCGACCGACAAGATGCTTGCTAAATATGTATGTCCCAGAGAGCGCTACAAGAGCACTGAATGCCAGTGCGCATTTGAGAAGAACTCGCATTTGGTCCCAAATCTGTTTGCTGAGGAAATCGCTTGTCCCTTGAAGGCTTCTCTGTGCCAGTTCGAAAAATCCCGCCTCGACAGCCATGCGCAAGTGCAGTTCAATTTGCGTCTCGGAGTCATGCGCGATCTTAGGCAACTGCTCGAATGTGGCCGCCCGCACCCTTTGCTTCAGTAATTTGATATCCTCGAAGGCTAAGCGCATTCCATCTTCGCACTTAAGAACCCTTTCAAGCACAGCCGGATCATTTTGAGCCAACGATTCCAGCTCCGAAAAATTTTGTCTTATGTCGCCAATCTGTTCACCGATGGTTTTGCTCAGTAGACTTGTGTTCAAAGCCTTAAAGGAGGAACTATCCCTCATCGCATTACTGATCGTCAAAATGTCCCGAAGGATTAGATTGACTCTGTCATTGATTTTTTTGTTGTGATTGATTCGCTGAGCTTCGTGCTCCAAATGATCCTGCATGTTGATCAGGACGCCGAATATAGTGATCTCGAAGCACAACGGAATGCTTACGAGAAGCAGTCCCTTATGTAGTAACGTCAGCTTCACGACAGCCCCTTCAAGGCGGGTGACCAATCGTACGGTAGCAATCGCAACTCCAAAATAGCCAGGGTCCTTCGCCTATTTCGTTGTGTCGAGATTGATGTCTTCAACTCTAACGCGCCGCTGCTTCAGGACCGCCACGAACTTAGCCTTTTCTTCTGACGGCCACTTATCCATCGATATCGAGAGCATTTCAAGGTGCGGCATCTGCTTGATTGAATCAAGGCAATGCGGCGTCACATAGGTCGAGGCAACCCACAATCGCTCCAACGCTTTCAACTTGCGCAACTGTTCGATACCCTTGTCGGAAATAGCGTTATCACGAATATCAAGAAATTCTAGACTCGGCATTCGACCAATGGTTTTTAGATCCTCATCTACAAGCCCTGTCGAAACCATTTGCAGTACACGTAAAACCTTGCTCCGATCTAACTTCGGCAAAATTTCTTTGACAAAGAGAATATGATTGACGTTCAACCCATGCAGCTGTTCTAGCGGCAGTTGGCGCAATCCAGCGGCACTAATATTCGTTTCTGGTACGGACAGGTCCGTCAATTTGGTCAGCCGTTTGAGATTCGCAATCGAATGATCGCTAACGTCGGATCCTCCAACGTCCAAGTATTCGAGCCTGCTCCAGTCTTTTATATAATCTGTCGCCGAGTCATCGATCATGACGCCGCGCATCGAAAGCCTTCTCACCTGGTCGTTGCGGAAGCCCGACAAAACATTTGGTTCCATGGGCAATACGAAGCTGATCGGTATTCGCAGGGTGCGCTTTCCGACAGCCGCTGTGAACAACCTTTCATCATCTCCGAAACCACAAGTGCCGATTGGTTTGGACGGAAAATAAAAATCTCCTCGCTGATTTTGTGTGACGTACCGGTCACAATAGAACTTCGAAGTACGCTTGTTAGTGGCTTTCGATTGTTTTCTCATCGTTTCGAACGAGGGCAAATCGAGGCCAAGCCCTTGCTTTAAAAATACTGGCATTTCATGTGTTACTTTGGCTGGCGGCTGCTGCCATAACTTCGGAACTATGAGACACGTCCCAACCGCGACTCCAACCAGAGCAGCAGCAACTATGGCTTCGCGGAGAAAGGTCTTCTTCTTTAGTTTAGATTGGGTCGAACCTATGGGTTCGCCTTTTTTCACAGAGCGGAGATTGTCTGCAACACGTAACAGATCCTGGTACCGATTTGCAGGATCCTTCTCCAACATAAGGGCAATGATTCGCTCAAGGTCAGGAGAAAATTCCTTTCCGAGAGTCGCTTCCTTCAACGACAATGCTTGATGAGACTGATGCTTGAGCATGGTGGAAAGCGGGTTGTCGCTATCGAAGGGTGGATGTCCCGTGAGACATTCAAACATCACGCAACCTAATGAGTAGATGTCTGAGCGGCTATCAACTTCTCGTCCCAGGCACTGCTCTGGACTCATGTAATATGGCGAACCAATTATTTCGCCAGTGCGAGTCAGCGTGTTGAATGCGGTCTCGTCGCGGAAAACTTTAGCGATGCCGAAGTCGAGCACTTTGACGTTTGCCTTCACGCCAGGAGCAGCATTTGTAATCATGATGTTGCTCGGTTTGAGATCGCGGTGCACTACACCTTGCGAATGCGCGTAAGCGAGCGCGTTGCAGATGACGATGAAAATGTCTATCGCATGCTCTTCTGAAAGCGGTCCCTCGGCCTTAATCACCTCGGTAAGAGTTCGTCCCTGGCAATATTCCATGACAAAATATGGCTGCTGGCCGTTGATCAAACCAAAGTCATGCAATCGAATGAGATTTGGCTGGTCAAGCAAGTTGGTCGCCTGGGCTTCCAGATAAAAACGTTTCAGCGCGCGACTAGACGCTTCAAATGCGGATATCGTTTTAAGCGCATAGCGTATTCCCGATGGAATTTCTTCCACCAGGTAAACGAAACCCATGCCGCCTTTGCCAAGCAACGACAAAACCTTGTACCGTTGCTCAATTATCTGGCAGGCTGCGATTTCACCCGAGGACGCGAGCAGCGGTGAGTCGCTTTTCTCACGATCCAATACAGGAGTGTCGCGTTTAGACGGGTCACCATTGTGATGCTTCTCGTCCAATTAACCACCCAAGCTTTCTGTTCGTATATACCCGCAGACATACGGCCAAAAACAACCGGGTTCAGCCCTGCTTCGATACATGGGTGCGACATTCGGCAGGTTGAACGGCACCGCTGTCACCGAAGATTAATCAGCTGGAACCAGGTGGTGTCCAACACCACAGCAGATTCAATCAGTTGGACCAGGTGGCTTCCAACACACGGAAGATTTAATCAGTTGGAACCAGGCGGTATCCAACGCCACGGACATTTTCGATCAGCGATGATTGTCCTTCGGTGTCGATCTGCTGGCGAAGCCGTTTTACCGAGGTGCGAACTGTCTCAGGACCGACCCCGGCTTCGGAGACCCAGACGTGGTCGAGCAATGCTTCAGGGCTGAAAACTTTGTTTTGATGGCGCAGCAGGAATTCGAGCAAGGCAAACTCTTTTCTAAACAACTTGATTTCAGCGCCGTCTTTGGTGACAGTGTGCTTGGCGGGATCGAGCCTGATGTCGCGGACGGACAAAATGTTGTCCGTCATCCCGCCGGCTCGGCGAAGAAGCGCGCGCAATCGAGCAGACAGTTCCTTAACGTCAAAAGGTTTGGTCAAATAGTCATCTGCGCCCGAATCCAGCCCCTGCTCCTTCTCTTGAATTTCCCGCTTTCCAGTCAGCATCAAGATTGGTGTTTGCCCGCCGCCGGCCCGAAACCTCTGGCACACTTCCACTCCGGTTGTGTCAGGCAGACCCCAGTCGAGCACGATTGCATCGTATCGATACGACCGCAAGAACTCCTCAGCCTCAGCACCGGTGCTCACAGCTTCGACAACGTAGTTCTGATGTGACAGCCAATCGATGATCACCGTCGTCAGCGCCGCGTCATCCTCAACTATTAGTACTTTCGCCATCCTGCCTCGTAGCGCAACGTTAAGCCAGCCAGAATTATACCCAAACCGTCCCGGCATCGACCGCGGCAGGGCTGCTGCCCGAGTACGGCTCAGATTTAACGCCTGCTCACCGCTAAAGGGCAACTCGCTGGGGAACGTAATCTCTGGTATTCCCCGGGAGCAAGGCATTCAATGGCGAAAATTCTTGTATTCAACGATGACACCGCAGAAAACAAAACCATTTTGGAAGAGTGCTTGTCAAAACAACACGAGCCAGTATTTGTCACGACCACAGAGGATGTGATTGAAAAGCTAGACGCAGAGAGGTTCGACGCAGTCGTTGCCAACATCTATCAAGAAACTGAAAATGTGCTCGGTCTGCTGCAACGAGCAAAAACAGCCTTCTGGCTCACCAAAGTACCTTTCATCTGCCTGCGCGGACCTGACGCCGCAGTCATAGGCGAGCTGGACGAAACCATCAGCATGGCGATGATGCTGTTGGGAGCGCGCGGTTATGTGGCAGCAAACGACTATGAATCTATCGCCGAGAAACTGGAAAAATGTTTGAAAGCGCCCACGCAAAGAAAGAAGGCGATCAAATCTAAGGTCAAGGTTAAAGCCGCCGCAGGAAAGTCGGGCGCTAGATAGATGCAAGAATATGATCCGGTCTCTGAGATATACGCGGTCATCAAAAACGATGAGCCTTACTACCGGTTAGTTGACCAATTTTACGGCGGTGTAGAAACCGATCAATTGCTGCGCCCACTGTATCCGGAAGATTTGACGGAACCCAAAAGACATCTCGCGCTGTTTCTCATCCAACGCACCGGCGGGCAACAAACATACAGCAAAGAGCGCGGGCATCCGCGCATGCGGCAGCGCCACATGCCGTTTCGCATTGGCACTGCTGAGCGTGATGCCTGGTTGAAGAATATGGCTAATGCACTAAATACGGTGCCAGAGTTTGAAAAACACAAAACGGTGCTGACCGAATTTTTCGAATCGTTCGCCACCTTTTTGATCAATCAGCCAGGTTGAAAGCGAGCGGGCGCCCGCATTAAAGCGAAAGTAACTTAGACCAGCCAGATATCCGAGTTACAAACCTGCTCAGGATGGTAAACTCCAGAGGCTTGTTTCATCCGTTCCAGCAATGCCCGCTACCATGCCCGGCTGATGTTCAATCTCCGCGCTATCTGGGGTCTGATAGTCATGATAACGAAGGTCGATGGATAACAACCGAACAACGTCCAGCATTTTTTGATGGGTCTGAAGACTCGGACCTGATCTGTTATAACTAGGAGCGGGTGCCGCCCGTGCAATTGAGAATGCGATGAACAAGAGTTGATGGAAATTACGATTCTTAAGGAGACTACCTCAACCGCTGAAGTGCACGAGGAAGTGCTTAACGCACTCGCATTGCTGCCACCACTAATTTTGCGGGCATTAGCTAATTAGAGCAAGAAGCATTTGACGCACCAAGAATCCAATGATGAGAAAACGCAGAAAAGTGGTGACGCCACCCGCATTAGTCTAAGCACTGAGTTTCAGCACGGGGAAATGGTCGGTGGACGCTATCAAGTAATTTCCCGCCTTGGAAAAGGCGGTATGGGTCTTGTCTACCGAGTGAAGCAGATTCTCCTAAACAAAGAGTTCGCTCTGAAGACGATTGATAAAGGCTGCATGTCGGACATGGCCGTCCGTAGGTTTCAGCAAGAAGCGCGGACGTCTTTTTCTCTTCGTCACCCGAACATTATTGCTGTCAATGACTTCGGAGTCTTAGACGACCAAACTCCTTTTCTTGTAATGGAGCTAGTAAACGGTGAAACTTTAGGCGAGCGGTTGAAAACCGGCTGCCTGACCTTGGAACAGGCAGTACCAATTTTTCTGCAAGTCTGCGCTGGACTGGAGTACGCCCATGAGTGCGGTATAGTCCATCGTGATATTAAACCGAATAACATTATGCTCCGCAAAGGGCTGCCTCCAGGGGCTGAAGGCAGCATACAGATATTGGATTTCGGCATTGCTAAATTCACTGAGCGTGAAGGGGGCGAGATTCAAGCTCTTACTCGCACAGGGGAAATATTTGGCAGCCCGCTGTACATGAGTCCTGAGCAATGCGCTGGTCTGGCCATTGATCAGCGTGCGGATGTCTACTCACTCGGTTGCGTCTTGTTTGAATCACTGACTGGCACTCCGCCATTTATGGGCGAGAATGCTTTGTCGACCATGATGAAGCATCAGACAGAACCAGCGGTGACCCTGAAACAAGCTTCACTCGGGTCAGAGTTTCCGCAAGCCATCGAAGACATAGTAGCGACAATGCTAGCAAAGTCTCCTGACGCCAGATACCAAAATCTTGACATGGTCGCTCACGATCTACGAGCGCTAAAACGCGGTGAATCTATCTCCCACACCACCGGATCGGTTCAGCCAGTGCGCCGCGAAGCGACAATCTCGATGGGGCGCAACAGTTTTTACGCATTGTTAGTTGGAGTTGTGGTGGTGGCAACTCTTATAGCTTGGTTTTCTGGTTACTTGCGTGGAAGCTCGTTAGTCCAGCCTCCGACGAAGTCCAGCTCGGGTGAATCTGTATCGGGGTTCGCTCCTTTAGAAACTAAGGATGTGCCAGCGGATGAACAGCTCAAGAAACAGTTGGCGCGCTCCTCATCGACCAACAGGTTCGCACTACGCAATACAAAACTGTCAGACACGTCATTCGAGCTAATTGCTAATGCCTCATGGATCAATGTTTTAGCTCTAAACGGTTGCGAGTTCGACAATGAAAATCTTGACAAGCTGTCCAGATTACGTCTTCTAAAAATTGATCTTGGAGAATCAACTTTCAATGACATTGGCGCTAAGAGGCTTTCTAAGTGCAAAGAACTGACTCATATCAGCGCCAATAACACGAGCAAGTCAGATGAAAGGATGGGCGAGAACCTGTCAGATGACACCGACTTCCCAAAGATTGAGTTCGTCGATAAGAACGATGAGAATTCACAGTCTCCAGGTTGATTCATATATCACGTACGAGCCACAGCGGACCGAAAACCTCTCATATGGAAATTGAAGCAGGGGTGTAAGGTGCAGTGGAACGAAAACGCACGCTACAGTCTGGAGCCTAAAAGCTCACCGGTAGTGCTTTAGGGCCGCGCAATGAGAATGGGTGTTTCCACTCCAAATGGTCGGTCTCGAGTTTGATTTGAGGCATTCTTTTCAACAGCGCGCCGATTGCGATCTGTCCCTCGGTTTCAGCCAGAGAGGAGCCGAGACAATGATGAATGCCATGTCCGAATGCCAGGTGGCGATTATTGGCACGCCTGATATCGAGCTGATCTGGCGCCGTAAACTGCGACGGGTCGTGGTTGGCCGCACCGACGCAAATCAGCACGGACTGCCCATCCTTAATGGTCTGTCCGGCGATTTCCAGGTCTTGCGCTGCAATTCTTCGAATCAGCTGAACAGGACTGTCGTATCTGAGAAATTCTGAAACCGCCGAGGGCAGAAGCTCAGGATTAGCAACCAGAGCCGCTTTCTGCTCGGGATTGCGAAGCAATGCCAGTGTGCCGTTGCCGATCAGATTCGTAGTTGTTTCGTGGCCGGCGATCAAAAGCAAAACGACGTTGGCAATCAGCTCTGCTTCAGTAAGGCTGTTACCGTCTTCCTCTGCCGCAACGAGAGCGCTGATCAGATCATTCTGACGGTTCTTGCGTCGCTCATTCACGAGCGGCCGCAAATAGGCAATCAGCTCCTGACTGGCGTGTGCGATTTTGGCCATATCGATCAGTTTCATGTTGGGGTTCGGATCGAGTGCGGCGGTCATTGTGTGAGACCATGACTTGAATTTGTCGCGATCCTTTGCGGGAACACCAAGCATCTCGGCGATTACAATTGCCGGCAGTGGAAATGAAAAATCGCCCATCAAATCCATCTTCTTTTTCTTTTCGACAGCATCAAGCAATTCGTTAGCGATCGTCTCAATGTGTTCGCGCATTTGATTGATCAGCGATGGAGTAAAAGCCTTGTTCACCAACGATCGCAAGCGGGTGTGATCCGGCGGATTGAGATTCAACATGTTTTTCTCGCGATACGAGAATGTCTCTTTGGCTTGAGGAAAAATCTTGCTCAGCATGTCAATCTGCTTCCACTTGCGTGCACTCTTTTCGAAGTGCAAATCGCCAAGGATCTCGTGAGCAGCAGCATAGCGGCTGACCAGCCAGTAATCACCCTTTTCGCTCCATAAGCAAGGCGCTTCCTCGCGCAATCGGGCAAAAGTCGGATAGGGGTTGGCGAAGAACTCCGTGGTCGAATCGATCAGTGGGTCAGTCAATGCGGAGCTCGCGTGCGGCATAATTCTTCTCCTGATAAGCCAGCGGGACACAGATTATATTCGATCGCGACAAAGTGCCGTTCAAAAAGATACGTTACTCTTTGAGCTTGGATTCAAAGCAAGACATCAGGCACGGTGGACACCTCGCATTAGCCAAAGGAACTTCCAGCGGCATCAGGCCTGTGAAGGCAACTTCCAGTAGCATCAGGCTTTTTAGACGAAGGCGACTTCCAGCAGCATCAAGATTGCGCAGATTTAGGCGAAGGCAATTTCCATCACCATCAAGCTTGCGCCGTTGCGAACATTCTCAGCTACGGATGCGACAGACGCTGTGGATATGAGCCGCCGCCGTAAGGCATTGTGTATGTGCTGTTGATGTGTAGTAAACCGTTGATGCCCTGCTCCTTGAGACAGTCCTCCAGGGTCGGCGGACGTCTAACCATCGCGTCCACGGAACGATACACTCGCCATTCGCCGCGCTGGTTGACCAATTGGAAGTTTACATCCTTGCGAGCCAACAATCGCTTGGCTGCTCCCTCAGAGACGATGACGTAGAGCGGGGCGTGTGCATCTTTCAGTTCAGCCGCTGAACACTGCGTGATCGGCACCAGCTGTGTGACGTCATAGAAATAATCTATCGGACCCTTGCGATAGAACAGCAATCCCAGCATGAATTCGCCGTATTGAGCCACCTGCCCCTTACAGTCTACGAGAGTCTTGGCTAGCTGCTGCACGTCTTTGTATTTCTGCTCGTAGAATCGTTCAGTCAAAACAGGAACACCGAGCGAGTAGCCGAAACACGTGCTGACAAGTAGCGTGAAGATGGCAGCAGTCACCTGTTTGCGCGCGAGCAAGATCTGTTGCGACACCCAACCAATTGAGAGCAGCACAGCAGCCAGAATGACAAAGGCGCGCATCCAGCCGTGCAAGCCGCACGCAGCTACAATGCCCGCCGGTAATAACAAAGCGCCTACTATTGCCAGCAGCTTGCTGGTGTAATTCAGCGTGCGCGGGATGGAGCCGCGTGCCTCCACAATATTGATCCAGCGTTCTACTGTGATGCCCAATACTATCGCAATCGGGCACCATGCCGGCAATACATATATGTCATACTGTGTCTTAGAAGCAGTGAAAAACAGCACGATTGCCACCGCATATGATGCGGCGAGCACGAGAGCATTCGACGAGTTGCGCGTGGAAGCATCAGGTACAACATCGGATGCAATTGTCTTCTCAGCGCCCTTGGCACGAAACGCGCCAAACACTGCGGTGGGAAGATAGAGCGACCATGGAAAAAAACCATAAGTCAGCGCCAGCAAGTACCACCACCAATAGTGATGGCGTACGTTCGTGTGTCCTCCGAAGCGTCCAAGGTTTTCGTAGATGAAGAACACCTTCAACCACAGCCATTTCGTTGCCATGCCAATGGCGATGAACCACGGCAGGACCATGGCGCAGAACAGTACCAATCCGGGCAAGATCTGCAGTTGCTTGAGCCAATCCTTTGCCTGCTGCAAACTCGGTCTGATTGCAGCGACAAAAAACAAAGCTCCCAAACCGAAAAGCGCAATGCCTGCTGGGCCTTTCGTCAGCACAGCCAGCGCTAATGAAGCGTATATCGCAGGCCACCAGTTTTTGTGCTTGCTAAACAAAATAACAATGGTGGAGCAAACAGCGCCCCCGAGAAAGACGCTGAAGAACGTATCGATCATAGAAACGCGGCAACTGCTGATCAATAGCGGTGACGAGGCCAGCATCAGTGCAGCGATCAGCGCCGCCCTCGTTGATGTTACGGCTCGCGTAGCAAAAAAGCAGATCAATACGAGAGCCGTTGAGAGAATCGCAGACCAAATACGACTGGCCAGCTCATTGACGCCGAACATGTAGTAGGCGGAACTGATCAGCCAGAACGTCATGATCGGCTTTGAGAAATACAGCTGGTAGTTCAATTTCGGAAGCAGCATGTTGCCGGCTTCCACCATCTCGCGTGCTGCAGCTGGGTAGTATGCATCGAGCAGCCCGAACGTTCCCAGCCTTAAAAAGTACAAAGCCGCACAGACGGCGAGCAACAGCGCCGCCGCGAGCCACAATTGTTTCTTCGTCTCAGCAGTCGACATTGGCTGACTGGTGGACTTTACTGTTTCTGCCGTTTGGATCATCAAAAAATCGTTTCATAAACCGCTGCCAAATCTAGCAGGTCCCGGTCTGCCCTGCATTTACTAAAGTCAAGGATCACTCAAACAGTTCCGCAGGATTTTTCAGGACCAGGAAGCATGCAGCGGTTACTCCGGTCACCTGGATGAGCGAAAATTAGAAGTCACCTCTGAAGAAATCGCCGCAGCAGTTGCGCTGGAGAGGATGATGTACGGTACTTATGACCGAAATTTACCGTTCATCATAGTCGACAAATTTAGGAAGAGCGACTACGATAGACCTCGCATTTCGGTTAGTTGGACTGTCTCTATGATCCGGTCGAATTTGGAGCTAGACAATTTGTCACAGAGCTGGGACGCCATCGTCGTTGGAGCTGGACCGGCCGGCTCCATGGCTGCGTTTCAAATCGCTGCTAAAGGTTTCAAAACGCTCTTAATCGACAAAGCACAATTTCCCCGCGGCAAAGTATGTGGTTGCTGCTTGAGCAGTGCAGCCGTTGATGCGTTGACACAGCAGGGGCTGGGAGACATCGTTGCCACGCCCGCATCGATTCAGCTG
>Ga0182024_10012494_pt1 | contig 16791 bp, 12 predicted proteins | sample P32metaG_FD_120480 | JGI IMG/M metagenome (GOLD analysis project Ga0182024, IMG submission 120480) | Permafrost microbial communities from Stordalen Mire, Sweden - P3-2 metaG (Illumina Assembly) | ecosystem: Environmental > Terrestrial > Soil > Wetlands > Permafrost | place: Sweden: Stordalen... | reverse complement strand
GACCTGTGTCGCTCAACCAGATGCCGGCTTCTTTGCCGTCGGGATTCACGTTCAACGCCGCCCGCTGCGCGAGTGTCTGTGGATCGTAGGCCATGACCCAGCCGTGGTAAGGATCCACGTCGCAGGAAGAGGCCCAGGTCAGATAAATCGTGCTGTTCGCGAGAACGAGTGCGGCGCGCGGATTTTCCCGCAGGGGATCGAAAGCAACTTGGCCATTGGCTGCCCCGGAGCCTTTGCCCTGAACTGACGCCGTGATGAGCTTCGGGCCTCCGAACTTCTCCACGCCAGTTGTGATGGCGAGTGCGTGCAGGTGTTGGAAATATTCATCGCTGCCGACCGAGTGTCTGATCTTGGTGCGTGCGAGCACGAACAGAGTACCGCTATTGAGGTCAATTACGGGGGTGGAGGTAATGCCAATGTCAGGTTGAATAAACGGGCACTGTGCATCGTCTTCGGACACGGGCTTCACCCCGCGCGCCTTGTCGAGAAAGCTCACCTGCCACAGCGGAGGATCATCCGGGCGACTGGCGTCGAAAGCATAGACGCTATCGTGCTCCGTGGCGACGAAGAGGACGTCATGCGTCCCTTTGTGGGGTATCTCGACAGACGGGATGAATAGCGGCTGCGCATAGACGGCGCCGTCGACTCTGAAAGCGCCCAGCTTGCCGAACCGCTTGGCACTGACTGTCTGGGGACTCAGGACGTTTTCGGTCAGCGTGGCGCCAGTGCGGGAGTTGTCATATTGCGAGGTAGTGATCTGTGCAACCGAAGTTGTTATGGCCAGCACAACCTCAAGCCCGATGCAGTAAATCGATGGCAGTTTCATGCGGAATTCTCCCAAAAACGTAGCCTGGAAACCAGCAATTCTCAGCCTATTCAGGCTTTTGAACCCTCGCCCCGGCCGAGATGAGCGAGCAACATGCCAACCAGTTTCTCCACCGGTTTGGGCCGCTGCAAGCGCAGCTGATTGATTCTAGGAACTGCCACAACGGCTAAAAAGGCCCCGTTGCCCGATCCATTGCCTGATCCATTGCCCCCGCAAATGAGCGCTTGCCGATCACTCCGGCTCCCACTGAGCGCGCCGTGCTCTTCAAAAAGTGTCGACGATCCATGTTCCCCTCTATCTTTTACGGCAGCAATGGTAAGTAGATCGAGCGGCAAATGCAATGGATTTAAGGGCTTAGCCACCCGAGCGTACACCCAAGTACGTCGCGCGGGTCCCGCTGAAGTCTCACGGCTAATTTGCCGATGAAAAACATGGTCTGACACGCACATAGATACTTCTCTCCTCCAGGGAGCGCAGTGGGAAGGAACTCGTGGGCATTCCCACTTGAGCCACTCAGCAATGGAGAAATTGCATGCCACCCCCCGGCGACGGATTTGTGCCCTGGCAGCTATGTCTTTGCTGGTGCTCGTTTTAGTCTTGTCTAGCGTCCTCGCCCAGGCACATGCACCTGACCGAAAGTCACTTCCCACGCTCGTGAAAGCTCATGACGCGCACAGTCTTTCGCCAGCGGAGGCTGCCCGCCACTACCCTGTCCGCTTGCGGGCGGTGGTGACTTACTACGATCCATATATCGACCCCAGACATGCCGCTTTGTTTGTCTGTGACACCACAGGTTGCATTTTCGCGGCAATCCCTGCCCTGCCGGCACTTCCGCTGCGTCCGGGGACGATCGTTTCCTTGAACGGAGTGACTGGGGCTGGCGACTTTGCGCCCATTCTCGACCAACCAACGGTAAGGGTAGTCGGCCAGTCCCATCTGCCGGCAAGAACTCCACGGGTCAGCCTCACACGTCTGATGACCGGCTCCGACGACGGGCAATGGGTGGAGGTTGAAGGCGTGGTGCGTTCGGTAGTCGAGTCGGGGGGAGATGTGACCATCGATGTTGCCCTGAGCGATGGCAACATTAGCGCCACGACACCAAAGGAAAAAGGAGCGGACTATAGTCAGTTGATTGATGCCAAGGTCCTGATTCGCGGAAATACTGCTCCCTTTTTCACCAAACAGCACCAGATGATTGGCGCTCGGCTATTTTTCTCGAGGCTTGAGGAAGTCAAAATCGAGGAACCTGCTCCACCAGACGGATTCTTATTGCCTTTGCGCTCAATTGACCAACTGCTACGTTTCACAGCGGATGCAGTTTTCGTGCATCGAGTTCATCTTCGCGGCCGTGTCACGCTTGATTGGCGGGGCCGCCTAGTTTGCGTTCAAGACGTCACCGGCGGACTTTGTGCAGCGAGCACCGAAGGCACCACTCTTGAAGTTGGAAGGGTAGTGGACGTGGTGGGATTTCCGGGCGCCCATAGCTACACGCCTACCTTGGAAGACGCTCTCTTCCGTGCATCAGACGACATCCAACCCTCACCTGTTCTGGCAGTCACGGCCGCGCAGGCAATGGCGGGGGAGGCGAGTGGCAGGCTAGTTCAAATTCGTGCCGAGCTGGTGGATAAGGATCGGGCAGCAACCGACCCCACATTGATGCTCTCATCGGGGAACGTTCTTTTCCAAGCCGTCTTGCCCAATAGCGCCGGGGAAATGTCGACCTGGAAACCTGGCAGCAAGGTCCGACTCACCGGAATTTGCCTCAACCTGATCGATGACACTCGAACTGTTCAGGGAGAGGGCGCGGCACGAATAAGCGGATTCCGGATCCTGCTGCGCTCGGTGGACGATGTTCTGGTTGTGGAGAGTTCGTCGTGGTGGTCGGCAGCTCATGCCATTGGAATCCTCGCCATGGCGGTCGCAATCACGTTCCTGATGCTCGCGTGGGCGGTAATCCTGAAACGTAGAGTCCGTGAGCAGACGCGAACCATCCGTGAACAACTGGACGAAACGGCCAAGCTGAAACAAATTGCTGAGGATGCAAACCAGGCCAAGAGCGAATTCCTGGCCAACATGAGTCACGAGATCCGCACGCCGATGAATGGTGTCATTGGAATGACAGAGCTAGCCTTGGACACGGAATTGACCATTGAACAGCGTGAGTACTTGCAAATGGTGAAGACCTCGGCAGATGCCCTGCTTACGCTGATAAACGATATCCTCGATTTCTCGAAGATCGAGGCCGGAAAGCTTGAGCTCGACCCCGCTCCTTTTCTACTGAGGGACAGTGCGGCCGAGATCCTGAGGCCGCTCGCATTGCAAGTCCAGCAAAAAGGGCTCGAACTTACATGTGATATAGACCCGGCGGTGCCCGATGAAATCATTGCCGATCCTACGCGCTTACGCCAGATCGTTATCAATCTGATCGGCAACGCCCTCAAGTTTACCCAGCATGGGGAGATTGGGCTTGGAGTTGGGGTTGACTCAAGGGATGGCGATCACATTCGTTTGCACTTCACGATTAGGGATACCGGAATCGGCATCGCGCCAGAAAAGCAGGCCCTTATATTCAAAGCATTCTCGCAGGCTGATACCTCAACATCACGAAAGTTCGGCGGCACAGGCCTGGGTCTGACAATTTCTTCGCGGTTAGTAGAGATGATGGGGGGCAAGATTTGGCTGGATAGCGAATTGGGTAAGGGCAGTTGCTTTCACTTCACCCTGGAGGCCGAGGTTGGCGGCCACGCCGCTTCCGCTGAAAAAGCCCCCCCGATTCTGGCTGGATTGTCAGTTCTGATTGTGGACGACAATGCTACAAATCGCACGATCCTTGGGGAAACGCTACGGCGCTGGAAAATACTAGCGATCCTCGCGTCGAGTGGACCGGAGGCCATAGAAAAGGTTCGGGAAGCCGGAGAAAGCGGCACTCGCTACGCCTTGGCCCTGATTGATGCCCACATGCCCCAAATGGACGGATTTGAGTTGGCCGAACGGCTCGCCAAGCATCCATACGCAAATGATTTGCCGATCATCCTGTTAACTTCCGCGGGACAAAAGGGAGACGCGACCCGTTGCCGTGAGCTCGGTATCGCGGTGTACCTCACAAAGCCGGTTGCGCAATCCCAATTGCTGGATGCCATCTTAATGGTTCTAAACGGTAAGCCGAAACCAGCCGAAGCCTTGCGGGTAACCGTGCCCCTTACCGTGCCGCGGGAGGCCCGGCCCCTTCGTATTCTTCTCGCGGAGGATAATACGATGAATAAGGTCGTTGCCATCCGCCTGCTCGAAAAGCAAGGACATACTGTAGCTGTGGCAAACAATGGGATCGAAGTACTCGCTGCTTTGGAGCGTGAGCCCTTCGATTTGGTTCTGATGGACGTTCAGATGCCCGACATGGACGGGTTCGAAGCGACAGCGGCAATCCGTAATAAAGAGAAGGACAACGCGCGCGGCCAACACCAAATCATTATTGCCGTGACAGCACATGCCATGGAGGGCGATCGTCGCCTCTGCCTTGACTCGGGCATGGATGGATATATCTCCAAACCGATCAACTCTCTGGAGCTCAACCAACAGATCGAAGCCGCAGTCGCGCTGTCGACCTCAAAATAACCTTCCACTTGTCGTCGGGATCAGCCCTTAAGTGTCCGATGCAATGAACTTCCCGAGAAATCTTCGGACTGCGATCTATCGTTCCTGCAGCAGAAGCAAGCAGCTTACCCGACGCAGCCTTGTGTCCCCGCTATCTTGCTCGATAGAATAGCCTCCTACTACACAAAGGGACGGACCAAGATAAGGGATTGGGAGCGCCAATCAATAGCCGATCTCGTCGGCCGGCGTGGAACATTCTGTAGCGGGCTCCACCCTTGAAGGCGGCGTGATCGATCCGCCGTGCGAGAGACCCTTTCCGGGAGCAACTCTCTCCGACAGGCTAGGGGAGTAGGACAACACAGTCCTCGACCACAGCTACAATCAACTCGGCAGGTGAAACGGAAGCAGGCCCTGCCGGGGATCAAAGCCTGCTGAGCGATAATCTGGTAGAGTTCATCGAGCCGATCGTCAGCTGCGCGGGAGCCTATGCTCTCGCGCTGTCGACCGCCAGCAAACGGTTATCGCACAATCGATCTCGGTGCCTTGAAAATCTCTGCCCGGAAGGGGCGGAACTTTGCACTCAGCAACAACACCCCTTCTTCATTTCACGCTGAGCCGGAACGTGATGCAGCAGCAGTCTTCAGAACCGTTGAGCCCTGATCCAGGGCGGGGCCACCAGATCGGGCCATCCGAAGCGTCTGTCTTCCCCGCCCCAGACCCCAGTCGTTTCGATCACAATCTTCTCTGCACGCACAATCTCGAAGGCAAATTGCTCGCTGCCAACCCGACTGCAGCTCTGGCCTTAGGGTACACGGTTGAGGAGTTGCTCGAGATGCCCATGCGCGAGCTCATCGTTCCAGAGTTCCGGGGACAGTTTGATGAGTACCTGACTACAATCCAGCGTGATGGGGTTGCACGAGGTCTACTGTGCGTCGCGACAAAGGCGGGACAGCAAAGGGTGTGAGGGTCTTGTGCACATTGTTCACCCCCAAACTTTCCAGTAATTCGATGCTGCCGCTTGCACTAGATCCTTGCCTTAATTCGACCCGCTGCCAGCATTACGCCACGCTAAACCGTGCGCTTGCAGTCCTCAAAACGCTTCTTGGTGGGCGGGTGATGCATAAGAATAATAAAGATAATAAAGAGGTGCATCGACCACAGCTTGCACCAGGATCGCGGCACTCACTCGGGGATGAAAGCAAGCAAGGTAAAAGCATTTTGATCGGTTGCGATCACGGACGGAACTATGACGGAGCAGAGACGGGCACGCGCACGTTCACCACCGTACCGGCCCGGGGTTCGGATTGGATCGAGATGCGTCCGTTCACCAGGTTCAGCCGCTCCTGCATGCTGATGAGACCAAGACCGCGGCCCTGCCTTGCCACTTTGGGATCAAATCCTACGCCGAAATCGCGAACCGTGAGATGAACCTCGCCCGATGTCCCCCACAATTGCACTTCGAAGTGCCGTGTCCCACTATGCTTCGCCGCGTTGTGCAAGGCTTCTTGCAGAATGCGGAAGAGGCAAAGAGACGTGTTCTGCTCCAGAGAACTGGGCAAGTCTTGGCTCCTGAATGCGATCTGCACCTGCTGCTGCTCGGCGAGCTCCTTGCAGAAGCCCTCCATGGCTGCGACTAGGCCCAGATGCTCCAGTTTTGGAGAATGTAACTCGTAGGCCAGAGCTCGAATATCGGCTGTGATCTCCACGGTTCCTTTACGCAGTTCGCTGATCCGGCTGAGGAGTTTGGCACTCGGCTTGGTCAGACTTTTCCTGAGTCGATCGAGCTCCATGGTCAACAGTGCAAGACGTTGATTGATGTCGTCGTGAAGATCTCTCGCAATGCGGCGACGCTCCCGCTCCTGTGCGTCAATCAGCCGAGCGGCGATCTCGTTCTCAGAGGAAGATAGGCTCGAGCCTTTCAAAGGTTCGCTAGCCTCGAGGGCTAATTCGGCAAACTTTTCCTGTAAGTTGCTGAAATGGGCATCGCTGGCCAGTTCCCGCTTGGCCAGATACTCCTGTAGAAAGGCTGCAACGGCCAGGGACAGAACCGACACCAGTACAGCCGCCAGCCGAAAGGCTCGGATGCCATGAGGTTCATCCCGTCGGAAAACTTCCCAGACCCCAATCAGCGGGATCGCAACCACTGCCAGCACCGCCAACAGCGAAGTGTACTCCGTGGAGCTGGCATCGGGCTGGGGGGATGTTGCCCGGGGTGGGGTCAACTGGCGCGCGCGCAGCGCCATCCAGACAAACCAGCAAGCAGAAGTGGCCTGTGCTAAAGAGCACAGGCTTCCGTTGTAATACCCTCCTGAGTCAATGAGTAGATTCCCGAACGTAGAGCCTAACGCATACAGGACGGAGGCGCCGAACAGATGAAGACAAATCGATCTCCAGGGACCTTGCGCGCACCATGCTGCAATCGCCAGAAGCAAGACCAGCACGACATTTTCCACCGAGTAAAGGATGTCAAATCGCGCATTGTAAATTGTGGGATTCGAGAACAGATACTGGTAGGGAAATAGCAGGTAGGCATAAAGAAAGACCCAAAACAACAATACGACCAGAAAGTTCAAGGTCGCCCGGCTCGGCTTCAGTTGAGATCGGTCCGAATACGGGCGGATTGCAACTGCAGCCATGAACGGAACAATGTGGAGAAACAGTGCCGGATCAGCGATGGAACTGTCCGGAACATCGGTGTGCAAGCCAATCACATAGTAAAGATAGAGCCACTGATCCAACAACCAGAGCCCGGTGCCAGCCGAGAGAAACACCCAGAACGGACGGTTCCCCAGCGTATTCTGCACCGCGTTGAGGCTGGCGAAACCGGTCGCCAGGAGGAGCAGCAGGAAATAGACGACTGAATTGTACGAAGACGCGTTGACATTATGCCGCAGCGTGAGTGAGAGAGCAGTTTTGACTACCAGAATGCCGAGCAGCAGCGCCGGCCAAGGATTGAACCGATATCTGAGCCCGGGATAAAGCGAGGAGACCGTCATGCTATTTCTCCCAGGGCAGGGCCCACTTCGCGCAAGATCGATTCCGCTAAAAAAATGTCAGCAGGTCACCTGGACCCAAGGGAACCAAACGCGGACTGCACAATACACCCGCTGAAATGAAAACTCAAACGGCGGGTTTAGGAAACGTCGGACCATCTCCAGCACGATGGCCGGTATCGTGAGAGGCCGACTCTCAGGAAGCTCGAGATTGGACGGCTCGCGAATCAGGACATCGATCCCGGGAAAACTCTACGCTCGGTCGCCACCGCGGGGGGAAGATAAAGTTGGTCTGACAGGTCAACATTCGGACCAACATACCAAGAATGGTCCTTCCTCTAGAGTTGCACCATTCGCTTGCGGATGGCATAGCGGACCAGGTCCGCGATGGAGCAGCACGCCAGCTTTCGCATGATGCTGGCCCGATGGCTCTCCGCGGTCCTGGTGCTGATGCCTAAGTGGCCAGCCACTTCCTTATTACTTTTACCCTCGGCCAGCAGTTGTAGAACTTCTCGCTCTCGGTTCGTGAGGAGGCCAAAGTGGCGTTGTGAGGTCGTACTCCGGCCAGCACCCGGGAAATCATTCCGCTCGGTCTCCGCAGCAGCTTGAGCAAAGAACGCCTTATGGTGCGCCAGTCTATCCACCGCAATGATCAAATCCCGCTCTGAGTCGGACTTCAGCAGGTACCCGTGGGCTCCCGCTTTCACCGTTGCCTGAATCAGTTCTTTGTCGTCATGCATGGTGAGCACAAGGACTCGAGTCTGAGGCACCTCCTTGCGAATGCGGGCAATCGCTTCCAACCCATTCAATTCCGGCATGGTGATATCGAGAACCGCCAAATCCGGTTTGAGCCGCCTAACCTCTTCGAGTGCCTCGCGGCCATTCTGCGCTTCTCCACAAACCTGCCAATTGGGTTGCGATTCCAGCAGTGCTCGCATACCCCGACGTACCAGGGCGTGGTCGTCCGCGATCAGGATCGAAAGTGGCCTCATGGTTCCTCGAACTGAACAAATTCCTCAACTCAAGCCGAATGGCGTTGCGAGGGTGAGTATTTGTAGCATGTCAGCCTAAGTAGTACTACGGATTGTAATGTTTGAGCATCCGGCGAACTATGTCTGTACCCCCCATCGAGCAAGGCATCACACCCCGGGGAAAGACCCAGTCTGAAGGCTGGCCTCCGGGGTGGGACGCCGCCTATCGGCGGTTCGGTCCGCCCTAAACCGCGTTGCGATGGTTTAACATGGTAACGCTTCCCTGCCCGCTCTATGCGAAGAGGCAGCTGCTGACTGGCCGGAGAATCTCTCTCTGCCAGGGAATGCCCGGGCCGAATCTGGCCCCGCAAGAAATTGTCCGCGGAAGCCCGGTAGTCAATCGCGTCGATGCCGAGGTTATCTATGCGGGATCAATTGGCCCCGACAGGTTGGCACATTCCTCGAGCGCAGCTACAATCACTTCGGCCGGTGACACGGAATCAGGCCCTGCCGGGGATCGAAGCATGCTGAGGGATAATCGAGTGGGGTGCACCGAGGCGATCGTCAGCTGCCTGGGAACCTATCCTCTCGCGCGGTCGACGCCGGCAAAAAGTCGTCGGACGATCGACGCCTATGCCTTGCCGAGCCCAGACCCTAGGCAACCGAGGTCCTCAGAACCGTCGAGCCTTGACCTAGGGGCTGGTGACCAGATCGAGCAATCTGAAGCGTCTGTCCTCCCTGCCCCAGACTCTAGTGGTTTCGAATACAATCTTTTCTGCACGCACGATCTCGCAGGCAAATTGATCTCCGTCAATCCGGCTGCAGCCCTGATCTTAGGGTACACGGTTGAGGAGCTGCTCGAAATGCCGATGCGCGAACTTGTCGTTCCGGAGTTTCGAGTACGGTTCGATGAATACCTAACAACAATTCAGCGTGATGGGATTGCACGAGGTTTAATTTGCGTCGCGACCAGAGCCGGAGCGCAAAGGATCTGGGAATACCAAAACACTCTGCACACAACTGCCGGTTCCCCGCCCACTGTCCAAGGTGTGGCCCGGGACATCACCGAGCGTCGGCACGCGGAAAACTCATTGGGCTTGCTGCGCCTTTTGATTGACCACTCCAACGATGCGATTGAGGTGGTTGACCCGGCGACGCTGCGCTTTCTCGATGTGAATCAAAAGGCATGTTTGGTCCTCGGATACAGCCGTGAAGAACTGCTTTCCCTGTCCGTGCCCGATATCGATTGCACAGTAGACAAGGCGGTGCAGACGGAAACCCGCAAAACCTTGAATCAGGCGGGCGCTGTCATCATAGAGGGTACGCATCGCCGCAAGGACGGAAGCACATTTCCGGTCGAGGTCAATATCAAGCGGGTACAGCACGCCGGGCATGGCTATTTCATTACCGTGGTGCGCGACGTTACCGAGCGCAAGCGTGCGGAGGCAGCCCTCCTACAAAGCGAGAAGCGCTTGCAGACCCTGTTGGAGATCAACAATGCACTGGTCTCAAAGCTGGAACCCAAAGATCTATTTCCCGCTATTTCAATTTCGCTGCACGCTGTCTTCCACCAAGACATTGCGGGAATTGCCCTCTACGAGAGCGAGGGGCATGCCATGCGCATCTACGCCATGGACCCCCCCTTTGGTGATGGGCTCGTCGGTCTGGCGGTTCCGGTCAGTAATTGCTTGGCCGGACAGGCCTTTATCAAGGACGCAGTAACCTTCTTTCAACAGTCTGACCTTGAGGCCAAAGATTACGAAGTCGCAATTCGCTCGCTGGCATACGGCATTCAGTCCCTGTGCTTCATTCCCTTGAGAAGCCCCAGCGGCTCGATTGGAGTTCTGGCACTCAGCAGCAAGCGAGAACGAGCTTTTGATGATATCGATGCCGAATTCGCCAAACAGGTCGCGACGCAGGTGGCAATTGCCTTAGACAACGCCCGGGCATACCGGCGAATCGAGGAACTCAACCACAGACTGAGCGAAGAAAAGGTCTACATTGAGAGCGAACTTCAAACCGCACTTCATTTCGATGAAATCGTGGGCGACAGCCCGGCGCTTACGGAGGTCATGCAACAGATTACACAAATCGCTCCTACCGACACGACGGTCCTGATCTTGGGGGAGACGGGGACTGGAAAGGAACTCGTCGCCCGCGCCATCCACAAGGTTAGCGCACGAAGTGCCAAAGCATTCATCAAGATAAACTGCGCGGCGGTGCCGAGCGGGTTATTGGAGAGCGAGCTGTTCGGACACGAGAAGGGGGCCTTCACCAACGCTTTTAACCAAAAGATAGGGAGGTTGGAGCTGGCTGACGGCGGGACGTTTTTCTTGGATGAGATTGGCGAGATGCCTCTAGAACTGCAGCCTAAACTGTTGCGCGTGCTTCAGGACATGGAGTTCGAACGTCTCGGGAGTACTCGTACCATACGGGTGAATATGCGCCTCATTGCTGCCACGAACCGCGACGTCGGGCGCGCGATGAGCCAAGGAACATTCAGAAGTGACCTCTTCTATCGGCTGAATGTATTTCCTATTCGGATGCCCGCGCTCGCCGAGAGACGCGCGGACATCCCCAAGTTGGTGGCCCACTTCGTGGCGAAGTACTCTAAACGCATGAACAAGTGTATCGACACCGTGCCCAGCAAAACCATCGAGACGCTGATGAACTGGGACTGGCCAGGGAATATTCGGGAACTGGAGAACTTTATTGAACGTTCTGTGATTCTTACACGTGGCTCCGCCTTGCAGGCACCACTGTCCGAATTGGAGCTAAGGCCAAGTTCTTCTGCCACCGGCAACGGTAGTCTACAGAGGGTCGAGCGTGATTACATTCTTCGGATTTTGCAGGAAAGCCGTGGTTTGATCGCCGGGCCAAATGGCGCAGCCGCGCGACTCGGGATGAAACGAACGACCCTGCAATCGAAACTCCAACGATTAGGCATTTCGCCCGACGAATATCGGCCTGATCCTTCGGGCTGGCCGACCTGATAAAGCTGCGTCATAGACGCGGCTGTAGAGGTTGAGGCCGTCCTTCGATAGCCACCTGTGCGCGCGAAATTCAGGCTGGCCGCTCATGTATCCCTCCGTCAGTCAGTTCCCGGCGTGGTGTCCGCATTTTCGTCAGGCTCGCTGATAGCTCAGCAGAATGGCCCTCACCTTGGTCCAGCGAACGATCGGAACCCAGGTTACAAGCAGAACGTCCATGGGCCGGGGCTGAGGCTTTCGCGCAGCAGAGATCAGCTCCGGGGAGATCAGCTCAGGCGAGATCAGTGCCAGATGAGTTCGGATAGTTTGGAAGCAAGAGGTTCATGAGAGCCGCCAAGGCCAGCGCCGCTGCGAGCGCGACCAGCAAAGCGGCATAGGAACCGGTCGCATCAAAGGCGCGACCGAGTATCACCGGACCAATACCTGCCGCAAAGGCGTAGAACGTCCAGGTGAGACCGTAAAGCGTAGAAAAAGCGCGCAGTCCAAAATAACGGGTGAGCAAGTACGGTGTGATGGCCGCTTCGCCGCCCGCCCCGACGCCGATGAGCGCAGCCGCCAGGCAGCCGGCTGGAAAACTGTTCGCCCGGGCGAGTAGAAAAATACCACCTGCGGTAGTCAGGTTCACGGCAAAGGCGACGCGCGCCCCGAAAAATCGGTCCAGCAGCCAGCCCACACCGACCCTGCCGAGCAGGCTTGAACCACCAAGAATGGACGCGCACAGGGCCGCATCTCCGGCCGTGATTCCTCGATCGGTCAGCAGCGCAGACAGATGAGTGATCGCTCCATTCATGCTGATCGAACTCACAAAAAGGATGGCGACGATAATCCAGAAGGCAAAAGAGCGCAAGCCTTGCTGCCACGTCATTCCAGAATGCGCCAGAGGAGTAGACTCGTGCCGAATTGGACCCCGTTCGCGGATATAGTGCCAACTGAGCGGCAGCCCGAATAGCAAGGCAAGACCACCCAGTGACGCGTAAGCTGGCCTCCAGCCGGAACGACTGATGATGGTTTGCGCAAACACCGGCAGGATCATGGCGCCCAAGCCAGCTCCCACCACCACGAAGGCCAGGGCCAGTCCCAAACGGCGCTGAAACCAGGTAGAAATGGATCGCGAATAAGCCAGATGGGCGGCACCGTTTCCCACCAGGCCGAGCACGATGCAGGTCAGGTAGAACTGCCACAATTCGGAGCGCAATAGCGCCAGCGAAGCAATGGCGCAACCAAACACCGTCATGCACGGTAAAATGATGCGGCGCGGACCAAAGCGATCGATCCACCGGCCTAGTAGTGGGGAGACTAGACCCAAGGTGACGGCGGCGAGTCCGAAGCCGCGCGAGACGGCTTCACGGCTCCAGCCGAATTCCGCGCCCAGCGGTTTCACAAAAACCGCGAAGGTATAAACGAACAGCGAGCCAAACCCCGCCATCACGCCGAGGCACGCCGCCAGCACCACGCGCCAGCCGTAATAACCGAGATCAAATTCACCGAGGCCGGGCGCCGGTTCGCCGCTTTGCGCCAAATTGCTTTGGGGATGACGGATCGAGCTCACGTTTTCCACCCGACACGCGATGCCTTCGCTCCCCAGCTCATAAGGTGTTCCTCCGGACACTCTAAGGCTTAAGGCTTTAAGGCCGCGGCAGAGCTAGGTCTTGGCGGATGATCCCGCCGTAGTTGCGCTCGGTTGCCACCTGGCCGGGCGACAGCGTACATCTCCCGGGCAATCCGCTCAGACAACCCACCCTGGTATAAATCGAAATGGGTGCGTCCTTCTAAGTACGTGAAGCTGGCCTTGCCTCCCAGATCCTTAATAGTTTGTTCGAGCAGTCGGGCGGGGGCGTCCAGGTGGAAGGTATCCGCGGTGCCGACGGTGAGGTGTATCTTACCGTTCAGGAGCGGACCTATTTTCTTCCAGTTCGTGCGCAACAGGTTCGCAATGTCGTAGTGCTTTTCCCAGTACTCGGCGACCTCTGGATCGATCGTTCCAGTATGGCGATCAAACAGCGGCATGGGACGTCCATCTTTCCCGCGCGGGCTGAAAACCCACTCAAATGATGCCAACTGCCCCCCATATTCCCCCAGTACACGCTCCTGGAGAGCCAGATCCTCGAGGGATTGGGTGTCCTTTCCGCCCATGCGAATGAACATCAACGGACTGCCGTCATCCCGGTGGAAGAAGTTTGGTAGCGGTGGTTTGGTGATGTCAATCAGCGTGAAGTTGCGGAAATCACCGGGATCGGGAGCCGTAGGCCAAGTGCCGCCAAAAAACCCCGGGTGGGATACCTGCACCCATAACGCCGACCATCCTCCCGATGAATGCCCGGTCAGCAAACGTCCGCTCGGCCTGGCATCCATTCGATACTTCTTTTCGAGGTAAGGAATCAGCTCGGCGGTCAGGGCTTTTCCCCAGGGCCCATTATTTACCGAATCAGCGAACTCATGGGTGCCGGTCGGAGAGGCCTGCAGTAGGAGCACCCAGATCATCGCCGGTATTTTCTTGTCCTCCATCAGCTGATTGGTGTTCGTGGCTACGCGTCCGGCCAGATAGTTCATGTCCGCGCCAAAGCCGTGCGTCATGTAAACCGTGGGGTAGTGATCCTTACTGGCACCGTAGCTGGGCGGCACGACCACCGCGCCACGCATGTGGATGGGGCGCCCCCAAAACTCGGCTAAGGCTGGACTCGTGAAATCGAACAGTTCGGTGTGCGGCGGCAATTGCAGGGGAGGGTCGGTCTTGCGTTCTTCGAGGGTCAGTGTAATTCGGTCGTTGGCGGAGGGATCGAAGTTATGTTCCGTGGTCGGGCTCAGCAGATCGCCGTCTGAAGCGTCGTAGTAGTAGGCAAAACGGTGGTCTACATCGAGGACAGCGCTGATTTTATAGTATCCGGCCGGGGCGGTGCAGAAGGCGGCTGGATATGCCAATTCATCCGGATCCAAATCAACCGATGTCTGCGGTGTCAGGCCATGGACCTCTTTCGCGGCCATCCATACGGAGTGAGCGTCCGGCCCAAAGCTCGGAGCCAGTTTGCCCTTGGCTCCCAACTGATTGGACATCATGACAATTAGCCGGCCGGAAAGCGCCTGACCCGCCAAGCCGGGAGCGACCGAAACCCGGAACGTCGGATGCTGATCGGCTGGACAGGATTCCGCCTTGGACGGTTGAGCCAGCGTAAGCAGGGGCCAAAGAAGCCAGACCGAGAGCAATGGGTGAACGCTTCTACGCATGGCGTGTCGGACGCTCCTTTGAAACCGACTACGGTTTTGATCTCGAACCCCACATCCAACACTTCACGCAGGGAAAGCCGATTCACTTCGGCTGCAGCGTGCTCTCTAAGTGTTGTTGCCTCAGACCCGGGTCGTATCCCGGCGAGCACTTTCCCGTGAGTCCGATGGCCTTCCTCGGAGACGGCATGGACCCCGGAGGCGGTGATCCAGCGATTGTAGAAATTGAACAAGGCGCAAACCGTAATGGTGTAAAAGATCGCCTCGTCGCTCCAGCCGATCGCCCTTAGCGATTTTACGTCGGCCTCGGTCATCGCAGGCAGGTCGCTGGTTACTTTGCCGGCAAATCGGAGCAAAGCCTTCTCTTCTTCCCTCAAGGAGGAAGCCTCGAGATTCCGCAGCGCGCTCCAGACCAGATCCTCGCTTCCCAGCAGCTCTGCGGCCACTGCCACGTGTGCCTTGGTACAGAATTCGCACTGGTTGACGTAGGAAGTGTAGGCCGCGATCAACTCCCGCAACCCAGGGCCAAGCGGCGACGGCTCGCGCATCACCTCCTGGGTGAAGCGCGCAAGGTGCTGGGTCATTTCCGGACGAAAGGCAAACAGATACCAGATGTTCCAGGTCTCGCGCCCCGCGCTTTGACAGGTTCGAATGAGATCCAGATAGCGACTCGGTTGAGGATTATTCTCGACATCTGGAAGATAGATCGGCTCCACGCTCACCGGCGGCATCGGCATCTCCTCCTGGTTGTTGCCGTGCAAAGAAGCAAATAGTACACGGGCTGCTCGCGGGTGATCTCTAGTGTTTTTCTAGTATTGTCGCGCTGTGTTGGTTCAGCCTGAAACGGACAGCGGGCGCTCTCCGTTAGCGAGTATAGCGCCGTTTTCGGCGGGCCAGTCTGCAACCGTCCAATACAGTTGCGGCTAGCGCCTCGGAAGCTGCTGAAACTGCAGCTGGTTTCAAAGAGGAGATCAGGTTGGTGGTCGCATTCACCACAGGGCGCGCTCGTCACTGGCCGCCGCGGCGTGAAGGCTGGGCTCAAAGCAGAGGCTGATCCTCAAATAGGGAAAACCAACTGGCTACGAAAAGAAAATAGAATTTACGCGTGGGCAGGCACGTCAACGAGCGGGCGTGCAACGGTATAAGGCCGGCTCCTCAGGTCCTTCGGAAGGTTGGTAGCGGATTACGCCCTGTTTCAACTTCCGGATAGGCGTGACCACTAGCGCCCAGTTTCGGACCCTTAGGTATGGTCGTGCCTCCCCAAAGCACCTTCATCTATCGCTTCGGCGTATTCGAGCTCGATTTGCGGGCCGCTGAACTGCGCAAGAACGGGGTAAGGCTGAAGCTTCAGGATCAGCCCTACCAGGTACTCCTCAAGCTGCTTGAGCATCCTGGCGCAATCGTAAGCCGAGAGGAGCTGCGCGCCACGCTCTGGCACGAGGACACTTTTGTAGATTTCGAAACGGGGTTGAATACAGCGATCAAACGCCTGCGGGAAACCATTGGAGATTCCGCCGATCATCCTACCTTCATCGAGACGGTTCCCCGGCGAGGTTACAAATTCATTGCGCCCGCCGGACGAGCGGTCGGGAAGGACCAGAACGTCGGGAGGGACCAGAGCAATGAGACTCCCGGTCTGACGAATCGGCAGGAATCGTCCCGGGGGAAAGGCCTGCGGAATGGGTAGCCGCCGCAGTCGCGTTCCTGTTACTGCCTTCGGTGGCCATCGGATATCGGCAGCCGCGATCGCCCACCGTCACCAATACTGTTCGAATCACCAACGACTTACAGGCAAAGAGTCCCTTGAATCCGTTCGTCACGGACGGCCTCCATCTCTATTTCATCGAAGGGACGCCTTGGACCACGGGCTCGAGGATTGCTCAGTTGTCGGCGACAGGGAGAGAAACAACCTGGATTTCCACAGCCCTTTCGCAAGTTTTGGCCATCTTTAGCATCTCCCCAGATGGCACGGAGTTATTGGTCGCAAACAACTTCGGCGGCGGCTCCGATCTTGCATCGGAACTTTGGGTGCAGCCACTGCCGGCGGGAGCGCCGCACCGCGTGGGAAACATGATGGTGTCCGCCGCATGTTGGACTCCGGATGGAACCCATCTGCTCTACGCGCAAGGGCTCGCGATCATGATGATGAACCAAGATGGCAGTGAGCCTCATCTCCTGGCGAAAGTCTCCGGCGTGGTGCG
>Ga0182024_10012493_pt1 | contig 16792 bp, 13 predicted proteins | sample P32metaG_FD_120480 | JGI IMG/M metagenome (GOLD analysis project Ga0182024, IMG submission 120480) | Permafrost microbial communities from Stordalen Mire, Sweden - P3-2 metaG (Illumina Assembly) | ecosystem: Environmental > Terrestrial > Soil > Wetlands > Permafrost | place: Sweden: Stordalen... | reverse complement strand
TCGATGCGTTTCGCGTGCAGGCTTTCGCGAAACTCATCCGGCGTTCCGATTTGTTTGATCTCGCCCAGGTGAATCAACGCGATGCGATGGCAGCGCTCTGCCTCATCCAGGTACGGCGTCGCCACCAGCACCGTGAGGCCTTGCCCGGCCAGGTGCGCCAGGGTGTCCCAAAACTCCCGGCGTGATACCGGATCCACGCCCGTAGTCGGCTCATCGAGCAACAGAATGTCTGGCTCGGATACCAGCGCGCACACCAGCGCCATCTTCTGCTTCATGCCGCCGCTCAACTGGCTCGCCAGCCGGTTCGAAAAGCGGTGCATGTCAAACATTTTCAGGTACCGCACTCCCCGCTCGGTGATTTCCGCCGGAGGCACATGCCGCAACTCGCCGATGTAGCTGATATTTTCCATGACCGTAAGGTCGGGATAGAGGCTGAATGTTTGCGTTAGATATCCCGTCCGCGCGCGTGCATCGCGGGCTTGCTTTCCAAAAATGTGCGCGGTGCCGCCGCTTGCTTCCATCACTCCAGCCAGAATTTGAAATGTCGTCGTTTTGCCTGCGCCATCGGCCCCGATCAGCCCAAAGATTTCGCCGCGTTGCACCTCAAAGGAAATTCCGCGTACGGCTTCCAGAGCGCCATATTTCTTCCTGAGGTCGCGGACATCAATTGCCGTAGTCGAGGAAGTCGCGGCACCACTGCTCGAAGCCGTATCGCTCCGCGAACGCAACTCTTCCTGGTTGGTCGTTGCCGTGCTCATTGCGCTGCTCGTTTGTGTGCCGGCCACGCATTGCCGTTCGTCAGGATTTCTCCGTCGGCGGGCATGCCCGGTTTTGCGAATCCGATGCCTTGTGTCAATTGCACTTTCACGCCGACTACTTGCTTTACGCGATCGTCCCGAAAATAAGTATTTTCCGGTGTGAACGTCGCTTGCGGATCGATTCGCAAAACCTGCCCGTCCAGGGCCTGGTTCGGGTTGGAATCCAGAAAGACGTGCGCCGCTTGGCCCACTCGCACTTTGCCAATTGCGCCCTCGGGAATAAATCCACGCAGGTACACCTTGGAAAGATCCAGCAGCGTCACGATCGCCGTGCCTGCTTGCACCACCTCTCCTGGTTCGGCGGCGCGCGTAAGCACCGTCCCCGAAAATGGCGCGAGCACCGTCAGATCAGCTCGATCCGCCTGCGCCTGCGCGAGCTGCGCTTGCGCCTGCACCAACTCCGCCCTCGCGGCCGCGACTGTTGATTGCTGCTCGGCAATCTGGCTTTGCGTGCCGGACACCGCCGCGCCGCGAATTTTCGGATTGTCCAGGTTGGCCTGTGCGGTGGTCAGCGCGCCACGCGACGCTTCCACCCGTCTCTGCGCCGAAGCTACTTGTGCCGCTTGCTGGTCCGCCTGTACTTCGGCCTGCAGTCGTTGCAATTCAGAAGCGGCGCCGGTCTTGGCCAGGCGCGCGTATGCATCGCGGTTGAATTCGGCCAGGCGTAACGCGGCTTGCTGCTGGTTCAGATCGGCTTGCGCTGCCGTCAGGTCCGCTTGTGCCTGGCGCACGCGGCCTGCCGCATCCATCGTTGATTGCCCCGTCAGTAACTGGTTCTGCTGCAACTGGTCCTGCAATACGCCGATTTGATCGCGCGCCCCTTGCAGCTTGGCCTGCGCGTCCGTCAATGCCGCTCGCGCCTGATCCTCTTTTGCCCGAACCTGCGCGTCATCAAGACGCGCGATGACTTGCCCCGCCGTCACCGTGTCGCCTTCGCGAACGGTCACTTCCAGCACCTTCCCGCTCGTTTTCGGCGCCACCGCAGAGTCGTCACCCTCGATACGTCCGCTGAGCGCCACGATGCTGTCCGGCAGCCGCGGCGTCGCAAAAAATACCTTCCAGATCACCAGCGCCGCAACGATCACCCCAACGATGATCAGGATTCTCACCACCCGTGGGCGTGGCGCTGTTTCTTCCGCTGGTGGCGCTCCGGTGGGCGCGGGTGGAGCGGGCTTACGCTGCTCCGGCGCAGGTGGAGCTTGTGTCATCGTGCTCGTTTTCGATTCATCCATGGCGTGTTCCGTGCCCCACTTTCCTCAAGTACGCGAGCGAAAAATCCGCGATGTGATCCGCAATATGCTCCAGTTGATTCGGCGTAAGCTTCAACTCCGGCTGCAATCTCGACAGCACCGGCTTCGAGAACATGTAGAAAAGCACTTGTCCGATGATGCTGTTCACCGACAGCCTCGTGATTTCATGGTCCGGCCCCAACCCCGTGATTTCGCCGATAGCTTTGCGCATGCGGTCATAGACTGGCCGCATTCCTTCATCTACCACGCGAGCCATGGCCGGTGAAGGATTGGAGAACTCGTGCAACATCAGGCGAACATGCCAGTCGGGCCGGGCCCCATGGCACAAGCTCATCAGTCGTGCTCGAATCACACCGCGAACCGTCTCTTCCGGAGACAGATTCTCGTCCAGGGCAGCGCGCATCGACGCGCTTTGCGCCGCGCGCACGGAATCCCGCAGTACTTCGGTATACAAGCCCATCTTGTCGCCAAACGTGTAGTTCACCGACGCCACGTTGGCGCCCGCGCGGCGGCAGATTTCCCGAATGGTCGCGGCACGGTAGCCGCGTTCCGCGAAAACGCGCCCGGCAGCCTCGATAAGGTTTTCCCGCGTCATATTCGAAGCGTGTGCCTTCGAACCCCGGCGGGGGGAAGACAAGGTCCGCGACATCGCGTGATGAGCCATAGTCAAACATATGTTTAAAACAATTGTTTTATATTGTCAAGGCGAAGCACTGCCTACGATCGTTAGTAAAATCTAAGAAATAAAGGCTCACGCGCGCGATAGATGGCGTGACGTGGAAGCAATGTGCTTTTTTTGCCGAACCGCGCCGGACTCCTATGAAAAGATTTTAATTTGCGTCCTGCCGTCGCACTTGGTATAACGCTTATGTTATTAACATGCCCCTTAGCCCGGGGAGGCCGCCATGTCCATCAGAGTCCTGTTAGCCGATGACAGCGATATCATGCTGTCCGCCATGCGTCAAATCCTGGCCGAGGAGCCCTGCATCGAGATTGTCGGTGAAGCTGCCAACTTTGCTGCCACCATGCAGATGATCGCTGCATTAAAACCGGAAGTGTTGCTCCTCGACTTGCACATGGCGGAAACCCACGACTTCACGCCCCATTTTGTGAAAGAGCAGCTTCTTGGCGTGGCCCACACTCTCGCCGTGTCTTTCTCAAATGATGCCGAGGCCCAGGCCCTCGCCGAAACCTACGGCGCTTCATCCTTGCTCGACAAAATGAATCTTTTCAGCGAAATGATTCCGGCCATCATGCGTTTTTGCATCGATCGTAGCCTTCCCGCTTCTGCGATTCAGCCGCGACAAACCGCTCTCAAATCCAGAAGCCACGCCGCCTGATAAAACCCACTGCGGAAGTCCCGTGTAGCTGCCTGCCCTATAGCCGTTCTCGTGGGCTTGTCGCTAACCTCAGTTCGTGTGAAGTGCCTTTCTATCTTCCGCCGCATCAAAAAGGTCATTCGCATTTCACTCGTCAGTTCAACCAAGGAGCATAGCGAATGGCAAACGACTCAGGGATCAACTCTAGACCTGGTTTAGAGCTTCCTCCCGATGACCTTCAACGGGTTCTGACCGTTGCACGGTCTGATACCGATCAAAATCTTCCGCACCTCGGTGTCGTCGGTGACACCTACACCATTCTGCTCACTGGCGACGATACCAACGGGCGCTTCTGCCTTATTGACATGCATGTTCCCCCTGGCGGCGGCCCGCCTCCTCATCGCCACGATTTTGAAGAGACCTTCGTAATGCTTGACGGCGAACTCGACGTCACTTTCCGCGGTGTCAAGTCCGTCATGCATGCCGGCGATACCGTGAATGTTCCATCCAATGCGCCGCATCAGTTTCATAACAATTCTCAAAAAGCCGCTCGCATGCTTTGTATTTGCTCCCCCGCAGGCCAGGAGAATTTCTTTCTACAGGTTGGTGTCCCGGTCGAATCGCGAACCTCACAACCTCCCAAGCCCGATAAATCTGCCGAAGACAAGCTCATGGCCAAAATGAAGGAGCTCACGCCCAAATTCCGAACCGAAATTCTCAAGGGCGCTTGAACTGTTTGAATATATCGAAACAACTGCAAGAACGACTCTCGGTCGCGAGGCTGCTGACACACAACTTCTGCGCGCCTTCCTCGTGACCGCTCCTTACGCTGTCCAATAAATTTAATCCACCGTTCAACCCGCAATTCCCGCCGTTGAAAGATACTCCATTGCCACGCCACGGCCGGTATCCTGTAGCATGGTGATGCAAATCGTTTGCAACAAGAATCCGGAGTTTTTCTGTCACCCACTGACATGTTCGTTGCTTTTCAGGAATTTTCTTACCCTTCCTTTCTCCTGCACTTGGCAAGCTGCATTCGGCCCGCTTTCTCCGTCTTGCTTCTCGCCTTCATCATGTTTTCGTCTCCGGATGCTTCCGCCAGTGTGGATGGCAGAATCTCCGGCACCGTAACGGACCAGAGTGGTGCCGCCATTTTCAAAGTCAATGTAACCGTCACCGATACTCAAACCGGCATTCAGCAGACCGTGGCGACTGATGACCGCGGCTTTTATTCATTTCCGAGCCTGCCCGTCGGCCATTACGTGTTGGAAATTTCCAGCGCGTCCTTCCGCCCCTACCGGCGCACGGCCATCGTTCTGGATGCCAACAGCGCCTTGACCATCGATGTGGTTTTACTCGTAGGTAGCCGCGCCGACGCTGTGGAGGTGGTCGAAAACCAGGTCGCCGTGGAAACTTCCACCACTCAAAATGGCGAAGTCATCACCGCCGCGGAAATGACCGCCGTGCCGCTCAACGGCAGAAGTTTCACCGATTTGCTCACGCTCCAGCCCGGCGTCGCCCCGCTTACCTCCATCAATTCCAACACCGTCCAGGCCGTCGGCGCCAGCGTCCTCGAGCCGTCGGGTGACTTGAATCCCGGCACCGTTTCCATCAATGGCCAGCGCGAATTTGCCAACAGTTTCATCGTGAATGGCAGCGATGTCGAAGATGTGAACAACGGGGCGTCCATCATTCCCAACCTCGACTCCATTGCCGAATTTCGCATTCTGACCAACAGTTTTGACGCCGAGTACGGTGAGTTCAGCGGCGGGCAGATCAACGTGGTGACCAAGTCCGGCACCAATGCATTTCGTGGCGACCTTTTTGAATTTGCGCGCAACACCGCGCTCGATGCTCGTAATTTCTTTTCACCCACTCGCGGAACATTTGATCGGAACCAGTTCGGCGGCACGTTTGGCGGTCCCATCCGCAAGAATAAAATTTTCCTTTTCTCGGATTATCAGGGCACTCGTTCCACCCAAGGCGTCGACACCGGTCAGATTCCGGTGCCTTCGGCGCAGGATCGCACTGGCAATCTTTCCGATCTGGCCAGCTCTTTCGTGACCACCGGTGCCAATGGCACGACTGTCCCGACGACCGTAAGCGGACCGAGTTTTGCCAACATGCTTTCCCAGAAACTCGGCTACACCGTGACGGCTGACGAGGATTACTTCACCCCGGGATGTACCCTCGCCACCTGTGTTTTTCCCAACGCCGTGATTCCCCAACGCGCATGGTCCGATCCAGCCAAAAATCTGTTGCAGTACATTCCCTCGCCAAACGCTGCGAATAACACCTTCAGCGCCTCGACCTACAACCAGACCTTGCGCGATGACAAAGGCGCATATCGTATCGATGCCAATACCCGGTGAGGACTTCTCTCCGGCTATTTTTTTATCGATGACTGGTCGCAAAACAATCCCTATCCCATCGCGCAAGGCGGAGCCAACGTCCCCGGCTTCAACGCCTTGTATCTGGGCCGCGCGCAACTGCTGAGCCTCGGCGACACCAGGACCATCAGCTCTACGGCCGTGAATGAATTTCACTTCAGCTTCCTGCGAAATGCGGTGGACTTGGGCAAACCGATAGGCGGCGTTGGCGTAACACTGGCCTCCCAGGGCTTTACCAACATTGTTCCCCTCTCACTCCAAACCGAAGGAGTCGAGAGTGTCGCCTTTAACAGCTTCACCATCGGCACCAATACCAATGAACTGAAACAAGTGGGCAATACGGATCAGTGGCTGGATAACTTCTCCAAAGTCCTCGCCCGGCACACTCTCAAGTTCGGCGGTGAATTTCACTACGATCAGGTCAACGTCAATCCCACCGCTCAGTTCAATGGCAGCTTCCTTTTCTTCGGAACGGAAACCGGTTCAGACTTCGCCGATTTTCTCCTCGGTGCTCCCAGCCAATACAACCAAAGTCAGCTGCGATCGTTTTACGGACGCAATAAGTATGTCGGTCTTTACGCCCAGGACAGTTGGCGGTTGAGTCGCAATCTCACTTTCAATTACGGCCTGCGCTGGGATCGCATCGAGCCGTGGTACGAAAAATACAATCAGATTGCTACCTTCGTGCCCGGCGAACAGTCCGTTGTTTTCCCCAACGCGCCGGGCGGCATCGTTGATCCTACCGATCCGGGCGTTCCCCGCACGCTGGCGCCGCCGGGCAATCGCGATTTTGCTCCGCGCATTGGACTGGCCTATTCGCCCAGGTCTTCAGGCGACGGCTTGTTCAGCAAACTTTTCGGCGGTCCCGGCAAAACCAGCATTCGCGCAACCTACGGAATCTTTTATACCGCCATCGAAGCGCTCTCCATCGGTGTGATGAGCGCCAATGCACCCTACGGTTCGACGTATACCAGTCCCGCGCCGCCGTTGTTTGCGGACCCCTTCGTCACCGCCGCAAGCGGGCAGAACCTCGGACAGCCTTTCCCTCTCAAGCTCGCCCCGCTGAACTTCAGTGCCAGCAACCCCGGCACGGGCACCGATTTTTCACAGCTCGAACCCATCACCGGACTCCCGAATTACCTCACCACCAATCGCATTCCCTACACCGAAGAATATATGCTCTCGCTTGAGCGTGGCTTTGGTGCCAACACCGTTCTCAGCGTGAATTACGTAGGCAATCAGGGTCACCGGCTGCTCGTCCTCGAGGAAGCCAATCCTGGCAACCCCTCCCTCTGCCTGTTCCTGAGCAATCCCGCCAACCTCGCCCCTGGACAAGTTCCTTGCGGACCCTTCGGAGAAGACACCACCTACGTAACCAGCACCGGCCAGGTCGTGAACGGCACTCGCGGGCCGCTCGGATCAAATTTTGGCAGCAACGCCAACCAGACGACCATTGGCAATTCCAACTTCAATTCCTTGCAAGTCACTTTGCGCCACACCAGCAAGAATGTGACCGTGCTCGCCGGCTACACCTATGGCAAGTCTCAGGACCAGTCTTCCAATTTGGGTGAAGCCGTCAATCCCTTTGATCCTTCCCTCAGCAAAGCGCTTTCCTCTTTTGATGTGAAGCACAACTTCGTCGCCAGCTACAGCTATAAAATTCCCTTCGAACATTTATTTCGTGCTGGCAACCGTTGGACGCAAGGTTGGGAACTGTCGGGCATCACGCGCTTCAGCACTGGCTTTCCGGTAACGCTGGTCAACTACGGCGACAATTCTCTGATCGGCGCGGAGCCTAACGGCATTAACAATTACGGTGTGGACGAACCCGACTATTTGGGCTGTCCATTGCAGCTTAATTCCAACCCACGCCATGGCCTGCCCTATTTCACTATTGCGCAGTTCACTGAAAATGCCTTGGGTTCGCCCGGTACCGCTCGCCGCCGCTTTTTCTATGGACCGGGAATGGAAAATTTTGACCTCGCGCTGCTGAAGAACGTGAAACTCACGGAAACGAAATCTCTCCAGTTTCGCGTCGAAGCCTTCAACGCATTCAATCACGCGCAGTTTTTTGGCCCGCAGGCCGTCGATGGCAACATCGCCAGTTCCACCTTCGGAAGAGTCGTCAGCGCCGCGCCTCCTCGGCTTATTCAGCTTGGCGCTAAATTCCTCTTTTAGAGAACCGCTGAGAGATATAGACCCTTAAGTCGCGCATAATACCCCGGCGTGATCACTGAATCCGTTTATGACTTTCATTAAAACGCCGTGCGACGCGCCCTCTGCCCAATCGCCAGGCCAAGCCTCACCCTGCCAGCCGTCTTCGGGGCCTTGGATCCTAGCCGCCACGATCCTGGCCTCCAGCATGGCTTTCATCGATGGCACCGTGGTGAACGTCGCCTTGCCCGCATTGCAGGCCACCTTTCAGGCCACCGTTGTGGACATCCAGTGGGTAGTCGAATCTTACGGCCTGCTTCTGTCCGCGTTGATCCTGGTGGGCGGCGCACTCGGGGACTTGTACGGTCGCCGCGTTGTGTTCCTCATCGGCGTGGTAATCTTCGCAGGCGCTTCTGCGGTCTGCGGTATCGCGCCAACCATTCATGTGCTGGTATTCGCCCGTTCCGTACAGGGCATCGGCGCAGCCTTGCTTGTACCCGGCAGCCTCGCCATCATTAGCGCCTCGTTTGACGAAAAATCGCGCGGCCGCGCCATCGGCACCTGGTCCGGTTTTACCGCTATAACTACAGCCCTCGGACCCGTGCTCGGCGGGCTGCTCATTCAATACGCTTCGTGGAGATGGGCGTTCTTTCTGAATCTTCCGCTTGCCGCTGCGGTACTCGCGCTTTCCCTGCGTCACGTGCCGGAGAGCCGTAGTTCTGAAGCCAAACGCCTCGATTGGATTGGCGCGCTGCTCGCTACCGCCGCCCTCGGTGGCGTTGTCACCGGTTTTCTGGAAACCTCCAACTTCGGCTGGCGAAGTCCGGTCGTCATCGGAAGCTTGCTCGGCGGCCTGATTTGTCTCATCGCCTTCCTGTGGGTTGAGACTCACGAACCTTCGCCCATGGTCTCGCTTTCGCTTTTCAAGTCCCCGGCCTTTCTTGGAGCGAATCTTTTGACTTTGTTTCTATATTCTGCGGTCGGCATTTTCTTTTTCTTGTTTCCCGTGATGTTGATGCAGGTGCATCGCTACTCCGCCACCGAAGCTGGCGCTGCCAGCCTCCCGGTGATCGTATTGATGTTTCTGCTTTCACGCTGGTCTGGCGGCTTGGTCAGCCGCTACGGCGGGAAATTGCCACTCATCGCCGGGCCGCTCCTGGTCGCCGTCGGTTTCGCGCTATTCGCCGAACTCTCTAGAGGTGACAGCTACTGGAAAACTTTTTTTCCCGCGTCGGTTGTCTTGGGCCTGGGAATGGCTGTATCCGTGGCTCCGCTCACCACCGTGGTCATGGATTCCGTTGATCAAAACCACGTCGGCGCCGCCTCGGGAATTAACAATGCCGTGGCCCGCCTCGCTGGCGTGCTGGCCGTCGCAGTGTTTGGCATCGTGATGGTCAGCACATTTACTACGCAGCTGAACCGTAGCCTCACGGGTATCTCGCTTACTCCCGAGGCCCGCCACCAAGTTCAGTCGAAAGAAACTCAGCTTGCCGGCATGGAGCTTCCGAAAAATTTGGACGTTGAAATGGCCACCACTGTTCGCAGTGCTGTTTCCGGAGCTTTCCTCTCAGGCTTCCGCGTGGTGCTATTCGCCTGCGCAGGGTTGTCGATCGCCAGCGCTGCCGTCGCCTGGTGCTTCGTTCCGACGAAGAATCCATCCAGCTCCTGGAAAATCAAGCAGGCTAAGCGGTGCAAGGAATTCGCGGCGCCGTTGGAAATTGGGGTCGCCATCAAAAGAGTTTCTGATGCGAGCGTTTGCTCATCCATTCCTGATAAGGCACCACATTGAGCCCCGCGTTTTTAGCGCGCAATTGCTTCAAGAAGGCTAGCCGCGCCTTGCTCTCCGTCGCGGAAGTATTCTCACTCGCATCTGATTTCCTTCTGGCCAGCTCGATTCCTACGTCCGCCGCCTGCACGCGAGGTTGCTCGCCAAGGAAATCACCAAACGCCACCGCCGCCGTAATCTTATACGGTGATTTAAAATCCTTGCGCGCCGCTGCGATTCGTTCCTTCAAACCTGCCAGAGCGGTCTCCACGCGTTCGCTCGTGTAATGCGGCAATTTCGACCCGGAAACCGTTTGTCCCGCCGCGGTAGTGAACCACTCGCGCCCGCCCCGCGCAGCTTTTACGTAGCCTTGCATGTCCATAAGCGTGATTGCTTTGGCTGCCTCAGCGGTGCCGATGCCCAGCGTTTGAGCTAGGTCCCGCGCCGTCCAGGTATCCTGCCCGCGCGTGTCCTTTAGAAAGCTCATTACCGCCGCCACCGCAACCGAAGGCATAATCTCTTTCCCGGATTTTGCTTTGTCATTCGCCATACGCGTAACGCCGCCCTGCTTGAGAAAAAGTCGCTCGAGAAAAAGTCGCTCGAGAAAAAGTCGCTCGAGAAAAAGTCGCTCGAGAAAAAATCCTTGTCCTAATCCCTGGCCTTTAACTCGTCATCAAAACCCGCCATCAAAACCCGGCCATCAAAAAAGGTTCCGCGCCACAAACCACAAGTTCGCAGGCCGCTCCGCCAGTCGCCTCACGAACCAGGCGTACCAATGCTGGCCGTAAGCCACCAGGACCTTAACGTTATAACCTTCGCTCGCTAGCCGTTCCTGCTCTTTACTTTGAATGCCGTACAACATCTGCACTTCAACTTCCGCCTTCGCCAGCCCGGCGCCGCTCGCGAACTCCGAAATCCGCCGCACAAGCCTTAAGTCATGCGTCCCTAGGGCTGCACGCATTCCCGGCTCGTCTTTTTTTGCCAGCAGCATCTGTTTGGCGAGCCAGAAATAATTTTCGTTCACGTCCGCTTTGATGGGAAACGCAATTTGCGGCGGCTCACTGTACGCGCCCTTCACCAGCCGGATGGACGCGCGCAGAGGAAGCAGGCTCGCCAGGTCCGCCCTGGTGCGCCGCAAATAAGCTTGCAGGCACAAACCAACATTCGGAAATTCCTGCAGAGCGCGCCGATACAACGCGATCGTAGCATCCACGTAGTTGCTGGCTTCCATATCGATCCACACCACGCGGTTGGCGTCCTCCCCCGCGATGATCGTTCGCAAATTCTCATAACAAAGCTTCGCCGACAGATCCAGACCCAGTTGCGTTGGCTTGACCGATATCTCCGCATTCAACTGTTGCTCTTTCGCGCTGCGCAAAACTTCCAGATAGTGCTCTCGCACCCTGCGAGCCTCGCCCGCATCCTTAACGTTCTCCCCGAGATGCGTGAAGATCGATCCGATATTTCTTTGTTGCAGTCGCTGCGCGGCGGCCAGCGCATCATTCAGTTCTTCCCCGGGCATGAATCGTGAGACGGTTTTGCGCACAAACCGGTGCTTCGCGGCATGCTCGCGTAGCCAGGCATTTTGCGAAGCAGCGAGTAGCATGGATTGAACAGGATTCATCGATTCGGGTCCGGCGGCACTTTCAGATATCAAGAACTCGCAGCGACAATCCCGCCAGCGCTCCTCCCAGCAGTGGCCCTAGGATTGGCACCAGTGCGTAACTCCAATCCGACGCGCCTTTGCCTGCGATAGGAAGCATGGCATGCGCGATTCGCGGCCCCAGGTCGCGTGCCGGATTAATTGCATATCCTGTCGTGCCGCCTAGCGAAAGTCCCACTCCCCACACCAGGCTGGAAACAAGGTAGACCGCCAGAAATCCGGGTGCGGGCCCGCTCGGAAATACTCGCTGAGAAAAAATTGCGCCGATAACAAATACCAGTACGAACGTGGCGATCACCTCGCTCACAAGGTTTGGCAGAAAACTGCGAATCGCCGGAGCCGTGCAAAAACAAGAAAGCTTGGCCGCTGGATCCGGAGTCTCCCGCCAATGCGGAAGATATTGCACCCACACCAGAACAGCCCCCACCATCGCACCGAGCAGTTGCGCTGCGAAGAACATCAGAAATTTCGAATAAATTCCCGTGCGCACTGCCAGTCCCAGGGTTACCGCCGGATTCAGATTCGCTTCCCCGCCGCAAGCCAGCGCAACAAATACACCGGACATCACTCCGAACGCCCATCCCGCCGTAACCACCATCCATCCGCTGCCTTCTGCTTTCGACCGCTTCAACACCACGGCGGCAACCACGCCATCGCCCAGCAAAATCATAACCGCGGTGCCAAGAAATTCACCGAGCAGTGGCGATGGTGTCATCAAGTCAGCCTCTTCAAAATGTCCTGCTCAATCGACCCAGTCCATCGACCGCACCACCGCCTTTTTCCATTGCCGGTAGAGTTCTTCGCGGCTCGACTCGTCCATGTTCGGCTTCCACACCCGCGCTGCCGCCCAATTCGCTCTTAATTCCGCAAGTCCGGAAAAAAACTTTACCGCTAACCCGGCTGCATATGCGGCGCCCAGTGCCGTGGTCTCCTGAATCACCGGTCGGAGCACTTCCCGCCGCAGAATGTCGGCTTGAAATTGCATCAGCAATTCATCCCCGACCATTCCGCCATCGACACGCAGATTTGCCAGCGCGATCCCCGCATCTTTCTCCATAGCCTCCACCACTTCGCGCGTCTGGTACGCCGTAGCTTCCAGGACGGCGCGCGCCAGGTGCCCTTTGTTCGCGAAACGCGTAAGTCCGGCGATCACGCCGCGCGCGCTTTCTTTCCAATGCGGCGCGTAAAGCCCCGAAAATGCCGGCACAAAATAAACGCCGCCATTATCCGTCACCGTGCGCGCCAGCGCCTCCACGTCTTCGCTTCGTTGAATTAATCCCAGATTGTCGCGCAGCCATTGCACCAGCGCGCCTGCGATGGCCACGCTCCCTTCCAGCGCGTAGTGCACGGGTTCACTTCCAAATTTGTACGCCACGGTCGTCAGCAGGCCGCACTTGCTGGCCACCGCGCGTGTCCCGGTATTCATCAAAAGAAAACAACCTGTGCCGTACGTATTCTTCACTTCGCCGGGTTCGAAACATGTCTGGCCCACCAGCGCAGCCTGCTGGTCACCCAGAATGCCCGCAATCGGCACGCCTTTTATTTCTTCTACAGCACCCTCCCCATAAATCTCACTGCTCGATCGCACCTCCGGCAACATCGCTCGTGGAATTTCAAAATCGGCAAGCAGTTCCGCATCCCAATCCAGCGTCCGCAGGTTAAATAATTGCGTCCGGCTCGCGTTCGTTACATCGGTAACATGAACTGCCCCGCGATCCGCGCCGCTGGTAAGGTTCCACAGCAGAAAAGTATCGATGTTGCCGAACAACAATTCACCTGCCACCGCTTTCTCCCGCGCCCCGGGAAAATTTGCCAGCAGCCAGCGCAATTTCAGCGCGCTGAAATAGGTACTGAGCGGCAGACCCGTTTGCGCTCGGAATCGATCCTGCCCCCCGTCGGAAGCAAAGCGCGCCACCTCTTCGGACACCCGCGTGTCTTGCCACACAATTGCGTTCGCGATCGGTTCGCCGGTTTTGCGGTCCCAGACCACCACGGTTTCCCGCTGATTGGTTATGCCGATAGCCGCCAGGTCTTCAGCATGCAGGTTGCGCTGCGCCAGGGCCTCCGAAATCACCTCGCGCGTCCGCCGCAGAATTTCCAACGCATCATGTTCCACCCAGCCGGCCCGCGGAAAAATTTGCTCGTGCTCGTGTTGCGCCACCGCCACCACGCGGCCGCCTTTGTCGAACACCATAAAGCGCGTGCTGGTCGTCCCCTGGTCGATGGCCCCGACATAGCTTCTTAAACTCACTCGCAGCTCCCGTCACGCGGCGTGATTGCGGAGGGCATTTCAGCACAGTTCACCCCTCCTGCCAATCTGCAACCTTTTACCGGACTTCCGTTTAGGTCCTACAAGGTTTCGCGTAGTTCCGTCTTGCGCAGGCGACAATCCGTTTGGCCGGTTTTATGCATCTAATGTTTTAGGACATAAACAAAGAGTCACTGAGGAGAACGAGAAATCAATGAGGACGAAAACGATGCATAAACGTAAGGTGTCAGTTTGGCTGGCCGCTGCGGCACTTACCATCACCAGTTTCGTGGCCACCTCGGCGCGCGCCGCCGAAGCGGTTACCGTCACAGTGACTGCGGTAGGTAAGGGCAATTCCGAACCGCCGCCGGTCAAGAAAGAGGATGTGGAGCTCTACAAGGGCAAGGAACGCTTGCAAGCGTCCGATTGGCGCAAGGGAGAAACTCTTTTTCTCGCCGTGCTGATCGACGATTCCTTGAATCAGGACATCGCCTCACAATGGCGAGACTTGAAGGCTTTCTTCGCGGCTCAGCCGCAGACCACCTATATCGGCGTGTTTTACGGACGTAACGGCGCCGCAATGGTGGCGCAGGATTTCACGCAGGATCACGATCTGGCCGCCAAGGCTCTGAGAATCCCGACCGGCGGATTCGGCGCCTTTTCCAGTCCCTACCTGGAATTGGAGGATCTGATCAAGCGTCTGCCTGGGGAAGGTCAACGCCGCTCTATCATGATGATTTCTTCCGGCATCGATTATTTCCACGGCAATTGGGGACCGTACAGCCCTGATCTGGATCCGACCATCGAACAAGCCCAGAAAGCCAACATTAATATATGGACGCTCTATGCCCCGGATTCAGGACATGTGGGACGCGGATTCTTCCGCGTGAACAACGCTCAATCAGAGCTCAGCCAACTCTCCGAGGAAACCGGCGCAGAATCCTACTTCCTGGGATTTGGGATGCCGGTAACCTTCAAGCCCTACTTTGACGAAATCTCGACGCATCTGAACAACCAATACATGCTCACTTTTGAAGGCAGCGGCGGTAAAAAAGGGAAGTTCGAGCGTGTGCGCGTGACCAGCGAGCTGAAGGGCGTGGAATTCATGGTCCCTTCCATGGTTTATCTACCCAAGGGTTCGTAATCGGCAAAGAGAATAGCAGCAACCAAGAAGACGCGAGCTTCGGTTCGCGTCTTTTTTTTCGGCCCGGCCCGCTCCACTGTATACACCACTTCTCCCTTCTAATCGTCACCGCCCCCCAACGAAGCTGCTCGCGTGGAATCGCGAATCACCAATTCCGGGTTGGTCTGGTGCTTCACGATGCTTACCTCACGTTTCTCCAGGTTGGCGTTTACGCCCTCCATGACCACATTCACCGCCAGGCTGCCCATCGCCTCCAGCGGTTGACGCACCGTGGTTAATGCCGGCGCCGAAAGCGACGAAAGCGGCACATCATCAAACCCGATCACCGAACATTGCTCTGGCACCTTCACGCCCGCTTTGGTCAACGCGCGTATTGCGCCCAGCGCGGTCAAATCGTCAAACGCCAGCAACGCGGTAAAACGCTTTTTCTTCTGCCACAGTTCGTCGGTATAGCGCTGCCCGCCTTCAAATCCCGAGTTGGCGTCGAATGAATCTGGCAGTTGTGCTACCAGTGCGTGGTCGATTTCTAACCCTACCGATTGCGCATATTTCTGGATGCCCCGCCAGCGCGGCGCGCTGTCGATCAGCATTTTAGGCCCGCGAATAAATGCGATTTTGCGGTGCCCTAGTTGATAAAGATGCTCCAGCGCGAGCCGTCCGCCGGCTTCGTTGTCCACGATTACCGAGCTGACCGTGGCGCCCGGTAGCTCCCAACCGATGGTCGCCGCCGGAATGTTGCGCTTGCCGATATCTGCCAGCAAATGGATATCCACGAAGAGCCAGTTCGCCACCACGATCAAGCCTTCTACGTGCCGGTCCAGCAGCATCTCCAGATAACGTTCGAACCGGTTTCGCTGATTGTGCGCATCGGCAAAAATCGGAACATACGAGCATTGATACAGCGCGTTCTCGATCCCGCGCAGCACCGGCGTGCAAAACGGATCGATAATGTCGAAGAACATTACTCCCACACTGTGGCTACGCTTGCTGCGCAGAAATCGCGCCATGGCATTGGGCCGGTAGCCCAATTTCTTGGCGGTTTCTTCGATGCGTTTTTTTGTGGCCGGAGCAATGTAGCGCGCCAGCGGGGCGTTGTTCAGCACAATCGAAACGGTCGCGGGAGAGAAGCCGCTGGTCTCGGCCACATCCCGCATGGTCACCGTAAGATCCTTGCTACCGTGACGTTTCATAGTTTCTGTTCCACTGCCCAGCGCAATCCTATCGCTCTCTCGCCAGTTAGCCTGCTACTCTGGGCCCGCATCAAACGACATTTCGTTTCGAAACCACGAAGTCTTCCACGCTCCATAAGCGATGCCGATAATCAGCCAGATCGTTCCCGCAATTTTTGCCGGCGGGCTCAGGTTCCACCAGATAAATCCGCAAATCAGAAATCCCAGCACTGGCACCAGAAAGTTGCCGATGCTCTTCGCATTCGCACGCACGAAATACCGCATGAACGATGCCGCATTCACTCCCATAAACGCAATGAATGCTCCGAAATTCAGCAACTCCGCGCCGCGTTCATACGTGATCAGAAATGCCCCGGCCAGCGCCAGGATACCAATCAAAATCACATTGTTCTGCGGGATCTGCCGGCCGGCGGTAATCTTCCCAAAAAATCCCTTGGGCAGCGCATCATTGCGTCCCATTCCATACAGCAATCGCGCTGCCGCCAGTTGCGACCCTATGCCCGACCCGATATTCGCAATCAGAATCGTGAAGTTCAGCAACTGAAACAGAAAAAATCCGCCCGCCTGCTGCGCCACCATCGGAAAAGCCGATTCCACCTTGTTGTCCGGGAATGGTGCCGATCCCCACACCAGTTGCGCGGCATACACTTCCAGCGAAGACAGCACGCCCGTAATAACGCAAACCAGCACCGTCGCCAGCAGAATGTTCCGGCGCGGATTTTCCACCTCTTCGGAAAAAGTCGAGATGGCGTCGAAACCGATGTACGTCAACACCGCAATCGATGTCCCTTGGAATACTCCAGAAAAACTGAACGTCGCGGGATTGTAGAACGGCTGCGTAAAAAAGCCTG
>Ga0182024_10012492_pt1 | contig 16794 bp, 11 predicted proteins | sample P32metaG_FD_120480 | JGI IMG/M metagenome (GOLD analysis project Ga0182024, IMG submission 120480) | Permafrost microbial communities from Stordalen Mire, Sweden - P3-2 metaG (Illumina Assembly) | ecosystem: Environmental > Terrestrial > Soil > Wetlands > Permafrost | place: Sweden: Stordalen... | reverse complement strand
TAGATCCAAATGCAATAATTTGTGGCGGAAAAACCGAAGATCATTCCCCAAATGGTTCGGAATCGAAAGAGACTTTTCCATATCTTCCAGGTGACACGCGGCCTGTTCGGCTGGCCGTCGTCGAGATAGTGTCTCTCGGCCGGCGTCAAGAGGGCGACCTGTCCCGGGTTGCGATGCACCCGAAAGATGATCAGCGCGACCGCCAGCCCCAGAATTCCCATGATCGCGAACATCCATCTCCAACCGAGACTGAGCATGAGGAAGGTGAGCACGGGAAGGCTGATCGCCGTCCCCAGGGTGCTGGAACAATTCCAAACGCCGGTGGCCGAGCCCCGCCTTTTCTGGGGGAACCAATCCGCCACGACTCGCACGCTGCTCGGGAATTGGGGCGACTCCCCCGCGCCGAGAAGAACTCGGGCGACAATGAATTGCCCGAGATTCCCCACAAGGCCGCCCAATATCTGAGCCAGCGACCACAGGCCGAGCCCGGCCGAAAGCATGCAGCGCGCGCCGAGGCGGTCGATCAATGCGCCGGCGGGCAGCTGGAAAAAAGCGTAGGCCCAAAGAAAAGCGGAGGAAAGGATTCCGCTTGCCGTCAACGACAGGCCCAAGTCCCGGCGGATATAGGGAAGGCCGACTGCCAGGGTGGCGCGATCCACGTAATTGATCATTCCGCCGATGATAAGCAGAACGAGCGCGACTCGCTGGATCCGCTTGATGCGCGGGGAAACAGTGAGATCGGTCATGAGATTGTAAGCCGCTTCCGGGGATTGTGGAGATGCGCCGTTTCGCAGGCGAGGGACTCAGTTGACCCGGTTCCAGATGGGCTGGCCGAGCACCGCGGCGCGGGCTATCCGGGCGGACGTCGATCGCATTTCGATCATTCCCTCCACACTGCAGAATGCGGCGTGGCAGGTGGCGATCAGGTTGGGTGTCGCGGCTTCTTCGGCGGTTCTCAGCGGCTCGTCCTCGATGACGTCGAGCCCGGCGCCGGCGAGCGCGCCTGCGCGAAGCGCGGCAAAGACTGCCGCCTTGCTTACGATATTGCCGCGCGCCGTGTTGACCAGGTATGCGGTCGGTTTCATCCAGGCCAATTCCCGGGCTCCGATCAGGCCCGCGGTTTCCGCGCTCAGCGGGCAATGGATCGAGACCACATCGCTTCGCCGCAGCAGTCCCTCCAGCGAGGGCACGCGTTCGACGCCGACCGCCTTGTGCGTGCCCGAAGGCACATAGGGATCGTGGAAGAGCACATGGAAGCCCAGTGCCTTGGCGCGGAGCGCCGTTGCCGTGCCGATCCGGCCGAGTCCGACGATGCCAAAGACGAGGGTGCTCAACCGGCGAAAGCGATCGGTCCTCTCGATCCGCCAGCCGAGGCGCTTGGCCTCCGCGTCCAGCGGGAAAAGCTGGCGGCAAAGGGCCAGGGTAAGCGCGATCGCATGATCGGCGACCTCCTCGGTGCCATAATCCGGGACGTTGCACACCGCGATCCCGCGGGCGGCCGCGGCTGCGATATCGATGCTGTCGAACCCGACGCCGTTCCGGATGAGAGCGCGACAGTTCTTCAGGCGCTCGATCGCGGCGGAATTCACAGTCAGGCTGTGCCAGATAATGATTGCGGCGGCGTCCAGCACTTCCTGTGGAAGCGCATCGGCGGTGAGCCGGTCCGGCAGCGCCAATGTCCGGACGGTCGCGGCATCGGCGAGAATGTCGCGCTCGATTTTGGCCTCCGCTTCGGCGATGGGACTGTCCAGCCGCGAAAGGATGACGACCAGGGGGCGGGGGTTCATGCGTCCAATTGGGAAGGCGCCGAGAAGCCGGGTCAACGCGAACCGAAATCTGATAGTGGTACAGTTTGAGTGGGAAGGGACTTTTCGGGTCGGAGCTGGCCAAGGCCCAAACTGCCCGCCAATCCGGGCCAGGCGGGATCCCAGCCCGTCCCGGCCCCGGAGGCGGTCATGAGGCCAGCAACTCCCCGAAAAGTCCCTTCCCACTCAAACTGTTCCATAACCCGAAATCAGTTTGGCGAGTTTTGATTGCGAGCGTGATTGCGTTCCCGCAATAGCAGCTTTTTGTGAGGGAATTATGAATAGCCACCCTTCAAGACCGAATCTTTCCAAGCACCCTCTCGGCCGCACTGGGATGAATGTGACACGGGTCGGGTTCGGCGCGTGGGCGATGGGCGGAGGAGATTGGGCGTTCGGCTGGGGGGATCAGGATGAAAAAGAGTCAATCGCCGCCATCCGCCATGCCTGCGAGCTCGGGATCAATTGGATCGACACAGCCCCTGTGTACGGGCTCGGCCGCTCCGAAGAGGTCGTGGGCAGGGCGCTCAAGGAGATTTCCGCGGATCGGCGTCCATATGTTTTCACGAAATGTGGAATAGTCTGGGACGAGCAAAACCGGATGCAGCGGCCGCTGCGGGTCGGCCGGCCCGAAAGCATCCGCAAAGAGGCGGAGGCTTCTCTGCGGCGCCTCGGGGTCGAATGCATCGATCTGTACCAGGTGCACTGGCCTGCGGAGGATGGAACGCTCCTCGAGGACTATTGGGGGACGTTGGTAAAATTGAAGAGCGAGGGCAAAGTGCGCGCCGTGGGGATGTCCAATCACAGCGTAGCGCAATTGGAAACGGCCGAGAAGATCGGCCACGTCGACACCCTGCAGCCGCCGTTTTCCGCCATCCGCCGGGATGTGGCGATCGCCGAGCTGCCGTGGTGCCATGCCCATGAGACGGGCGTCATCGTCTACAGCCCGATGCAGTCCGGCCTCCTGACGGGGTCGTTCACGGTCGAGCGGGCGCGGGCCCTTCCAGGCAACGACTGGCGCTCCCGCGCACCGAACTTCACCGGCGAAACGCTCGAGCGCAACCTGGCCCTTGCCGATGCGCTGAAGCCGATCGCGCGGCGGCGCGGAGCGAGCACCGGAGCGCTGGCGATTGCCTGGACGCTGGCTTGGCCGGGCGTGACCGCGGCGATCGTCGGGGCGCGCAGCCCCGAGCAGGTCGACGGCTGGATTGCCGCCGCCGAATTGGAGCTGACGCCAGCGGAACTCCGCGAGATTGCCGCAGCCATCTCGACCACGGGCGCGGGCTCGGGTCCGGCGCTCCCGGAAGCTAGGCGCGCTTAGCTGATCGCGATCACTTCGTGATCGAGGATGGAGGGGACATCAAAGCGGGCCCAGCCCCCCTGCGCCGCGATCGGGACCTGGCGGCCGGAGACAAGCAGCCGCAAGTTTTTGCCGGGCACATCGCTTGGCAATCGCACGCGCACCTGAAAAGGTCCGACCGGGATCAATTCGTCCACAGGCGCGCGCCACGTGCCGGCGCTAGTCAAATTCACCAGGTGGAGGACCATCCGGCCGGGCTGGTGGTAGAGATGGCAGTCGATCAAGCCTGGGCCCTCAACCGAAAGCGGCAATTCGTCCCGCGACGCCCAGCGCACCAAGTTTGCCAAAATGCGGCCGTGATCGGGGAGATTATCGCGGGCGAAACGCCGGTCGAGATCGGCCGGCAGAAACGCCACCCGCCCGCGCCCGGCTTTCTCATTGACGATCAGTCCGGGGATATCCGTCTTCGGCGTGCGCATCCAGTCGTCCTCCGGAGGTGACACCGGGAACGAAGGGATGAAAGTCGCCAGTGCCTGCGCCGAGGGATCCAGGGTCAGCGGCTCCAGTGTGCCCCCAAATGCCAGAATATCCGTCTCCGCGAAACCATCCAACGCCGGATGGCGCTCGCCGCGGATAGGCGGCTCTGCGCCAATGTGGGGGCCGTCGACCCGGCCGCGAAGCTCCGGGCTCAATCGAAGGTAGCTGTGGAGCGTCTCCGCCGCCCAGCGGCGCCGGGTCTCCTCCTTGCGCCCTCCATGAGCTGCCGGAAGGTGCGCGCCGAATAGATCCGCCAGCGCAAAATCCGGCCGCGGGTCGCCCCATTCGTCGCAAAGGCTGCTGAAACCCGTGGCTAGCAGCCCGCCGCCGCCTTCGACAAACCGCCGCACGCTTGCCACCTGTGGATCCGACAGTGCGCCGATATTTGGCAGGATCAGTAGCCGAAACTGGACGCTATCGTAGCGCTCGATATCGTCGACTTCCACCGGCAGATAGGGAATGCGCGCGTGGACAAGCGCCTGCAGGAATCCGTCCGCCGGAAGCGCAGCCTGGGCCGACCAGTCGTCGCGGCCGAAAAAATCGCCGCTGCGCTGCGACCAGACTACACCGACGTTGGCGACCGGTCGCCGGTGCACCAGATAGGCTTCGTTGGCGGCGTGCCATTGGCACAATTCGACCGGAGTGCGGTAGTAGCGGCGGTCCTCGCCGTAGGCGCCGAGGTAATGCCACCAGGGTTGGATTCCGCCGGCAATGCTTTCGATCATCCAAAGCCGCGCCTCGGGCTCCGGCTTGGCCGCCAACCGGAATGTGGGATCGGTCGTCTGGTACATGGCCATACTTTCCGGAAGCACTTTATCCCAGTCGAGAACCCCGTGCACGAGTTTGCCCACCTCGCCATTGCGCTGAAAGCCCGTCGCATTCATGCGCCGCTGATCGTCGAGCATGATGATTTCGGAGCGCTGGCAAATCTTTTTGAAGTCCCGAAATTCCTGCGCTTCCCCGTAGGGCGAACCTCCGTTCATCCCGACCCACACGCAATCCGGGCCCCCTGCGGCGCGCGCGATGCGATTGCTTTCATCCCAGACTTCAAGCCGGCAGGCGTAGCCCCATTCGATCCAGGCTCGGTAGCCCGGGTCCTGCCAATCCTTCCTGGAGGGAAGGTCCCGGCCGGCTTGGGCGCGGAACTTCTTGGCGCAATTTGCACAGTAGCAAATCCGGTTGCGCTCGAGCCCGCTCCAAAGGTTGTCGGTGAAGCCCTCCGGCTGATACCGAGCCGAGATTTCACGCAAGATTGTGGCGATATGCTCGGCATAATAGGGTCCGTTGATGCAGGGTACGTAAAGATCCCGAGCCCGATACGGGCGGCCCTCGGCGTCCGCGGAAAACCAATCCGGGTGGGCGTGATAAAAGTCCTCGTTCGCGCCGCTTGAATCCATCCGGGCGAAAACGGCCAATCCGTCGCTGTGCGCCGCCCGGGTTAGATCGCCGAAAAGGTCGTGATCGCCTAGGAACTTGGCGCGGCGGTGCATCGGCACCTGCGTCGGATAGTAGGCCACAATCCCGCCCGCATTGATTACGACGCCTTGAGTCCGGGTCCGCTTCCATTCCTCCCGCCACCACGGGATATCGTAGCGCGTCGGGTCCATCTCGTTGATGTTCGTCTGTCCCCAGCGCACGGCTCTCCGATACCAGGGCTGTTTCCCGGCTTCGGCCGGCGCGCCGGAGGCGAAATTCGCGAGCTTGGCGCCCGCGAGGGCGACGGCAGCCGCGGCCGATGTTTTCAGGAAATCGCGACGGGTTTCGCCTTCAAAAAGGCGGCGGGGAAGGTCGGTGTTCACAATTTCAGAGGAGATATCGATTTGATCGCCGCACCGAAAGAACAGCCAGAAAATAAAGGCTGGACAACGATCCACATTGGGATGCGTCATGCTCTTCGACTAGCCCTGCGCCACGTCCTCCTGACTCGGCTCGACCCCCTGTTTTTATGACCATCCTTAGAACTTCGTGGGCGGCATGCGCCGCCGCTATTTCCATCGGATACGCGCCGGGTCTGATGGCGCAATCCGCGCCCCAGCCGGTGCAACTGCACTTGCTCGAACAGTTGCCGCCCGGCACCGCCGAGGGAGTGAGCTGGGGGGTGCCTTGGCCGCAGGGCGCCGTGGCTAAGGACACGCAATTCAATTTGACCGATTCGGCAGGCAATTCGCTGGCGCTCCAAGCGTGGCCGTTGGCTTACTGGCCGGACGGATCGCTCAAGTGGACCGGTTTTGCTTCCGTCGCCCCGGCCGGTACGCAGGGGGTGCTGACGCTTGCCGCGGGATCCGCCTCCGCGAGCAGCGCCGGCCTCAACGTCACCCAGAACGATCAATCAATTACGATCAATACGGGCCCGCTTGAATGCGTGATCGCGCGCGGCGGCCAAAACCTCGTGGATTCGATCCGCGTCGGCGGCCGTGAGGTCGCCCGGACGGGGCAGCTCGTGTGTATCTTGCAGGACGGACCCGAGACCACCCCCGAGGATTCGCCTCCCCGCGAAAAATTCCTCGGTGCGGTCAGGAAAGTCACGGTGGAGCAGTCCGGCCCGGTGCGCGCCGTGGTGAAGATCGAGGGCGTCCATCGGAATGAGAAGTCGGGACGCGAATGGCTGCCCTTCACGGTGCGGCTTTACTTTTACGCGGGACAGACGGCGGTGCGCCTGGTGCACACCATTGTCTTCGACGGCGATCAGGAGAAGGATTTCGTGCGCGGTCTGGGCATCCAATTCGCCGTGCCCATGAGCGACCATGTGACGAATCGCACGGTGCGGTTCGGCGGCGAGAGCGGCGGACTGTGGTCTGAGCCGCTGCAGCCGGGCGGGGGCAGCCCCGACCAGGAAGCCGGCCGGCCATTCGAGGGCCGCCGGGGGTTTGAAACGAATGCCATTTGGGACGACTTCAAGCTCGCCCAGGTGAGTCCGGACGGATTCACCATCGTCAAGCGCACCAATCCGAAGAGCACCTGGTTGCATTCCGCGGCCGGCAAGCGCGCTCCCGGATACGCCTTCGTCGGCGATTTGAGCGGGGGTCTCGGAATCAGCGAGAAGAATTTTTGGCAGTCTTACCCGGCCTCCCTCGAGGTGGATAAGGCCAGCACCCCGACCGCGGAGCTCACCGCGTGGCTTTGGTCCCCGGACGGGCCGGAGATGGACATGCGCCATTATGATACCCACGCGCATGGTCTCAACACTTCCTACGAAGATGTGCAGCCGGGAATGAGCACGGCCTACGGCGTGGCGCGCACCACCGACTTGACGCTCTTTCCCGTCGGCCCCTTGCCGTCCCGCCCCGCGACGGTCGCAATGGCGGATGCGGGCAGGGAAGAGCCATTGCTCGTTAGCACACCGGAGTACATCCATTCAACAGGCGTTTTCGGTGTCTGGAGCCTGCCGGATCGTTCGACGCCATTCAAAAAAGCGATCGAGGACGGCTTGGATTCCGTGCTCGCCTATTACGAGCGGCAGGTGGATGACCGCAGTTGGTATGGCTTCTGGCAGTTTGGCGACTTCATGCATTCCTACTCCGCGCCGCGGCACGTCTGGCACTACGACTGGGGCGGCCATGCGTGGGACAACACTGAATTGGGCGCTTCGCTGTGGCTGTGGGAAAGTTTTCTGCGGACAGGGCGCGCCGATCTGTTCCGTCTAGCCGAGAACCATGCCCGCAACACGAGCGAGACCGACGTCTACCACATTGGCCCGATGGCCGGCCTGGGCACCCGGCACAACGTGATCAAATGGGGCGACGGAGCGAAAGAGGCGCGAATCAGCCAGGCGGCCCATTGGCGCGCATTTTACTACCTGACCACCGACGAGCGCGCCGGCGACATCATGCACGAGGTGACCCACGCCGATATCGCGGCCGCCAAGTACGACCCAATGCGCGAAGCCGAGCCCCTGATTCCGGGCGAGCCCGTGTACGCGGAACGCATCCGCATCGGTCCGGACTGGTTCGCTTTCGCCGGCAATTGGATGACCGAGTGGGAGCGCACCGGAGACACCAAGTGGCGAGATCGCATTTTGGCCGGCGTGGACTCGATCATGGCTATGCCGTATTGGCTGGAAAGCGGCCAGCTCCACGGTCTCGCCGTCGAGGACAACGGAGTCAGAACGAATGATTCCAGCAGCAAAATGGGACTCCTGAAGGGCGGCGGCGCCCAATTGGTCGGCTATGATATCGCCACGGGCAAATTGACGCCCATCCGCGATCCTTTGACCCTGGGCTCGGTGCCCGTGAGCTACAATCTCGCCACCATTCAGGGCGGCGGTGAGGTCATGTTTGAGCTTCTGCCGCTGCTGAATCGGCCCGACTTTACGAAGGCCTGGACCCAGTATTGCCGGTTGGGCAGCGCGCCGGCGGATGTCCTGACGCGGGATCAGACCACTGGCAACGAGGGCGCCGATGCCCGCTACGTCCTGACCGGACAAAGCGGCTCTCGGTTATCCGCCTACGCCTATTATCAGACGAAAGATCCGGCTTTTGCCAAAGCGGCAATATCGGGCATGGAGAGAGAAGGCGGCGGCTCGGCCGCGCCTCATCTGATTACGGGTCCGGCGTCGCTGAGTCCGGTCGAGGAAGACCCTTCCGTTTCGACCAACGAAGCGGCGCAGACTGGACTGACGACGATTGAGGTGCTCGAGCTTTGCCAGGATCAGTTGCCTACCGCCGCGCCGCCCCCCCGGCCTGCGCGCGGCCGCGGCGGCTACGGCAGACGTGATTCCGGTCCGGCGGATGCGCCAGCGCCTCCGCCTGCGCAAGCACCGTAAATCGGCGCCTGCGGCGGCGTCAGGCTATTTTTAGTGCGCGAAGCGTCGCCCCAACCGAGCTGAGATTTTCGGGCCGCATGGCCGCGTGGCTTGTGGAAATGACGATTCCGGTTCCTCCGGCCCGGAAAACCGCCTCGACTGCATCCCGGACACTCTCCGGCGTGCTGTTCTTCATCTGCACATCGATGCCAAGACCCGGGCAGATCCGAGTCTTTGAGCCGGCGACTCCGACCACTGCGCGTTTCGTCTCGCCGTAGACATAATCGCTGGAAAACCGCGCGAATCCCCGCTCGCCCGTTTTCTTCGCGCCGGATTCAGCCGAGGGCGCCGAATCGGATCCGCCGACAATCTCGGCGTACGACTTCTCTTTCAGGTCCATGACTCGGTATTCGAAGTCGAGCAGCTCCTGCCGGCTCAGATCCCCAAATGCATTTTGGGTGAGACTGTCCACAAACGAGGTCATTCGCTCGCCGGCGGGATTGTCATAGACCACGGGCTTCAGGAAATCGGAATATTCCGTATAGGGGCGGTAATCCTGCTCGGCCCTGTACATAGGATTGAATGCGATATTGTGCCAGATGTGAAATCCCACCTGCACTTCCGGCCTGATCGACTTGGTTTTGGCATAAAACTCCCGCTGCATTTCCCGCATGCTATCCGACCAAAACGTTTCCCATGTCAGCAGCTCGGGATACCGCAGCAAGAGCCGCCAGAATTCCACATAATATCCATCCGGCGGACGTTTTCCGGCCCGGCCATTCCGGACATAGGGCTCCAGGGCGAGGTACCCCGATTTGACGCGGTCGATATCTATTCCCTTCTTCGCCGCCTTGGCGGCGCAGTACTCGCAGAAGCACGAGGTGCGGCCGGGATCGCTCTTCGCGCCGTGATGCCACGCGCCGAGGGCGTTGCCCAACGGGCCCTGTCGCTCGGATCCGCGCTGCAGCCCGTCGACGTCATAGGATCGGATGTAATCCTCGATCGAATCCGAAATCAGATTGCGGAAATAAGGATTATTGAGACACGGTCCTCCCGGGTGGCCTCCCGTTCTCCTCCCATGAAGGTCGATCTCATAAAGATGGTCCATTCCCTTGATCCTCGGGGGCGGCCTGTTGTCCTCCTCCATCCATGAAAAGATCTTTACGGCCCGTTTTTTGGTCTCCGCGGTGATCTTAGCCATCGCTTCGGGCAGGTTGAAATCACCCGGGCGCAGGCCTCGGGGCTGCATGTAAACGTCGCGGTAATACTGCGGATTGGCGGCCGCAAAGTCGCCGTTCGGGCTGGAGGCCCGGTCCAAGCCAACCCACGACGCTTCGAAGAGATTGCTGTGCAGGAATAGCGTGTTGACGCTCGCGCGGTTTTGCACGTCGTCGAGGAATCGTCCGATTCCGTAACTCAACAGATAGGTGACTTCCGCCTGAAACCCGATCATGGGCTTCGCAGCGAGGGATTCATCGACTGCGGCGGCGCGCCCTGTCGGATTCACGCCTAGCCCTGCCGCGACCGCCGCCGCAGTCATCGCAGCCGATTGGACAAAGTCGCGGCGTGAAATCGAGTCCTGGCCGGATATGGGGTTTGTCATATGGGGTGAGGGCTGCCATTTGCGCGGGCAATGCGCAAGAAACATTGTACGAAAAAGCGAGTCGTAATGTCCCTCATGCACTTCTTTCCCCCGCTTCAGCCGAACCTGACGAAACGCCTGTGCGCGGTTCTTGTGCTTATCGCTCTTACTGCGTGCGAGAGCGACCAATCTCGGCATCCGCATCGCGATTCCGAGGCGGCGGCCGCACCGGACAGCGCTATCCCGGAAATGGCGGCGAAAGGCACGTTCTTTTCCGGGCAAATCGAGGTGGAAACCCTGCTCAACCGCGCCGGGTTCCCCGGGGGAGGTAGCGGTGGCGGCGACAATTCCGCCAACGAAAGCACCCCAGTCGCCAGCGATTCGAGCGGCGGCGGTGGTGGTGGCGGCGGCCACAGGCACGGGGGCGGGGGCGGATCTTCAATGAGCGGGTCCGGAAGCGACAGCGATGCGCCTCCGCGCATCCGTGCCAGCAATCAGCCGGCGGTCCGACTCCATTTGCGTCTGACCAACCGCGGTACCGCCCCGGTCGAAGTCGAAGTAACCGATTTCGATTCCGATCTAGGCAACTTTGTCGTGGAGCCGGAAAAGATATTATTGCCGCCGAATAAGCCCGTCGAAGCGGATCCGATGACCTCACGGCTGGGTAGCAGCTCGGATTCCATTCCCCTCACCGTTTCGCTTCAGATCAACGGTCAGACCGAGAACAGGGTGCTGATGTTGCAAATGGTCAAACCAGTTCCGCTACCGAGCCCGGCGCCCGGTCCGACCCAGTGACTCGGCATCGATGAACCTACTTCCCGGGGCCGGTGTTGGGTTCTGATTGGCCGGGCTCCAGCGCCAGCATGATCACGTCGAGATTGCGCCGGGCTTGGATAAACTCGGGATCGATTCGCAGAGCTTCCCGGCACTGTTCGGCTGCCTCCGGAAGCCGGCCGGATTGAGCCAGCGCAAGACCGAGATTGTTATGGGCCTCCGCGAAATCGGGACGGCTCCGGACCAGCCGTTCAAGGATCTGCAGAGCTTCTTCTAGCTGACCGGAGCTTGCCAGCGATGAACCCAGATTGTCTTCGGCCTCCGCTAAGGATGGCCGGAGCCGCACGGCTTTCTCAAATTGGCCGATCGCCTCCGCCGTACGGCCCGAGTCGACCAGGGCAACCCCCAGGTTGTTGTGCGTCTCGGCGGAATCCGGCTTGATGCTCAGGGCTTCCTCGTAATGGGCGATTGCGGAAGCCCGCTGGCCGGGCTGGTTGACAAGGTAGAGGGCCAGGTTGTTGTGCGCCATCCAGCAGGATGGGTTTTTCTGCAGTATTGTTTCGTAGAATGTCTCGACGTCGCGATACATTCCGCACTGCCGCCACGTCAGGACTCCGAGAACCACCAGCAACGCCGCGGCTGGAAGATGGGTTCGAAAGGCGAATTGCCGGAGGCCGAAGCCTGAAGGCGGGTCGGACGATCGGTCTTCGGTCTTCAATCTTCCAACTCTCTCTACCCAGCAGCCCCATCCGCCTGCTGCCAGCGCGACAATTCCCAAACTGGCCAGGTACTGCCAGTGATCCGCCACATAGGAAAAGAGGAACGCGTAGACATTGAAGAATCCAAGGGTTGGAAAAAGCGATCCGGCGAAAAAAAGAACGGCCGCCAGCGGCGCGCGCGTGCGGCGGCGCAGGAGCCAGAGGCTCGCGATCAAGGCGACAGCTCCCAAAGGATACAGATATTGCCACCCGACCGCGGGATCTATCTGCCACCGTGGATATATGAAAATCAGATCTGCCGGCCACAGCAGCTTTCCCAGATAGAATAATATCGCCCGACCGGCGATCAGGCACCGCGCTGCGAAGGTAAGCTGGAAATCCGGTCCGGTCGCGCCGATGTAGGTGCGCTCGACCCAGCCGGAAAATAGGCCTCCGGCCGCGCCCAATGCGAACCAGGGAATAAGCGGAGTCACATCCCTCCAACCCAGCCGCCCTCGGCGCCACCAAAGGGCCACCAACAATGCCGCCGGCAAAGTCGCGGTCACAGTCTTGCTCAAGAGGGCTAGCGTAAATAGCCCTGTCGCCAAAAGATAGCCTCCTAGCGAGCGGGGGCCGGACCCCGGGCCGCCTCTCTCAAATCGCAGGTATGCAAGTGCCGCTAAAAGATAAAACACCGTCGAAAGTGTGTTCTTCTGCTCTGCGATCCATGCGACCGACTCGGCACACACGGGATGCAATGCGAAAAGCAGGGCGCCAAACCAAGCTATGGCAATGCGAGTCGCCCCGGCCAACGCCTTGACGCCGGTACGCTCGGCCTCGAGCAATTTTTGAAGGATCAGCGCGAACAGGCATGCGGATGCCGCATGCAGCAGCACGTCGACCAGGTGATATCCAACGGCTGCACCTCCCCACAGCCGATGCTCCACCCAAAATGCGGAATGCAACACAGGATAATATTGTTCCGTCGCGCGAATATCGGTCCAAATCCGCGCCAATCCGGCCCACGATCGAAGCTGGGGCGGAGTCACAAACCCGCGATCGTCCCAGACAAATCCGGCTCCCAGCGCTGGCCAATAGGCCGCGAGCGTGACGCCGAAAATCAGGGCCCATAAGAAAAATCCTCGCCCTGGAACGTTGTTTGGCTTCGCGCCCGGCGAATCGCGCGGAATCTGTCCGCCGCCCGATTGGATTTTCGCGCGCGATCGGGCGGTCGGAGCGGCGCTCACCGGCGTTCGTTCTTGAGCCGAGTCCGAAGTTCCATGAGCAGGTGGCCCAGCACATTTTTTCCCTGCCCCTGATAGACACCCCAATAGGTGTCGTTCCACCAGTTGGTTTCCTCTAAATACTTGTCGCCGGTGGCAAGCAGACGGGCGGCCAGGTCGGGATTTTGGGTGAATTTCGCAAGCAGCGCTTCGCGCATGACACGGTCTTCCTGGGTGGCCCACCAGGCGGCGTCCACATTCTTGGAGTGCGCCAATGCTTTCGCGGCGGCCGCATCCAAATGAGTGAACACCTCGCGTTCGGACTGTGGGAACTTGCAGGACTGGTAGATGGCCTCCGAAGAGCCGTACACAAGCCCTTCAAATGAAATGGGACAGGGATAGAAATTGCTGAGCCAGCGATAATCGCCCACAAATCCATGGATGCTATGCGCATCAACGCTTGTGCCGGCGAATGGATCGCCCCATTCGGCCGGCTTCGCGGGCAAAGCGGCCGGACTGGCGCTTTGGGCCAAAGTCGGAATCGCAAGGCCCAAAATCAACATGGCGGCAAATAACTGGCGCTGCCTTGTGAAGTTTGATTCCACGACGTTGATAATTCCAAGCGGGCGGAATTTTGTCCAGGAGAGGCTAGCGAACCGGACCCGCCGCCGGCCAGCCCTGGGCGTTACCCGGAGGCGGATCCACGAGTGCGGCGCCGAGCGCAAGGAAGAAAAGACTGCGCGTGAAAGACATTGAAGAAAGTTAGAACGGACTTCCGTCAGCTTTGGTGCCGCAAAGGGCGACGTCGAGCCCGAGCTCGGCTGCGAGAGCGGCCTTGGTGTAAAGGGCGAGGTCGGCGCCCGAGGCCGAGCGCGCATAGGCGACCTGGACGTGGTTGGATTTATGCCGCGACATCATCTGGTCCCGCGAAACGCCGTACAGCACGGCGTGCATGATCGGCCATTGCGGCGTGGTCGCCTGCCAGCGGCGTTCGGTTTCCGCGGCCGGAAGCCGGACGACCTTGGCGCGACCGAGGTCCATCTTGAGCCGTCCATCCTCGACGAACACGCGGCTCCATACGATCTCACCGGGCTTGGCGATGCCGCGCACCGTGCCGCCGCCGAGGCGGAAATACATCGGGGGCTGGCGGAAGGATTCGGTGCCCCGATACCCTCCAATATGATGGGCGGGCGGAGCGCTGCCTGAGATAAGAAACACCCAGACGTAGTCGGCGGTCGTGCCGCTTCGATCAAAATCGCCCCAGCGCAGATCGTGAAGGGTGGTTTCAACCGGCTGGCCGAGCAATCGTTGCACCCGGTGGGTGAATAGGCCGTCCAGCCCGGAGCATTCGTCGGCCTCGTTAAAGTGGGGGAGGGGCTCGCCCGGGCGGATTATGCGGCCGGCCGAATTTCTGACCGGAGGGCGGTCGGAGTTGTTCAGCAGGCCTTCGGCGAGATCGGAGGCGGGAAGCAGGTCCTTCAGCCCTTGTTGGTATTGGATCCCGATCGTGTCGCAGCCGAATTGGTCGGCAATGCGCAGAGCTCCGATATACGTTCGGCACTGCCAAAGCACCTGGTCCTCGCTGAGGTCGGTCTTTGGGTCGGGTCCCAAATGGAATCTCATGCCTTTGGCGCGAAGCCATCGGTACGCGGCGCGGGCCTCCGCCTCGGTGACCTGTGTGGCCGCGTAGTAGAGGGCCGATTGGGAAAGCCTCTCCTTGTAGACGCCGGTCTGAAATAGAAGCTCGTCCGGGACGATTGCGTTATACATTCCCATGCAACCTTCGTCGAAGACGCCCATGATCGCCTTTCGAATTCGAAGTTCGCTGGCAAGTTTGCGCGCCGAACCGGTCGCGCGGCGGGGAACTGCGCAGCGCGACAATGGCCTGACGTGGCGCGTCGGATGGCGGACCCGGCCGGTTTTAAGCCACAAATCCAGGCCCTTGCAGAAAAGCGGGTCCGTAAAGTCGGCGCTCCACAAAGTGGAATAGGCAACGCCGGCCTTGGTCAGCGAAGCGTTCAAATTGAGCATTCCGACAAGGCCGGGCCAGGTCCCCGACCAGTTTGCCACGGTGAGGATCGGGCCCCGGTGGGAAATCAGCCCGTGTAGAATGTGGTGCGAATACTGCCAAGCGCTCTCAGCTACTATGAGGCGAGCATCGGGGTCGAGGCGCGCGAACACTTCCATCCCTTCCTTTTGCGAGCCGATGAAACCATGCTTGTCCCCGATCTTGTAAGGATGCGCCCGGACGAGCTTCCACCCGCGGGCTGCGACGGCCTTGGCCAGATGGCGCTCCATTGCGGCCTGGGCCGGCCAGCATTTTTGGTTTGCGGCAAGCCTCATGTCGCCGTTGGCAACAAGCAGGAAGGAGCGGGAATTTCGTTTTCTCTTCATGAAATGGCAGGATTAAAAAATGGGCGCGAAAGATCAAATGATCACATTGCAGAAGGACGTCTATCGCACCTTGGGGCCCCAGTTCGCCGGCTCGACGGGTCCCAAGCCGAATAGGTAAGCCATGGCCCCTGTCAGCACGACAACCGCCACGGCGGCGAACGCCCAAAAGAAGTGCCCAGTGCGACCGACTACGAATCCCGTCAAAGCGGGAGCCGCGACGCCGGCTAGGTTCCCCGCAAAATTTTGCATTCCCGACCATCTGCCGACTGCGAGCGGCCCGGCAATCGTCTGAGTGATCGCCCAGTGACTCGAAGCGAAGATGCCGTAGAAAATGCTCGCGGTGATGAGCAACACCATCGACATGAAATTGTTCGTAATGACCGGAACAAGAATGACTATAGCAGCACCCCCTAATCCAACCGTGGTGCAAGTCTTTCGCACTTTGGTCGGCGTCGCTCCGGCGGCCAGCGCCCGATATGACAACCACCCGGCTGAGATTGTAGCGCCGGCCGCAAAAAGAATCGGCAATGTGCCGATTTTGGCCATCTCGGTCATCGATAGGTGCCGCTCGTGGACGAGATAGTAGGGCAGCCATGTTAGCAGGAAGTACCAAAGATAGTTTCCGCTGAAATGGCCCGTAAAGGTTGCCCAGATCGCCCGGTGCCGCAGGATTTCCGCAAGGCTGGGAGCCTTGAGGGTGCTGTTTTGAACAGCTTTTATCCCCCTGGGCATCCACTTGAACCAAATCGGCAGCCATAGGAGGCTGCCCAGGCCAAGGACGATGAAAAACGGACGCCACCCAAATCGGTCCATCAGCATGCCGCCGGCGAACGTGCCCAATGCGGGTCCGAGCTTCGTACCGCTGTCTATCAGGGCATTCGCCACGCCTCGCTGACCCTCGTCAAGGCGAGCCGAGAAAATCTTCGAATAAGCCGGGTACGCCACCGACTCTCCCACACCCAGCAACATTCGCAAAATCAGAAGGGTCCTGAATTCACCGGCCAATCCGGTTGCAGCCGTAGTTGCCGACCAGAGCAAGAACCCGGCCGCAAGGGCCCAATTCACATCCAGCCGGTCGACCAGCCACCCTGAGACGAGATTAAAGACCGCGTACGTCCAAAAAAAGGATGAAAGGAGTATCCCCAATTGGAAAGGGGAGAGCCCCATCTCGTCTTTGATCAGCGGAGCAGCGACGGAGAGATTTCCCCTGTCGATGTAGTTGATCGCAACCGAAACAACCAATAGTGCGACCAGGGGCCAATGGTTAGGCTTTCTCTTTGTCACAGCCAAAGGCTAGCTGATTCCCGTCGGGATCCACCACCATGAACTCTCTCATTCCGTATGGCCAATCCTTTGGCTCATACCGCAGAATTGCGCCATTCTTCTTTATTTCCGCGCAGTAGCCATCCACATTGTCGCAGAAAATTGGTGTCATGTTGTTTGAGGCGGATAATCTTAGCCAAACATTGTTTATGTCGAAGGCGAAATGCTTGGCTAGACTGGTTCATTGATGACCGCTTCGATGCGATAACCGTCTGGATCAATAACAAATGCGGCGTAATAGTTTTCACCGTATTCGGAATGTAGGCCTACTCCGCCATTATCGGTCCCTCCAGCTGCGAGTGCAGCTTTGTAAAACTCTGTAACCGCTTCGCGGGAGGGCGCAGCAAACGCGATGTGGAATCCCTCGCGAGGTGCAACAACCCCGTTTGGACTGAGTTTGATCGCGAATTTGTCATCCTC
>Ga0182024_10012491_pt1 | contig 16794 bp, 17 predicted proteins | sample P32metaG_FD_120480 | JGI IMG/M metagenome (GOLD analysis project Ga0182024, IMG submission 120480) | Permafrost microbial communities from Stordalen Mire, Sweden - P3-2 metaG (Illumina Assembly) | ecosystem: Environmental > Terrestrial > Soil > Wetlands > Permafrost | place: Sweden: Stordalen... | reverse complement strand
CGCTGCAAGCGAACGGCGCCGACACTGTAGATGCCAATCGCATGCTTGGCTTCGCCGACGACTCACGGACGTACGACGTCGCCGCGGCTATCTTTGCCGCGTTGGGGGTCACGAGAGTGTCGCTCATTACGAACAACCCCAGGAAGGTGGATGGTCTCGTCGCGCAAGGGATCGAGGTTGCTCTCCGCGTGCCTGCCACGACTCTCCCGAACGCGCACAACGCAAGCTATCTCGAGGCCAAGGCAAGGCGAATGGGGCACAAGCCATGATCGATCTCGAAAAGACGAAAGCTCCCCTCGTTGCGGCAGTGGTCCAGCTCTCGAGCCAGGCCGACGTCGATGAAAATCTCGCGCGCGCCGAGCACTGGATCGCAGAAGCGGCGCGCGCGGGGGCGCAACTCGTGGCGCTGCCGGAAAACTTCGCTTTCATGGGCGAAGAGGTCGACAAATGTCGCATTGCCGAGCCTCTTACGCCGCCGTTCGGACTCATCGGCTCGACGATCGTCCGTGCAGCCACGCGCGCAGGAGTCTTCGTCGTGGCCGGGGGAATGCCGGAGAAGAGCGGGGACCAAACCCGTCCCTTCAACACGTCGGTGCTCTTCTCGCCCGAGGGGCACCTTCTGGCACGCTACCGAAAGGTGCATCTTTTCGACGTCGATCTACCTGATGGGACGAAGCTCGAGGAGAGCCGAGGGACCTCCTCCGGCAGCCCCGCCGACCTTCCCGTCACGGAGCTTCTGGGCCTCGGACTTGGAATGACCGTTTGCTACGACCTTCGCTTTCCGGAGATCTTTCGCGCGCTCGAGTCGAGAGGGGCCCGCGTAGTGACCGTTCCCGCCGCTTTCACGCTAACGACAGGGAAGGACCACTGGCACACACTCCTCCGGGCCCGTGCCATCGAAAATCAGATCTTCGTGCTCGCCCCCGGCCAGACGGGAAAACACCCGAGAGGGCGGCAAACCTACGGAAAGAGCCTCATCGTCGACCCCTGGGGCGATGTGCTCGCCCAGGTCGGGGAAGGCGAGGGTTTTGCGATTGCACGCCTCGACCCGGCCTATCAGGACAAGGTGCGTCAGGCATTGCCGTGCTTGTCCCACAAAAGGCTCTGAGGTCACGGGTTACCCAGAGCGAATAATCGGTCATTTCCCCTTCAGTCGGAGAGACGATGGCCGTTCTTCATATGGCGATGGCACACCCTCTGCCGAAGGAACTCGAGGACTTCGGCGACTATCTGGCCGACGAAACGGTTCCGCGTGAGAGCGGTACTCGCCGCGCGGCGAGCCCGAAGGTCGACAGTGTTCACAGCGAGGAGATCGAGCCTGGCAGTCAACGACCCACCTTCCGGATTCCTCCGGCTGCGGGGCTCGCCGGATACCTTGACGCACCTCTCCGTATCGACAGTGCTCCCGTCGACGTTCCGCCGACGGAGTATGGGCTCTCCTCGCTGGCGGCGCTGCTCGAGCTGCCCCGCACGTCGGAGGCGCCACCGATCAGCGAAAAGCCAGTCGTCGATGCGCGACCGACGCAGCGCTCCATCCTCCTCCCGCTAGCCCTCGATCCCGAACTCGCGGCGGATCCGGTGGGGACCCCCGGACGACGGGTCAACACTCTACGTGTGCGTCTTACCCCGTACGCGCGAGAACACGCGGTTGCCGATGGCGACACGGATGACACGCCTGCCGCGATGCTGGAATACCTGAAGCTTCTCGGCTCCTTCGAGCGCGTGCCTTACGTCGTTGCGTCGATGCACAACGTGATGATGGAGAAACTCGACCACCGGGAAGGCTTCGTCCTCTCCTTGATCGACGGTACCTCGAGCATCGACACGATTCTCGACGCGTGCCCTCTATCGACCCACAAAACACTGCGCATTCTCCACGGACTCTGCGAGCGCGGAATTCTCGGCCTTCGCTAGAACCCCAGTTCCACTGTGCGTCGCGATGCGGTCGGAGTAGACGCGCAGCCGTGCGCGTTCCGATGATTGACCTCCCGGCTCAACACCGAGCCATCGCCGACGAGGTCTTGCCTCGCGTGCTCGAGCTCGTCGCGGCGCAGACCTTCATCCTCGGTTCCTCTGTCCTCGACTTCGAGCGGACGCTCTCGGGCCTCGTCGGGACGCCTCACGCGGTGGGCGTCGCTTCGGGTACGGACGCGTTGGTGCTCTCCTTGCGAGCCCTCGGCGTAGGTCCCGGGAATCTGGTCGTGGTGCCCTCCTTCGGGTTCGTGGCAAGCGCAGAGGCGGTACGGCTCGTCGGTGCACGGCCGGTATTCGCGGATGTTCGAGACTTCTTGCTCGATGCCGTGAGCGTCGAGGCGTGCCTCGGGTCGTTGACGCGGGGCTCCGACGGCCTCTTCCGGGACGTGTCCGGAGGCACGGCGCGCGCGATTCTGCCGGTTCATCTCTTCGGCGAGTGTGTCCCTATGCGGCACTTGACGGAGCTCGCGAAGGCTTACGGCCTCGACATCGTGGAGGATGCCGCGCAGGCCATCCTCGCGACGGATGAGGGGCGACTCGCAGGTAGCATGGGCGTGTTGGGTGCCCTTAGCTTCTTCCCGAGCAAGAATTTGGGCGCGTGGGGCGACGGGGGTGCTGTGGTGGGCTCGAGCGACGCGCTGCTTCGACGAGTACGGATCCTGCGCGCGCACGGGCTGACGAGCGAGGGCATCAGCGAGGTCGGCACAAACAGTCGGCTGGACGCACTCCAAGCGGTCGTGCTCGAGGTGAAGTCGAAGCATTTGACGGAGTGGACGCTTGCGCGCGCAGTCGTGGCGGAGCGGTACCGCATCGCGCTCGCACCTCTCGCCGAGCACGTGCGCTTGCCGCCGGCGCCGCGTGCGAATTGTCGGCACGTCTACAATCAGTTTGTCGTCCGAGTCGGCAATCCCGCCGCGCTCGCGAGCCACCTCGCCGCGCGCGGCGTGGAGACGCGTCGCTACTATCCGCGTACACTACCGGCCGAGCCCGCGTTTGCGCCCTTCGCGCGGGGGCAGAGGTTTGTCGGCGCGGAAGACGCGGCAAGATCGTCTCTTGGGCTACCGATGTTTGCGGAGCTCACCCACGATCAGCAGGATTACGTCGTCGACGGCGTGCGCGCATTCTTCGAGTGATCACAGGTGTTGTTTCGCGATCTCGGCCCACGTGCCTTCGGGCTCTAGTTCGAGGTAACGTCTCCAGTGGGGGCGAGCTCTCGTTCGCTGCCCAAGCTGTTCGAGCGCCATCGCGAGGTTGAAGTGAGCGTCGGCGAAGCGAGGGTCGGCGACGAGCGCCTTCTCGAAATAAGGAACCGCGCGCGCTGCGTCGCCGTGCTCGAGAGACACGTAGCCGATGTTGTAGTGCGCCTCGGGTTGCTTGGGGTCGACCTCAAGCGCCTGCGTGTACAGTTTCTCGGCCCCCGCTTCGTCGCCCCGCCGGAAGCGAATGTTCCCCAAGTTCGTATAAGCGATGGCAAGGGATGGATCGAGGAGAATAGCCCGCTTGTAGAGCAACTCCGCTTCGTCGAACGTGGCTGCAGTCTCATCGAGCGTGCTCGCACGCGTGTAAAGGTCGTACGCCGTGCGGGCGCCATTGCCAGGTTTCGGATGCAGTACTCGCACGACGTCTTGTCGGAGCGCGTTTACCTGGAAGTCCAGCACGAACTGACCCGTTAGTGGTTCGAATGCTCCGTCCTGCGAACGCACGACGACCTTGCGTCCGTCGCTCACGATTCGCAGCTCCTGAAGCGGGCGAGTGACGCGGGGCAGGGAGGTCCGGAGTGCTCCTATGGCCTTGGCGACGTCGCGAATCTTCACGCGGCTCGCGAGCAAATCGTGTGTCGCGCGAAGAGCAATGAGATCCTGGAACGTATAGGCCGGCTTGCCTCTCTTCCGCCCCGTAGGCGAGACGATGCTCGCCTTATCGAGCGAGCGCAGGCGTGCCGCATTCAAACCCAGCAAGCGCTCGACCTCGCGCGGCGAGAAGAGATCGGTCACCGGTTCTCGAGGCCTCGCTTCGCCCGCTTCGCCGCTTGGGCCTTTTGCCTCGGTGGAAGCTTCCGGCGTGCGCCGGCGACCGCCACCTTGGCCGAACTCCACGTGAATGACGGTCGCTCCGCGGGGTCGGGCTCGTTTGCGCTTAGAAGTTTGTGTGATCTTGTCGTCGGTCGTTGTCGTCATGGAAGGGGGGGGAGTTCTTGAGGGCGAGGCGCGGCGATTAGCGCTCTTGGCCGGTGGCGCCGAGAAGCGATCCCTCTATCAATGGCGCCTGGACGTCGACGTCAATCCTGACGCCCCGGTCCTCCCATCCCACGCGAATCTCGCAGCTGGATCGACCGAGCGTCGACGGAGCTCGGAGTTGCGCCTCGCGGTGGGCGAGGCGGACCGATCTAAGACGGACATGAAGGTCGCGCGCGGCGACTTCAGCGATGAATGCTCCCTCGGTTGTGCCGGCTTCGGCGGGCAGCGCAAGAATGAGGCTCGTCGATCCGTACCAGATCTGGCGACGACCTTCGCACACGACGGCTCCTTCGCTCACGGAGTCGGCAGCCTCGAAGAGTGCCCTCCAAAGCGCGTCCGAACCGCGCGCGAGTGGGGCCCATCGTACCGAGACGGGGCCACGCAACCGCGCCTTCGCGAGGCCAGGTCGTTCTTTCTTCTCGCTCACTCGTGGGCCTGGCCGCTTCTTCTCTGCATCGTCCGATCGATCGTGCCGCGAGCGGAGGCGCGCGAGCAATAAAACGGCGAGTCGACTCTGCCCGATACTCTCACGCCCTCGGCGTGTCGTCGATCCTCGACTAGGGCGCTCGCCGGGTCCGCGCGGCCGGTGCTAGAGTCCGCGACGTGCAGGACGCGGGTTGGGGAGTATCCCCTCTAGGTTTTTATGGGCGATTCGGCGGACGCTTCGTCTCCGAAACGCTCATTCCAGCGCTCGACGAGCTGAGCTCGGCCTTCGCCCAGATCGTCCGGTCACCCGGATTCGACGCGGAGTGGCGCGCTCTGCTCGCGAGCTACGTCGGCCGCCCGACGCCGCTCACGGAGGCAGATCGACTTGCCCGCGCGATCGACCCGGAAGGCGCGACTCTAAGCCGCCTGTTTCTCAAGCGTGAAGACCTTTGTCACACCGGCGCGCACAAGATCAACAACGCGCTCGGCCAGGTGCTGCTGGCGAAGAAGATGGGGAAGCAGCGTATCATCGCGGAGACCGGAGCCGGCCAGCACGGCGTGGCGACCGCGACGGCATGCGCGCTCTTCGATCTTCCGTGCGACGTGTATATGGGCGTCGAGGACGTGCGACGTCAGGCCCCGAACGTGGGTCGAATGAAGCTGCTCGGCGCTCGAGTGGTCCCGGTGGACGCTGGCTCACGTACCCTCAAGGACGCCATGAACGAGGCGCTCCGTGACTGGGTAACGAATGTGCGCTCGACCTACTATTGTATCGGGAGCGCCGCCGGTCCGTATCCCTATCCCGAGCTGGTTGCTTCCTTTCAGACCGTGATCGGCGAGGAGGCGCGCGCGCAGTGGCTGTCTGCGGTCGGTCGACTCCCGGACGTAGCGGTAGCTTGCGTGGGCGGAGGGTCGAACGCGATCGGACTTTTCCGGGGCTTTTCGGGCGATCCGGGCGTGGCGCTCGTAGGGGTAGAGGCGGCAGGATGCGGCGTCGCGACTGGTAAGCACGCCGCGACGTTGACGGCCGGTCGGGTCGGGGTGCTGCATGGATCGGTGAGCTACGTCCTCTGCGACGACGGAGGACAGATTCAAGAAGCCCATTCGATTAGCGCAGGTCTCGACTACCCTGGCGTCGGTCCGGAGCACTCGTGGCTCAAGGACACGGGCCGTGCGCGCTACGTCTCGGCGACAGATGAAGAAGCCCTGCACGCGGCGAAGCTCGTGGCGCGCACGACGGGGATTCTGCCCGCGCTCGAGACAGCCCACGCGTTCGCGAAGGTGGGCGACATCGCCGCTTCTCTGGCAAACGAGATGCGGCGCCCCGTTTCGGTCGTCTTGGGCTGCTCGGGGCGAGGGGACAAAGACCTGGAGACGCTTCTATCGCGTCTCGAATCCTAGGAAGGCCGTCGGGAAAGCACGATGCGCAGGCTCGAGAAAGCGTTCGCGAAGCGGCGTGAGGCTGGAGGCAAGGTTCTCGTCGCTTACCTGTGTATGGGCGATCCGACCCACGACGAGTCGATCGAGCTCGCTCTGCTTGCGGCGGAAGCAGGTGCCGACGTCCTGGAGCTCGGCGTTCCATTCGGAGATCCGACTGCGGACGGCCCGCAGATCGCGCGGGCGAGTGAGCGTGCTCTCGCAAAAGGCGGCGGCCTTGCCGCGACCCTGCGTGCCGCCGCAGCCATCCGAGCGCGCTCCAGTGTCCCGTTGGTGCTTTTCGGGTACTACAATCCGATCTTTGTACGCGGCGAGGCGCGGGTCGTCCTCGAGGCGTCGCAGGCAGGGGTCGATGCGCTACTGGTGGTCGACCTCCCGATCGACGCAAGCGCGCCTCTTCGGACCGCCGCCGCCGAGCACGGTATCCGAGTCATTCCGCTCCTTGCACCCACGAGTTCCGCCGAGCGCGTCCGCGCGGTGCGCGCCGTGCACGCAGAGGTCCCGTGTGGATTTGTCTACTACGTGTCGCTCACTGGGGTCACGGGCGCTAGCGCGGCTCCTCTCGTCGAAGCGAGTCAAGCCGCAGAGGCTCTTCGCACTTCGACGGGGGCGCCGGTCGTCGTCGGTTTTGGGATCGACTCGCCGGAGAAGGCGCGCATCGCCGCGTTGCACGCCGACGGGGTCGTTGTCGGCTCGGCGATCGTAAAGCGCATCGAGGAAGGTCGCTCGGCGGGGGAGCGGGCCTCGGCCGTAACGAGCCTCGTGGGTTCTTTGAGGCACGCACTGGACGATGTGGGAAACGGGAGGCTTGGCGAGTAGATTGCGGCCCCGACGTTCTGGCGAAAAAAGCGCGCAAAGGGATGGGCAGAGGCCGGCGGGGCGACTACGCTTTCGTGGTCATGCGCCTTCTCTGTATTTCGGATATCCATGGGCATCTCGATGCCTTGGCGGCCGTTCTGGCCACCGCGGAGCGGCGCTCGTTTCACAAGTTGCTCGTGGCGGGCGACATCGTATTTCCAGGCCCCGAGCCGCTCGAGACGTGGCGTCGACTGACGTCGGCGGGTGCTGTCCTCGTGCAAGGGCTCAGTGACAAGGCGCTCGCGACGCTCGACCCGACCGAGATCCATGCGAAGAACGACCACGAGCGCCGCCGCCTCGACCGCATGGGTTCCGTGCGCTCGGAACTGGGCGATCTCATACTCGAGCGCCTAAAGCGGCTACCGACGCACTACCGACTCCCGCTCGAAGATGGTGGCGAGTTACTGCTCGTGCACGGTTCCCCCGTCGATCCAGCAGAGGAGCTCACGAGCGACATGACCGACATCGAGATCAACGCTCTCGTGGGCGACGACCCAGCCGACGTGATTGTATGCGGTATGAGCCACGTACCGTTCGTCCGCGAGCTCGACCACGTCCGCGTCGTGAACGTAGGAAGCGTCGGTGAAGCGCCGAGCGGGGGAGATGCGCGCGTGGCCCACGCGACCTGGATCGAGACGAGCGCCTCGGGTGTGGTCATTGAGCCGATTCTCGTTCCACTCGGTGAACCAGCGGCGCGCGCCCTTTCGATCGGATAGCAACATTCGGCGCGGCTCCTCGCGAGCTTGCCCGACGGGTAGCTTCAGCTTTCGCGAGCTTCGTCGCTTCGCCCGCGACGTCGTGGGGCTGCATGCGCCCGGGTAGGTTCGGGGTCGGGTTTCGGCTGAGCACGGGGGCGCGGTGGGGCAACGGTCGACTTCTCATGTCCTCCGTTGGATTTGCGGAGTCGCCGCGGCCTCCGCTCGTCCTCGATCACGACATCTCGGTGGGCGCGTCGTAGAGTTCGCCGCTCGAGGTAGCGTTCAGCGTGCACAATGATGGCGGCCGCGACGTCGACGCCGCTTGCCCGCTCAATGCCTTCGAGCCCAGGCGAGCTGTTGATTTCGAGGATCTTCGGCCCGCTCTTGGCTTCGAGCATGTCTACGCCGGCGATTTCGAGCCCCATTACGCGAGTTGCGGAGATTGCGGCGAGTCGGTAGGGCTGTTCGAGCTGAATACGCACTCCGTGGCCTCCCCGATGGAGGTTGGAGCGAAACTCGCCCTGCTTGGCCTGTCGCCGCATCGCCGCGACGACGCGGCCACCCACGACGATGGCGCGGTAGTCACGCCCCTTCGACTCGGCGATGTATTCTTGCAAAATGATGTCTTGCCCCATGGCCCAGAGCGTCTCGAGCAGACTCGTCACGGCCTGAGGTGTTTCGGCGATCATGGTTCCGATGCCTTGCGCGCCTTGCTGCAGCTTCACGATCGCGGGGGTGCCGCCGACGAACGAGAGCGCGAGCTCGACCGAGTCGGGCGTGCGCGCGCACACCGTCTTGGGGACGTCGATGTTCTTTTTCGTGAGCAGCTGAATCGCTCGCAGCTTGTCGCGAGATCGCGCGATCGCGACGGCGGTATTGAGAACGGGGACGCCCATCATGTCGAACTGACGCACCACCGCGAGGCCGTAGTTTGTGATCGATGCACCGATGCGTGGGATCACGAGATCGGCGTGCGGCACCAGCTCGCCTCCGAGAAACATCGAGGGTCGGCCGCGCGATACGACGATGTGGAAATCGAGCGGATCGGCGACGGTTACCTCGTGTCCGCGAGCGCGCGCAGCGAGGACAAGGCGACTCGTAGAGTAGAGGGTCGCACTCCGCGACAGGACCAGCAAGCGCATGGGACGCACGAAGGTACGGGCGGGAGGTGCCCGGACGCAACGGGCACGCCGACGGCAACCCCTCAGCGTCGCGCTAAAGCCGCGCTCGCGTTCGCGTTCGCCTCTGCGGCGGCGGAAGCCGGCGGAACCTTGGCAGCGCCACGGGGCACCATCGAAGCGGTCGCGATCGCGGCAATGGCCGCGAGGCGAAGGACGAGGTGTGCTCGGGCGCTCATGAACATCCTTTGATGCACAATGTATGCCGCTCGCCTGAGTGTGGCAGGCGGCAGAAAGCGCGGTTCCTGTGCCTCTCGAAGTGGCTGCATTGCGCGAAAAATCCGCTCACCATGACATTACGGTCACAGTCCGAGTTAGAGTCTCCCCGCACACACCCATGTGTGAATTGCGACAGCTGCCAGCCGTACGACAGGTACTCGCTGCCGTTACGCAGGGTTTGCGCGGACCCACGCAATCACGCTGTGCAGGCCGTCGCCTAGCGAGACTCTGGGCTTCCACCCGAGCTCATGTTCGGCCCGAGAGGTTTCTGCATACGTCGCAACGACGTCGCCCGGGGGTACCGGCGCATGCACGACTTCGGGAGCTATCCCTGAGGCGTGGCCTATGGCGTCGACGAGCTGCGCGAGCTGCACCGGCGAGCTCGACCCAAGATTGTATGCGCGAAAGCCTGGTCGATCCGAGTCGGAAGCGGCAAGGACGCCACGGACGATGTCGTCGACATGCGTGAAGTCGCGTCGCATCGACCCATCACCGAATACGGTGATCGCTTTGCCCTCGCACATGGCTCGCGCAAAGAGAGTAATGGCCATTTCGGGCCTTTGGCGCGGGCCGTAGACTGTAAAGAAGCGGAGGGCACGGACGCCCATCGTCGGTGCATGTTGCGCGATCGATTGGGCGACCAACTCGGCACAGCGTTTGGACGCGCCGTACGGGGACTCAGGGGCGATCGCTGGCTCGTCCTCGTTCGCGGGGAGAGGCGTACTGTTGCCGTATACGGAAGAGCTCGACGCAAACGATACCCGCTGGATCCCGCGCGCGCGTGCGATCTCGAGGACCGTGGCCGTGCCGGTTACGTTGACGTGTGCATAGTGCGCCGGAGAACGGATGGAAGGGCGCACCCCCGCGAGGCCCGCGAGATGAATGACGCCGTCAGCGCCTTCGAAACACGGGTCGATGGCTTCGGCATCGGTGACGCACGCGGTCACGATGCGTAAGTGGGCAAAATCACGGATGAGGTCCGCGGCGTTCCGACGTTTGTAGACCTCGGGATACGGTGCGTCGCTGAAGTCGTCGATTACGGTGACTTCGTCTCCGCGCGCGAGGAGGGCGTGGCTCACATGATAACCAATAAAGCCCACGCCACCTGTGACGACCCACGAACGCCCGCGCATTTCACCATACCCTAACATGCACGCCAAAAGTGCTGCAGGTGGGGCAGCGCCCGATCTCTTACTGGGCTCTTACTGGGTCCCGCCGCGCAGCGAGCGATAGAGCCACCACCCACCCTCGTGAATGGCTAGATCGACGTTTGCAGGAACGATGGGTGGGGCGGCCGTAGGGCGGGTTCGAATCAGAACGAAGTCCCAGCTCGAGAGGTCGAACGTGCGCCAGTCGATCGGCTTTAGACTAGCCGAGCTGTAGTCCGCCGGCAGCCGCGTCGCCGGGTTGTTCAACGTGGGGTACAAGGCGGTCGCGCGGTCCGCCCACACGTCGCTGAGAAGGACGGGCCGTTCCACGGCGACCAGCTTGTCGTAGTGCACGAATGGGTGGGCCGTAAACACTGCGCTGTCGGGATCGATGGGCAGGTTGAGGAGGCTTGCCTCGGTGGGTACCGCCGCAAGAACTTCTCGGTACCCGCGAGCTTCTGCCTGAAACCGAGCGGACGCATAGATTGTGAGTCCGGTCATCACGTACGCTGCGGCGGGAGCAACCCCATCGAAAGCGCGCTCGAGGCGAGGGCCGAGCGAAGGGCGACGGACGCCCATGACGACCAGCAAAAGAAAGACTGGGACGAGTCTGCCGTCGATGAAGCCGAACCACTTAAACGCGTGCGGGAGCACCGCGAACATGACCCCGGTACCCGCAGCCGCGATCGCTAGCGCCCGACTGTGCGAGAGCGATCGGGCCGCACATTCGTCTTGCGGCGGCATCGTATCGCGAAGTGTTGCCGAGAGCGACGCTAGGAGCGTACCCCAGACGGCGAGGCCGATCACAAAGTCCACTCCGGTACGGGTCATGAGGGTCGGTGTGATGAGAAGGCTCAGCTTGTCGAGCGGCGTCTGAAAGTCCGCGAACCGAGTCAGCTCGAACTTGCCCGCAGATCCTGCCGGGGGTCCTCCGTAGAGGGCAGACCATGCCTCGACAGCAAGCCCGGGGGCGAGCGCGCGAAGTCGCGCGGCCCGGGCGTAGGGCGATCGACCAATGGCGGCGGTAAGCCCTGCGAGTAATACCAGCACGGCAAACGCGTATCCGTGGGCAAGGCTCACCGCGAGCGCGGCCGCACCGAAAACGAGCTCGCGCCTTGCGACGGGGCGGCCGAGATCGACGTCTGCCAACAGCTCGAGCCAAAACGTAAGGGTTACGAGAAGCAGCGCGAGCCCGAAAAGGTAGCTCGTGAGCCCGAGGAGCGTCATGTAACCGAATGACAACGCGATACCGAAGAAACCAGCGCTGACGGTGGCGTCTCCGTGCAGCTTGCGACGGGCAAAGAGAAGCGCTGCCGGCGTTGCGAGGATGGGCATCGTGGCGAGCGCTCGAACCGCGCGAAGGGGACCGAGCATGCGGCCCAGAAGTTCGCCGATCGTCAGAAAGACGGCGTAGGGGCCGAACGAAACGCCAAGCTTGTAGTAGCGTTGCTCGAAGGCCGACTCAGAGAAGCGGTGTCGCATGGCGATGAGCCCTGCGTGCGCGGGCAGATCCTGACAGGGGAGGGCATCAAAGAGCCAAAGAGTCAGGGCCGCCGCGATCGAGACGACGACGAGTGCAGCCCACGCGGAGGCGCTGGATCGGGTTGCAGTGGGCGTCACCCGGCTCCTCGCGCTGAAAAGCAGGTCATGAGCCACCCTTACCCCGAATCTTTCGCCCCTTTTTTGAGGATGCGCGGTCCCTCCCCGAAAGGTTGGCCCCAACGCCTGGCTCATGGCTGGATCCGTCGACGATGGATCCCTCTTCCCTCACGCGGGCGTTCCGGCATCTGCACGTGCCCCCGTGGGCCACGGCATGGATTCGGGCGGCGGGTACAGCGGCAGGCTGCGCGTTACACTCCGTCGCGCGGCATACGGGGATTCCAATCTCCGTCTTGGCCGCGGTAAGCCTCGTCGTGTCGTTTCGCATCGCGCGCCGCGCCTCGCACCTCGCGTTGGAGGTGGCGCTGGCAATCGCGCTCGTGCTGGCGGCAACACACGCGGGATGGCTTGGTTTCTAGCCCAACTTTGGAGCCAGCCCCTCCGCCCCGACTACTTCGCGCCCGCGCCCTTCAGCTCTTTGCCGAGCTCGCCATTCGCGTGCATCTCGCGGACGATGTCGCAACCACCGAGAAACTTCCCGTTTACATAGAGTTGCGGAATCGTAGGCCAGTTCGAGAATTCTTTGATGCCTTGCCGCACCTCCGGGTCCGCCAGCACGTTTACCGTCTCGAAGGCAACCCCTTCTTCCTTCAGGATCTGCACGACCTGATTGGAGAACCCGCACTGCGGGAAGGATTTATTGCCCTTCATGAAGAGGACCACCTTGTTCTTGTCGACTAGCTCTTGGATCTTCGTCTTGACGTCGCTCATTGCGTTCAAATTAGCACCGAAGCCGCCCGTGAGCCCTGGATCTCGCAGGCTAGGGTGCCGCCAATGAACCCCCCGGCGCTTTGGCCCGACTTCGACGACGAGTGGATCGTCTACGAAGACGACGACCTCATCGCGGTCGACAAGCCCGCAGGCATGCCGAGCCAGGCAGCAGAGGTTGGGCGCTCTGACGACCTCGTCACGCGCCTCTCTCGGCATCTCCTGGCGCGCGGGAAGGGAGAGCCCTACTTGGGAGTGCATCAGCGGCTCGACAAAGACACTTCCGGCGTCGTCGTCATGACGAAGCGCCGCGAAGCGAACGTCGCGTTGGCGGCGCAGTTCGAAGGGCGCACGGTCGAAAAGGAGTACCGCGCGGCCGTGACGGGTTGGCCGCCGGGCAAGCGCACGGTGACGTTGCGGGACGTCCTCGCGCCGGGCGATGGCGGACGTGTCCGCGTCGCGCGGTCCGGGCAAAAAGGGGCGCAGTCTGCCGTAACCCACGCGTTGGAAGTCGCGCGTTCCGGCGCGCGCGCCGTCGTTGCGCTCACGCTCGAGACGGGTCGCACGCACCAGGCGCGCGTGCAGTTGGCGCACGCGAAGGCTCCTATCGCCGGCGATCGGCTCTATGGGGGCGCGCCGGCTCCTCGCCTGCTCCTTCACGCCTCGGGGGTGACACTCCTCCATCCGCGCACGCGCAAGAAGCTGGAGATTCGCGCGCCCGTCCCGGGCGACTTCGACCCCTGGCTCCAGCACGGCGACCTTGGCGCGCGCGTGTACGACGATCCGGTGGCGCTTGCGCGCACGGTGGCGCGCGCCGTTCTTTGCCGCCACGCGCTCGGGCATGCAGGGGACGGCCCTCTCGCCACGACGGCGTTTCGTCTGGTGAACGAGGGGGGCGACGCTCTTCCGGGCCTTGCAATGGACGTGTACGGCGACTGGCTCGTGGTGCACCTCTACGCCGACGATACGGGGCTCTGGGACGATGTCGCTCGCAGGGACAGGGTCCTCGATGAGTTGGCCTCGCTCGGCGCCAAGGGGGTGTATCTCAAGGTTCGCCCCAAGCAGGCCAATACGCTGGTCGACACTCGTAGAGAAGACCTCGCGCCTGTTGGGCCGGTCCGTGGCGAGGCAGCCCCTTCCGAGATTGAGATCCTCGAGGGGGGCATCCCTTACGGCGTTCGCCTCGGCGACGGTCTCTCGACCGGGTTGTTTCTCGATCAGCGCGCCAACCGGCGGCGCGTGAGTGAAGCGTCTGCGGGCAAGCGGGTGCTCAACCTGTTCGCCTATACGTGCGCCTTCTCGGTCGCCGCTGCGCGGGGCGGCGCGGCGCGCACAGTGAGCGTCGACGCGGCCGCGGTCGCGCTCGCGCGTGGGCGAGAAAACTTCGCGCGCGCCGGGATCGCCTTGGATGCGGCGCACGCGTTCGTCGCGGAGGACGTCTTCGCCTGGCTCGGGCGTGCGCGAAAGAGGAGCGATCGCTTCGATCTCGTCATTCTCGATCCCCCGAGTTACTCGTCGACGAAGAAGCGCCGCTTCGTGGCGAAGACGGACTACATGGGTCTCGCGGCCGAGGCGATGGCGCTCGTCGACGCAGGGGGGGTACTCGTCGCGTGCGCGAACCACAGAGGGATTGCGTGGGGGAAGTTCCGTAGGCTCCTGCACGAGGCCGCACGCGCCGCGGGGCGAGAGGTCATCCAGGCAAAGGATCTGCCGCCTGCGTTCGATTTCCCAGCTCCCTTGGGTGCGGAGTCGCACCTCAAGATCGTGTGGGTACGCCTCGGGTAAGCGAGGCGCACCTCTCCGCCACCGCTTGAGTTGGCCAGCAGAGAGCTGGCGGTCTTCAGTCGAGAGCTTGCGTCGAAGATGGTCCGCGACGCCCGAAAGGCTGGTGAAATGACGTTCGCCGCAGCTGGCCCAGGGCCCTAGAAAAGAGGATTGTTTCGCCTACGCCCTTCCTGTACGGCTCGCCGCTTTTTGACTCACACGGAAGATACTCCACTGAAGTCACGGAGGTCGGATGCCATAAGTCACGTCGTGAGCCCGAGCGATCCATGATGCGCCTGCTGTTCGTGGACGACGAGCCCCGCGTGCTCCAAGGATTGAGGCAGAGTCTGCGCGGCAAGCGCCAATTGTGGGAGATGGTCTTCGCAGGAGGGGGAGCGACGGCGCTCGAAGAGATCGAGCGCGGGCGGTTCGACGCGGTGATCTCGGACATGCGCATGCCTGGGATCGACGGAGCGGAGCTGCTCCGCCGCGTCACGCTGAGCCAACCGCACGCGTTTCGGGTCATGTTGTCGGGTCAGATGGACGAATCGGCGGCCGTGCGCGCCGCCGCGACCGCTCACCGCTTCCTGGCCAAGCCTTGCGACTCCGAAACGCTGGTCGCGATGCTGAGCCAGGTGCTGAACCTCCGGGCCCAACTCAACTCTCCAAAGATGCACGAGTGCATCGGCGGTATGGCAGGGTTGCCGAGCTTGCCCGAGTCCTGCTTCGCGCTGAATCGCGCGCTCGAGGATGAGAGGGTCGCGCTCTCCGACGTCGCGCGCATCGTCGAACACGACGTCGGCATGTCCGCCAAGGTGCTGCAGCTCGTGAATTCGGCGTTCTTCGGGCTATCGCGGCGAATCGCGAACGTCGACGAGGCCGTGCGAAACCTCGGGTTGAAGGCCATACGCAGCTTGGTCCTTGCCCAGGCCCTGTTTCAGGAGCTCTCCGGGGGCGAGGTCGCGCTGTTCCGAGCCGAGGAGGCGCGGTCCTTCCTTGCGGCACAGTTCGCGCGGCGCTTCTCGCTGGAGCATCCTGCATACGACGTCGGCGTCACGGCCGCGATGCTACACAACGTCGGCAGGCTCGCGCTCATCGCGCGGCTTCCCGCCGAGCAGCGAGCCAATGCCGACTACGCTCGCGCGCACGGCTCGACGGCCGAGGAAGTCGAGCGCACACGGCTCGGAGTGACTCACGCCGAGATTGGCGCCTATCTCCTGGGCCTCTGGGGCCTGCCACCCGAGGTCATCGAGGCCGTCGGCTCTCACCGCGCCCCGCTCGAAACGCGGAGCACACTCGACCCGGGCGCGGTCGTTCATATTGCGGAGGTTCTCTCTGCAGAGGCGCTGGGGTTAGGCCAGCACGAGACAACTCCCCTGTCTGACGAGGCCCTGCGGCGCCTTGGGGCCGCCCACACCGTCGCCGCGATCCGCGCAGAGTTCGCGGCAATCCCCCACATCCTCATCGGGGGGGAATAAGCTCAGGAGACATGAGAGCCCGACGCGCGAAGCCGCGCGTGACCCTCGAGGACTTGTTGCATCTCGAGCGCTTGCCTTAGGGTGAGTGCAAGGTCGCCCGGGCCGAGAGGTTTACTGAGGAATCGATAGAGCTGGCCCTCGCGAATGGCGTGAGTCGTCGTTTGGATGTCGGTCTGGCCGGTGAGCAGAATCCGGACGACGCGTGGCCAACGCATCCGCACCTGACGCAGAAAGTCCGAGCCCAGCATCTCGGGCATTCGCTCGTCCGAGACGACGACATCGACACGGCGCGTCGCCAAGATCTTCAATGCCTCGACTGGCGACACGGCGGTCAAGATCTCATAGGCCTCACGTCGCAAGGCGAGCATGTACCCGTCAAGAATGGCTTTCTCGTCGTCAACGAGGAGGATCACCGGCTTGTCATCGTGTTGCATGCGAACCTCCTGACGAACTCAACGGCCACTTGGCCGATCTCGTAGCTTGCGCATTGCGGACGGTTCGCGCTTCGAATTCGCATGACGCCTGTTTTGGGATCCGGGGCGATCTGTCTCGGCGCACTCATGCTCCCGATGGACTTAAGGAATTCTCCTAACCTGCCGATGGTCCAGTGAAGGAACCGCGTTCCCATGCTTCTCGACTCCGTCGGCGCGCCCGCAACCGCTATCACTCCTGGTGGGCCCCTCGCGGCCGCACCGGATCCTCACTCGTGGGCTCTCATGGCGCTCGATGCGGCGCCGCACGCCGTGCTGGTCGTCGACAGCGGCGACCGCATCCTGTTCGCCAACGCGTGCTCCGAACGAACGTTTGGCCTTTCCAGGTCCGAGCTGCCGGGGACGCGATTCGAAGCGCTGCTCGCCGCGGAATGCCGCTCGTCTTGGCTCGAGAACCTCTCGGACTTCTTCGCCGGTCCGCATGCACGCGAGTCGCCGAAGCGCCGTGACCAGGTCGGCCTTGGCAAGGGGGGCCAGCGCTTTCCGCTCGAGCTCTCGCTGGGCCGCTTTGGCACCGCG
>Ga0182024_10012490_pt1 | contig 16797 bp, 13 predicted proteins | sample P32metaG_FD_120480 | JGI IMG/M metagenome (GOLD analysis project Ga0182024, IMG submission 120480) | Permafrost microbial communities from Stordalen Mire, Sweden - P3-2 metaG (Illumina Assembly) | ecosystem: Environmental > Terrestrial > Soil > Wetlands > Permafrost | place: Sweden: Stordalen... | reverse complement strand
GCCCCAAAGCGATCTCTGCAGCGTTCTCCGCTGACCACTTATAGTCCCCGGCCGTTACGAGCAGTATGCCATCCACGCGCTGCCGCAACAGGGCCATCATTTCGATCTCGAGCTCGTGACTCCGCTGAGAATCCAGCACGAGAAGGAAATATCCTCGCTCCCTGGCAGCTGACTCCGCTCCCCGAACAATCTGGGGGAAGAAGGGAATTGTGATGTCGGGAACGACGATGCCGAGTGTGTTGGTGCGATTTGTTTTGAGGCTTCTCGCGATCAGGTTAGGTTGATACTTCAGGATGCGGATCGCCTCCACGACTCTGCGACGGGCGTCTTCGCTCACTCGCGTCGATCCGCTTATCACGTTCGAAACTGTCCCGGCGGAGACTCCGGCAAGCTTCGCGAGCTCTCTTTGTGTCACCATTGGATCAACTGTACCGTGCGTAAGGCGCGAGTGAATCCGACGCCAACGCATCATGGAGAATTTGACAGAAGCATCTCAAAACTCATAGATTGAGTTCGCGTTTGAGACGTCTCATTCTAACGCGGAAGCAACGTTGCTGCGCAGCCAACCCAGTATCTCGGCAAAGCTTTGCGCAACTGGCAGGCGCGGCGACTCACGGAGAATTCATATGGAAGCTGACTCGAAGATGACTAAAGTATTCAAGTTGAACCGACGTTCTTTTGGCGCGCTCGCGGCGGTTTCCGCACTTGGCTCGTTCGCCGGTAGCTCATCGGCAGTTCGAGCGGAGGGAAGCGAAGAGCATACAAGCGGTTCTCGTCCGCGAACAGGGAATGGGGAGTGGACCTACGAAGTTGTTCCGCATTGGGGGCAGCTTTCCGTGGGTAAGCAGTTCGGAGGAACCCACGGCGCGATCTCCAGCGACAAGGCCGGCAATCTGTATGTGAGCACGCAAAGCGAAACCGGGATCCTGGTGTATGAACCGAGCGGCCGGCTGTTGAAAACGATTGCCAATCAGTATCCCGAGGTTCACTCACTTCACTATTTTGTCGAAGATGGCAATGAATTTTTCTATGCCACAGTGCAAAAGGGAACGCCTGCCGAGAATTGGCTGGTCCTCAAGATGAAGACGGACGGCACGGTGGTCCAGAAAATAACGGCGCCTTCAGAGGCCGGATTCAAGCTTCCGAACGAATGGAAGGTCACCGCGGCTGTGACTGGTCCCGATGGCTCGGTTTTTGTCGCGAACGGCTACGGCGACTCTCGTATCTTCCGGTTCGATAAAGGCGGTAACTACAAGTCCAGCTTTGCGGGCAAGGGCACAGGGGACGGAAAGTGCGATTGCAGTCACGGATTGGCTGTCGACACACGTTACGATCAACCGCTGCTGCTTGTCTGTGATCGAGAGAATTTTCGTCTCAGTCACTTCGACTTCGACGGAAAGTTTGTTGGCCATGTCACGCAGCACATGCGTCGCCCATGCCAGGTCAGTTTTCATGGTGACTACGCCATTGTTTCCGAGTTGCAAGGCAGGGTTACCGTTCTCGATCGGAACAACGTGCCAGTTGCCTTTCTCGGCGATAACCCTCAACACAGCCAATGGGCAAACTACGGCCTTAGCCCCGACAGTATTCCTTCCACTGTCTTCAGCGCCGCGCATGGCTGCTACATAGACCAGGCTGCAAATGTCTTCGTTTCTGACTGGAACCACGTTGGAAGGTTGACGAAGCTGTCACGGATTACGGTTTAGCAATTTCGCTCAGTCGGCATTTATCTACTGCGGAATTGCGGAGTTCTGTAGGTCAACTCTTCGTTTATCGACAGCATCCGGGTGCGTAAGTATACTTTTGTTGAGACGTCTCATTCTCAATGCATCTTTTGTTGGCTCAGGAGTAGTTGTGAATCGCGGTCTGAACAAAGGAATCACGCTAGGTCACCGTCTGTGCGGGTTCCTGTTACTTTTCCTGGGCGGGGGCATGATTGCGCTGTCGCTTTCTTCAGGGACATCGGTTTCTGCGAGTCAGAATACTGCTGGCGAACAGCAGGCCGAAGCTCATCCCGAGTTCCCGGCGGGCGAAGGAAGAGAAGCTGTGATGCGGCTGTGCGTCCGATGCCACTCGCCGAACATCATTCTGGCTTCAGGACAGAATCGACTGGGATGGGAAAATACCATCACCAAGATGGTGCGCCTCGGAGCCACTGGCAACGATGAGGATTTTAGTGACATCGCGGACTATCTTACCGCGAAGTTTCCACCATCTGCCGTCCAGAAGATTTTTGTAAATATGGCAACGGATAAGCAGATCGCGGACATTCTGGAGATCAGTCTGGACGATGCGAAGGCAATCGTTGCGTACCGGGACAACGTCAAAGGCTTCAAATCTCTTGAGGAGATGAAGCAGGTACCAAACATTGATCCGAAGAAGATCGATGCCAAGAAAGATCGTTTAGTCTTCGGGGCCGGTTCGCCTAAGCCTGAGGCCAAGTAAGCAATTCCGGGACTTCATCGGCGATCTGGCTCACGATCCAGTATTCAGCTTCGAGACGTCCGCGCGCTGGAAGCCATTTGTAAGTGGGTGTGTCCAGCAGGCGATTGCGGTCTATCATCTCTCGCCTGCTTTCGGGAAAAGGTGAGACACCGAACTCCATTCCGCGCGTTACGGTTTGACCGTCCCATGGAGAGCCTTGCCGGCTGCAATTTTCTTCCCAGATACCCATCCACGGAAAATCCTGACGTTTCCAGATGTAGCCAAACGCGAGCCTGAACTGTGGCGCATAGGCCACGAAGTACGCATCGTCCTGCTGCGGATCGGCGAGATGCGCTGTGTAACCACTCGCTGGCGCAGTCTTCTTCATCTGGCGGAGGTCCGCTTCTCCGTTGTCGCGTGTAGGGGTCATTGGCCAAATAAACTCGGCTCCAGGACGCAGATATGCGTTGAATCCGGGGTCCGTCTCAGAGACGATTGAGCGCGTCATGGATGCGCGAAATTGCGTCGTCGGGGGATCGAGAAACGGCGGGTTGAGCGTCACATGCTGGGTCCACGCGAGAGGACGGTCTAATGCACTAAGGTTCTCGACGGTTTCGTGAACTTTGATGCTTTGTGAGTGAAGTTGAATAGACCGCGACAACTTGAGTTGGGCCAGAGGAAGAGTCACATGCATCAGAAGCTCGGACGGCGACTCCGTAATGATGTAGGGATCGACTGAAGCCTCTCCATGGACTGTGAGCCCCGCTGCGGCCTCCTCTGATGAAGGGCCGCCGAACAAGTCGAGACACAGATTGTGGCCCATGATTCCAACAAGCAGTTTGGCGTCCGGGCCTGTACCGAACTGGTCGTGCTGGTCAGGACCGAAGTTGGATGGTTCCACAGATGTCCAGTGGGGAATCCAGAGCGGACTGACGCCGGCCCGTTTATCAAAGACCTCCGCAATGTGACCGCCTTCTTTGAGGACGGTCACACGCAAGAGATTGTTTTCAAGGCTGACGGCTTGACGGCCTTTAAAGAGAACCGCGCTCACGGTAGTTTCTTCAACCAGATATTGCGATGCTGGATTTTCAGATTGCCGGGGCCTTCGATCTCAAGGGCAATTACGCCTTTGGCCTGACTAAATTTGGGATCCGTATCGACCAGAACGGACATGATGTGTCCGTTGATGATGTGCGTGAGCATGTTCCCATCGGCGATGATCTCGACTTGGTTCCACTCACCGGGCTTGATGAAGGCTTTCATTTCATCAGAGCTGCCGAGAAGTGCTAATAGGGTGGGCTTCTTGCCCGGCTCTGTGGCGACAACCTGGCCACGCCAGGCGATAATGCCGCGTGGTGAACTCTGCTCGTAGAGTTGGCCGGTGTACTTGTTGTCGTAGTCGAAGTCGGCCTGATATCCGAAGAGGTTCCATTTGGCATGCTTCCGATCGAGCGCCAACTGTTTTCGTCTTCGCTCGCCTTGCTCGGGCGGCACATCGTCGGGCACTGGACTTAGGTTTGGCTCGACATGGAAGCTGCGGTACTGAACGCCCCCATTGGCCCCTTGCCCTTCAAGCTTCATTTCAAGCTTCATTTCAAAATTGGCTGGCTCGCCGCCGCGCCAGATGATGTTTGTGGTTCCGGAAGGATGCTCGGGGCTGGACTCGCCGACGATGGCGCCGTCCTCGACATGCCAGACATCTGTGTCCCCGTCCCAGTCTTTAAGGGTTTTGCCGTCGAAGATCTGAGTCCAACCTTCGTGATCGTCAAAGTTGATCGGCTCCGGCTGCACAAGGTGGAAGGTTGGCGGCGGACGATGTGCGGCTGGCTTTGCTGCTTGTGCGACGCTCAACGGGGGACGAGCCACGCTGATGACGGCTAGCGACACGGCGGCGAGAGATGCACCGCTTAGAACCAGGTTCGGTTTACAAAATTTAAGTGTCATCTTTCCCCCCATACTGCAAAGTGCAAGCGCTTATCAAGCTATTGGTACTTTTTCCCATTGGCGCGTCTTTGCCGATTTCAAGACAGCATCTGTGACATACTCCGTAGCCAATCCATCCCGAAAGGTGGGGGCAGCAGGGCGGTCACCGTCGAGAGCGAGAATAAAGTCTGCGACCTGGTGGATGAACGTGTGTTCATACCCAATCTGCAGTCCGGGAACCCACCAGTTCTTCATGTAAGGATGGTCGCCGTCGGTGATGTGGATACTCTTCCAGCCCCGCAGTTGGCCTTCATCGCGATAGTCGAAGTATCCGAGCCGGTGTAGATCATGAAGATCCCATGTGGCAGAGGCATTTTCGCCGTTGATCTCCAGCGTGAACAGGGCCTTGTGTCCTCGGGCGTAGCGAGTTGCTTCGAAGATTGCCATCGATCCGTTTTCAAATCGGCAGAGAAACGCGCTGGCATCATCGATCTTGACCGGCTCAACATGTCCTGTCAGGTTATGCTTCCGCTCTTTGATAAATGTCTCAGTCATCGCTGAGACTTCGGTGATTGGTCCGTTGAGCCACAGAGCCATGTCGATGTTGTGTGCCAGTAAATCTCCGGTCACGCCACTTCCCGCTACTGCACTATCCAAACGCCACAGGCCTTCGCCGCCTTGAGGCAGATCCTGCGAGATGGTCCAATCCTGCAGGAACTGAGAGCGATAGTGAAAGATGCGGCCGAAGCGATTTTCATCGATCAGGTGCTTCAGCATAACGACGGCGGGCACGCGGCGGTAGTTGTACCAGACCATGTTGGGCACGTTCGCTGATTCGACCGCATCGACCATGGACTTCGCTTCGGCGGCGGTGCGTCCGAGAGGCTTTTCGCACAAGACCATCTTGCCGGCTTTCGCCGCGGCAATGGCGATTTCTGCATGTGTATCGTTCGGGCTGGCGATATCGATGAGGTCGATGTCATTTCGAGCGACAAGCGCTCGCCAGTCAGTTTCGATGGATTGGTAACCCCAGTTTTCCGCGAATCCCTTCACGCGATCCGCGTTTCGGGCACAGACAGCTTTCAGAACCGGTCGATACGGCAGATCAAAAAAGTGAGGCGCCTGCAAGTAGGCGTTTGAATGGGTGCGTCCCATGAAACCGTAACCGACGATCCCGATGTTCAGGTTTTTCTTCTTCGACACCGCTATAGTCTCCGTGTTAGTCCCAGCCGTGCGCGTCGCGCACCTGAATCATCTTCGCGAGAATCTTTACCCAGGTATCGGGCGAAGTCATCATTGCATTCGGGAACATGCAGCCATCCCAGCAAATGTGTTCGTAAGCCCGTGTTGGAGTACCGTCCTCGTTGCGCATCCAGAGGCCGGCAATCTTCACGATGTCCATCTTGCCGTTGGGGTCGTCCGGCGGACAATGGCGACCGGTCTTGTCGTGGGATCCTGAACCTTTGACTGTGCCATCATTTTGAGCCACGTGGAAGTCGATCGTCCAGGGGCGCAGAGCGTGGGCTACCTGGCGAAGAGCATTCGTCAAAACATCTGGATCTGACCAGTCGTAGTCCTGCGGGAGCAGCCTGCTTTCGGGCGAGTTGTAACCCATGGTGTAGAGCATGGTGTGAGCCATGTCGGCCTGGAAGCCGAGCGTCTTCGGTCGGTCGACAAGCTCCAGTAACTCGACCATATGCTTCCAGCCGTGCATGCCACCCCAGCAAATCTCGCCTTCGGCTGCAAGACGTTCGCCGTAGCCTTCGGCGATGTTGCAGGCCTCGCGAAACGTCTCCGCAATGCGCTGTGTATTTTCGACAGGTTTCTCAGCCCACGCTGACGGGCCGTCAGCCGAATCGATGCGTACGACGCCATATCTGCGAATGCCGAGTTCGCGAAGCCTTTTGCCGATCGCGCACGCTTTGCGAACCTGGGTGAGGAAGCGTCCGCGCTCGTCCGCTGATCCCATTGCCGAGCCGCCGCCTACCGGAGGCCAGACAGGAGCGACCAACGAACCCGCAACGAGGTTATGTGCCGCCAGCTTGTCCGCGAGCGCTTTAAGTTCATCGTCTGTCGAATCGATGTCGGTGTGAGGTAGCGAAAGAAATAGATCGACGCCATCGAACTTCGTGCCGTCCACCTCTGCGGCTGCGGTCAAACGCAGCATCGTGTCGAGGTCGATCGCAGGCTCGGAGTCTGATCCTTTACCGACAATACCTGGCCACATTGCGTTGTGCAGGGCAGGGAACCTGTGTTTGGATGTGCTCATAGCCGTTCCCCTTTTCAGTGATCCCTGCGCAGCGATTCTGCATCTGGATTGCCCGGACCGAAGTGTTTCAGGATGACAAGCGGGTCGGTCGTACTTGGATTCTTGATGAGCACGCCTTCCTTCGCCGCTGCGGCTGTGACAAACAGTTCGTCTTCTGTAAGTTCGCCGAACCGGATCATCGACGGAGTAGAAACAGGAGTGCCGCCGAGAGTGCCGTACCCTTGCGTAAGTATCAATCCGTACGCGGCTGAGTCCTTGATGGTGACGCTGCGCCCCGGTAGAACGGTGAGTTCCTTTGCCGAATAGTACTTGCTTCCGTAAGTGATCCACACCTCACGGTATCCCGCCTCTTCCATCTCCGCGACCGGAAGCACAGGGACCGGATGGCGCTTGTTGGTCTTGCCAAACTCCGGATTCACGTTGGCGTCCCAATCGAGCATGCTGATGAGGTAATCGAGGTCGTGATGGTATTCGGGTAAGACGTCCTTGACCAGAAGGTTCCATGGAACAATGCGGCCTTCCACTTCCGACTGGAACATCGCAAATACGTCGCTGTTTACCTGAGGCTCGTAAGTTACCAGCGAACCGGGTGCGTGAAGGATGCCCGGATCGATCTGCCATCCACTGCCTGGCTCAAGACGGTAAGCGCGTGCGTGGAAGATAATGCCGTTGTCGCCGCGGTTCCAGTTCTCAAGGCAGCGCCGAATGTCGTCTTTCGTTGTACCCGGCTCAAGCCCCATGTATGTGTGGGGAAAATTGTTACTGAGCTGGTTGTACTGTGGAGGGAAGTAATAGGCTTCGGGCTTGCCCTTGTGTCCAACGAGTTTGGCAAACTCATCGCTCTGGTGCATGTGGTGTGGAATGGGACCCATGTTATCGAAAAACTTGCATAACAGGTTCCATCCGCCTTCGCGCTCCATCACATCTGCGCCGAGCAAAAGATCGCCGGCGGATTCGACGGCGTCTTTGAGCAGGAATCTTGCGCCTGCGGAGGGATGAACATAGCTCAAGCCCTCGTCAGGAGTGGTGGCAGGTCCATTCGAAGCTTTTGTCGTCGAGGAGAACCATCGCTCGTTGATGCCTCCCCGGTCAGCGCCGAAGGAGTAGAGATCATCCGGGTGAAGCTTCAGTCTTCGTCCAGGAATCATGAAGGAACGTGGTACCCACGAGGGCTCCAGCCTGAGCACTCCCGCACCGGCGTTAATGGTTTCCCGGACTGTTGCGCGATCTAACATTTCAAATTCTCCTAACCAATAATCCTGCTTGTCATCGAAGTGTTGTCGTTACCGAAGCGCAAGCTTCTAGTGCTCCAGCGCGATACCGAAGGAATAGAGCACGTTGTCGTGATCCGTGAAGAATGCGTGACTATCTCCTACTGAGACGCCGGACAGGTGTGTGTAAGTGGGAATCTCATTTTTGCTGGAGTACAGTTCCACTCCGGTCGCGGCATTCAGCACATAGAGCGTCGCGTGGGTGCTGGAGTTTCCTCCCGCGAGCGCGACGACTACGCCGTTGGCGATACGTGGAGGCGCTGGACTTACCATGTCCTGCGAAACCCAAACGGGCTGCAGAGAAAGTTTTCCAGATGAGTCCTCAAGTTTGAATGCGACAACGGCTCCATGAGGCGTCTGCCCGCTGAGCTTGACGTTGCTATCACTCAACGAAACTGCTGTGGATACGGATGCAAAAATCCAAGCCGTGCCGTCTTTATCCTGCCAACTTGCGAAGCCATCCCAACCATGTTTTTCACCGGGTTTGGAGACCGAAGGGGTTTCGAAAAGGGGAGTGTGATGGTCTGCTCCGCCGAGCGATGCTGCATCCAGCAGGGCGATGCTTCCGTCCTTGCCGGGAGCCACGACTAATTGCTTCTCCTTATAGGTGAAGGTGATTGGAGAAACGCTCTCATAACTGGCCATGCCTCCCTCAGGCGTGTACCAGTCCTTTATCTTCATATCCTTTTCTGTCGAGACTACGCTGTTTGCGTAGTCTCCGGCGTTCGCATCAGAACTGCCAGCTCCGGTGACAAATATTGATTCTCCGTCGGGAGTGATCGTGGGTCCAGTCAACGCGAGCGGGTGTATCTTCTGCGTTGCATAACTCGCTACCGGGTAGTCTGCCGAAGTCAGGTCGATCGCCCACAATCCATTGGGTACGCCGCCGCAGTCATGGCCTGTTGCTGTATAGATAGTTTTGCTTTCGAAGTTCAGGCCATACGCGCTGCCACTAGCTGCCGGCAGGAATTTTACTGGTGGCGCGAAATCGGCTCCAGTGGTCATCACCTGCTCATGCAGCATGCCATCCGGTGTGAGGACATAGATACCCTTCAATCCGAAGTAGCCTCCGCCCGGTGCTACGCCCAGCCGGCGCGCACTGGGAGCGGCAGGCTGCTCAGGTTCCGGAGGTTTGACGCCTGGAGTACGCTTGCGCCGGGCGCGGAAATTGATCACTACCGGCGGCTCCATCAGCATGCTGAGGCTTGATACTCCGCATCCGGACGTTTGGGCAGGAACCTTGAATTGCTTTTTCCATATCAGGCTCCCAAGCTCGGAGTCCACCGCAAATAGAGTGTCAGAGGAGCTCCAATAGACGATGTCCTTGAAGCCCTGTGCGTTAATGAGGCGGCCGGCAAGCAGGGGTTCGCTGAAACTGCCGCCGGTCTTCGACGGTTGTCCAAGCTTGACCTTCCAGAGAAACTTGAAATTTGCAGGTACGGTGTCAGGGGAGAGCCCCAACTCGTCCTTTTGCCAACCCATCTGCCCAGGGTCTGCACCGGTTAGCGCCCAGTCGCCCCTCTGGTCCTGGGCAAGTGTTGCGATCGAGCAGAGAAAGGCACCACCACAGAGCAGTCCGACGACCCGCCCCAACAGTTGCTTGTTCACGTATAAGCCCCTCAATAGATTTCCGTTGAACGCATGAATTCAAACAATCCCGGCACAGACACTGTTTACTTAAGGCCGAAGCAATAAACGGTTCCGTCAAATGTTCCGAACATCACCTTGTCATCGGCGACGGAAAGACCGGCCTGGTGAAGGAAGGAGGTGATCTGGTCGCCGCTTGAATAGAGTTCTTTTCCTGTCACCGCGTCGAGCGCAAATAGCTTGGCGGGGACCGATCGTTTGATCCGCTCCTCCGCACTGAACAAGCCGCCTACCGCGTCATTTGCCTGGCCAGTAAATTCGCCGCCAGCCAGCACGAAGACGACTCCATTGACAACTACTGGCGGCTCAGAGGTCGTCATGTCCCGCGACAGCCATGCCGGCTCCAATTCTGTCTTGCCATCTTTCTCTTTCAGCTTGAGCGCGATGATTCCACCATTTGGAGTAGGGCCGTACGACTTGGGAAAGGGAACCGCAGCTTCGCCGCCAGTTGGACCAAGAACCCAGCGGGTGCCGTCTTTGGCTTCCCAGCTCGTCAGGCTTCCCCATGTTCCTTCCGTCTGAAAATTCACGTTCTTATTCGAGTAGAGTTCGCTGCGGAAGAGCGGAGTCATGTGGTCAGCACCGCCCATGGACTTACTGTCCATTACAAAATAGCGACCCTCTTTGCCCGACCCGACGATAAGATCCCGCCCCTTGTAAGGAAACACGACGGGGGTGACATTCATATCCAGGTCTCGCCTCGACAGCCAAACATGGTTGCTGGGAGAGTAGAAGTCCTTGAGGGTCAGTTGATCGCCGGCAAAGGTGAACGCTTCAACACTGGTGGAGAGCTTGCCAGCGGCAGCATCGTATGCGCCGTCTCCCGACTCGAAATAGATTGTTCCGTCCGTGCCTACTGTGGGTCCCGCGGTGCCCCATAGACCTGCCTGCGGCGGGGAGGATATGGTGAGCTTCTTGTTCGCGAGATTGACGGCATAGAGCGCATTCGGCACCCCGCCGCAACCCTGCCCGGTGACTGTGTAGACCACGTTGTTGACGAGGTTCAGTCCGTAAGGCTTTCCGTAGGGCAAAGAGAGAACCTGAATCGCGGGGTCGCTTTCGTTGCCTGTCGAAAGATCGATCGTTCTCAGGTAGCCGTCGCTTGTGAGCAAATACAGGCGCCGAACCGGCGCGTCGATCGGCGAAACCACGGGCGTAGCGCTCATTGCATTGGTGCAGATGAAGCCGCTGCCTTCACCTGGTTCCTGGGGCTTGTCAGAGGCCCACTTCAGGTTTGTCTGCCAGACTATCTTTCCGTTTTCTGCATCGATCGCGTAAACATCGTTTACAGCCCCGGCCACGATAGCCAGCGTCCGTAGACCATCGGCAGTCTTGACGCCGGAAACGATCAAGGGCTCTCGAAAAGAGAGCATCCCCATCGGTTTGGTGGGAACCTTCACTTTCCACAAGAGCTGGAGCCTGGCTGCGTTCCGGGGCGTGATTTTGGATTCGGCTCGTTGCCAGCCGTCGCGCGCCGCGTCTCCGCTACTTGTCAGCCATTCAGAGCCAGATTGCCCGCGCATAGGGCTCAACAAGGTCAATGCGCACCCCAAAAAACAAATGGACGAAAAAACTCTAAAGTTGCGCATCCTGCTCCAAATTCTCCTGAAATAGCGTCAAGTGAGACTTCTGTTCGACGAGCCACATATGTATTGCGAGACTAACGATAACAGCACCCGTCCCTACGTAGGAACATGGGCGATTTGGCCAGCCGTAGCCCCGGTGTTCTTCAAGATCAAAACACAAAATGAGACGTCTCAATTCGAGCAGAATAGTAGCGGTCTCAGTCTGAATGTGTCAATTAAACTATTTTCAAAGGCGAAATCAGCTTTCTGGCTCGTGTGTAAAGTAGAAACGGGTGCATAGCCGCAATTTGCTCTGAGGTACCGAACGATTCCTTTTTGGCAGAAGTATGTAGATCCTGGGGATGGGTGGAGTGGGGAAATTCGACGAGTACACGCGCATGAGACGCGGAACTATCGATTGTGAACGCGGCCGATCGTTGCATGCCAGGCAGCCAATAGCTTGTTGGCGCAACTGGATTGCAGTTCTATTGCTGGCCTCTTACGTGCTGTTCGCTGGTTGCAAGACTCCCCCCGGTGCACGACCTGTCGGACCAACTGTTGCGATCCATGCCCCATTGGGGCTGCCACCTGTTCCGATCCCTCCATCGAATCCGCCGACTGCGGATACGATTGCCCTGGGGCGCAGGCTTTTTTACGACACGAGACTTTCCAAAGACGATTCTTTGTCGTGTGCCTCATGTCATCACCCGCAGCTTCGGTTCACAGACGAACGGCAACTCTCGACAGGGGTAGGTGGGAAATTTGGACTTCGCCACGCTCCGAGTCTGGTCAATGCTGCCTACTCGCCATTGTATTTCTGGGACGGTCGAGTCCTGAATCTCGAAGACCAGGTCGGCAACCCAATCGCCGACGCTCGCGAGATGAATCAATCGCACGATGCGTCCGTTGCTAAGCTCAACGGCGACCCTGCTTACAAAGCGATGTTCAAGGGTGCGTTTGGCACGGATGACATCACCATGAAGAGGGTAGAGAATGCCCTTGCGAGCTTTGAACGGACGATACTGAGCGGCAACTCTGCTTTTGACCAATATGAATATGGGGGTAAGAAAGGCGCTTTGTCGGCGGCCCAGATTCGTGGACTGGCAGTCTTTAGGGATCCGCATAAGGGCAACTGCGCCGCGTGCCATGCTATCGGTCCACGTTATGCGCTTTTCACCGACGGAGAGTTTCACAACACTGGCGAAGGTGTAGGAGACAATGAAGAGTTCAGCGACCCTGGACGGTTTGCAGTAACCAGACTGGTAGCCGATCATGGCAAATTCAAGACGTCAACCCTTCGGAATGTGGCAATTACCGGCCCGTACATGCACGACGGCAAATTGAAGACGCTGAAAGATGTGGTGGATTTTTATGCCGGTCGCGGGAATTCGAATCCTTACCTGGACATAGAAATGTCCAAGATCACTCTTTCTGGTCAGGACCGGAGCGACCTGGTCGAGTTCATGAAATCCCTGACGGGCGAGATGCCGTCTAACGTAGGTCCGGCAGGAAAGGATTAGGTCTCATGAAGCGTCTTCGCGCGTTCCACATCTGTTGCATTACATGTTGGGCGGCGGTAGCGGCAGGCTGTTCATCCACTGCGAATAAAACCTCGCAAGCCGCGGACCACCCTCAGGAAGCAGCCGCTCCCACATTTCACGTTGACCCTGCTACCGCCGGATCCATTTCTGGAACGGTTCGATACACCGGCAGGAAGCCGGCTCGCAAGCCAATCGATATGAGCGAAGACCCTGCCTGCGTGGAAGCACATCACGGACGTGCGTTGGACGAATCTCTCGTGGTGTCGTCCAACGGATCGCTGGCCAACGCTTTCATTTATGTGAAGAAGGGGCTGGAGGGTAAGAGATTTGACACTCCTTCCGAGCCGGTAGTGATCGACCAAAATGGCTGCTGGTTCAAACCGCGGGTTCTTGGGATTCAGACAAACCAGACACTGCAGGTCAAGAACTCCGATCCAGTTACGCACAACATCCATCCGATGGCTCAGATTAATCGGGAATGGAACCACAGCCAGGGTGCTGGTGACGCTCCGCTGGCGCGCAAGTTTATCAAGCCTGAAATCATGATTCGCGTGAAATGCAATATCCATAGCTGGATGCATGCATTCATTGGAGTTGTGGACAACCCCTATTTTGCGGTGTCAAAGGAAGACGGTAGTTACACCCTCCCCAACCTGCCGCCGGGCACATACACGATCGAGATATGGCAAGAGAACCTCGGCACGCAAGAGCGGCAGGTAACCGTCGCTCCTCATTCGAACACGCCGGTCAACATTACCTTCAAGGGGAAATGAACCATGTACAAGCCGCTTTTTCTGTCACTGGCTGCTATTGCTTGCACGACCCTCACCGGCTGTCACTCCTCAAAGCCATCGACCGAGGCCGGAACGGAAGTCTCGTCGGAATCTTCGGCGCCTCGGATCTACGTGACAAATGAAGTGTCGGGAGACCTGACCGTAATCGACTCCGGCACTCTCAAGGTCATTTCCACAGTTCCGCTTGGCAAACGTCCCCGTGCAATTCATGCCAGCCCTGACGGCAGGACCTTGTACGTTGCGCTAAGCGGCTCTCCGATCGCGGGGCCCGATGTGGACGAGAGCACCCTGCCTCCTCCAGATAAGAACGCCGACGGAATCGGTGTATTCGATGTGGCGCAGAATAAGCTTGTTCGGATCATTCCCGGAGGTTCCGATCCAGAGAACTTCGACCTCAGTAAAGACGGCAAGCAGCTTTTCATCTCGAATGAAGATATTTCATCGGTGAGCATCGTGGACGTCGAGCGCGGCACGGTGCTCAAGACGATCAAGATGGGTGGACAGCCGGAGGGCGTCAGGACCAGTCCGGACGGCAAGCAGGTATTCATCACCTCGGAAGAGGACGGTACGATCGCTGTGCTCGATCCCGTTGCGGCTCGCATCGTCTCCACCTTCAAGGTTGGGCACCGGCCTCGCTCTATCGCGTTTATGCCGGATGGCAGAGGCGCTTATGTTAACGCTGAGAATGATGGAGGCGTCGTTCTCGTGGATGCGATTCATCACAAGATGCTGAAGGCGATCCCCCTTGGCAAACCGGGAGTGATCAAGCCGATGTCCGTTCTGCTCTCGCCCGACGCAAACAGGCTCTACGTCAGCACTGGCCGAGGGCAGCAAGTCTTCACGATCGATACAGCCACCAACGCCGTCGTTGGCTCGGTGACCGTCGGCAAGAGGCCTTGGGGTATCGCACTCTCGCCGGATGGAAAGATGCTCTATTCCGCCAATGGCCCCTCAAACGACATCAGCGCCGTGGATCTAGCGACGAACGTCGTGACGGCAAAGGTTAAGGCGGGATCTGGTCCGTGGGGTGTTGTCGTACTGCCGCGGCAGGCTCCCGGCCACTGAGTCGCGAAGGAAGCCTGGCACAGAGTTGATCGAACGAGAGTTGAGGATTTGTTCGATCAGGGGCCAACCTGATTTCATTCAAACGACAGGTTTAGGGAAAAGTTGCTGTCCTATCGTGCCTCAATCGGTATATAGTTTCTGTTTTGATATTCGAAAGACGATTTTCACCCTCCAAAAGAGAGTGACCAATACCTGAGGTTCATCATGGGGATCACGCCGCGTAGTCGACGAATTGCGAGTTGGGCGATCATTCCGATCGCAACACTCGCCGGAATTACTCTCGCAACTCTTCATGTTGACCATTCGGTTCGCGCCGATCAAGCGCCCGTGCCCGCAGTGCGAAATATCAAACTGGCCGCTGCGCGACCGGGCTCCCTCTATGCCCTTACGATGGGCGTCAAGGACCTCGCGCAGCTTCAGGGGAACGATGCCATTAAAGTCACAGTCAACGACGCGCAGGGAGAAGTCGAATCGAAATGGCTGCACGCAGCCGACCTCGACTTTTATCTAACCTTGCGGCCACGCGCGGATGGCCCGGTGACGGTAAGCCTTTCCTCGGCGTCAGGGGGCCAGACTCCCGAGATCAGCACCACTTTGACCAAGATATTGCAGGCATCAGCTACGGCTCCCGGCAGCGCTCCGGATCTCACGCGAGGGGTCATTTCTGCCGCGCCCAACGGTACCTGGCAGAACGCCCAATCCTTTGAACTCGGCCAGACAATCTTCGGCAGCGACGATGAGAGGCCCTATGCCCCATCGAAGAGCGAAGACGCCTACGCGGCCATGCTGAAAGGATTTCAGTGGTTCCACTTCGTCTTCCGTGAAAAACAGCCCAAGCTCGTTTATTTCGTACTGAATGTAACCGATCGGGACGTTCCTCTGGATGTGGATATCTTCAAGCTTGGCAAAGACGCTGATGGGAAGCAGGACGTAGTCCCATTCAACGACGGGCAGTTTATCTATCAGGTTGAGGCGACCCAGAACTACCCAGGACTCTATAAGTTCCGCACTCGCATCCTGCAGCCCGGGCAGGAGTACTACGTCCGGGTAGCCGCAAATCATCCCTCGTACCAGCTGCATACATACAAGTACAACGTTCCGCCCAACAAAGACCCGCACGAGGCCGTACGCGCCGGCATGGACTTCCTGATCAATATGGGAGACACGTGGCTATCCAATACGCCGCGCCGCGGTGCCGTCGCCTTGCGCACCACCATGCAGCACTCCGAAACTCAGCTCTGCATCGCGTGCCATCCCTCACAGTTCACAACGCGCGGATATCTGAAAGCCGTGCAGAATGGCTACGCCCCGACACAGCGCGCCAGTCTCGAATTCATCACCGATCGTATATACAACAACACGAGGCCCTTATACGGCGAGCCGAACACCAACTGGGTGCGAATGATCTATACAGCTCGCACTGAGGCGAGCCGCCTGCCCCAGATAGTGCATTCGTTTGAGCAGAATGTCACGCATGATAAGCCGCGAAAGAACTTTGACATTCCCTATGCAAATTTCCTTAAAATTCATTACAAGGGCCTTACTACCATGCCCGGAGATGAAGCGGACGGTTGCGAACCCGAGGTAAGCCCGTTCGAGATTGCGACGCAGAGCTGGCAGACTTTTAACCTGGCATACGAAGAAACGCACAAGCAGGATTGGCTGACCGAACGCGATCACGTGGAGAGTCTTGCCCTGCCCGATGAGCCAAAGAACATCATCGACGTCAATTGGAAGATCATGCTGCTTGTCGCAATCAACCGCGAAAAATATACCCCGCAGATCAACACCCTGATTGACAAGCTGTATGAATATGAAACTCCCGATGGCGGATGGCCCTATCCTTTCGACAAGAAGGCCAAGACCGCTGACTTCGTCTCGTACAACGCAGTGCTGGCGTTGGCACAGGCCGGCCGCCGCCCGGAGACAGACGAACATCTCGCGCTCGCCGTCAAAGCCATGCTCGCGGCTCAGCGGCCTGAGGGTAGTTGGGAAGGTGATCCGGTTTATCAGGGGTTCAATACGCCGTTTCGCGCTACGCAATTTGCTGTGATGGCTCTGTCGACGCTATATCCCGGTACAACGAAAGCGAAGAACTGGGATGCAGGCTACGCTCCGCCTGCGACGACCCTTGCCAAGAACGATCTCCCACTGCTGTTGCAACAACTCGACCAGTATTGGGATCTCGCTCCGGAGCCGGTTCTCCGCCAGATTCGGCAGGTTTTGACGGATAGCGATCAACCCCTGGCGCGCGAAGCAGCCGCCCGTGCTCTCGGCCACATGGCGGACCCTGGATCT
>Ga0182024_10012488_pt1 | contig 16800 bp, 13 predicted proteins | sample P32metaG_FD_120480 | JGI IMG/M metagenome (GOLD analysis project Ga0182024, IMG submission 120480) | Permafrost microbial communities from Stordalen Mire, Sweden - P3-2 metaG (Illumina Assembly) | ecosystem: Environmental > Terrestrial > Soil > Wetlands > Permafrost | place: Sweden: Stordalen... | reverse complement strand
GGACCGTTTTCATCGTAGTCCGCCAACCGGCGCACGGCGCCGAGCGTGAGGTGGTGGTCGGGCGCTTGCTCGCGCAGGCCGTCCACGATGGTCGCGGCTTCGGCGCGGCGGTGCCCTTCCAAGGCGAGGAGGAAGCGGAAACAGTCGTCGTACAGTCCGGCATCCGGCAGATCGAGCGCGAGCAATTCCGGCAGGCGTTCCGGCGGCGCCAACACCAGGCCGCGCGGCCCGAACCAGGCTTGTTGGTGAAACCACGTGGTCTGCTCAAATTCGTGGTAAATCCGGTCGCTCGGCTCGCGCACCAGCAGCGAATTGCGCCAATCGTCAAACCCCATGACCGCCTGCAAGTGGCCCCAGCCGGGGCCCATGGTGTTGAGGGCAAACGGAAAACCGGCGGCCAGCAGCCGGCGCGCCGCTTCCCAAGTCACGGTAAACTCGCGCACGGCGAAGCCTTGCCGTTCGCCCCACCGGCGTTCTTTCCAGTCGAGGGTACCGTTGTACCAGATCTCGGCGACCACTTCGTCCTGGTTGAGCTGGCGTCCCCAGAAGCGCGCGAGCGTCACCAACGTGGCGGGCCCGCAGGTGTGAAATTCCTGGGCGACAAACGGCAGCGGAAGATGGATGCGCCGGGCGGGGGCCGGCGGTTCGGCGAGGCGGCGGGCAAACTCCCGGTAAAAATCCGTGCCCGCTTGTTGGGCGTGGGTGCGGGCTGGTTCCATTTCGCCCTGGTGGTAATGAATGTCGGCCAGGCGGCTATGCCGCCATTCTTCCAGCGGCCGTTCGGCCCAGGGCGTGAAACGGGCGACCCGCTCCAACCAGGGCAACGCCTCGGCGTAGCGACGTTGCTCAAAGTACAGGCCGATGAGCGGGTAATGCAAAAAGCGCTCTTCCGACCAGGCCAACACCTCGCGCAAAAACGCTTCCAGTTCGTCGTCACGCGCCAGTTTTTGCAAAAGGAAGGCGGTGACTTGAGCGGCATCGGAGTCCCGGGAATCAAGCGCCCACGCCTCCTGCGCGAAGGCCAGCGCTTCGGTCAGCCGGTCTTCGGCCAGGCGGATACGGGCTTTTTGCACCAGGTATTCCGCATCGAGGCCGGTGCCGGCGGCCGATTGTTCATTCGCCTCTTCCGCTTGGCGAAAATCGCGGAATTCCAACAGCGAGGAACTGCGCCGACGCCATACGGTGGCGGCGTCCTTGGCCGGAAAATCGGCGAGGTCAATTCCCTGCAAATAGGTCCACACCGACAGGGGATTGCGACGCCGCCAAAGGTACCAAATCCAGGCCCGGATGACCCGGGGATGGCGCGGGTGATGCCGAAAGGCGCGCGCGACCTGCAAAAAGCTCGCGCGTTCCGCCCCGGCCTGAAACAGCAGCCGTGAACCGGCCGCCATCGCCTCGGCTCCCGCCCAGTCCAGCGGCGAACCGTGCGGTCGGGCATGCTCGACCGCCGCTTCCACGCGCCCGGCATCCAGGAGGTCTTCCAACTCCTTCGCCCACTCGGCCGATAGGTTGACCGGGACGGGGCAACGGGGGTGCCGGGCCAGTTTAAAGGGGCGCTCCATCCAGAGGGGTCTCCGTGTTCAAGGGCCGCGGCAAGCGGGGGGATTTTCCCGGTCGCGCATTTTGAGACAAGCAAATTGACAGCGCTTGTCGCCACCAAAGAACATGGGTTGGTTGGCGGCGGCGGGGTTCGCTCAAATCAACCAAGCGCGGCCTCCGCAATCGCGCTTGCCGGACGGAAGATATTCGGCTAGCGTCGGTCTTCCAGTTCCCGGGGGTGTTCATTCGCTCGCCAGCGCCCCGGCGGTGGCGAGAGGAAAGTCCGGACACCAGAGGGCAGGATTCCCCGTGAAAGCGGGGGCGTTTCGGCGCGAGCCGGGGCGACGGAAAGTGTCACAGAAATCAAACCGCCCAAGCTGCGCGGGCCCGTTTCGGCGGGCGCGCGGAGCCGGCAAGGGTGAAAAGGCGGGGTAAGAGCCCACCGCTGCGTCGGCAACGCCGCAGGCACGACAAACCCAATCCGGTGCAAGACCAAATAGGGGACCGAGCGGCCCGCTCGAAGGTCCCGGGTAAGTCGCACGACGCCCAGCGCGGCCGGCGTTCCCGCAAGGGAATGCCGGCAGAGAAATGAATGAGCGGCGGGAGTGCCGCGAGGCGCCCGCCAGAACAGAATCCGGCTTACGGCCCTCGGGAACTGGTTTATTTTTAGGGGAAGAGCCGAAATTTTTTACAAAAGGAAACGAAGGCAACGAAGGAAGAAGATTTCCGGACTGACAAATCTTAGTTTCCTTCGTTACCTTCCGTAAAATTCTTCAACTCGAAACTCCAAACTCGAAACCCGAAACTTCAGTTCTTTCTTCCGAGCATGAAGCGCGCGCTCCAATTCTGGGTAATGAAATCCGAGCCGGACGTGTTTTCGCTGGCCCATCTGCAAAAACGCCCGGGCGGGGTCGCCCCGTGGGATGGCGTGCGCAACTACCAGGCGCGCAATTTCCTGCGCGACGGCATGAAACCCGGCGACCGCGCGCTCTTTTACCACTCGAGTTGCGACGAAGTGGGTGTCGCGGGTATCATGGAGATCGCTGGCCCGGCGCGGCCGGACGATTCGCAGTTCGATCCGAAATCGGAATTTTACGACGCCGCGGCCAAGCGCGCCGACCCGCGCTGGTGGCTGGTGGATGTGCGCTACGTGGCGACGTTCCCGCGCTTCGTTTCGCTCGCCGAACTGCGCGCCACGCCCGCGCTGAAAAACATGCGTCTGCTCGCGCCCGGCAACCGGCTTTCCGTGCTGCCGGTGAGCACGGGGGAATTTGCGGTGATCTGCAAACTCGGCGGGCTGCAGCCATGATACGGGTCAACAAAGGCAAAAGCGTTTTTGAACAGAAGGGAGCAAAGCCAGCAAAGAAGGAAGAACGAGTTTCATTGGCCGATCGCTCTTCGCTCCTTTTGCTTCCTTCTGTTCATGTCTTTCAATTGGCAGGGGTGGAGGGACTCGAACCCTCGACCAACAGTTTAGAAAACTGCTGCTCTATCCGTCTGAGCTACACCCCTAAAGTGGCCTGCGCAAGTCGGGTTCCGGCGTCGCGGTGTACTATGCGCTCCGATGCAGGTGCGGCAAGCAAAAGTGGTGCTGTCCTGCCCAGCGTACCACCGAAACGGGCTTGCCGGTGATACGCCAATCCGATAGCTATTGCGGATGAACGAAATTATTTTCGAGGTCACCCAGGAGGCGGACGGTGGTTATGTCGCTGAAGCCATTGGCGAAAGTATCTTCACCGAAGCGGATACCTGGGAGCAGTTGCGCACCAACGTTAAAGAAGCCGTGGCGGCGTTCTATTTCGACCAACCCGCCCCGACGCGCGTGCGCCTGCACTTGGTGCGTGATGAAGTTCTGGCATGAAGCTGCCCCGCGATATCAGCGGGCGCGAGCTAGTCAAGGCCCTGGGCCGCCACTGGGGCTACCGGCAGGTGCATCAAGTCGGCAGCCACATTATTTTGCAAACGGACGCACCTAAGCACCATCGCTTGTCCGTGCCTGACCACACGCCGTTGCGCCTGGGCACGTTGAACGGCATTCTGCGCGCCGTCGCTCAAGCCAAACGTGTTAGGCGCGAGGACATTCTCAACTCGTTTTGACCACTCCATGAACGCCATTGAAACCCACGGGTTGTCGCGCCGCTTTGGGCGGGTCGAGGCGCTGCGGTCGCTGGACTTGGCGGTGCCGGAGGGCACGGTGTATGCGCTGCTCGGGCCGAACGGCGCGGGCAAGACGACGACCATCCGGCTGCTGATGAACCTGCTCGATCCCACGGCGGGCTCGGCGCGGGTGCTGGGCGTGGACGCCCGGCACCTTGGCCCGCGCGAGTGGGCGCGCATCGGGTACGTGGCCGACGGCATGGAGCTGCCGGACTGGATGACCTTGCGCGCGTTTCTCGACTACTGCCGGCCGCTGTACCCGGCGTGGGACCGCGACCTGGAAAAATCCCTGCTCACGCGGTTCGAATTGCCGACCGCGCAAAAACTCAAACATTTCTCACGCGGCATGCGGATCAAGGCCGCGCTGCTGGCGGCGCTGGCCTACCGCCCCACCCTACTGGTGCTGGATGAGCCGTTCGGCGGGCTCGACCCGCTTGTGCGCGAGGATTTCGTGCGCGGCGTGCTCGAAGTCTCCGCGCTGGGCGATTGGACGGTCTTCCTCTCCTCGCACGACATTGAGGAAGTCGAACGGCTGGCTGATTGGGTGGCTGTGCTCGATCACGGCGAGCAACGTTTGGCCGAACCACTCGATGATTTGCAAAAGCGCTTCCGGCGCATCGTTGTTACGCACAGCGCAAGCGCCCCCACCGTGCCGCAACCCTCAGCCGATTGGCTGGAGTACGCGCACGAAGGCGCGCTCGTTCGCTTCGTTGAGAGCCGGTACGTTGCCGGCGAAACGGAAGCGCGCGTGCGGGAAATCTTTCCTGGCGCAACCATCACCGTGCGGCCGCTGCCGCTGCGCGAAATCTATCTGGCGCTGGCGCGCGGCACGCAATCCAGCGCGGAGAACTCCGCTTCGCGGGAGGCCATTCGATGAAAGGCGTCATCGGCCACATCGTGAAGAAGGACTGGCGCGTGCAGTGGCCGTTGCTGCTGCTGTGGTGGTCGATGCTCGCCGCCCTGGCTTTCCTGCCGCGCTGGCTGTTCGGCCAGGCGCTGGATGCCGACCTACGCGACCTGACGGATTCCGACAATCTGATGTTTGGCGACTGGAACATCGTGCTCGGCGGCGGCAAGCTGCTCTTCGGCGCGAGCCTGGTTGTGCTGCTCGCGCTGGTCACCGACGTGCTACAGGCGGACACGCCGCTGGGCGAACGTGCGTTCTGGCGCACGCGCCCCATAACCGGTACGCAGATGTTCGCGGCCAAAGTGGTTTTCTGTGGAATCTTCTGCGTGTTCATTCCGGGCCTGATCGCGGTCGCGGGCCTGGCGGCGTGCGGGTTTTCAACCAACTGGCAAACGGCCTTCGCCGATGCGGCGCTGGTCAATGCGGGCGTCGTGATCCTGGCGATGGCGATGGCCGCGCTGTGCCGGCGGGTGTTGTTCGGGTACCTGGCTTTGGCGCCCGCGCTTTACCTTGGGTTCATTTTGCTCGCGCCGGTTTCGTCGAACATCCCCGTGCAGCCCTTGGCCACGTTGGTTTATTCGGCTACGGTGGTGGCGTCGCTGGTCGCGCTGGCGACGGGCTTGGCGGCGGCGTGGTGGATGTATGCCTACCAGCGTCTCCGGCAGGGCGCGGCGCTGCTGGGGGCGGGGCTGGCTTTCGCCCTCCTGCTGAAGACCGCCTGGCCGCTGGATTTCTCGGCGCGGCCGCTAAACGCGGCCCAGCCGATTACCGGGGTCACGATCCGGCTAAAATCCAGCGGCAGTTTGGCACTCGACACTCTGGGGCGGTCGTGGGTGGTGCCGCTGGCCAAGGTGACGGGCGTCACAATGCAATCCTCCGATACGTTCCGGCCCGTGGCTTTCCGCACGCGGGTGGGTGTTCCGGGCAATATCATCGCCCTCGCCGAATTCGATGAGCGGCAAATGGGCGGACGTTTGACGCTGCCGCTGAACCTGCGCGCGGCGTTGTCCGCCGCGGTGGGTTTTCCCCTGGGCCAGGACATTCCCTTGAGCGCGGATTGGGAGGATGTCCCGCTGTCGCGCCTCGGCCGTCCGCAGGCGGAGTTCTTGCGCCATTACCAGGTGGGTTGGAACGGCGATTTTTATTTCGAGCGCGGCCGTTTCTCCGTGCGGGCCGAGCTGCCGCTAATGAAGAACGCGGTGGCCGCGGGCGGCGAGCTGGCGGGCATCACCGGAATGGCGACGCGCGATTACCATGTGTTCCTCAATCTGGTGGTGCTGAATCCCACGGGCCTGTATGCGAGCCTGCTTCCCCGCGACCCCGCGACCCCGGCGCCGCTTTCGATTTACCTGTTGGTAAACCGGGCGCGGCGCGAAGCAATCTACCTTGACGACAGTTCCCATCTTAGTGCGCTGGCGGCCGGGAGCGTTATGAGTACGAGCAATCTCTTCTTCTACGCCAACTTATACCACCACCCCGGCACGCCGCAGGCGAAGACATTTACCGCCCAGGAAACGCGCGACTGGCTCGCGGGGGCGCGCCTGCTGGTGCTCGGGTATGAGCCCGTGGACTTCGTCTCCACCACCGCCATCCTCGACCAGCCCGCGCCCGGCAAGTAACTTCCGGGGAAGGGTTTAGCGGGCTCGCCGGCGCGCCCTTCCCGGCGCGCCCGGGTACAAAAAAGTTTGCCAGTCGGGGTCTATGCAAGGTACGCCTGGGGGCGTGCGTGAGAATCGCCCCCCAGCCGCCGGCTGGCCGAACGGCGCGGGGCAGTGATTCTCAATATTCGGAATAAGCCGCCTACGCCCCGCTCGTATGACTGGAAATGAATCTTTAAACTTCAAGGAACTGGTGGACGCACACTACTCCAGTCTCTACCGTTTTGCCTACAGCCTGGCGGGCAATGAGCATGAGGCCAGTGACCTCACGCAGCATACCTATTTTATCTACGCCAACAAAGGCTCGACCATCCGCGACCCCTCCAAGATCAAATCCTGGCTCTTTACCACCCTCTACCGGGAGTTCCTGCGCATGCGCCGGTCGGCCAAGCGGACGCAGCCGCAGGAGCACGAGATGCTGGAAGCCGAGGCCCCGGTGGTCAACCCGGAGATCGTCAGCGCCCTCGATGGGGCCAGTGCGGTTGCGGCGGTCGCGCTGCTGGATGAAACCTACCGCGCGCCGATCGTCTTGTTTTACCTCCAGGATTTGTCCTATAAGGAAATCGCCGCGGTTTTGGAAATCCCCCTCGGCACGGTGATGTCGCGCCTGGCGCGCGGCAAAGCCCAGTTGAAAAAACTTTTATCGGATCGCACCCGCTCGACCGGAACCTCGCCCAGCCCGCTCACGCCATGACTGTCGCGGAAGCCAAAATCATTCTCGCCGCCTGCCCGGAGATCCCCCGCGATCCGGAGGAGCCGGAGCTGCGCGAAGCGCTCAACCTGCTCGCGGCGACGCCCGCGCTGGCGGCGTGGCTGGAGCAGGAAAAGGCGTTTGACCGCGCCTTTGCGCGCAAGCTGGCCAGTGTCGCCCCGCCGAAGGAATTGCAAGACGCCATCCTGCGCGGCGGGGCGGCCATCTACATGGCGCGGCGGCTCATCACCGAGTCCACCGAAGATTCCGGGGAGGAAATCGGCGCGCTCGCCGCGGCGGCCGCGCCCGAAGGCGGCCCGGAGAAAATCGTGCCCTTTTACGAAAAGGACGTGGAAGAGAACCTGACCGCAAAGGGCAAAACCGAGCGGAAAGCTCCGTTCGTGCTGCGGGCCGCGCCCTCGCTGCTCGCGGCTTCGGTGATTCTGGGCATGGCGGGCCTCTGGATGTTCGTCAACCCGCAGAAGCTCGCCGCCCGGGCGCAGCGGGAAATTCCGGAATTCACCGAGTTCGCCGCTGGCATGGTGGACAGCAACCTCGGGCCGACGCGGCACGACCACATGATCAAAGACCTGCAAGCCGACTTGCAGCAGGAACACGCACCCATTGTGACCGATTTGCCCACGCCGGTGCGAACCGATGAGTTGGAAGGCTGGAATGTGATGCATTGGGAGAACCGTCCGGTGACGGAAGTGTTCTTGGACGACCACGCGACTTCGCTGGAGTTGTTTGTGGTCCGGCGGGCGGACTTTCCCAACGACGATGTGAATCAGGATCCGGAAGTCGGCGCCGTGAGCCGCTACCGGGTGACCACCTGGACGGATGGCACCGATATTTACATCCTCTTGCGGCCGGTCGCCGGCGCGAACATAACGATGTCCCGCTAACTGCCCACCGCGAGCGAGACCGGGAACGGAAAGGTTGCGTGGGTGCCGGGGCGTCCGGTAAAAAGGGGCGGCGGCATGGGACGAATTTCTCAGTTTATCAACAACCTGCCCGCGCAGGCGCGCGCGGTGGTGTCCACCTGTCTGTACGGGGTGAGCGCGGGCGGCATTACGGTGGCATTCGAGTTGGGGATGCTGGGTCTGTTTAACCTGCTCTACGTGCGGCACTTGTTCACCTGGAAGCCGGTGCCATTTCTGGCCGGCAGCCTGGTGCTCCTGGTGGGAATCTCTGCTTTCGTGGGCTGGCTGGTGAATTTTTTTCAGCCGGAGGCAGCGGGCGGCGGGATTGCCAAGCTTAAGGTGGCCTTTTGGCGCAATTTCGGGGAAATGCCCGTTTCGGTGGTGGTGGTGAAGTTTTTTGCGGGAATCATCAACATCGGCGGCGGCGGCAGCATGGGCCCGGAAGGTCCGAGCGCGCAGCTCGGCGCGGCCATGGCTTCGACGCTGGCAGGCGGGCTGGGCGAGGCCAAACAGCGCCGGCGGCTGCCGGCGGCGGCGGGCGCGGCGGCGGCGCTGGCGGCGGCCTTCAACACTCCCCTGGCGGCGGTGACTTTTGTACTCGAGGAGGTCATCAACGATCTCAACACCAACCTGCTCGGCGCAGTCCTGCTGGCCTCGGCGCTAGGGGCCATCGTCGTGCACCTGATTCGCGGCAGCCATCCGGCGTTTGCGGTGAGCACGATGGACGACCCGGGCTGGCGCACGAATTTGATCTCCCCGCTGGCGGCGCTGGTGGCGGCCATCATGGGGGTGGGATTTCAAAAATGCACGCTGGCGTTGCGGGCCCGGCTAAAATCAGTGCCGGCCGGCCGGGCGTGGATGAAACCAGTGGTAGGCGGGCTGGTGACGTGGGCGGCGGGCGCGGTGGTTTTTTTGACCACCCGCCGCACGGGCGTTTACGGCATCGGGTACGAGGACATCCAATCGGCCCTGCAGGGCAGTTTCGTGTGGGAAGTGGCGCTGCTGTTGCTGGCGGCAAAATTTTTGGCGACCTCGGCGTGTTGCGGCAGCGACGGCAACGGCGGAATTTTCGCGCCCACGTTGTACATGGGCACCATGTGCGGCGTGGCCTTGGCGGGTCTGGCGGAAAAATTCGTGCCGCTGGCGCCGGCCAGCCACACCGCGCTGGCCCTGGTCGGCATGAGCGCGTTCCTCGGCGCCGTCATGCGCGCGCCGGTGACGGGAATCTTGCTGGTGTTGGAGATGACATGGGACTATTCGCTGCTGCCGGGGCTGATGGTCGCGGCGCTGGTGAGCCAGGCCGTCAGCCGGACCTTGCTGAAGCACGGCTTTTACGATGCGATTCTGGAGCAGGATGGCGTCCACCTGGAGCAGGTCATGCCGCCGCGCGATCTGCGGCGCTGGCTAGCGTGGCCGGTGGCGTCGGTGGCGAATTTTCATCCGGTGACGGTGGGCGATTTCAAACCGGAGACGTTGCGCGCACTGCTCGACCGGCATACCTACGCCTATTTTCCGGTGGTGCGCGAGGGCCGCTTGGAAGGGGTGCTGGCGCGCGCAGAAATGGCGGCGGCCCTGCACGAAGCTCGCGAGCCGCGGCCAGCGACGGCGCCCGCTTGCGCCGCCTCCGCCAGCCTGCGGGAAGCGCAAGCACAGTTGCTTTCTAGCACCACCAATCTTCTCTTGGTGGTGGAAAACGAGCGGTTGCTGGGATTGCTGACCTTGCACGACCTGCTCCGGGCTCAAACGAACCTGGCGGACCAAAATTAAAGACGGAATAAAATTTGCGGCCGACGCTCCGATATAGACTTGCCAACCTCATTTCGAAGGAATATCGCTCGACCGTTGGTTAATTAGGGTACCCCTCCCCTGCTCAATGCCTGATCGCCCCGTCAGGAAAGCATCCCGTGCCTTCGTCAGCTTGCTGCTGACGGCAATGGCCGTGGCGTGCGCCACCGCCCGCGCGCAAACCGCGCCGGAGTTCACCACGCAGCCGGACAACGCCATTGTGTCCCTGGGCGAGAACGCTACCTTTACAGTCGTGGCCGACGGCGTTCCCACGCCCACGTACCAATGGCAAGTTTCGGCGGACAACGGCGGAAATTGGACCAACCTCATTGATGGCGACAGCAATATCACCGACGGCGCCAATGCCTCCGGTTCGGCCACGGCCAATTTGACGATCGGCAATGTAACCGAAGCAATGGAGGGAGACGAATTCCAATGCATCGCCAGCAACGGGACGGCTTCAGTGACGAGCAATGCCGTTACGCTTATCGTGAATGCGTTTGCTCCTGAAATTACCACGCAGCCGGCAAATGTAAGTGTGCTGCAAGGCACGAGCACATCTTTTGCGGTGGTGGCTACCGGCGCGCCCGCGCCGACTTATCAATGGCTTCGAGCAACTTCGGCCACCGGAAAATTCGGCAATGTCACCGGTGCCAACTACACTGGTGAGAAGACCAGCAATTTGACGATCAGCAACATTACTTCGACAATGAACGGATATCGCTTCGAGGTGATTGTCACCAACACTCTGGGCAATGTCACCAGCGTGGTCGCCAACCTCACGGTTGAGTCAGCACCTGCTTACGCCGAAAATCCCACCAATGTGACGGTCAATAGCGGCGTCACCGCGCCGTTTAGCGTCGCCGAATTTCAAGGCATTCCCGCGCCGTCCATTCAATGGCAGGTGTCCGTGGATGACGGGAACACCTGGAGCAACCTCACCAACGGGGTCAATGTCACCACCGGTGCGAATATCACCGGTGCGACCAACGCCACCTTAATGATCGGCAATACGAGCGTCGCCCTCAGTGGCTTGGAATACCAGGCCATCGCCTACAACCCCGCCGGGAGTTACACCGGCGGGAGCGCCACGCTCACGGTGGATCCGCCGTTGCCGCCGGTCATCCACCTTCAGCCGCAAAGCGCCACCGTCTCCGACGGCACATTTATCACGCTGAGCGTTGGCGCCGCCAACCCCATCGCCGGCGGGCTGACTTACCAATGGTACCTGGGCAGCGATCCTATCATCGGTGCGACCAACGCCAGCTACGCGATTCCCAGCGCCACCAGCCTCAACGCCGGCAATTACACCGTGCAGGTGTCCAACGCTTCTTCCACCGTGACCAGCAATGTGTCGGTGCTGCTGGTTAAACCGATCATCGGGCGGCAGCCGGCGGCCGTCTCGATTTCGGCGGGCAAAACCGCAACCTTCACGGTGAGCGTGCCGGATGCCGGCGTGATGTACCAATGGGAGAAAAATGGCGTGGCTTTGGTCAATGGCGGCAACATCTCGGGCGCAACCGGCCCCACCTTGACGATCACGGGCGTCACCAGCGCCAATGTGGGTGCCTACCGCGTGGTTATTTCAGATTCATCGGGCTTCTCGGTCACCTCCGCCGCCGTCACGCTCGCCATCACCAGCCCGCCGACGATTACGACCCAGCCGAAGGCGCAAACCGTGGCGGCGAATGTAAACGTAACCTTTAAAGTTGTCGCGCAAGGCAGCGCCCCGCTGACTTACCAGTGGCAGAGAAATGGCGCGAACCTGGTGAATGGCAAAAGCGTCAAAGGCGCCACCACCGCCACCCTGACCTTGAGCAAGGTGAGCACCAGCAATTCCGGCACTTACCGGGTCACCGTAAAGAACCCCATCGGGAAGATTCTCAGCGCCTCGGTCAAATTGACGGTGAAATAGCGCCCGCCTCGTTTACGCCGCGCGGGTGCGCCGCAACAGCAAGCGTTGCAGCAGGATAAAGCCGAGCAGGAGCAGCCCCACGACAATGCTGCCCCAAAACGGGCTGAGGGTGCCGTCAAAATAAAGCGCGTTGCGGATGGTGCCTAAAATCAGCAGTCCGAACAGCGTGCCGAACAAGTGCCCGCGTCCACCGGTCAACAGCGTGCCGCCGATCACGACCACCGCGATGGCGTCCAGCTCGAGGCCGATGCCGAAATTCGGATTGCCGGAGGTGGTGTAGAGCGTGTTGACCAGGCCGGCCAGCGCCGCCAGTGCGCTGCACAAAGTATAAACGCCGATCTTGGCCGCGCCCACCGGCAGGCCCATGAGCAAGGCGGATTGCTCGTTGCCGCCAATCGCGAGCAGGTTACGCCCGTAGCGGGTGTGGTGCGCCAGCAGATAGCCAAAAATGAAGACCGCCATAAAAATGAGCCCGGGCAGGGGAATGCCGACCTTCGCCGTCAGCGGCAGTTCGTATTCGCTCAGCACCTGGTAGAGCGGGTCGGGAATATCGGTGGACTGCGTGCCGACGCAATAGGCGCAGCCGCGCGCAAAGAACATTCCCGCCAGCGTGACCAGAAACGGCGGCTGGCGAAAAACCTGGATGAACACGCCCATCAGCGCGCCGTAACCCGCGCCCAGCGCCAGCGCCGCGAGCGCGGCCACGGGCGGCGCCACGCCGTGATTCGTGATTAGGCTCGCCGTGAAGATAGTCGTGAATCCGGCGACCGCGCCGACGGAGAGGTCAATCCCGCCGGTGAAAATAACGAGCGTCATCCCGACGGCGATGATCCCCAGGCTGGCGTTGTCGGTGAAAAGATTCACCACGTTGCGCGTCGAGCAAAAATGCTTATAGCTCACCCCCGCGATCGCGAACAGGAGCAGGAAGATGCCTGCCGTGACGAACAGCGGCAGCCGGCGCTGGAGGGCGGGCTTCATGCGGGGGCCGGCGCGGGCCGGCGCCAGCGCGCCGCCAGCCAGCGGCGCGTGGTTTCGGATTGGAATAGGCAAACCGTGATGATGAGCACGGCCTTGGGCACGGGCGCGACCGCCGGCGGCACGCCGAGATTGTACATCGTGGTGGTGAGCGTCTGCAGCAGCACCGCGCCGACAAACGAGCCGAGCAGGGTGAAGCGGCCGCCGCTCAGCGCCGTCCCGCCGACCACCACGGCGAAGATCGCGTCGAGCTCCATGTTCTCGCCGGCCCGGTAGGAGTCGGCGGCGCGGATGTTCGAGGCCGCGAGCAAGCCGGCCACCCCCGCGCCAAATCCGCAAGCGGCGTAAACGCACAGCTTCACGCGCGCGGAGGCCAGCCCGGCGAAACGGCTCGCGGTTTCGTTGTCGCCCAAGGCTTCGATGAAAAGTCCGAGCGCCGAGCGGCGCAGCAGCGCGCCGGCACCGAGGTAAAGCAGCGCGACGAGCAGCGGCGCAAACGGCACGCCCAACACAAAGCCATTCCCGAGAAAAGCAAAACTGCCACGGTCAATGATGATCACGTCGCCGTTGGTGATGAGCTGGGCAATGCCGCGGCCGGCAACCATCAGGATCAGCGTCGCGACAATCGGCTGCACGCGCGCGCCCGCGACCAGCACGCCGTTGGCCAGCCCGCACAATAGCGAGACCGCCAGCGCAGCACCCAGCACCAGCGCCAGCGAATCGCCCTGGCGCAGCAGCACGGCCGCGACCGATCCGGCAATGGCCATGACCGAGCCAACCGACAAATCAATCCCGCCGGTGGCGATGACGAGCGTCATGCCGAGAGCCAGCACCAGGCAGCGCGAGCCTTCGTTGAAAATGTCCACCGGCATGCCGAAAAAATGGCCGTCCTGCCAGGTCACGCGCAGGAACTCCGGAAACACGCCCGGCTTGTGCGCGAGTTCGTAAGCGATGTTGATCAACACCAGCAGCAAAATGCCCGCCAACGGCCACCACACCGGGGAACGAAAACGTGGAGCGGTACGGCGGGTGGTCATGCGCGGAAGAAAGTTGACGGAATTAATGAAGGCGCAACCGGTCACGCCGCGGAGCCGCCGGCCATGAGGCGCAGCAGGCGCGGCAGTTCGATTTCCGCGCCCGCCAGTTCGGCCGCCCAGCGGCGTTCGCGCAACACGATCACGCGCGTGCTGGTGCGCACCACTTCCTCGATTTCCGAGGAGATAAACAGCACGGCCAGTCCCTCGCCGCGCAGCTTGGCGATGAGCTGTTCGATCTCCGCCTTCGCGCCGACATCAATGCCGCGCGTGGGCTCATCAAGGATGATGAGCGCGGGCTGCGTCGCCAGCCAGCGGGCGAGCAAAACCTTTTGCTGATTACCCCCGGAAAGATTTTTCACCGGCACCTCGGGACCGGGTGTCTTGATGCGCAGAGCCTGGATGTAGTGTGCGGCCAGGCGATCCTGTTCGGCGCGCGCGAGGATGCGCCACGCGCCGCGCTTGGCCTGGAGCGCGAAGATGATGTTCTCGCGCACCGAAAGGTTGGGCAAAATGCCCTCGGTCTTGCGATCCTCGGAACAAAAGGCGAGGCCGTGGCGAATGGCCTGGCGCGGCGAAGCGAACCGCACGGGCGCGCCGCGCACGCTGATGTCGCCACTATCCGCGCGATCAATGCCAAAGAGCAGCCGCGCCGTTTCCGTGCGGCCTGAGCCAAGCAGCCCGGCCAGGCCGGTCACTTCGCCTGCACGGAGGGCGAAATTGAGCGAGTGCAGCGCGCCGCGCCGGCCGAGATTTCGCACTTCCAGGAGCGGCGCAGCGGAAGGTTCCACGGCTTTGGCCGCCGGTTCATCGCGCGTGGTGCGGCCTTCCTCGTCGCGCACTTCGCGGCCGAGCATCTTGCTCACCAGCGCGAGGCGCGGCAGCTCCGCCGCCGGATATTCGCCGACGAGTTCGCCATTGCGCAAGATGGTGATGCGGTCGGAAACGGCATACACCTGGTCCAGAAAATGGGTGACGAACACAATGCCCAGGCCCTCCGCGCGCAAGCGGCGCATGATGCGGAAAAGCTCGGCGACTTCCTTTTCATCGAGGCTCGCGGTCGGTTCGTCCAGGACGAGCAGCTTGGCCCGCAAATCGAGCGCGCGCGCGATGGCGACCATCTGTTGCCAGGCCAGCGGCAACGCGCCCAGCTCGGCGTCCACGTCGCATTCGAGATCGAGCCGCGCGAGCGCTTCCCGCGCGTGGCGGCGCAGCGCGCGCCAGTTGAGCAGCCCGAGAAAACTCCGCTGCCGGCCCAGGCCGATGTTTTCGGCGACCGAGAGCGTCGGGATGAGGTTGACCTCCTGGTAAACGGTGCTGATACCGAGCGTTTCGGCGTCCTTGGGCGAGCGCGGACGGATGGCCGCGCCGGCTAAGCGCATCTCGCCACCATCGGGCGGGTAAACTCCCGTGAGCACCTTGATGAGCGTGGATTTGCCCGCACCGTTTTCGCCCAGCAGTGCGTGGATCTCGCCCGCGCGCACCGTGAAATCCACGCCCGTCAGCGCGGTGACGCCGGTGAATTTTTTGACGATGCCGCGCAGGGCGAGCAGCGGCGGCGGAGAGTCGGCGGTGGCGTTCACGCGTCCAATACCGCATTTAAAGAGCCCGGCCCGCCCGGCGGCGAGGTTTAAAACGGCTGGCGCGGAAGAGGTAATAAGCGGAGGGAACCGGTCGCAATCACGAGTCGCCGGGCGGCCGGCGCGCACGCCGGAGCATTAGCCTCCATCCTCCAGCACCTCCTAAAGTAATCTCTGGCCAGGAACTTTCGCCTTAACCACGGGGTTATTAGAACATATTCTGGCCCTCGGTAAGGTAACGTTACCATGAGAAGATCTTTACCCCGTTTGCTTTTGGGAGTCTGGTTGCTGGCCGCCGGCCTGACGCCAGTTTGCGTCCGTGCGGCCTGGGTGGACACTTCGGCCCGCACCGTTTTTCTTGAGCGGGTCCGCTTTCCCGACGAGGACTATTGGCGTACCCACGCCATCTACCTGGCCCGCATCACGGATATCAAAACGCCGTCGGAGGCAAACTCGAGCGAGCCTTACGTGACCACCTTCGTCGTAATCAAATCCATTTCCGGCGCGATAGTAGGGAACGTTAATCGCATCAGCACCTATCCAAACTCGATGGTGGCCGACGCTAAAGGCACACCGGCAATCGCACCGGCGGCCTTTCCGCTGGGCGTCAATTCGAATGCGATCCTCCTGGTCGCCGAGAATCTGGACGATCGCCAGCCGACCGTCATCAGGGTGATGCAGTTTCCGGACGACCAAGCGTTGGTGGCGGTATTGGAGAAAATCGCCCGCTTGCGCGCGGCGCCGGATTTACCCGCTATGCTGGCCGGCGCCACGTCGGAATTCGACCTGCTTTCGGCCTATGCGCTCAACCGGCTCATGGCGCTGCCCGGGGCGGACATTTCGCCGGCGGATCTGACAAAATTGCAATCCCTCGCCAACGACGACGCCCGCAACCCGGACCTGCGCATTCTCGCCGAAGCAGTCGCGCTGCAATTTTCGGTGGCCACGCCGTCCGGCCGTACCGCGGCCGAATATGCATGGTTGCGCGGCGTTCTCGAGGCGGCAGCGCAGCAGGCCAACGCCAATCCGACCGACGATTATTCGAAATGGTATCCGTTTTTCACCAAAATGTTCGCTTTCCAGGATCGGAGACTCGAAACCGCCGATTATGCTTTGGCCCTGGCGGCCGACGAAAATGCGCCCGTGACGGTTCGAGCCGCGGCCTGTTCGGCGTTGAGCGGGGTGGATTCGTTCGTCTTCCAATTCCAGGAGCCGGATGCGCGCTTCGACCGCATGTTCACCACTTATGTCAATTTACTGCGGGATAAATCGCCGGAGATGCGGATTATGGGAGAAGGCATGCTGATTGACCGCACGGTGGTCATCTTGCGGGAAAATCCGTCCGCCGCCAATCGGCCGTATTTGCAAAAAGCGCTGGCAGCCCTCCAAAACGCCATCAAGGTCGAAACCGATCCGAAAGTGATGCCCTACCTCGAATCCGGGCTGGAAGTTTACCATCTGAATTTCCCCGGGGCATGAGGTCGGGCGGGCCGCGCGCTGCGAGCCTTCAGCTTTGCCTCAGGGATTGGTGTCGACGTCGTCCGTTGCCGCGCTCTTCTGGTACACGCGGATGTAATCAATCATGTAGCGTCGGGGGAATTTCGTCTGCGCCGGGTCACCGCCGGAGGTGCCGCCG
>Ga0182024_10012487_pt1 | contig 16801 bp, 19 predicted proteins | sample P32metaG_FD_120480 | JGI IMG/M metagenome (GOLD analysis project Ga0182024, IMG submission 120480) | Permafrost microbial communities from Stordalen Mire, Sweden - P3-2 metaG (Illumina Assembly) | ecosystem: Environmental > Terrestrial > Soil > Wetlands > Permafrost | place: Sweden: Stordalen... | reverse complement strand
CTAGAGGACGGGTACTGGCCTGGCGCGTCAACTCTCATCGCCGGTCCCTCAGGCTCGGGGAAGACGCTGCTGGGGCTTCACTTCATTTTTAATGGAGCACGCCAGGGTGAACCGGGAATAATCGCTACCCTCCAGGAGAATGAGACCCAGCTCGAGCGGGTCGCGGGAGGCTTCGGCTGGTCTGTGAACGAGCCGAATGTCGAGGTGATGTACCGCTCGCCAGTCGATATTCACATCGACGAATGGGCGTATGAGCTGCTGCAGGCGGTAAAGCGGACGGGGACCCGGCGGATCCTCATCGACAGCGTCACTGATCTGCGAGCGGCGGCGTCAGACCCGACACGGTTCCGAGAATTCTGTTACTCGCTTGTGCAGCGCTTCGCGAGGCAAGGCGTCAGTATCGTGATGACCTTCGAGATACCGGATCTTTTTGGCGCGGAGCGCCTCTCGGACGATGCGGTCTCGCCTCTGTCTGACAATGTGGTAATGCTGAGCTACCTCAGGGATGATGGTTTTATCAAGCGGACGATATCGGTGATCAAAACCCGGGCCAGCCAGCACGATCCCGCTATCCGCAGGTTCCGGATCGGGCGTGACGGTATCGCCCTCGAATGAGGGCTGCCTCCCGCACGGCGCAACCGCTATCTTGGCGAAGCCCACACAGGGCAAGATGGCCAGCGCATGGTCTGGCCCGGATCCGCGGGAAACCGGGAGGCCCACACAAGCCATCAGAGCGCGGCGGCGTAGGCCTTGGCCAGGCGTTCCATGACGCGCGGACCGTCCCGTTCCGGCGGCGGTTCGCCGAGATGGATGGTCCGCAGCTCGGTCATGAACTCAGTCCACAGCTCCGGGCCGCCGGCTGCGAGCAGTTCTGCTCGCACCCGTAGCCGCCTGCTGGTCGGACGGTGGCGCAGACCCCAGTCGCCGAGCTGGGCAAAGACGGGCACCAGCTGAATCGACGCCTCGGTCAGGCTGTAGGCAGCCCGCCGTCCCGGCCCCGCGTCCTCACGGGTCAGCAGGCCGGCCTTGACCAGCCGCTTGAGCCGGTCGGCCAGGATGTTGGAGGCGATGCCCTCCTCGGAGCCGGCGAGCAGCTGCCTGAAGTGACGCTGATTCCCGAACATCACGTCCCGCAGGACGAGCAGGCTCCAGCTGTCGCCGAACGCCTCGACTGCGGCGTTGATCGGGCAACCCGACCGCGCCGACTCCGCCAACTCGCACCTCCCGCCAATCTGGTTGCAATCTACCACCAGCTGGTCTAGCGTGGCCTCACCGGTTGCAAATCGCAAGCAGATCGCAGGAGGCGACGCATGAAGGACACTGAGCCGCAGACCGCGCGCGGGAAAGTGCTCTGGCATTTCACGATGTCGCTGGACGGTTTCGTGGCCGGGCCGAAACACGAGATGAACTGGATGACCGGGATCTCATTCCGCCCGGGCCTGGTCGGCGAGTACGTCAAGACCACGGGCGCCGTGCTGGGGGCCGCGACGGCTGGGACATCGTGAATAGCAGCCGCCCATACGGTGGTACCTGGGACGGGCCGATCTTCGTGCTCACCCACCACCCCGAGGACGCGACGCCCGCCGACGGAGTCACGTTCCTGAGCTGTGACCTGGCCGAGGCGGTGCGGATCGGGCTGGAGGCTGCGGGCGGCAAGAACCTCGAAGTGCTCTCGCCCACCATCGGCCGTCAGCTTCTCGATCTGGGACTGATCGACGAGATTGACCTGCACATCGCACCGGTCCTGCTCGGCGAGGGCATCCGGCTGTACGACAACCCCGGCAGCGAGCCGCTCCGCCTCCACCAGGTCGGCCAAGGCGACCCCACCTCGGCCGTAAACGTACGGTACCGACCCATCACACCTGCGAAGGTCCCGGCCGCGAGCGTGCCGGGGTAACGATCTTGGTGAGGTCTTCGGCGTAACCGGTGAGAAGCCTCGACCGGCCGCGGTCTGGAGTGCGCGCTGAGCACGGCCGTACCACCCGACGCCGGTAGCGGCATGGAGAGCCGCCAGCTGCCCGGCCACGCCGGCTTAGGTTTGGGACACGCGCTGCACCGGTCCCCCGGACCAGATTGGCCCGGCCAGGGGACGCGCTGCCTCAGCCTGCGCGGACCAGGCCGGCCTGGTAGGCGAAGACGACAAGCTGGGCCCGGTCCCTGGCGCCGAGCTTGGTCATCGCCCGGCTGGCGTGGGTTTTTACGGTTGCCGGGCTGACGTAGATCTTGCGGGAGATCTCGTCGTTGGACAGCCCGGTGGCGATGAGGGCGAGCACTTCCCGCTCCCGGGGAGTCAGCTCGTCCAGATGGGGTAGCCGGCGCGGCGACCGCGTGCGCAACGCGAACTCGGCGATGAGGCGCCTGGTGACGGCGGGGGACAAGAGCGCCTCCCCGCTGGCCACCACCCGGACCGCGCGGATCAGCTCGGCGGCGTCGGTGTCTTTGACCAGGAATCCGGCGGCGCCGGCCCGCAGACCCTCGAAGACGTACTCGTCCAGGTCGAAGGTGGTCAGGATGACGACGTGGACCGGGGCGAGGTCCGGGCGGGTGGCGATGCGGCGGGTCGCCTCGATGCCGTCGACCCCCGGCATGCGGATGTCCATCAGCAGCACGTCCGGCGCGGACCTTGCTGCGAGCTGCACGGCCTGCTCCCCGTCGGCGGCCTCACCGACCACGTCGATGTCATCCTCGGCGTCGAGCAGCGCGGCGAATCCGGCCCGGACCAGTTCCTGGTCGTCGGCTACCGCGACGCGGATCACCGGCCATCCACGTCCTGCGAGAGCCCAGGCAGCGGCAGCCGCGCCTGGACCGCGAAACCGCCTCCGGGCCGGGGGCCGGCCTGAAGCGTGCCGCCGAGCGCGGCCGCCCGCTCGGTCATGCCGGCGATGCCGCTGCCCGTGCCGCGGGGCTGGCCGGGAGGCCTGCCAGGCCGCCGGGCTCCGTCGTCGTGGATGTCGAGCACCAGGGCGTCCTCCCGGTAGGCGATGCGGATGGTGGCGTTCGTGCCACCGGAGTGCCGGGCGCTGTTGGTCAGGGCCTCCTGGACGATCCGGTAGGCAGCCAGGTCGACGTCGGCAGGCAGCGGGACCGGCTGACCGCTTTCCTCGACCCGGACGGCCAGCCCGGCGGCGGCCGCGGTGTCGGCCAGGTCGCCCAGCCGGGCCAGGCCCGGGGCCGGTGCCCGGGGAGCCCCCTCGTCCACCGCTCGCAGCACGCCCAGCACCGAGCGCAGCTCGACCAGGGCCTGCCCGCTGACCTCGTTGATGGTCGTCAGGGCGGAGCGGGCCCGGTCGGGCTGGCGGTCCATCAGGTGCAGCGCGGTGTTGGCCTGGACGTTGATGACCGAGATGTTGTGGGCCACCACGTCGTGCACGTCCCTCGCGATCCGCATCCGTTCCTCGCCAGCCCGGCGGCGCAGCTCCTCCTGGCGGCTCTGCTCGAGTGCCGCCGTCCGCTGGCCCCGGGCCCGGATGACCTCGGCGACGGCCAGCAGGAACAGCAGCAAGACCGCCAGCCACACCGCGAACCCGGCCGTGGCGTGGCCGGGGCTGCCGATCAGCCAGGGCGGCCATATCGATGCGACGTAGCCGATGACCAGGGATGCGACCGCCGCCGCCCGCTGCCTGGCCTGCACCGCGGTGAAGAAGGCCACGATCAGCGCGATCCAGATCAGGTGCGCCTGGCTGGCCATGCCCGGCCAGATCGCTACCGCGAGGGTGACGGCCAGCACCCCGACCGGGTAGCGGCGGCGGGCAATCAGCGACGCCCCTCCGGCGGCGAGCAGGAGGTAAGTGCCGACCCCGGCGGTGGCGTGGCCATGGTGCCAGTGCGCGGACCCGAAGGTCCCGACGACCTCGATCGCGATCACAGCCACGGCGATCGCGATGTCAGTGGCCCAGCGCCGGGCGGCTGCCCCACGCGGGGGCAGGCCGGGCTGATGCGGCAGGTCCGCGGGCAGGTCAGGTTTGGTCATCACTACCTGCGACGGTACTCGCCGGCCTCTCGGGAGGCATCCGCCCTGAGGCTTGATGAGACCGCCCCCGCCTGCACCGCTGGCGTATGCCGCGCGCTCCCCGCTACCGCCGCAGATGACCCGGCCCGGGCCGCATGGCCGACGACGCCGCCACGGGCGGCCGGGCACGCTGGAGACCGCAACGGGCCAGACCGGCCGACCATGCTCTCGCCGGGAGGAGGCTTCCGCGCCATCCGCGACTTCGTCCCGCCCTACGCCGGAACCCACCGCCAGCCAATAACGATCTGATCGGACCAGCCCTCCGGGAAGCCCGGGGTCGCTAGAGGCCAGAGGAAAGCACCTGATCAGGAGGCGACCATGGTCCCCCGGGAACACATCATCGAGAATCCGCTCAGCGGCGAGCAGATCACGATCCGGCGGACGTCCACGGACACTGGCGGCGCCGTGCTCGAGTGGGAGCTGCTGCTCGCGCCCGGGGGACGGGTGCCCAGCAGCCATGCCCACCCCGAGCAGGAGGAAGTCTTCACCGTCCTCGCCGGCCAGATGCGGTTCCGGGTCGGCATCCGGCGGGTGAGCGCGAACCCGGGTGACACCGTGCGGATCCCGCCGGGGACCGTGCACCATTTCGCGAACGCCGGAAGCCGGCCCGCCCGGGTGGCCGTGCGGACCAGCCCGGCCCTGAGCATGCAGGAACTGCTGGAGACCGCCGCGGCGCTGGCGCAGGACCAGCAGGCCGCGGCCCGCCGCCTGCCCAGGCCGACCGACCTGGCGCTGTTCATGCGCGATTTCGAGCGTGAGGTGCGGGCACCGTACCTGCCGGCCCCGCTGGTCCGCGCCGTCCTTTCCCCGCTCGCCCGGCTGGCCAGGCGGCGGGGGCTCGACTCGCGCTACCGCCAGCTGCGACGGCGATGACCGGGCCGCCGGTGGCCGCGGTCGAGGTCGCTCACCTGGTCAAGCGCTACCGGGGGGCCCGCCCCAACGCGGTGGACGACATCAGCTTCAACGTGCCGGAAGGGCAGCTGTTCTGCCTCCTCGGCCCCAACGGCGCCGGGAAGACGACCACCGTGTCGATCCTCACCACGACGCTGGCCCCCACCTCCGGCCGGGCCAGCATCGCCGGCCGGGATCTGGAAAGCCAGCAGGCACAGGTCCGCAGCGAGATCGGAGTAGTCAGCCAGCAGCCCTCGCTCGACCTCAACCTGACCGCGGAGGAGAACATCAGGCTCCATGCGGTGCTCTACGGGCTGTACCCGTGGCGGCCCCGTTACCGCCTGATGCCGGCCGGCTATCGCGGTGAGGTGCAGGAGATGGCGGGCGTCCTGGGCATTTCCGGCAGCATGGGGCGGCGTGCGCGCACCCTGTCCGGAGGCCAGCGGCGGCGGCTGGAGATTGTCCGGGCGCTCATGCACCGGCCTCGCGTGCTGTTCCTCGACGAGCCGACCGCGGGCCTCGACCCGGCGAGCAGGCGGGACCTGTGGGCCTACCTGCGCCAGGAACGGGCCAGGTCCGGCACCACCGTAATCCTGACGACGCATTACCTGGAGGAGGCGGAGGCCGCCGACTCGGTGTGCGTGCTGGCCGGGGGGAAGATCATCGAACGTGGCCGTCCGGCCGAGGTCAAGGAGCGCCAGCTGAGCCCCGAGCTGGTGCTCGACGCCACGGACCGGGCAGGCCTGCGCCGGGAGCTCGAGTCTCTGGGTGTCCAGGTCAGCCCGGGCCAGGTCGATGCGAGCGAGCCGGCCGGGCCGCTGCGGGTGCCGCTGAATGGCCGCAGCGCGCAGGGCATCATCGCGTCGGTGAGCGCGGAGCTGACCCGGTTCCAGATCGCCGAGCCGACGCTGGAGGACGCCTACCTGGTGCTGCTCGAACGGGCCGGGGCGCGGGAACCGGACGGATCATGAGCGTGCAGGCCCGTACCGGGGCCGGGTCCCGGGCGGCCGGGCTGTCCGCGGCCGGCCCGCCCGTGACTGGCGCGCGCCGCGAGCTGTCCGGGCTGCTGGCCATCGCCCAGCGCGACGTGATCAAGCTGCTCCGCGACCGTCCCCGGCTGGCGGTCAACCTGGCGTTTCCCGTCCTGCTCATCGGGGGCCTGGGCGCCATCCTGCAGCCCACCGTGGGGCGGGTCACCGGCCTGAGCGCGGTGACGCTCGCATTCACCGGCGTCCTGGCCGCCAGCCTGTTCCAGTCCGCGGCCGCGGGCATGATCTCGATCGTGGAGGACCGGGAGAACGACTTCTCCCGCGAGCTGTTCGTCACCCCCGTCTCCAGGCTGACCCTGGTCGGCGGGAAAATCGCCGGGGAGACTCTGGTCGCCCTGTGCCAGGGCGCCTGCATCGTCGTGTTCGCGCTGGCGTTCGGGGTCGCGATCTCGCCATCCCAGCTCGCGCTGCTGGTGGGGCCGTGCCTGGCCTGCTGCCTGCTGGGCGGCGCGTTCGGCCTGGCCACGATCGCGGTGCTGCCGAACCAGCGCTCGGCGATGCAGATTTTCCAGTTCCTGATCATCCCGCAGTACGTCCTCGGCGGGGTCCTGGTGCCGCTGCGCGAGGTCCCGTCGTATCTGCGGGTGCTGGCGCACGCGATGCCGATGACCTGTGTGGTCAACCTGACCCGCGCCGCGTACTACGCCGGGATGCCTGCCTACCGGCTCGTCGCTTCCGGCAGCCCGCTGGTGGACGTGGCGGTGACCGCCGTCCTGTTCGTCGTCCTGCTGACCGCGGGCGCCGCACTGTTCGGCTACCGGGAGCGAACGCGCTGATCAGGAGCTTTCCAGGACGCGCGCGAAGGCCCGCAGGTAACTGGGGTCACCGTCACGATCGCGCAGCAGCCAGTACTCCGCCCCCCAGAACAGGTATCCCTCCAGAACGAAGCTTTTCCCCTCAGCCCAGCGCATGGCCTGGCTGTAGTTCCTGATCAGGTCCTCGGGCCGGCAGCTGTACATGGCCCGGCCGGCCGGGCTGGGCGGGGTGGTGACGGCCTCCCAGGGCTCGGCCTGCCCCTCGGCGATCATCAGCCGCCGGCCAGCCGCGGCGACGCCGTCCAGCAGCCGTTCCCGCCGGCGCTGCTGCCACGGCGTCCGGCTGCCGTCCAGGTACAGGCTCAGCGGGCCGGCGCTGGCCAGCGCGTGCCTCGGGTAAAAGTCGATGCCGACGATGTCGGCCAGGCGCCGCGCCACCGCCAGCGAGTCGCCTTGGTCCCTGGTACGCCACCCCTGCTGCAGCGCGACCGGCGTCGAGGTCGCCAGGAAGCCGTTCATCATGACCGGCCGGCCGGGATCCGCCGCCCGGACCGCCTCGACCTCGCTGCGGACGAACGCCTCGGCCAGCCGCCAGGAGTGCTCCATGCCCAGCGGGTCCACCGCCTCGTGCTCGACCTGCCAGGCGATGATGCAATCACGTTGCCGGTACCGCTCGATGGCCCGGTGCAGGAACGCAATGGCGCCGTCCAGCAGGGCCCGCCGCTCATCCGGCCGGACCAGGGAGCCTTCGCGCAGCGGCTGGCCCAGGTGATGCCCGGGCACGAAGAACTCGGGATAGCCGAAGTTCTTCACCGCGCCGAGGCCCATGATGACCTGCTTGCCCGCCCGCTCCGCTGCGTCCAGCTGGCGGTCCAGCTCACCGGGCTGGAAGCCGCCGTCGCGGCTCTCCAGCCGGTTCCAGTACGCGCCGAGCCGGATCACCTGGAACGGGTAGGCCAGCAGGGCCTGCAGCGCAGCGTCGGGGTCCAGTCCGAGCGCCGCCGCCTGCAGCGGCCGGAAGCTGATCCCCAGGCGAGCCGCGCCGTGCGGCTGGACCGGCAGTTGCCGCCATCGCCCGGTGAGGGGCTGGGCGGCCCGCCTCAGCCGCAGCTCGGTCAGAGCCGGGCGCACGAGACCGCTCGCGTGTCCGTGGCGCTGGCCGGGATCAGGTCAGCGATCATCTTCGCAGTGTGTCCGGCGGCGTCAGGCCGGGCCAGGCGCGCGGAGGCCGCGCCCATCGCGTTGATGGCGCCGCGGTCCTGGCGAAGCCGGCCGATCTCGGCGACCAGCTGCCGCACGTCCGGCACCCGGAGCCCGGCACCCGCGCTGGTCACGATCTCGGAATTGCCTTTCTCCTGCCCCGGGATGTGCGCGGTCAGCAGCAGGGGCGTACCGCAGCAGGTGGCTTCCGCGATGATCCCCGGCCCGGCTTTGGTGACGACCAGGTCGCAGCACCTTAGCCAGTCGCTCATGTTGTCGACGAAGCCAGTCACCGTGAGCCGGCCGCCGGATCGCAGCGCCAGCCGGTCGAGCCGGCGCTTGAGCGCAGTGTTGCGCCCGCGCACCACGACCACGTGCACGTCGGTGAACCGCCGCAGGATCGCGGCGGCCCGCCGGGCCATGCCGCCGCTGCCCTCGCCGCCGCCGGTCAGCAAGATGACGAGCCTGCCTTCGGCCAGCCCCAGCGACCGCCGGAGGCGCGCTTGCTGGGCCGCCGACAGCGGGCCGCGGCCGAACTCGCGGCTAACCGGCGGCCCGGTCACCGCCCACGCGCCGCGTGCGGGCTTCCCAGGCCGGGAGGGCCGGGTGTGACCGCCAGCCGGGCCATGCCGGCCGGTGACGGCAGGCGGCGCGATGATCAGGTCAGCGTCGGCGTACTGCCAGGCCGCGTGCATGGTGGCCAGGTCGGTGACGACGGTCACCACGGGCGCCAGTGGCGCGGCCTGATCCCGCGCCCAGACTGCGGCCATGCCGGTGAGCGGATGGCACGACACGATCGCCGCGGGCCGGTGCACCCTGGCCGCGCCGGCTGCCACCCGGTCGGCGGACCGCAGCAGGGTACGCCGCAGCAGCCACATGGCCGGGCGGGCGTTGGTGGCGTAATAGGCGGCGCCCCACAGCCACGGGGCCAGCCGGACCGCGGGGCCGTACAGCCGGGTGACCCAGCGCGGTAGCCGCGCCGAGCCAGGGCCGCCCAGCGGATCGCACAACACCGGAGCGAACCGGCCGGGGTACGCCAGCTCCAGGGACTCGCCGAGCGCCCGCGCCGCATTCCGGTGCCCGCCGCCGGTGTCAGCGATCAGGAAGAGCACCGGCAGCGGCGCGGTGGCCGAGCCGCCGGCCTGCTTAGTTCCAGGCATGAGCCCATCGTGCCGGCCGAGCCTGTAGCCCGTCGTCAGCCCGGCGGCTACCTTCGCCTCAACGTGCGGCCAACACCAGCGTCCGCCTTCTACTGCGCTCGTGGCAGGACCGTCGCCCCCAGCAGCGCGTCCGGCGCATAGGGGCGGCTCAGCTCGCATCTGCGCGGTCCGGCTGGTGGGGGCCCGGGGATCCGAGGAGGTAGAGGCTGATGCTGTAACACAGCAGCGCCACTCCGGTCAGCACGGCCATGATCATGGACGCTGATGGGTGGGCCTGGTCGACGAAGGCGGCTCCTTGCGCGGCGGCGCCGACGAGGGCGAGGAGGCCGATCACCGAGGTGGCGATCACGCCCGGGCGCTCCCGGTGGCCGCGGACCGGTCGTCGCGCAGTCGCGGCTCGTCCAGGGCGGCGAGGCTTTCCAGCTTGTGCACCCGCTCGTCGTGCCCGATCTGGCGGAACAAGTCGGCGAGCGATCCGTAGTGACGGTAGCCAGCCTGGAACGACCCGTCGTAGGGCTGGGCCTCCCACTCGGGATGTTCGGTGACGAACAGCATGTAGTCGTGCTCGGCGTGATCCTCGAACGCGGCATTGAGCCGGTAGCTCGCGGCCGGCCAGCACACGTACAGCAGCCACGACAGCTGGTAGTAGCCGACTGCCATCAGCCACGGCAGCAGCCGGAATCGCAGGAATGGCCGAGCGAACCCCTGGCGCTGGGCCAGCTCCTCCAGGATCAGCAGGTGAAATTGCTCGTTGTCCTGCTGAGCGCGGGTTTCCACGACCCGCTCGAAGATCCGCCCAGCCAGCCGCAGCCGCGCGTGTACCCGGGTCAGCGCGCCGTAGGCGGCGCGTTCCCACGCCTGGTAGGGCACCCGGGCGACGATCTCCAGCACGATGAACTTCTGCAGCGTCCGCTGGCGGCCGTAGATCACATCCACGATCCAGAACAGCAGCCGGGCGGGGATGCTGTACCGGAACTGCGGCGTGCGCAGCGTCTCGGCTTGGGCCCTGCGCAGGGCGGCGCTGGACAGCTCGGGCGGGCTGGCCGGCGAATCGGAGCGTGCTGCCGGGGTGGTGACGACGGACATCGGGGTGCTTCCCTTCATGGTCGATGACGGGTCGGCCAGGCGGCCTTACTGCTCGGCTGGGCCGGGCAGATCCAGCCTCTGCGCCCCGGCGGCTGGCGTCGTCAGGCTGCTGGACACTCTTCGCTGCGCGGCCTGGCGCAGGCGAAGGACCCCCGGATACGCCCGGCGCGGCAGCCTGGGGCGCCATCAGCTGGTCTCGAGGACCACCAGCACGAGCATGCGGGTGCCGCCGGGCGCTTCCGCGCGAACGAGGGTCAGCAGGAGCCTGGCAACCTGCCAGAGGAGCCGGTTACCGCGATCTGGGTCCGTCCGGTACCCGGACCGGGCAAGCCACGCGATTTAGCAATCTTCGATGGGAAGCGTGATCAGCAGTGTCGTTCCCGCGCCGATGGGGCTGGCCACTTCGATGGTCCCCGCGAGCGCGTCGACGCGGTCGGTGAGGCCTACGAGTCCGGAGCCGCGTGCCGGATCGGCCCCCCCGCAGCCATCGTCGCGGATCGAGAGCCCGAGAACTCCGTCGCGCGTTTCGACGTCGACCCGCACCATGGAGGCGTGCGCATGCTTTGCGGTATTCGTGAGCGCTTCTGACACGATGTAATAGGCGGCCCGTTCAACCGGCTCAGCCAGCCGCGTCTCGACTCGCGCCTCCAGTTCGACGGGGACGGCTGACCGCCGGGCCAGGGCCTTGAGGGCGAGCACGAGGCCGCCCCGGGCGAGGATAGCCGGGTGTATACCGCGCGAGATCTCCTGCAGCTCCTCCAGCGCGCCCGCGAGTCCGTCCACCACCCCGGACAGCTGCGCCTGCACCTCGCCCAGCTCAGGCGGGACGATCGCCGCCGCCCTCCGCTGTTCCAGCATGAGCGAGACGAGCCGCTGTTGCACTCCATCGTGCAGGTCCCGCTCGATCCGGCGCCGTGTCTCGTCGCCGGCGGTGACGATCCGCGCCCGCGAGGCGGCGAGCTCGGCCCGGCTCGCCTCGAGCTTGCGCTGGCTTTCGCGCAGGTTACGGAACATCAGCAGCGTGTCCAGCGCGTCGGCCAGCCGCCGTCCGATCTCGTGGAACAGCCGTTCCTCGTGCGGCGTCCAGACTCGCGGGCGAGAGCACTGATGCAGCCCGAAGGCGTAGGGCTTGTCTACCTTCGGGTGAACAGCCATGGCGATGATGGACTTGATGTCAAAACGCTCCGCCAGTTCTGGCGGAAGCGCACAGTCTGACTCGGGATCGAAGCGCACCGGGCCGTCCGAGGCCAGCAGGCTCCGGGAGACGTCGGCGACCTCCGGCCCGTTCGGGATGTCCGCGCCGGCGCCCAGGGCACCGATGTATTCCGGCCGGGTACGTTCGGCCGGCACCCGAAGGGTGGCGGCGTCAGGATCACAGGGATAAAGCAGCCACGCCCGGTCGCATCTGAAGATCACCAGCACGGCATCGAGAACATCGCCCATCATCTGCTCGAGGTCGCTGGTCCCCTGGATGGCGCGGTCGATCGCGTCCATGCTTTCAAGGAACCACAGCTGCGCCTGGTGTTCTTCCTTGGCACGCCTGCGCTCGGTCACATCCACGACGGTGCCCACCAACTCCTCGACCTCGCCGGACGCGGTGAAGACGGGATGCACGATTGCGTGGAGGTGTTTCAGCGGCCCTCCGGCAGGAACGACTCGGAACTCCCCTTCGACTCTTGCTGCCTGGCTGATTCCACTCTTGAGCCCCTCGGTCCACCCCGCCCGATCTTCCGGATGAACGCGCTGCCGGAACTCTTCGAAAGAGGGGACCCCTTGTTCAGGATCGAAGCCGTACAAGCGGGAGTGTTCATCAGAGGAGTGGGTTACCTCTCCGGTCACGCCGTCCAGGGCAGCGGTGCCGGTATGCGTCAGCCGCTGCGCCTCGGAAAGGTAGGCCTCGCTGCGCCGCAACTCGGCGGTCCGCTCAGCCACCTTGATCTCCAGCACGTCCCGGGCCTTGCGAAGCTCCTCTTCAGCCCTCGTGCGCTCGTGGATGAGGGTGGCGTTCTGAAAGGCCGTCGCAGCGTGATTCGCAGCCAGGCCGAGCAGGAGCCGGTCGATCTCCGTGGGAAAGCCGATGCGATCAGAGGCCGCGGTAACGACGCCGCCCTCGGCATTGACACCGACCGGAATGACAATACCGCGGCATGGCCCGGGACCGCCGTCGACGTCGGGAATGATCTCGATTCCCGAGAGCCGGCCGCTCTCGGCAAGATGACTTTCCAGCCATGCCGGAAACGTCTTCCATGCCGTGCCCCGCATGACGTCGACTGCGTCAGCGGCGCTGGGAACGGACAGGCGAACGAACACAAATTCAAGGTGCAGCAATTCGATCAGTGCGTCGGCAAGCCCGGCGGCCACGGCGGCCGGCTCCCGGTCGGCCAGCGCAGCCGGGATAGCGGAAAGCGCCACGAGATCCCGGAGTACGGCGCGCAGGACGCGGATCTCAGCATTGGTATCGACAGGCATGCACTACACCGTGCTCAGCCCTCGCGGGCCAGCCGCCGCTCCCGGATCTCGAGCAGCAACTCGTCCGGAGGAACGTAGAACGGGTTCTGCTGCAGCAGCCCGCCGATGATCACGAGTGGATGAGTCCGCAAGGCCTCCACCACCACGTTCGCGCCAAATTTCGTCAGATCGTACGTGCAGATCACTGGGCCCTCGTACTTGGGAATCATGTAGTTGACCCGTGTCTCGTACTCGACCAGGTCGCTGACGCCCGGCAAGTCGACCAACGCCCATTCCATGTGACCCAGGAAACTTGTCTGCGCGTACCCCGCCGCCGGCCCGGATTGCAGCAGCTGTTCGAATGATGCCAGCCAGGTGTCCAGCTCGAAGCGTCCCCCGCGGAGCGTGCTGTCTTGCCACGGCCGGACCTCCAGCTGGCCGGAGGCCATGGTCTCTTCCACATCGATGCCCGCTTCGGTGAGCCACCTGAGATGGTTGTCCCGTAGCTCGGGGTCAACGTAGTGGTAAGCCTTGTCGCCCTGATCAAAACCATCCTTGACGAACGGGCGAAGCACGCGGTGCTGCTCGTCGATGCTGTTGAAGAACGCGCAAATGTGACCATGCTGGCCGAAGGTATCCCCGGTGAGGTTCGGGGGGTGCCCGGCGGTCTCCATATCTCACCTTCACGCAGGTAGCCGCGTTCTGGCCCGGCAGATTGTCCGGCGCGGGCCCGATTCGATCCCGCAGGTCGTTCAGGCGCAACCGCGCTCCGGCGAACGCGGTCCAGCCTACGCCCGCCCCCTCTCGCTGTCGACGGGTGTCGTTCCTGCTAGCCGGTAGCGCTGCGCCCCGGCCCAGGCTTACGGCGTGTGGCCGAGAATCCGGCTGATGCCCAGTGACGATAGCTCCGACTTCGCCAGGAATCCGGCTACCGGGCTATCGTCGATCATCTCCTTATAGTCTTCTTCGGCCCCTGTTGAAATCAAGATCACTTCGGCGCCGCCACTCTGACCGTCCCGGGCCAGGAGCCGGGCCAGGGTAAAGCCGCTCTCGTCCCCGAGCCCGATGTCGACGAGGATGAGGTCCGGCCGGAGCGCGCGGGCCTGCCGGAGCGCCTCCGCGATGCTCGAGGCCGTACCCACGACCGTCAGGCCCTCTCGCTCAAGGAGAAGGCTCGCCGTCTCGAGGAAGACATCGCTGTCATCCACCAGCAGGCACCGTAGCGGCATGTGATCAGATTGCCCCGGATATGTCACCGCCGCATTGCGGCTAGCAGGAAATTCCGCCGCAGCTCAGGCTAGCGGGCCCGGGCTCGGCCGCTACGAGCTCGGCGCCCGGACCGCGGGCACCATGCCGAGCGCGGGGGAATTGACCTCACCCGTGCCGTCACGCCGGGGCGGGTGAGGTCGTCTCCTCAGCCGCCGCATCAGCGTCATCCCGGGCCCGGGAGGCATGCGGACTGCCCGTTGGCAGGATGAGAGTGATCCGCAGCCCGCGCGGCTCGCCCAGCGCGGCGGCTACGTGGCCGTCGTGCGCGGAGGCGATCGCAGCCGCGATGGCGCCGCCGGGGTGGTCGCCGGGGCTGCGGCCACCGCCATCTACGCGCACACCAAGGGCTGGGCCGTGGTCATCCCGGCGCAGGCCTGGGCGGGCGGCCTGGCCGCCGCGCTGCTCATCGGCGCGCTGGCTGGGCTGCTGCCCGCACTTAAGGCGGCCCGGCTGTCCCCCACCGAAGCGCTGTGGACGCTATAGCACCCCCTCGTCGCAGCGGTCGTGGTCAGGTACGCACTGGTAAAGATCCGGTTCAGCTCAGGTGCACGTCGACGAGTGGCCCGCAGAGCTGTCTCAGCGGGCAGGTCCGCAAGACGGGAATCGAAGTGATCAACCCTTGGCGCAACTAGGCAGCTCCCCCAGATCCAGATCTGGGGGAGCTGCTCTGGTTGTCCGGCCCGCCTGGCGCCGTCAGGCGGGCCGGAGTCCTGGTGCCTGCTATGGCTGGAGGACGAGGCGTGCCTTGGCCTTGCCGTGCAGGATTTCGTCGATGGCCTCGTTCACGTCCTCGAGCGGGCGCGTCTCGGTCACCACGCGGGTGCGGCCCTCGAGATGCAGCGCGAACACCGTCGCCAGGTCGGCGCGGGTCCCCACGATGGACCCGATGACCGAGGTGCCGTTCAGCACGGTGTCGAAGACCGGGATCTGCAGCGTGCCGTGTGCGGGGAGGGCCACCAGCACGAGCCGGCCACCGCGCCGCAGGCCTGCATAGGCGGTGGCGAACGACTTGTCGTCTACCGCGAGCCCGATGGCGACGCTCGCGCCGCCGTGGGCCTGCAGGACCTTGGCCGGGTCCTCGGCGCGGGCGTCGATGACCAGGTCGGCGCCCAGATCCTTGGCCAGCTGCAGCTTCTCGTCGGTGATGTCGATCGCGGCCACCGTGCCGCCGAAGATCTTCGCGTACTGCAGCGCGAGGTGCCCGAGGCCGCCGATGCCGGAGATGGCCACCAGATCGCCGGGGCGGACGTTGCCGACCTTGACGGCCTTGTAGGTGGTGACGCCTGCGCAGGTGAGGGGGGCGGCGTCGATGGGGTCGATGCCGTCGGGCACCGGCGCCGCGAAGGCCGCCTCGGCGGTGAAGTACTCGGCGAAGCTGCCGTCCACCGAGTAGCCGGTGTTCTGCTGCTTCAGGCACAGCGTTTCCCATCCGGTCAGGCAGTGCTCGCAAGTGCCACAGGCGTAGCCAAGCCAGGGCACCGCGACCCGCTGGCCGGTCTTGATGCTGGTCACGCCTTTGCCGACGGAGTACACGATGCCGACACCTTCGTGGCCCGGCACGAAGGGCGGAGTGGGCGTGACGGGCCAGTCCCCGTGGGCCGCGTGGATGTCGGTGTGGCACAGGCCGGATGCCTCCATCCGGATAGCCACCTGGCCGGGGCCGGGCCCGGGAATCGGCCGTTCCTCGATGATCAGCGGCTGGCCGAATGCGCGGACTACTGCAGCTTTCATGATGGTTCTCCTTCAGGATTTGCCGGTGCGGGCAGGAGCCAGCTAAAGCCAGATCCGGCCCGGCCGGAGGCGGGGCCGGATCTGGCCGGTGGTCAGGCGGTGACGGTGCTCGCGTGCACCGTCTTGGCCAGCACTTCGGTTTCGGCCGGCACCCGGCGCTCGTGCACCAGGCCGGCGATGGACAGGATCAGCAGCAGGCCAGCGCCGGCGAAGGACGCGATCGCGGCCAACAGGGCGATCTGGCCCATCTGCCAGAAGCCGTAGGCCTCGAGCAGCATCGAGCGGAGGGTGGTGCCGCGGAACACGGTCTGCACCAGGCCGGCCAGCGCGGTGTTCTTGGGCTGGGCCAGCGAGGCGGCGGACAGCTGGGAGTAGGTCTGGCCCTTACCCATCTCGGTGAGGTGGACGGCGATGAAGTGGTCGGCGTAGGCCTTGGCCTGCGCGCCAGTGGTCATCGGCTGGCCGGCGTACACACCCATGGCGGCCTGGTCGGAGGCCGGCAGGGCCTTGAACTCGGCGTTGCTCTTCGTCGGGAAGACGATCTTCTGGGCGGACAGCTGGCTGGAAACCTGACCGTTCGCGTACGAGTGCCCCCACAGCAGCAGGACGCCTGCAACTAGCAGGACCGCCACGACGACGAGCCCTCCCGCGCTGACCAGAGCATCGAAAGTCTTGCGGCGCATTTCTGGTGCCTCCTTAGACGCCGGGCCTGGGGCCCGGTAATTGGTTCCGTCATATGGAGCTTCCCGCGATCCCGACTCGGCGGGCAGGGCCTCGTGGCCCTGGCGGGAAAGGACCTCAGTCATCGCGGTAATGGGCCTTGGTCGGGACCGCTGGAGCACCGGGACTCAAGCCTCGCGGAGAACGGACCTTGGGCCCTAACGGATCACCGTCAGATGGCAACCGTAGGGGAATAGGCATGCTCAAGATTTAGGGCGCATGGAACAAGTACCGGCGTGAGGCAGCTCACACCGAGAGAGAAAAAGAGGCTTGACAATGAAGCGCATCACCCTGGCAGCGATCGCTGCCGCCACATTCGTGATCCTCTACGCGGGCAAGGACGACATCCGCCGGTTCCACCGCATGCGCAGCATGTGAACGCGGAAGCCGTCACGCCACAACCAGGAGGTGGCCGTCAAAGCCAGAGCTTTGACGGCCACCTCTTCATTTGACCGGAGCACGAACTGACCGGAATTTCAATGG
>Ga0182024_10012486_pt1 | contig 16802 bp, 7 predicted proteins | sample P32metaG_FD_120480 | JGI IMG/M metagenome (GOLD analysis project Ga0182024, IMG submission 120480) | Permafrost microbial communities from Stordalen Mire, Sweden - P3-2 metaG (Illumina Assembly) | ecosystem: Environmental > Terrestrial > Soil > Wetlands > Permafrost | place: Sweden: Stordalen... | reverse complement strand
GTTCTTCTCCAATGTCAGTCACGAATTTCGCACTCCCCTCACCCTGATGCTGGGACCGCTCGAAGATGCGCTAGGCCATGCCGAGGAGTTGCCGCCGCAGCGCCGCGAAGAAGTGACTGTCGCCCACCGCAACGCGCTGCGACTTCTTCGCCTCGTCAATACGCTGCTCGATTTCTCGCGCGTGGAGGCGGGCCGCATCGAAGTTCATTTCGAAAAAACGGATCTGTGCGTCCTGACGCGCGACATCGCCGCTAACTTCCATTCGGTATGCGAGAGGGCCAACCTGACGCTGCTTATCGATTGCGATCCGCATCTCCCCGCTATTTATGTCGACCGCCAGATGTGGGAAAAAATCGTTCTCAACCTCGTTTCTAACGCCTTCAAATTCACGTTCGCGGGCGGCATCGACGTGCTACTGCGCGATGCCGGCGAGAGCGCCGAATTGACGGTGCGCGACACGGGCGTCGGCATTCCGGCAAGCGAATTGCCGCACGTCTTCGAGCGCTTTCACCGTGTCGAAGGCCAGCGTGGACGCACCCATGAAGGGTCCGGCATCGGCCTTGCTTTGGTGCGCGAACTCGTCGCCCTGCACGATGGAGCAGTCCGCGTCGACAGCGAGGTCGGCAAGGGCACCGCATTCACAGTTGCATTACCCTTCGGCAAGCTTGCCACGAAGGCTGACGAAACGACGTTACGCGAACCTGCCGATCCGGCCCGAGCGACCGCTTTCGTCGAAGAGGCGCTGCTCTGGCTGCCGCAAGACGAGGAACCTAGTCAGTATGCTACGGCGCTGCTGCACGATGCCAAGCAAAACGCCCTGTTCGACACTCCGAAGCGCGATGCAGCGGCCGGGTCGCGGCCGCGCGTCCTCGTCGCCGACGACAACGCCGATATGCGCGATTACTTGCGGCGCTTGTTGGTCCCTCACTTTGACGTTGAGACCGTCAGCAACGGCGTCGAAGCCCTGCAGGCGATTCGCCGCACCAAACCCGACCTCTTGCTTTCCGACGTCATGATGCCGGGCACGGATGGCTTCGCACTACTGCACGAGATCAGGGCCGATGCCGTCCTGAGTGGCTTGCCGGTCATCCTGTTATCTGCGCGCGCCGGCGACGAGGCGAAAGTCGAAGGCTTGAACGCCGGCGCCGATGATTATCTGGTCAAGCCGTTTAGCGCCCGCGAGCTGTTGGCACGCGTCAACACCAATATCGCAATGGCGCGCTTGCGCCGCGAGATCGCTGCGGAAGTGGAAATGCAGAAGACGCAGTTGCACACGGTGCTCGACACGGTACCGGTGGCGGTATGGTTCACCTACGACGCCGAAGCCAGGCAGGCCACCGGCAACCGCTGCGCCTGTGAATTGTTGCGGCTGCCCGGACCGGCAAACGCGTCCCTGTCGGGGGCATCTGAAGAGGGTACACAGCACTTCCGTATCTTCAAGGACGGCGTGGAGCTTCCCGTCGCCATGCTGCCTTTGCAAAGAGCGGCACGAGGCGAAACCGTACACGGGGACGAGATCGAGATTCGCTTCACCGACAGTTCGGCGGTCGCGATCGTGGTGCAAGCAAGCCCCTTACGCGATCCGTCCGGGAAAGTGGTCGGCGCCGTATGCGCGGCGCTCGACATCAGTGAGCGAAAACGCACCGAGGACCATCGGATTCTCCTGCTCAACGAATTGAACCACCGCGTCAAGAATACGCTTGCGATCGTGCAGTCGATCGCGGCGCAATCCTTTCGCGGCTCAAAATCGACCGCAAGCGGACGGGAGTCCTTCGAAGCTCGTCTGATGGCTGTATCGCGAGCCCATGACGTGCTGACCGCGGAAAGCTGGCAGGGCGCCAATCTCGACGAGATCGTTGTCCAGGCGATCGCGCCCTATCGCGGCCCCCAGCCAAATCGCATTGCGATCGAGGGGCCGCCGATACGACTGTCCGCTAAGATGGCGCTTTCGTTCAGCATGGCGCTCCACGAACTGGCCACCAACGCGGCGAAATATGGAGCGTTATCGGACCACAAAGGGATAGTGAAGATCGCGTGGCGTGTCGAGCGGCACGACCCATCTACCCGACTCCGGCTGGAATGGCGCGAGTCGGATGGGCCTCCCGTGGTCCCGCCGGAGCACAAAGGGTTCGGATCCCGCCTTATCGAACGCGGCCTCGCACAAGAGTTGAACGGCGAGGCCAAGATCGAATACCTGCCGGATGGCCTACGCTGCGCCATCGAGGCCCGGATCGATCGTCCATAAATTACGCCGGGCCGGCGCTTTCAATCGGTGCACAAAGCCTCTACATCACTGCCCATCATGCGCACCGAAGAACCCCGCCCCGTCCGCCTGCAAGATTATCGTCCACCCGATTGGCTCATCGAAACCGTCGATCTCGACGTGTCGCTGCATCCCACAGCGACTACCGTTAGGGCCAAGCTCAGGATAAAGCCCAATGCCGGCGGAACGCCGGCGCCGCTTGTCCTTGACGGCGAGGAGCTAAAGCTTCACGCGCTCGCCCTCGACGGCAGGCCGCTCGCGGCGGAAAACTTCGCCGCCACCCCCGACCGGCTGACTATCGCCCAGGTTCCCAACCGGCCGTTCGAGTTGACAATCGAAACCGCCATCGATCCGACTGGCAATACGCAGCTAATGGGGCTCTATCGCGCCGGCACTACCTATTGCACCCAGTGCGAGGCCGAAGGATTTAGGCGGATCACCTATTTCCTCGACCGGCCGGACGTGATGGCGGTCTATACCACGCGCATTGAGTCCGACAAGAAAGAGGCGCCGGTTCTGCTGTCCAACGGCAACCTCGTCGCCCAGGGCGACGTGCCCGGCACGTCGCGGCATTTCGCCGTGTGGCACGATCCATTTCCCAAGCCGTCTTATCTGTTCGCGCTGGTCGGCGGCAATCTCGGCTGCGTCGAGGACAGCTTCACCACGATGTCCGGACGCAAGGTCAAGCTCGCCATCTATGTCGAACCCGGCAAAGAGGACCGCTGCGGCTATGCTATGGACAGCCTCAAGCGGGCCATGCGCTGGGACGAAACCGCGTTCGGCCGCGAATACGATCTCGATATTTTCATGATCGTCGCCGTCTCCGCGTTCAATATGGGCGCCATGGAGAACAAGGGGCTCAACGTCTTCAACGACAAATACGTACTCGCCTCGCCGGCGAGCGCCACGGATGCGGACTATGCCGGCATCGAGGCCGTCATCGCGCACGAATATTTTCACAACTGGACCGGCGACCGCATCACCTGCCGCGATTGGTTTCAGCTCTGCCTGAAAGAAGGGCTGACCGTGTTCCGCGACCAGGAGTTCACCGCCGACCAGCGTTCGCGCGCAGTCGAGCGCATCAGCGATGTGCGGGGTTTGCGAGCGCATCAGTTCGTCGAGGATGCCGGTCCCCTCGCCCACCCGGTGCGGCCCGAAGTCTATCGCGAGATCAATAACTTCTATACCTCGACCGTGTACGAAAAAGGCGCCGAGATTGTGCGCATGATCCGTACTCTGTTCGGTCCCGCCACATTCCGCAAAGGCATGGATCTCTACTTCACGCGCCACGACGGCGAGGCGGCCACCGTCGAGCAATTCGTGCAGTGCTTCGCCGACGCGAGCCGGCGCGACATGGCGCAATTCATGCGCTGGTACTCGCAGGCCGGCACGCCGGACATCAAGGTGACGCCGCATTACGACGCGCACGCGAAGACCTATAGGCTCGATATCACGCAGACGGTTCCGCCGACGCCGGGCCAGCCGAAGAAAGAGCCGATGGTGATTCCGCTCGCACTCGGACTCGTCGGCAAAAGCGGTGTCGATCTGCCGCTCGTGGTCAATGGCGAGCCCCTCAACCGCGGCGTGCTCGAGCTAACACAGCCAAAGCAGAGTTTTTTATTCACCGAGGTCGTGGAACGGCCGGTGCCTTCGCTCAACCGCGGCTTTTCCGCGCCGATCAAGCTCGCGCTGCCGATCGAATCCGACGATTTGCGTTTCCTTGCGGCGCACGATTCCGATCCGTTCAACCGCTGGCAGGCGGCGCAGACGTTAGCCATGACTCTTCTCAAGGTCAATGTCACGTCGTGGCGCGGTGGCGGCCCGGCGCGCGAGGACGACGGCCTGATGGCCGCCCTTGGCGCCATCCTCAACGACACCAAGCTCGAACCGGCCTTCATCGCGCTGACCTTGTCACCGCCGAGCGAAGCCGATATCGCCCGTGAACTCGGCGGCGATGTCGATCCGGACGCGGTCTTTGCGGCGCGGCGCAAGTTGCGGGCCGCGATTGGCGCACGGCACGTCGCGGCGCTGGCCGACACCTATCAGCGCATGCTCACGCCCGGTCCCTATCGGCCGGACGCGCAAAGCGCCGGGCGGCGCGCGCTCAAGAACGTCTGCCTCGATCTTCTGGCCATGACGGAAACGAACCAGGCGATCGCGCGTGCCTTCGCCCAATACCAAGGCGCCGACAATATGACCGACCGCATGGCCGCCCTGGAGACGCTGGCGCTGCATGACCGGCCGGAACGCACCGCGGCGCTCGAAGACTTTTACAAGCGTTATGCGGATGACCCGCTGATCATCGACAAATGGCTGGCGCTGCAAGCGGCGATCCCCGAGCCGGCAACGCTTGACCGCGTGCGCGCACTGACCAAGCATCCGGCGTTCTCGATCACCAACCCCAACCGCATCAGAGCGCTGATCGGGTCGTTCGCGCAAGCCAATCACACCCAATTCAATCGCAACGACGGGGCCGGCTATGCTTTTGTTGCCGACTTCGTTCTGGCGCTTGATCCGAAGAATCCGCAAGTTGCGGCACGGCTGATGGGGGCTTTCCGGTCCTGGCGTGCTTTGGAGGCACGCCGCCGCGCCAAAGCCGAGGCCGCACTCCGCCGTGTCGCAGCGGCGCCGGCACTGTCCCCCGATCTCCATGACATCGTGGCGCGCACGTTAGCCGACAGCTAAATCAAGCCCGTTCACGTCATTTAAGACGTTGGACACCGGCTGCGAGATCGATTGGCATTTTGTCGACTCCTCGACGATCGAGGTCGTAGCGCACCGTTGGTGCAAGTGACTCCGCGTGCAAGATTTTTCTCAAAATGCGGATAGAATCGCGGCACTCCTGCACTGCAAAAACCCCGGGATAATTATTAAAAAAATATTGACTCCAGACTCTCGACAAATCAGCACGCATCGATTCTATTGAAGGCGATTCGGAGAGATGCGGCACACCTCTTCGAACGCTGGTGGCGGGCGGAATAATCCGAGCGGAGGCAGGCATGGCGCGCGCCGATGCGGCGAGTGCGTCTCTATGTTCCGATTCGATCAAGGGGCTGGCGCAATCGATCGCCAATCCCGCGTATCGGCGGCTGTTGACCGCAGAGCCGCTGCTGCGGCGCGCCGTTCCGGTTCTCATCATCGCATTCATGGTCACGATCTGCATCGGCGCCGCCGTGCAGGTGCTCGAACACCGCCGTCAGGTCATGTTCGAGACGACGCGTACGATCGAAGCGCTTGCCGATCATTTCGTCACGGTGCTCGATCGTCCGCCGCACGATGGCGCGCATCTGCCGCGCACTTCCGAAGCGCTCCAACAGGCGCTGCCGGTATGGGCGACCGGCGCCGGGCGGCGCGTCCTGATCGCCGACGGCGACGGCACGATCACCGGCGCCGCGCCGAATGAGCCTCAGCTTCTGGGCCGCCAAATCCTCGATGTGCTCGGCCCATCGCAGCCCCTCACCACGTTCGGCGCCGCGGCAGGCACCATGACGATCGCGCTGCCGGACGGGGAAGTCGCTTTCGCAACCGTGCGGGCGCTCAAGAACCCGGTGGGGCTCCTTGCCGTCATCCAAAGCCGCCAAGAGGCGCTGGCCGACTGGCGATCGACCACCGCGCTGACGGTGACATTATCCGCTACCACCGGTTTCGTGGTGCTGATCCTCGGCTTCGCCTTCCACTGGCAGGCGACGCGTGCGCGCGAAGCGGATCTCATTCATGACACCGTGAGGAGCCGCGTCGACACCGCTCTCAATCGCGGCCGCTGCGGGCTGTGGGACTGGGACCTAGCGCGCGGCCGCGTGTTCTGGTCGCATTCGATGTACGACATTCTAGGCCTGCCGCAGAAGGATGACCTCCTCACCTTCGGCGAAGTCAACGCACTGGTTCATCCGGACGACATCAACCTCTACGAGCTGGCGACGCAGCTCGCCGACGCCAAGGTGCAGTCGATCGATCACGCCTTCCGCATGCGCCATGCCGACGGCAAATGGCTGTGGCTACGGGTGCGTTGCGAACTGGCGCGCCAGGACGGCGAAGCCGGCCCGCATCTCATTGGCATCGCCGTCGATACCTCCGAGCAGAAAAGCCTGGTCGAGCGGACCGTGGAGGCCGATTTACGGCTGCGCGATGCCATCGAAACCATTCCCGAGGCCTTCGTGCTATGGGACGCCGACAATCGCCTTGTGTTGTGCAATTCGAACTTCCAGGAGTTGCATCACCTGCCCGACGAAGCCGTCGCGGCCGGCACGACCTACGAGGCAATCGTGGCGGCCGGACGCAAACCGGTCATCCGCACCGCCGTCGCCAATGATGGTGTCGAGCCCCGCGGTGCACGCACTTTCGAGGCGCAACTCGACGACGGCCGCTGGATGCATATCAGCGAACGCCGCACCAAAGACGGCGGCTACGTCTCGGTGGGAACCGACATCACCAAGATCAAGCAGCACGAGCAGAAGCTGGTCGAGGGCGAAAAACGCCAGATCGCCACCATCGCCGATTTGCGCAAATCGAGGCGGGCCCTCGAATTGCAGACCGCGGAGCTCGCCGATCTTGCGCAAAAATACGCCGAGGAAAAAACTCGCGCCGAGGAAGCCAACGCAGCGAAGTCGAAATTCCTGGCCAACATGAGCCACGAATTGCGCACTCCGCTCAACGCCATCATCGGCTTCTCCGAAATCATGGAATCGGGGATGTTCGGGCCGCTCGGCGCCGATAAATACACGGAATACTCCCGCGACATCCGCGAGAGCGGCGAATATCTGCTCGACGTCATCAACGACGTTCTCGACATGTCGAAGATCGAAGCCGGCGGCATCCGGCTCACGCCGGAAATCGTGGCGCTCGAGCCCGTGCTCGCCGACTGCCTGCGGGTGGTATCGACGCGGGCCGGCGAAAAAAATCTCAAGCTTGATGCCCTGGTCGATCCCGACATCGACCTCAACGCCGACCGCCGTTCGCTAAAGCAGATTGCACTCAATCTTTTGTCCAATGCCGTGAAGTTCACCCCGGACGGCGGTGCGGTAACGGTGCGCGGGCGGCGGCGCGGCGGCAAGGTCACCATCGTCATCGCCGATAACGGCATCGGCATCCCGAGGGATGCATTGCGCAAGCTCGGCCGGCCATTCGAGCAGGTCGAGAGTCAACTGACCAAGCGCCACCAGGGCTCCGGCCTGGGTCTCGCCATCGCGAAATCGTTGGTGGAATTGCACGGCGGCGCCATGCGCATCCGCTCAAAGCTCGGCCAGGGGACTATGGTCGTGGTTCGTCTGCCGCTGCGGACGAAGGCGCCGGTACGGCCGGAAATGATCGAATCCGCTCCTGCTCTTCAGCCCGAATTGCTCGGCGCATAAATCAGGTCCCCTTCCCCAGAATCCGGACGAAGCATTCGCGCACTTGGCGCTGGGTCTCTTCGACATGAGCCTGCAGCGCGGCAAAATCCGGCAGGTCGGCGGCGCGGGTGAGGAGCTCAAGCACGCCGGCGTTTGCGGTTTTCGGATCGAACGCCGTCGGCAGGCAAAGCCGCAGGATTTGTGTCAGATCGTGGAACAGACGCACCGCAGGGCGTAGCACCTCGGCGTCTTCCGGCTTGAGCAAACTGAACCGCGCTGCCCTTTCCAGCGTTCGCGCCGTCGACGTGTCGAGAATTTCCGGCGTCGTCGCCGCGTGGATCAACTGCAGATATTGGGCAACGAATTCGATATCGACCAATGCGCCGGCGGCGTATTTGAGATCCCAGACATTCGTATCGCCCTTTTCCTTGGCGATCGCCGCGCGCATTTCGACGACGTCGCTTGCGACGGAGCGCGCGTCACGTTTGCGGCAAAGCACGTCGCGAATCGTCGCCTCGATCCTTGCCGCAAACTCTACCGCGCCTGAAACCACTCGCGCCCGGGTGAGCGCCATGTGCTCCCAGGTCCACGCCTCGCGTTCCTGGTAGCTTTTAAAGCCGTCGATTTGCGTCGCCACGGGACCGGACCGGCCCGAGGGCCGTAGCCGCATGTCGACTTGATAGAGTTGCCCGTAATTGGTCTGGACCGTGAGCGCGCTGATCAAGCGCTGCGTAAAACGAGCAAAATACTGCGCCCCGTAGAGCGGGCGCTTGCCGTCCGAGTTTGGCAGCCTTTGGTCGAAATCGTAAATAACAATGAGATCCAGATCTGAGTTCGCGGTCATTTCCCAGGCCCCAAGCCGGCCGAGCGCCACAATGGCACTCTTGCCGTCACGGATGCGGCCGTGCGCGGCGATGAAATCAACCGCCACTTGCGTGTGGACGGCCCGGAGCAAAACGTCGGCGAGCCGCGCAAAAACCTCGCCGGCCTGCTCGGCGGACATCGCCCCGGAAAGAACCCGGCCGCCGATCAGGAACATATGTTCCTGACCAAACAGCCGGATGGCGTCGAGTACCGCCTCGTAACCGCGGGTCTCTTCCAACGTCCGGGCAAGCGCGGCTTCGAGTTGCGCCGTATCAGGCAGCGCGGCGAAGAAGCGCGGCTCAACCAGCGGATCGATGAAGTGCGGGTTTTGCGACAGGATATCGGCAAGCCGCGGCGCCGTGCCGAGAATGAGCGCGACGAAGCGGACCAGCTCCGAATTTTGCCGCAACAGCGAAAAAAACCGCCCGCCGGCCCGCAATCCGGCAAGGAAACGGTCGAATGTCACAAAAGCCGCATCCGGATCCTCAGCCCGCGAAAACTGATCGACGATGACCGGGATAAGTTCGGTCAGGTTGTCGCGCGCTTGCTCGCCGCGCAGCGCTCGGTAACGGCGGCTGCGCCAATTGCGCACGGCGGCCGCGACATCTTGTGGCCGGCGAAAGCCGAGCTGCGACAGCCGATCGAGCGTCTCGGTTTCGGCTGGCCCTTCGGCAAATGACAACTGCTGTCGGCTCGCCAGAAGTTCCGGCGCACGTTCGAATAGCCGCACATAGTGCAGTTCGACATTGCGCAATTGGGCGACAAGCGCGTCGGCAAAATCGGCTCGGCAGGCAAAGCCGAGAAAGCGGGCAAACACATCGAGCGCGGCGGCGTCGGCAGGCAGCGTATGAGTCTGTTCGTCGGCCATCATTTGCAGACGGTGCTCGACGCGACGCAGAAAATTGTAAGCCGTCGTCAGCTCATCGCGCGCGGTCGCGTCGATCCAGCCCTCAGCGGCCAGCACGGCAAGCGTGGCCAGCGTGCCGCGACCGCGCAGTTCTGCGTGGCGGCCGCCGGCGATGAGCTGCTGGGTCTGCGCAAAAAACTCGATCTCGCGGATGCCTCCCCGCCCGAGCTTGATGTTATGACCTTCGATTGCGATCTCGCCATGGCCGCGATAGGCGTGGATCTGCCGCTTCATTTCGTGAATGTCGGCGATGGTCGCGTAGTCGAGATATTTCCGCCAGACAAACGGCGCGAGATTGCGAAGCAATTTCTCGCCGGCCGCCAAATCGCCGGCGCAGGCGCGCGCCTTGATCAGCGCCGCCCGTTCCCAATTCTGGCCGCGGCTTTCGTAATAATCGAGCGCCGCTTCCGTCGAAATCGCGATCTGCGTCGACGACGGATCTGGCCGCAGCCGCAAATCGACGCGAAAGACGTAGCCGTCGGCGGTACGCTCTTGCAAAAGTTTGACGAGATCACGCGTCAAGGTCACGAAAAAGGGGGCCGGCTCGACGTCAGCCGCGAGCTTTGCCGTAGCCGCGTCGAAGAATACCATCAGATCGATGTCGCTCGAGAAATTAAGCTCGCGGCCTCCCAATTTGCCCATCGCCAGCACGATATAGCCACTGGCGATTTCCGGATCTTTTCGGCCGGGCGGCGCTAGCTTTTTGCGTTTGACCGCCTCGCCGAAAAGAAAATGCACCGCGGTGGCGAGCGCGGTGTCGGCGACATCGGTCAGCGCCGCGATGACGCGGGCGACCGGCCAGACGCCGCCGATATCGGCCAGTGCGATCAAAAGCGCGGCTTTCGCCTTCATGCTGCGCAGGATGCGCTGCACGTCCGCCTTGGCAGGCGCCCCCGCGGCAGCATTTTTCGTTCCTGCCAGCAATGCGGCAAGCACCGGGTCCGGGTTGCCGCCGAGCAAGCGGACAAGGCGCGCGGGGTCGCCTTCCACCAAATCCCAGAGATAAGGCGCTGCCTCGGCGATGCCGCCGAGGAGATTAGCCAGGGGCGGATGCGCGCGAATGAAGGATTTGAGCGTTCGTCCGGCGGCGGTGGCCTTGAGGCCCGCGAGGTAGCCGGTCACGCGCGCGGCCGCTTGCGCCGTGGGTTGAGGCAATGCACCGCTAAGCCTTCGGATCAATGCGCCGTCGTCGGTTTTTTGGCGTTGTTGCTTCGGCCGATTTGCGCACGCAGGCCGTCTCATCCCGTCCCCGCCGGTCCCGCGCGCGGCAGCGCAATGGTGCCGCGCAGGCCGGGTTGATTGTCCTCGAGGTTCAGTTCGCCGCCATGCAGGCGGGCCACCGCGGACGCCAAGCTCAAGCCCAGCCCCGAGCCCGGCTCCGAGCGGCTTTGCTCAAGGCGGACGAAACGCTCCACGACTCGGCCGCGGTCGGCGTCGGGAATGCCCGGCCCACGGTCTGCCACGCTGAGCGTAATGCGCTCGCCGTCGCCACCGGCCTTGATCAAAACTTCGGTCGGCGCGCCGTTCACGTTGCCGTGTGGGCGAGCATATTTGATGGCGTTATCCACCAGATTGGCCAACGCCTGGCTAACCAGTTCGCGATTGCCGCGCACCGGCGCCACGCCATTGGTCTCGACCTTGAGCGCGATCCCCTTCTCGTCGGCTAGCGGCTCGTAGAGCTCGCCGACGTCGCGGGCGATTTCGGCGGCATCGAATTCAACCATATTGTCCCGCGCCTGGCCGGATTCGGCACGGGCGATCATCAAAAGCGCATCAAAGGTACGAATAAGATCGTCGGATTCGGCGATGGTCGATTCCAAGGCTTCGCGATAGGCCGCATCGCCGGTGGGATGACGCAAGGTCTCTTCGCAGCGATTGCGCAGCCGGGTCAGCGGTGTTTTCAAGTCATGGGCGATGTTATCGGAAACTTCCTTTAAGCCCCGCATCAAGGCCTCGATGCGCTCAAGCATGGCGTTGAGGTGTTCGGCGAGGCGGTCGAGTTCGTCCCCGGTGCCGGCGACCGGCAGGCGCCCGGCGAGATCGCCTCGCATGATGGTTTGCGCGGTATCGGTCATGGCGTCGATGCGCTTGAGCACGCGGCGGCTGACGAAAAATCCGCCGACGAGACCGAGGATGATGACCAGTGCCAGCGACCATTGTCCGGCATGGGCGATGATGCCGAACAAACGCTCGCGCTCCTCGAGGTCGCGTCCGACCAACAGATGGAAGCCGCCGGGCAACTGCACGACCCGGGCCAAGGCATGGTGATCGGTGCCTTCCGGCGATTCGAGTCGGCGGTAATTAGTCTCTAGCCAGCCGGGGTGATCGAGCACGCCCGGCTCCAGCGATCCGACATTGCCGGCGAGCCCCTCCCCGGTCGGCGTCGTCACCAAATAGAGGCTCGATCCGGGACGTCGCGAGCGCAGATCGACGACAATCACCAACCGCCGGATGCCGCCTTGCTCGTATTGCTCAGACAGTCCGTTGATTTCGCCGTCGACTGTCGAGGTGATCTGCTCGTCGATGAGGCGTCGCGTGTTGAGCGCAAAATAGCCGAGCAGCGACGCCGCGAACAGGACAAAAATCGCCAAATAAACCAGCGTCAGCTTGAACGCTGTGGTGCGCAGAAGTTTGCCGAGCGCGGTCACTTGGTGTTCTCTGTCCGACCGCCCAACTCGGCGTCGGAAAAATCATCTTCCCAGAATTCGAGCGCCGTGCGCTTGCCGGCTTCAAGGTTTTTCGCCTCAGTCCGCCGCAGTTCGACGCGGCGGATTTTGCCAGAGATCGTTTTCGGCAGTTCGGCGAATTCGAGCCGTCGGACCCGCTTGAACGGAGCGAGCGCGCTACGGCAATGGCGAAAGATAGATAAAGCGGTATCGCGATCGGGCTTTTGGCCGGGCGCCAGCGCCAAGAAAGCCTTCGGCACGGCGAGCCGCAACGGATCGGACGACGGCACCACGGCGGCCTCGGCCACCGCCGGATGCTCGATCAATATGCTCTCAAGCTCGAACGGGCTAATGCGATAATCGGAAGATTTGAACACGTCATCGGCGCGGCCGACATAGGTCAGGTAACCGTCCTCGTCGACGGCGGCGACGTCGCCGGTGCGATAGACGCTCTGTTGCTCGGCGCGCACGCTGCCGTCGTCACCCTGATATCCCTGCATCAATCCAGTCGGCCGCGGCTCCAGCGTGAGGCAGATTTCGCCCTCGTTGGCCGGCGCGCCGCTCGCATCGAGCAGTGCGACGCGATAGCCGGGCAGCGGCCGGCCCATCGAGCCCGCTTTCACTTTCTGGCCCGGCGTATTGCCGACCAAGGCCGTCGTCTCGGTCTGGCCGTAGCCGTCGCGGATGGTAATACCCCATGCCGCCTTGACCCGGTCGATGACTTCGGGATTAAGCGGTTCGCCGGCGCCGACGAGTTCCTTGACGCGGATCGGCCATGCCGAAAGCTCTTCCTGGATCAGCATTCGCCACACGGTCGGAGGTGCGCAAAACGTCGTGACGCCGCAGCGCACCATGGTATCTAGCAGGCCGCACGCGTTGAACCGCCGCTGGTTGACGATGAAGACCGCCGCCTGCGCATTCCATGGCGAAAAAAAGCAGCTCCAGGCGTGTTTGGCCCAGCCAGGCGACGAGATGTTGAGATGCACGTCGCCCGGCCGCAGTCCGAGCCAATACATCGTCGACAAATGGCCGACGGGATAGCTCTGATGGCTGTGCAGCACGAGTTTCGGCCTCGCCGTAGTGCCGGACGTAAAATAGAGCAGCACTGGATCGTCCGGCCGCGTATCGTCATCCGGCGTAAATTCCGCGGATGATTGATAAGCGGCCTCGTAGGAAACCCAGCCCGGCATCTCCTTGCCGACGACGATGCGGCTGTAGTCGCCGGGCAGATCGGCGAATTTGGCAGCGGCATCGGCATTGGCAATGACGTGGCGCACGCGTCCGCGCGCGAACCGATCGGCGAGATCGTTGCGGGTGAGAAGGGTCGTCGCCGGCACGACGACGGCGCCGAGCTTCATCGCCGCCAGCATGCACTCCCACAGCGCCGCCACATTGCCGAGCATGACCAGGATGCGGTCGCCGCGCCGAACGCCGAGCTTGCGCAGCGCATTGGCGACCTGATTGGAGCGTTCGCTCATGGCCGCAAAGGACAACTTGGTCTCGCCTGCGTCCTCGTCGACCAGCCAAAGCGCCGGATCTGGATTATCGCGCGCCATGACGTCGAAATAATCGAGCGCCCAGTTGAAGCGATCCAGCTTCGGCCACTGGAAATCGCGATAAGCGGTGGCGTAGTCCTCGCGGTGGCGCAGCAGGAAATCACGGGCCGCGAGGAACGGCGCGGCGTTGCTTGGCGTCATGGTGATCTCCGGCTCGATCTTCGAACGCGCAAATGTGCGGCCGAACTACCGGGCGCCGTCGCGGATCATATAGCCCGCGCCACGCACGGTATGCAGCAGCGGTTGCGCAAATCCTTTGTCGATTTTAGATCGCAAACGCGAAATGTGCACGTCGATCACGTTGGTCTGCGGATCGAAATGATAGTCCCAAACGTTCTCCAACAGCATAGTGCGGGTGACCACCTGCCCGGCGTGCCGCATCAGATATTCGAGCAGGCGAAATTCCCGGGGCTGCAGCTGCACCTCCTGGCCGGCGCGGCTGACCTCATGCGACAGCCGGTTGAGTTCCAGATCGCCGACCCGATAAACGGTCTCCTCACCGCGGCTGCCGCGGCGGCGTGCCAGAGCTTCGACCCGCGCCAGAAGCTCGGAAAAAGCGTATGGCTTGGCAAGGTAGTCGTCACCGCCGGTCCGCAGCCCCTTGACCCGGTCATCGACCTGACCGAGCGCGGAGAGAATCAGGACCGGAGTCTCCACCGACTTGGTCCGCAACGCACCGATGACGGAGAGGCCATCGCGCTTCGGCAGCATACGATCGACGATCAGCACGTCGTATTCGCCGTCGAGAGCGAGCTGCAGCCCGTCTTCGCCGTCGCCGGCTTGATCGGCGACATGACCGACCTCGCGGAATGCCTTGACCAGATAATCGGCCGCGTCGCGGTCGTCCTCAATGATGAGAAGACGCATGTTTTATCGCCGCACTCAAAAAGCGTGTGTCTACCCGAATATATAATCATTCCCGTGCCGATGCCGGGGGGTTAAGCCAAGCCATACCATCGGGACCGAAGAGTCGCCACGCTCCGACCGCAGCCGGGCTGAAAAAAGCGAGGAGGTGGCGAACGGCTGCTCGCCACCCCCTCTTACCTACTCCACCCCGGCGGGGGCGACGGATGCCGGGAGGTAGAGTTGGTATTGGGCGGGGACGGGTCTTACGACCCGTCCCCAAGGAACGCCCGCCAGCGGGGGCGACGGATGCCAGCGGATCGCCCCTTTCTTTAGAGCCCGTCGATTAAACCGGAACCGGGCTCCAACATCTGTTTGCGCATAATCTGTTCCGAAAATCGGCGAGCTTCCTAGGATTCATGCGCTAGGCGTTACCGAGCGGCAGCGCCACGAACTTCGTGCCGTCGCTCGACTTCACCCGGAACAGCACGGTACGCTTGCCCGACGAACGTGCGTCGTCGAGCCCTTTGCTGACGTCGGCCGGCGTCGTCACCGGCTTGCCGCCGACGTCGAGAATGACGTCGCCAACCTGGAAACCATGATCCGCGGCGACGCCGCCTTGCGCGACAGCGGTGACCACGACGCCGCTACCGCCAGCACCCGAAACCTTGTTACTGGGCGCCAGCGTCAGGCCGAGCTTCGGCATATCGCTTCCGGAATCCTCATGCGCCGGCGTGTTCGCAGCCTCTTTCTCGGCGGGTAATGTACCTAGCGTCAGAGTCACAGTCTTATCGGCGCCTTGATGCAGCATGCCGAGCTTGACCGACACGCCGGGCGACATGGTGCCGATTTTGCGCGCCAAGTCGCGCGCATCCTTGACCGGCTGGTCATTAACTGAAGTGATGACATCACCGCTGGCGATGCCGGCCTTGGCCGCGGGGCTGTCTTTCTGCGGCTCGGAAACGAGCGCGCCGGTCGCTTGTTTCAATCCCATGCTGTCGGCGATGTCGGGCGTCACCGTCTGGATCTGCACGCCGATCCAGCCGCGCGTCACACTGCCCTTGTCGCGGAGCTGCGCGATCACGCTTTTGACGGTGTCGGCGGGAATGGCAAAGGCGATGCCGACCGAGCCGCCGGACGGCGAGAATATCGCGGTGTTCACGCCGATGACATTCCCGTCGACGTCGAAGGTTGGTCCGCCCGAATTGCCTTTATTCACCGGGGCATCGATCTGGATGAAGTCGTCATACGGGCCAGCGCCGATATCGCGGCCGCGGGCCGAGACGATGCCGGCGGTGACCGTGCCGCCGAGCCCGAACGGATTGCCCACCGCGAGCACCCAATCGCCGACGCGCGGCGTGGTGTCAGAGAGCTTCACGTAAGGAAAGTCCTTACCGTCGATCTTGATCAAAGCGAGGTCGGTGCGCGGATCGGTACCGATGACCTTGGCCTTATAGGTCTTGCCGTCATCGGTGGTGACTTGAACGTTCTCGGCGTTCTGCACCACGTGGTTGTTGGTCACCGCGTAACCGTCGCTCGTGATGAAGAAGCCGGAACCCTGACCCGTAATGATCTCATGACCGTTCGGCATGTTGGGCATGCCGAATTGCCTGAAGAACTTTTCGAACGGCGAGCCTGGCGGGAAAGGAGAAGCGTCGTCGCTGTCGGTTGAACTGGCCGGCTGATCGATCTTGACGCGCACCGAAATCACCGCGGGCTTCACCTTTTCGACGATGTCGGCGAAACCCACTGGCTTTTGCGGGAGCTGCTGGACCTTCTCGGTCAAATTCTGCGCTTGCGCCGCGGTCGCAAACGGGCTTGTCGCGTTCGGCGCCAGCACCAATGCGACCGCGCCAAATCCGGCGATCGTCGTGGCCAGAAGCGCAAGGCGCCGCGCCGATAGAATACTGCGCGAGCGCAGGGAATTATCGTTCATTCGGTGTCTCCAAAATGGATTGTTCCGTCGCGCGACGGACATTGCTTTCCGCGCAACATGGGGCGGCGACCCTTACCGCGCACTGTCGGCTGCATTAAAAGTTTGTAATGTTCGGTAGAACTAAATAATTCGTTTTATAACAGTAGCTTACCATAATGTGCGGCGGATATATTAAAGCCGCTCTCGCGTTTCGCGTTCTGGCGAAAGCTCGATCACCCTTCCGCGTCTAAGGCGCCTCCCGGCGCAGCAGTTCCGCCACGCGCGTTTCCTCGGCCGCGGTAAGGTTCGCGGTCCCGATGGCGACCGCCGCGCCTTTGCGGCGCTGGGCGGCGATCAGCAGCATGACTATCCCGATCAGCAGGAGACCGGGCGGCGTCCCCCACAGCAGAGCGGTGCGCCACTCCAGTCGCGGTTTGAGCAGTACGAATTCGCCGTAGCGC
>Ga0182024_10012485_pt1 | contig 16803 bp, 19 predicted proteins | sample P32metaG_FD_120480 | JGI IMG/M metagenome (GOLD analysis project Ga0182024, IMG submission 120480) | Permafrost microbial communities from Stordalen Mire, Sweden - P3-2 metaG (Illumina Assembly) | ecosystem: Environmental > Terrestrial > Soil > Wetlands > Permafrost | place: Sweden: Stordalen... | reverse complement strand
GATGGCGAGTCCAGTCGCTGCCTCAATGAATCTCAGGTGTTCTTGGCGAATGATTTTCCTTCTGTAAGCCCAGTTTGTTCAATAAGTTGCCCATCCGCGCAGTGGATTTGTCAGCGGGAATTGCATGGGGCGAATCGGGCTAGTGCTGTCTTTAATAACTTGCAGGAATGAACTCCATACGAAAAGTTATTGGACACGGCGGCAGGAATGAATCAATTTAGTCAACACCCTACAATCTGGGCCGACGACCCGGAGGCGTTTGCCAAAAATGACTCTCATTGAGCAGTTGCGGTCGAAACAAAAAGCTCTCACGGTCGAAGAGTTGGCTGAACTGCTCTGTATTGCTGTCCGGACCCTATACAAGGAAGTGGAGGATGATCACATCCCGTTCTTCCGCGTGCGAACATCCATCCGGTTTGATCCGCACCAGGTAGCGGACTGGTTGGAAACGAAAATGCCGTCGCATTCTGTAGGGACGCAACAGCAGGGTAGATCAATTGCTCGTGCTTAGCGTGGCATACCACGAACGAATATCCATCCGGGTCCGCTGCACTGCGTGCAAGTCTCGTCGTCAGACTTTCCTGTAGCGTGACAGGACGGACACTCTTCCCAGTCACCGATATTGATGGCGCTGCTGATACTGCCTTTACACTTCTTCCCCTTCCGGTCTAAGACTCTTCGGCACGCTGTATTAGAACGGGAAATGTCATAACCGACCGCTCGGCAGTACGTACAGGACGTGCACGGCATTCGTAGTTTGTCAGTCATTGGCCGTATGGTCATCGCACACCCGCATTATAGAATGACAGGAAGTGCCGCTGGAGGGAATTGAAAATGGAACAAAGCTTAACACACTGGGACCCGACGCAGAATCACAATGGTGTATTCGGCGACTACACAATCATTGGGGTCAAACTCCAGAATCCCGCAGGACATGTCGGCTGGCACATCACTTCACAATTTGAGGGCGTCGCAGATCATGACTTCTGGGTCGTGGGACGAAACTTCCACCGCATGAGCATTGATTTCTTTCACAAGGGTGGCAACAATCTGCTTCAGGTCTACGAGCCTCCCATTACGTCAGAGATTGAGAAAGCCGAATTGGACGCCATGCTGAAGGCTATTGACGAATGGGAGAATGCGAGCGCAGCGGCTTAGGACCAGATGCGGCTACCTAATAAGGGCAATAATTGACTTGACTCATCCGTTGTAGCACGGTGTGGGCATGGAATCAATTATTCCGGGGAAGGTTTATGAATGTTTTCCCGACAGTTGCCCTTCAAGGAGGCAAGATACGACTTACCCGACTCGATCCCGTCTGGAGAGTGGACAGTAATGTTTCGCATCTATGGCGATGAAAGCGGAAAGATGAATTCCAATGCAGACCGTACTTCTTTCTGCGGCTACGTTGCTGATGGGCCGATATGGGAGGCGTTTTCTGCCAACTGGACAGCCTGCCGATTCAAGTGGGGTCTGCCACCGATACACATGGCCAGAATCACGAAGCCGGAGAACAAGGATGACGACTGGAAAAAATTGAAAGAGAAATGGGGAGAAGAGAAGTGGGACAAGTTAATGCCGGTCATTCTTGGGGAACTTCGGGAGGTTGTCCGCGAATCGCGGATCGTGTGCGTCGGGGCAGTCGTTGATTCTCAGCACTTTCGGGAATTGGCGTCGAAAGATAAGTTGTTTAAGAAAGCATACAAAGACCCTGTTCATATGGCTTTTCACTTTTTCATCATGCGGGCTATAGATGCAATCGAAGTAGTGGATAAGCGATCTCCCATCGGTGTTGTTGTGGATAATGACAAGGAGTTCGCAATGGCTTGCTACAAGCAGTTAGAGAGCCTGAAGAATATGGCGGATTATCCGAACCCGTTCCAATCGCGGTTCATCAGAGTGAAGCAGCGTATCCAATCCATGTGCTTTGTTGATGACGAATCGTTTCCGGGTGTTCAAGCGGCAGACATGATTGCCTACGAAGCCCGGAGAATCATGGTTGAGCGTATAACCAATCCTGAAGCAACCTCCGACATGTATAGCGATCTAACTTTCATGGGAATCCATCAGCCAGGTTTTTACAATTCCAAAGTACTTGACGAATTACAGGCGACCAATCCAGTAACCGAGGAAACGCCCGATGAATGATGACAAGTCCGAGGCCGCGAAGTTCGAATGAGTTATTGCCCTAATAAGATCTACGTTGAATTCGCAAACGGCGTACTGAGTGGAGGTCACTGATGCCAAAGGGAACAGGAGGGCGTCCAATTGCCGGGCCCGACGCTTTCCAAGATCTAACCGAACCCAGTCACGTGCTTTCTCAGGCCGCGACTCTACTATTGATCGGTTCAGACCTACGAGGCGATGCGTCCGCGGCCCAGGCTCGGGCCGAGTCCGCGATTCGAGTCCCTCCGCTTTCTGATGAAGCGCGGCTGAGCGCCTTCCAAACAGTGCCCGAGGAGGATATTTCGGCTCTTGGTTTTCCCCGACTGGAAGCGGGTGCCGAACGCTTTCGCGCCACGGATCTGCAGAGGTCGGTGGGCGTCCGCTTCAGCGCGGTGAAGACGGGGGCTCCTGTGGCCAGCGAGGCTCGTGCCGTGGCGAGAAGCCTGCCCACCGCGGCGGCTGCATTTTACAGAGACGCCAACGCAGAAACGGCTGCGGCGCTGCTAGAGGTTGGTCTGCGCCACCCCAACGAGCTGGTTCGGGTGGCGGCGGCTGCCTCGTACTTTGAGGTCGGAGCAGAAGCGTCGCAGGCGACATCGGTTCGCCGAGCCTGGCTCCTCAAATCCAACGCTTGACCACCCACGCTGATCCCCAGGTCGCCCGCGCTGCCCGGGATGCGCTCGACATTATGACCCTGCAGAAGAGCGCTGTGCCCGGCTCTGACTGAAGGCTCACGTTAGTGAGGCCTTCTTTTGGACCTTACCGCGTGCCCTCCGAGTTTTCTCGGCGGCAATATCTCTAATCACCGGGCGAACTGTAGAGTCGCAACTTCCGATCAAGGGAGGAAACAGGCATTTTGTCTCGCATCCACTATCATGTTCCTTGTCCAGCGCTCCAGTAACGAAGTGATAGTTCTGGTCACCCAAATTGTGAATGGGGCCAAGGAGGAGGGCCGCTAATTGCAGTATTTCAAATGCGGCGACGGATGTACTGAATGGGAAGACATTTTCGTGGCGCAGTAGGACATCGTCCTGATCTAGCTGTGCCAAGTAGGATGGGTCATCCAGCAGCCCTTCTTGTTCCATGCCGACGACTGAAGGATCATACGCGCCAACACATTCTAGACATCGTCTACCAGGGGCAACGGTTCGGATGTGCCAGTCAGCTCCAATGAGCCTTTGTTTCCGCAACCGAACTAGGATTCCTCCATCGATGACCGGGATGCAGTGCGCGTAAGCCACATGGTTGAGAACGCGTCTCGGGAGGTGCCGGTCCACGCAACTGAAAATTACGTCCGCGTCTAGCACTGCCGAATAGCCGGCTTCCTCCGCCACGCTCGCGTCTACGGTGCGAACCTTCGGATGGCCTGCGTTCGAATGCTTGCTAAAAGCATCGGCTGCAACTTCTACTTTCAGGCGGTCGATATCTCCTTCTGAAACATTCAATACGCGATCCAGATTCAGCGCTTCGATCACGTCAAAATCTATAAACGTAACGTTTTCAATCCCCAGCCGCGCAAGTTCTTCAGCGATAATGCTGCCGACGCTGCCAAGTCCGGCGATTGCTACGTGAAGCCTCGCTAAGTTGGCCTGACCCTCGCGTCCCCACACTCCGATAGTCCTCGTCAAGCGCTCTGTGACTTTCGGGACTGGACGGAGCTTCGGATGATACGACATCCGTAGCTTCTGCCCCGCGACGCGTACTGCTGAGCACCACGTCGGCTCAAAAGCTCTCCGATCCCGGAACCAGATCCGTCCGCTCCAATACTCGTCCGTCCCGATCGTCAAACCGAGAAATGGGTGCTTCGTAGCGGCAAGCACTCTTCCACCGAACGAGGATTCGCTGGCATAATCATCCGGACTCAAGTCTTGCCAACCCGGCCCCAAATGACTGTGCAAGACAGCGAGGCCAGCCTTCTGATTGAGTGCCTCGGTTAGCGCACGACGAAAGTACTGCTCGTTGAAATTTACATTGCCGGCCAAAATGCGATCGCCATCGCCTGGCAGAATCGGCTCGTAGATGACGGAGGTTAGCCGGTCGCTACCAACGCTGGGTCGCCACAGTGCGAAACAGAGGTCTTCTTGGCGCCTTCTCTGCCTAATGTGTTGCAACAGGTGTGAGGCAATGGACTCATGTACGGCTTGCGGGAACGCAGCCGCGTACTCCCTAAACTCGCTAACCTCCATTTAGCACCACCTTGTTGATGTACGAAATCACGTGCCGCGCATTGCGGTCGCTTTCCTTCCAGTCCTGCAATCGTCGGCTCCAGTATTGCCAATCAGGCCCGAGAGGACTTTGGCTGATATTGGCGGTTCCATTCGGCGCCAACAGCGGAGAGAAGTGCAGGCCTGCGGGCGCGGTAAAGGGAAAATCCTGAGCCGGAATTCCGACCTGTACTCGCTTTCCCGAATAGCGTCCGACCTTGATTTCGTAGTTGGGTATGACCACGACGTTGTGCTGGGTAAAACTCAAATCAACCTCGAAGCCAAGCTGTTGTAGTTGCTCCGCCAGTACTCGCATCGCGTTCTCCTCATGAAAAGGGCGTCGGACCAGTGAAGACCGAAATAAACTCTTCCTTTTCGTGGATGTGGATTTCCTGGTTCAGGTCCTTAAGGTCGATTTGGTGAGAGCCCTGCAATTCGACCAAGTAGTGGTTTGCGGAATCTAGGCCAGCATGCTCCAGGATCTCGCGAACGGTGAGCGTGGTTTTAGTAGTCTCTTGCGGCACGCCGTCCACCGTGTAGTGGATGACGTGGTGGTGTGGCTGCGTTTGTTGTAACTCGGGAGTGGTACTCATCGGTGCTTGTCTCCTTTGAACGGAATGTAAGATCCAGCGGGATACGTATATCCGCCGATCTGCTGATTAGCGTATCATCCCGCCCAAAAAAATGCAACCTCAATTGAAAAGCGGTGGGGAAGATGCCGACTCCGTCAATATCCTTTTCTGGAGTAACCGTACGCGAGCGGCGTCGCGGGAAACGCCGAACCGCTCTGTGAGGGTGGTGATGAGAGACTGACCTTCTACGGAAGAAAGTTGCATCGCAGTGGTGGGAGCACCCAAGCGATCGAAGAATTCGCGTAGCGTTTGGGTTAGAGCTGTGCTTGGCATGAGGAAAGCGCCACACGCGAAGCCGGCTTGCCATTCCATCCAGTCGGTCTGACGGGCTTCAAGCATGTTGTCTCGTTTGCATTTATTGGTCACTTGGAGCGAAGGCGGTTCGAATAAGAGACCGGACCTAGGGGCATCGAACATGAAGGCGTGGAACTTTACATGCCCAAGCTCATGTGTAAGGGTCGTGCGAAGTCGATTCGCCATCCGTTCGTCTTCGGTGAGGCGTTTCGCGATGCGTACCTTCGGGCGCTTCCCGGAGAAAAAATCCGTAACGCCCTCGACCTCCCCTTCCTCTGCGGAAAGGTCGGAATACAGGTCAAGGTCGCTAACCTGCGTTTCTATCAAGACGGTGAGATCGTCAGTGGAAACGGGATACTGGACTCGACTGTGCCGCTCTAACAGAAATGCGGAAACCATTGCCTCGCACTCAACGTCGAGTTCTTCGGGGTGGTAGTGCGGACGCTGTGCAAATCTGCCTGTTTTGTCTTTTACCCACTTCATAAATGCAGTGCCGGATCTACCTCATTCGCCTCCGAAAGACCTGAAACGCTCGGTCAACTTCGTCAGGATCCGAATCCTTGACCAGCCGCCTGAACTCCTCCGGTAGCGTTCCTGCCGCTGCCATCAAGTAGTTCTTGGAGAGCTTCAGCTCCCGCGCAAATTCAGTGATCAGCAACTCGGCCGGAGGGTTCCTGCGATCTCGCTCAATGTCGTTCAGGTATTGTGGCGAAATGGGCTCCCCGTCTTCTTTCTTTATGCGTTTCGCCAGGTCTTTTTGGCTGATACCGAGTTTCTTTCTTGCGTCGGCGACAATTTGTCCAAAGGACATATATGATCTGTTTATCCGCTGATTAGCGTATCACGTGATGCTCCGAAGTCAAGTTGCAACGGTGGGACTCAGAGGATCGACGGCAATCGATTCTCCAATGCTTGTAGCTGAAACGCGTTCACGGATTTATTTCTGCCAAAGTGTGGCCACTTACGAGAGAAGTGGTGACCTTCCGAACTCGCTTCATGGCTTTCGCCCTTGGCACGTCTCGGAGTCGAAGTTTATTGACGCTGCGGTACTGGGAAGTCCCTTTTGCCCGTTGAAGTACATCAACCGAAAATCCGCCCGCCCTCTCCGTCACAATAACTTGAATTGCCCTATCATCGAGAACGGCGGTCCATGTACTGGTTCGTCCCGCCGTCTGTTCTTTCCAACTGCATTTTATTGGGGTCTGCTCAAGGGCTTCCCGGAATTCCTCGGCAGACTGGTAACGCTGGGACTTGTCAACGTGAATGGCTTTGTTAATGATTTTCTGCAGCGCGATCGGGATATAAATACGGTAGTACGAACGATCCGGGAATGTCCCGCCTGTGATCTGGCTGTAGAGTGTAGCCAAATCGGCAACGGCAGGGAAATAGTTCTCGGAATTGACTGCTTCGTATAAGGAGACTCCCATGCTGTAGATGTCACTCAGCTGTGAGGTCTCATCGTGATGTATCGTTTCGGGCGCCAAATAGAATGGCGAACCGGCACCGGAAGCGATCCCAGCCACCGGGGGCCGTGTGGCAAGTCCAAAGTCAGAAAGCTTGCCTTTTTGCTTACCATCCAAAAGGATGTTTGCCGGTTTGACGTCTCGGTGCACATAGCCCTTCTCGTGAGCGTGCTGCAAACCGCGAAGCGCCTCACAGAAGATATGTTTGATTCGTCGTAATTTGATTGGCTTTTTCGCAAGAAAACCTTCAAGGCTGCCGCCGGCGACATACTCCATGGCAATGAATATCTCGTCGGGGGTCACATAGCCGGCGTCATGAACTGCAACAATATTCGGGTGTTCGAGCTTCTTTAATAGTTGCGGTTCGTGGAACAAATTGGTGGGCGTATGGATTCTACTGGTCTGGATGTACTTGACCGCGTGATCCACGAGCAGGGCTTCGTGCGTCGCGAGATGCACCTCACCGTAAGAGCCGCTTCCAAGAAGTTTCTTTCTCTTATAAGTGCCCACGCATGAGCCTCCGAGGAGAGCTAGTCTTCGAAGTGTTTCTTCAGCACCGCAAAAGCCACCAGTGCCGCCTCCTCAGTTTCTTCGCCGATGTGATCTTTTAGTGGGGTCGTAGACAATACCTCAAGCACATCTGCGGCAGACCCGGAATAGTCCGTCATTTTCTTCACCTGTTTTTTGAGCAGGCCGTCGACGTCTTGGCAGCCATTCTCGTAGAGCACGGCCTGAACCACGCCCTCGACCTCAGCCCGTCTCGCTATTGCCCCCCTGTTTGCTTGCGGGCTGAACTCCTGTTGCTTATATACCGCGGTCTTAACATCATGATTCGTCAACAGCGCCTTCAGCTCCTTCGAGATCCAACTTAGAAAGCCTGGCCGGGAGAGGTCGGTTGGGAACCTTTTCACACCTGACTTTATCGTGTGACACGAGGAGACATCGCCATCAATAAGGACGAACGCGAACTTTTCAGCCCAACATCGCAGGCCAAGAATCATGGTCTGGCGCCTCTGAACGCTGGTGATTCATTGTAAAGGCCGGGAGCGCGCAAGTTTGGAGGAATCGAATGGCGCCCAGTAGAAAAGACTCGGGTTCGCGCCGCCGATTTAGCCTAGGCGGACTACCATTGCTACCAAAATATGCCCTATTTGATTTTCCAACAATACTGGTAGAATACGCATGCGCAACGGTCGCAAGTGACTGGTAGCGTTGGTAGTAACGGCAGAAATTTGCCAGTGTTGTTGGCAAAATTTAGGCGGTGGATGTTAATCCCTCCCTCTCCGCCACGCAGTCTGGCTTGCAGAGAAACTTGGCTGCATTTCTCTGAAAATCGCTGGAAATCGGCGCAATTCCGCAACTTCCTCCCTCAAACCGGACCGGAGAAAGTGTCCCACTGAACCTCACGGGCAAGCTTTCGTGCCCAGAACGCGGCCCGGAGCGAGGTCGCCACCAGCGCCCTAAGCCTGCCCCGCAAACTTGTCGGCGCCGACACCCTCATTCATGCCCGCCGACCTGACGCATGGTCCGGACTCTCCGAGACAGATGCCGCCATTCTCGATTTTCTCCGCCGATCCGGCAGGACAAGCGGACTGGCGCCAGATGAAACCGTCCGACGGCTCCTCTCCCTGCTTTCAGGAAAAGATCGCTTTCTGCTTGGGAGACTCTGATTAGGCTCTGTATTTTCCACATCCGGTCAAGTTAGAGTATCGTGGCAGCGAAGTTTGAGACTCACATCGCCCCGCGTTCTGAGTCGCCTTCCCACAAGAGGATCTCTCGGCGCTGTCTTGTGACCCAGAAACGCAACGGGGAAGAGGGGGCCCACAAGGCAGACGAGGAGTCTGCCCTCAGGACGATCCAAAAATTGTCCCCTCACAAATACTTGGCAGAAGATATGCGCGTTGCATTGTTGCTGTTAAAACTGAATGCTGCGATCCCAGTAAATGCGAAACACAGCTTCCCAAATATTATCTGTTCGCATTTCGTAACAAACCACACATTAATGTTGGAAGAGACTACGGAAGTGGCATGCTCGGCGGTAAGTTTCGGAGGGTTCCCCCATGAAAACCATCCTGCAACTAACTGCGCTCGCGTGTATAGCGATCAGCCTAAATGCACAGACGACAACGAAGTGGTTCTCGGCAAACACTACCCAGAATGCTGCGGATTCCCCTACGGTAGAAGACGACCTTGGTCACCCCACGGCGAACCTTCTCTATGTGCCCACCAGCGTTACCTTCTCGAACATCTATTTCAATGTTGCGAAAGACGATCCTGCAACCGGCGCCCTTTATGACGTCGGAATCGGCAAGTGCCCCTCTCTTGACTGTTCGCAGCCCAGCGCTACAGTCACAATTGTTTGTAATCTAGGAACGAGCGGCGCCAGCGGTATGGGGATCAGTCTAACCTCAACCGGCGCCCAGGTCTTTCCTTGTGTGCAAGGGAGTGTCACGATCAGTCCGGGGACGTATATCTTGCTTGGAGGCGGCAATGCCAATGTCGCGCATTGTCTTGGGTTGTCCGGAGGCGCTTCCGTTATTCCCCAGGCCACAGGCGTTGCAGGTCATGCGACGAATGGCTCGCTCACGAACCCAAACTCGACGATCTTCACAACGGGATTAGCGGGCGCCAAGACGCCAGGAAATGCCTGCATGATCTCCCTCCATTAATGGTCTGGGAGGAGAAAAGCCTGCGGGTCAGAACCTAGTCATGGAATTAAGGAGGGATTTAACAATGAAAACTATAGTGCTGCGATTAGCTGTATTTTCGTGCATGGCCTTGAGCGCGGGCGCACTGACCAAGTGGTTTCCGGCAAACGTCGCTGGAACCTCCACCCCTGTGGAGAATGTTAGCGGTAGCCCGTCGGCAACGCTTCTGTATGTGCCGGCTAGCGTCACCTTCTCGGGGATCTATTTCAACGTTGCGAAAGACGATACCGCAAGCGGCGCGTTCTACGACCTTGGAATCGGCAAGTGCCCCTCCCTTGACTGTTCGCAGCCCAACGCTGCAGTCACAATCGTTTGTAATCTCGGAACGAGCGGCGCCAGCGGGACGGGGATCAGTCTAACCTCAATGGCCGCCCAAACCTTCCCTTGTGTGCAAGGAAGTGTCACGATCAGTCCGGGGACGTATATCTTGCTTGGAGCCGGCAACGCCATTGTTGCGAGGTGCACCGGCTTATTGAACGACGCCCCAGTTATTCCGTTTGTTTCGACGGTTTCAGGCACTGCCACCGATGGCTCGCTGACCAACCCGAACTCGACAATTTTCACGACGGCTGCAGCAGGTGCAAGCGAACCAGTAGCTGGCTGCAATATATCGCTTCACTAAGAGCCGCTATGAACTATACGACGCCTGCCTAGTATTTTTTTCTATCGCAGTCCTCGTGCGGTTCGCGTTCAATTTCGTGTACGCAGAAGTTTTGCTCCAAGATCATAAAGAGCGACATGGGTCGATTTGTGCCAATGTCCATTCTTGATCTATGAGGAATTCTCGACGAATCTGGTCGGACGTACTCGCGGGAAGCCGATCCACGGCCAGCGTTCGTCGAGTGGAAGCACGCCGCGCGGCACCGGCCCGGCACGTGATGAGGCTGATCGTTCGTCTGGTTCAGGTCGACTGTGTCTTCGACCTGCAAGGTTGTTGGGTTGGCGATAACGATCTGGCCATTGACGATAGTGAAGTAGAGTCCATTGCCGAAAATATAGCAATCATGAGGCTCTGCGCCCTGTAGACTAATCCCGTCGGTGGTGTACGCGTATAAAGCTGTGGGTCCGGATGTTGCCCTCGGTTCTATTCAAATCGGCTACAGTCTGGTCTGGACATCGGCCTCGCCAGCACGGCATTGGCAATTTCCAAGTTCCACAGGCACTTTTTGCCGGTTTCTCCTAAACGCAACTCGAACCATATCGCGAAGAGCACTAGCCGGTGGTGCGGGATTTCAATCGCGCTTGCAGGCTGGCAGCGGCCAGCTTGCTTGGACAGACTGATCGGGGATAATAGGTCTTAATTCCGATCAGCTTTTCTTGAGCAGAAACTGGTGTTTGTCAGTCAGAATCTTCTGGTACAAACCGCTGTTAATGGCCTCATCTACAGCGCGCGTCACACCATCTTTAGTCCAATTATTTGGGTCCCGTGCATAATCATCCCCGGCCACTAGGCCTCCGCTCTTTACTTTTGGGAAGTACCTTTCGAGGTCTTGTTTTACAAATTCATATTGATGGTTGCCATCGATGTAAATCCAGTCGAAATAATTATCTGCGAATCGCGCACTGCACGCGGCAGACCCTTCGCGATGAATCTCCACACGTTTCGATTTGAAGCATTTGACAACTGATTCGTACATCACATCCATGCGCGCTTGGTTCTTCCCGTCCGATCCGCCATACAGGCTTTGCTTGTATGCAGGATCAGTCTCGTATTTCCAGGGGTCAATCAGATGAAGCTTTCTAGGTCGTGCTATCGCCAGAATCATCTCAGAAAATCTCCCCGCGTACACACCGATCTCAGCGCAAACGGCGTGTTTTGGGAGACGTTTGAGGAGCCATTCACGACCATCTTTTTCACCAAAGAAGTGCACTATTCGTCTTGCTAATAAGGTAAGCATACTGAGTGTTGGTCACCAAGTTCTTCCTTTTTTGATCGAAAAACGTAACTCTTGTACGCCAATTTATCATGGCTCCACCATTTGGTCGAAAGGATTTTCCTCCTCAAGGGCCGAGCGGTGGGAGCGATTAGAGTGCCTGATCCTCACAGTAGCCATTGGCGCCCTCCTGCGCGAAAAATGCTCTGCGGGTCGGATCGGGACCTGAATTCCTGAAAGTAATTTTTGGGTTCAAGCCCGGCTTCCAATTTGAGTTGTCGGCCCGAATCTTGTCGCCGCCTTTCCCAGAACGTAGCCCCCACCCAGCGTTGTTGCGCGCGATACGAATTCAAGCGTTCATTCATGTAGAGAGTGAAGACAGCGTCCGACCAATTCGAATAGCTCAAGTCGCGGCGATCCCCGCGAAGGGTCCTTAGGATCGAATTGCAAGCCTGTGTTGTGGAATCGAGAGCTTTGTAGATTCCCAAAGATGACAAGGGGTCAAAATTCAGTGCGGCGTCTCCCACAATCCAGCCCCTTCCTGAAACTCGCGCCCGCCGACTGGTGGCCGCAGAAACGATCCTCTCGCAGCAAGAGGCGGACACCTGCCTAAGCCGATTGCTTGTGTGAACGGCCTTATCAACCTGTGTTTTCCAGTAGTGAGGATCAGCTTTGCGTCCGTGCGCATAGATGTCTGCGTCGGTGAAATACACGGTTACGAATCGACGGTTAGGCAGTCCCGCCGAATAGAACCACCCTTCCTCCGCTGCCTCCACCAGCGTGTACCGCGAACGATCGTTGCACTTGAAAAATCGTGCGATACCAATGAGACGATCCATCACAATCCTTCGCGACAAGAATGCAAGCGCTCCACTGCCTGTCTTACCGCTGGCATCTACCAGGTACCGAGCAAGAACCCCGAAAGTGCTGCCGTTGCGGCAGGATTCAAGTTGCCATCCTTGCGTGTAACACGTGGAACAAGAAACTATGCTTGCGCCGCGATAGACAATTGCGCCAACTCGCTCGCTCTCCTCCAGCAACATGGCGTCGAACCGGTTTCGATCAAGGCTCCATCCCGTTCCCTGCGGCGAGCGGAAAAAGTCATTCACCGGGAGTTGGGTATCGTTCCACGCAGAAACTACGCCTTCGGCAGCGAGATGTTTTTGGTTCCAAAAAGAACTCCATACACCTAGATCCTGGAGAAGTTTGTTTGCGACGGGTGGCAGTGTTTCTCCGATTCTTTGGTCGTTGCCATCAGAGCGGTTGAACACAGCGGTTGAAACACCCGCCCGCGCAAGTAATATCGCAATTGATGCGCCAGCGGGCCCTCCGCCAACTACGGCGACATCCACGGCCTTCGGACGATCCACCATCTGGCGACCTTGAACCAGCGCTTTCCCAGTTTGCTAAAAATTCTGCTTGTTTAGTTTCGTCGCGGTTCTGTCCTCTGTTTCTACCCTTCCCGTTTCCAAGGATTCTTCGGTGGAACGAAGGACATGACCTAGTCGATAAAAGTTATGGACCATTTCCTCCGGTCCCAAATCACCGCTATTTTGCGCTTAGCCGAAAGACCGCGCCCAAGCAACAGAGCCCGACTGTGGACTCAGACGGACATCGATTGGCCGTTGCGCGGGCCACCAGACATACGGATCTTCATACGTACAATAGACGAAATCGGTTTGCCAAGGCAGGGACATCTGCTGTGAGATATCGCCGGGGGATAGACTCTCAGGATCCAGCCGGAACGGTTCGACATAGTTGAAGACGTCGCGTATTTTCCAACTCGCCTCGATGCCGGGATAGAAGGCTGCACCGACACATGCGTCGAGGGCGGCTCGATCAAGACCTGAGGGCGTAACCTCGAACGACAGTGCAGGGGGACCACCATCCCAATCGTTTTCAAAGTTACTATCTGTCCATGCTGCCAGCATCTTGTACTGAATGGGCGTAACCGTTCCGTTGATGGAGGGCTCATCAAAGAGATCGGACCACGCAAAGGGCATCCTGCCTGTGCCGGCTCCCAGTTCCTTTGGATGACCCGATGGCACGCGGAATTGGCGAAAAACATGAGCCCGTTCGTCTGCGGTGCCGGGACCAACACCGAAGGTATGCGCCACATTGCGCTTGGCAAAGACCCAGCGCATCTCGTCGGCACGCCGAAGGATGGGGTAGATGTCTCGGTTGAACGACGGTAAAAATCTGGCATCTGAAAAGGGATCTGCAAGAAGACCCCGATCCACAGCGACCTGATAGAGCGTGTCGTAGAGTGTCACGATGCTTTGCAATTCTGGAGCGTACTTCGGAGGTGCTACGATGACCCATGCGGGCTTCACATAAATCTTCCGGCCGCTTTCCAGAACCACCTTCGCGGTTACGACACCATCCGAAATGTCATCAAACCAGCCGTCATGATTCGCAAAATCGCCCTTTTCCAACGTATAGACATTAGGGTGAGGAGTGCCCGCCTCGGGAGAAACACGAAGCAGGCGTTGCCCCGCCTAAAGAGCGTCGGAGACAAGTCTGCGCACAGTCGTAGGTATAACGCGCACCGTGAAGATATAGATAAATTGTCCACAGATTTTCGCGACGTGTGCCAAGAGCTGCTCTCGATTGCGGGTTTGAAGTAGACGCATTGGAGAGGTGAGAGAATCAAGAACTGGAAGCGGTAGCATGTACGAACTTGCGATTTAGCGCCGAGAAGACTTGATGGCTACAGTTACGAAAGGATCCTCTAGCGACTCCGGAAAAGGACTTGGCTGTCTGGTCCTGCTGGGCGCCGCTGTGGGCATTTGCTATTGGATTTACACAGGGATTGATTCGGCAGGGTGGATGCAACACAGCGAAGAGAGCACCATCACGGCTCAAGGAAATTGGTTCGTTGGGGAGAGCAAGGATTGCATTTCGTACCCGCTTGGCCCAAAGACTGCTCAGGAAATGGGCAAACCAAAAGGATACGCGCCGTCGAAAATCAGTTGCGATGATGGTCCGGAACACAGCGTGCAAATCACCTTCTTTGGGAGAACTGAGCAGCCTGAATCCACTTGGGTCACGTGGCGCTGCACGCGTCATGAGAGTTCTTTCACCTGCAAACAAACTGGCAGTTCTCAGGAGATTAAGACGGGCACAGATGCCCAGACGAACAGACCAATCGTTTCATACGATGGAGGCAAGACCTGGCAATGGGATACTCGGTAAGCCTAAGCTGAGTTACTCAGAGCTTGATACTCTTCTTCTCTTCGCGCTCCTTCGCTTCCCGTCGCGCCCTGCGAAGTCTTCTTCTCGCTGAAATCCAACGCTTGTACCATGGAGCAATGTTAAGCCTGTGCTCCCGGCCGGTCGCATCCCATGCTTGCCAACATTCAATGTGGGAGCGATTCAGATCAGATTGGTCAATCATGGCCATCATCTGCTTTCCTTCGGTCAGCTCGTGCGGGCATTGTGGTCGGCAATCGGTAGCGATGAACGCTTTATCAGGAAACAAGTAATAAGCACCGATGGTCGTAATCGTGACTGGTCTGCGGCCCGCATTCGTCACATTCACTATGGTGAATGTCATCCCGTCCGTTCTTGGGTCACCCATCGTCTCCATGTCAGTCTGCCGAATCTTGATGTTCGCCCTATCTCGATAGTGGGCGATAATCTGAGCGGTTGCTGTGATCGTCGAGAGAACAGCGCCATACAATGCCAGCACACTTCCAGAGATTGAAAAATGAAATGTGGGAAATGGCATGCGGAAGAAGTGTACGCTACTTCGGAGAACACGTCGTCAACACCCTGCCAAAAGAAAAGCCTGACAAGAATGAAGAACGCTTCAAGATTTCGTAAAAACCAGGAGACGGTAAAATCTCCCGACGGGAGAAAGCTCTTCACACCGGGCAATTATCTCTTCAGTACGAAGGCGGAGGGCAGGAAGGCAACGCTCTATTTCAGGAACAGTGTCACAAAGCAGACAGGCCGACTTCGGCAGCAGCACAAGAAAGATCCACTCGCTAAGATTGATAAAGAGGCTAGGACACACCTATTCCTCTCGGAAAAGAGATACAAATACCTAAAACGGTGGCACGAGCGAAAGCGAAACCGACGTTGTATTCCGAAAGTCCGCCCTTACGAGCGTCGACGGGCGGAAGGGGAACACCACATTGAATACGCCTGTAAGGGGAAGAGACGATCGCATTGGCACCGATCAAAGGGAATAGTAACGATAAGCAAAGACCCCAAGCTCTTAATACGCGCCGCGTTGAAAGAAGTCTGTGGGCGAACGGAGATCCACCGAAAACGGGCACTACTGTAACCTTGTTCGCGCGGAGGCGCCCACTTATCATGATGGCTGGAGGACTTTGTTATGTCACTTCCTAAAACAGTTCCGGCCCCGCCCGAAACAACGGAAACACCCGCACAGGAAGAGCGGTTCACGATTCCCGCCCACGTCGACCGTTGGGATGAGTACTTTCTCAACATCGCCAAGGCCGTTTCGATAAAGTCGAAAGATCCAAAGTGTCCGGTGGGTGCCGTTATCGCGTCGGGCGACAACGTTCTACTGACAACAGGCTTCAATGGCTTGGCACGCGGTGTTCATGACGACGAGCAGACGCTAATGGATGCAGATGAGAAGTTGAGAGTGATCTGCCACGCTGAAAATAATGCCATCATGAACGCGGCTCGAATGGGAGTCGCGCTTCTGGGCGCGTCGATCTATGTGACCAAATTCCCCTGCCTCGCCTGCTGCAATGCAATCATTCAATCGGGCATCAAAAAAATCTATACTCATGACGACTGCTTCTGGAATGATGACCCGTTTGACAAAGAGCATTCCCGCAAGAAACAGATTCTGCACGACGCTCGTATCGAGGTGAATGCACCCTTCCATCCAGCATTCAAGCCTACGGAGCAAATTACGGTGCCCAAGAGGAAAACAGCGAAGAAGCCAGCCGGGAGCGCCAAGGATTCTGGCGGGCAGTTGTTCGACAATAAGAGGTAGGAGACAGAACAGGCGTATCTCGCGCGGGGCAAGCTCGCCCGGGTAGTGCCAACCTGGCATAAAGCAGCCTGCACGGTTTCTGTCTGCGCCCGGAACTGATACGAATGATACGAAAATGGAGACAACAGGGAAAACTGTAGAAACTGTATCGTAAGTTCCGAATGCGCTTGAAGCCCGCATAAACACTAGCTATAATCACTAACTGTCCGCATCACCATGACTTGCAGGAAAGAGCGATTTTAGAATCCCACTCTCTCCGCCACCCTGTTGACCCGTGAAACTCCCGACTTGACAACGGCTGACTGTCGGACACCAAGAAGCCTTGGGTTTGCTAGCTGTCATGCGTCTTCTGCGTGCCGAGTGTGTGCCTGGTTCCACGGAAACGAGGACCACCGATCCGCGGTTGTAGGACCTTGGCCTAGCCCTCTTCGTCTGGTGGTCCTCCAGTTCCTGCCAGATCCTGCGGCTTGATCTTCTCGACATT